>Ga0208589_1000881_pt1 | contig 13200 bp, 9 predicted proteins | sample NGESurshal092012_2_FD_184486 | JGI IMG/M metagenome (GOLD analysis project Ga0208589, IMG submission 184486) | Arctic peat soil microbial communities from Barrow, Alaska - NGEE Surface sample F53-2 shallow-092012 (SPAdes) | ecosystem: Environmental > Terrestrial > Soil > Wetlands > Peat ... | reverse complement strand
CCGACTTCCTTGGCAAACGTGTCGCGCAAGCCGATGGTCCGGTTGAAGACCGGGCGATCCGGCGTGGAATCCGCGTCGCGCACGAAATAACCCTGCCGCTCGAACTGCACGGCCTCAGTCGAATTAGCTTCCACGATCGCCGGCTCGACCCGCGCGTCGCGCAGAATTTCAAGCGAGTTCGGGTTGAGGTCCGCGGCAAAGTTGGCAGCGTCCGGTGCAGGATTGGAGAATAGCTGGTTGTAGATGCGAATTTCGGCCGGCTGCGAGTGCGCCGCCGACAGCCAGTGCATGGTCGCCTTGACCTTGCGCCCGTCCGGCGCGTTGCCGCCCTTGGTCGCGGGATCGTAGGTGCAGCGGAGTTCAACCACCTCGCCGGCGGCGTTCTTCACCACGTCGGTGCATCTGACAAAATAGGCGTAGCGCAGCCGCACTTCATTGCCCGGCGAGAGCCGAAAGAATTTCTTCGGCGGGTTTTCCATAAAATCATCCTGCTCGATATAGAGCTCGCGGCTGAATTTTATGCGGCGGGTGCCGGCGGCGGGATCGTCGGGATGGTTGATCGCCTCCAGTTCCTCGCTCTGCCCTTCCGGGTAATTGGTGATCACGACCTTGAGCGGACGCAGCACCGCCATCCGGCGCAGCGCTGTGCGGTTCAGGCATTCGCGGATCGAGAATTCCAGCATGCCGAGATCGACGACGCTGTTGGCCTTTGCGACGCCGATGCGCTTGACGAACTCGCGCACCGCCTCCGGCGGCACGCCGCGCCGCTTCAATCCGGCGATCGTCGGCATCCGCGGATCGTCCCAGCCCGCGACGTGGCCGTCGCGCACCAGCATGGTCAGTACCCGCTTCGACAGCAGCGTATAGGTGAGATTGAGCCGGGCGAATTCGTACTGATGCGGCTTTGACGGCACCGGCAGCTTGTCGAGCAGCCAGTCGTACAGCGGCCGGTGATCCTCGAACTCCAGCGTGCAGATCGAATGGGTGATGCCCTCGATCGCATCGGACTGGCCGTGGGCGTAGTCATAGCTCGGATAGATCGACCATGTCGTGCCGGTGCGCGGATGGTGGGCGTGCAGGATGCGATACAGCACGGGGTCGCGCAGGTTGATATTGCCGGACGCCATGTCGATCTTCGCGCGCAACACCCGCGCGCCGTTCGGGAACTCGCCCGCCTTCATGCGCCGGAACAGATCGAGGTTTTCCTCCACCGAACGGTCGCGGAACGGGCTGTTCCGGCCCGGCTCGGTCAGGGTGCCGCGATTGCTGCGAATATCGGCCTGCGACTGATCGTCGACATAGGCATGGCCGCCGCGAATCAGGCTCTCCGCCCATTCGTAGAGCCGCTCGAAATAATCCGACGCGTAGAACAGGTCGGAACCCCAGTCGTAGCCGAGCCAGCGCACGTCGGCCTGGATGGAATCGATATATTCCTGCTCTTCCCGGGTCGGATTGGTGTCGTCGAACCGCAGATGGCAGCGCCCGGCAAACTCCTGCGCGATGCCGAAATTCAGCGCGATCGACTTGGCATGGCCGAGATGCAGATAGCCGTTCGGCTCCGGTGGAAACCGCGTCACGATCCGGCTGTGCTTTTTCGAATCGAGATCGGCCTGGATGATGTCGCGAATGAAATCGCGGCCAGTCTCTGTAGCTACCGGTTCTGCCGTCATTCCTGTTTCCTGCAACGGGGCGTTAGCGGCCCTTCTGCCAAATTCGAACCCGTGAGCCAAGCCCACCGGCAACCTCAGCCAGCCCCGGAGCCGGTATTTACCAAGGGTTTAGTTATGTGGTGTTCCTGCTATACACCAGCGCGCCCGCCGTCTGCCTGTTTATCCACCACCCGCTTGAAGCATGACCGATTCCATCATCACCCGATTTGCTCCCTCACCGACCGGCTTTCTCCACATCGGAGGCGCCCGCACCGCGCTGTTCAACTGGCTGTATGCCAGAAAGCGCGGCGGCAAGATGCTGTTGCGGATCGAGGACACCGACCGCCAGCGCTCGACCAACGAGGCGATCGACGCGATTCTGGATGGGCTGAAATGGCTCGGACTGGATTGGGATGGCGACGTCATCTACCAGTTCAGCCGTGCCGGGCGTCACCGCGAGGTCGCCGAATCCCTGCTCGCCAGCGGCAAGGCCTATCGCTGCTACGCGACGCCTGAGGAACTGACCGCGATGCGCGAAAGGGCTCGCGCCGAGGGCCGCACGCGGCTCTATGACGGGCTGTGGCGCGACCGCGATCCGTCGGAAGCGCCCGCCGGCATCAAGCCGACCATCCGGCTCAAGGCGCCGCAGACCGGCGAGACCGTGATCGAGGATCAGGTCCAGGGCCGTGTGGTCTGGCAGAACGAAAATCTCGACGATCTCGTGCTGCTGCGCGGCGACGGCACGCCGACCTATATGCTGGCGGTGGTGGTCGACGATCACGACATGGCCGTCACCCACATCATCCGCGGCGACGATCATTTGATCAACGGCGCGCGCCAGAAGCAGATCTACGAGGCGCTCGGCTGGCACGTGCCGAACATGTCGCACATCCCGCTGATCCACGGTCCGGATGGCTCAAAGCTGTCGAAACGCCACGGCGCGCTCGGGGTCGATGCCTATCGCGCCATGGGATATCTGCCGTCGGCGCTGCGCAATTATCTGGTGCGGCTGGGTTGGAGCCATGGCGACCAGGAGATTTTTTCAACCCAGGAGATGATCGACGCCTTCGACCTCGCAGGGATAGGACGCTCGGCGGCGCGATTCGATTTCGCCAAGCTGGAAAGCCTCAACGGCCACTATATCCGCCACGCCGACGATCAATCTCTCGTGACCCAGTTCGAGGACGTCCTGAACTACGTGCCCGGCCATGCCGACCTCAAGGCCAAGCTCAACGATGTCACGCGCGCGCAATTGCTGCAGGCGATGCCGAGCCTGAAGGAACGCGCCAAGACCCTGATCGAACTGATCGACGGAGCCCATTTCATCTTCGCCGACCGGCCGCTCGCGGTCGAACCGAAGGCAGCCGCGCTTTTGACGCCGGAAACCCGCGAATTGATCGGCCGGCTTCGCGCGGCGCTGGAGGCGGTCACGCCGTGGACCCCGGAAACCACCGAATCCGCGATGCGAAACTTCGCCGAGACCAGCGGCCTCAAGCTTGGCGCGGTGGCGCAGCCGCTCCGCGTGGCGCTGACCGGCCGCACCACCTCGCCGGGAATTTTCGAGGTGCTGGCGGTGCTGGGCCGGGAGCAATGCCTCGCCCGGCTTAGTGATCAGGCTGGCGATCAGACAGCCGGTTAAGCCTTTCGGCACCAATTTGGGATCAGGCTACCATGGCTTAGCTGCCATGCCGGGAGCGCCATCTTGCAGTGCACACGGCAATACGATACCCATTTGGCCGACACCTTCTAGACAATCCGGCCTGCCGCGCCATCTATCCAACAAGCGCCAAAGCAAGCCCGGTTCTCGCAACTATTTCATCGGGGACTTCTACGATGGACGCAAAATCCAGCACCAAAATCGCAACGCTGACGGTCGGCAACAAGACCTACGATTTCCCGATTTTGAGCGGCACTGTCGGTCCTGACGTGATCGACATCGCCAAGCTCTATGGCCAGGCCGGGATGTTCACCTATGACCCCGGCTTCACCTCCACCGGCAGCTGCCAGTCCAAGATCACCTATATCGACGGCGACGCCGGCATCCTCGAATACCGCGGCTATCCGATCGAGCAACTGGCCGAAAAGGGCGACTTCCTCGAGACCTGCTATTTGCTGCTCTACGGCGAGCTTCCGACCGCCGCGCAGAAGAAGGATTTCGACCAGCGCGTGATCCATCACACCATGGTTCACGAGCAGATGGCCCGCTTCTTCCAGGCATTCCGGCGCGACGCCCATCCGATGGCGATCATGGTGGCCGCGGTCGGCGCGCTGGCCGCGTTCTATCACGACTCCACCGACATCAACGACCCGCGGCAGCGCATGATCGCCTCGATGCGGATGATCGCGAAGATCCCGACGCTGGCGGCCATGGCCTATAAATACACCATCGGACAGCCCTTCATGTATCCGAAGAACTCGCTCTCCTTCGCCGAGAACTTCCTGCACATGTGCTTCGCGGTGCCGTGCGAGGACTACAAGATCAATCCGGTGCTGGCGGACGCGCTCGACAAGATCTTCATCCTGCACGCCGACCACGAGCAGAACGCCTCGACCTCCACGGTGCGGATCGCCGGCTCATCCGGCGCCAACCCGTTCGCCTGTATCGCCGCCGGCATCGCTTGCCTGTGGGGTCCGGCCCATGGTGGCGCCAACGAAGCCGCGCTGGCGATGCTCGCCGAGATCGGTACGGTCGACAAGATTCCGGAATTCATCAAGAAGGTGAAGGACAAGAACAGCGAAGTCCGCCTGATGGGTTTTGGCCACCGCGTCTACAAGAACTACGATCCCCGCGCCAAGATCATGCAGAAAATGACGCACGCGGTGCTGGCGGAAACCGGCCATGGCGACGATCCGCTGCTCAAGGTCGCGCTCGAGCTCGAGAAGATCGCGCTGCACGACCAGTATTTCATCGACCGCAAGCTGTACCCGAACGTCGACTTCTATTCGGGCATCACGCTGCGGGCGTTGGGCTTCCCGACCTCGATGTTCACCGTGCTGTTCGCGGTCGCCCGCACCGTCGGCTGGATCAGCCAGTGGAGCGAGATGATCGAGGATCCGCAGCAGAAGATCGGCCGGCCGCGCCAGCTCTATACCGGCGTGGCCCGCCGCGACTATGTCGAGATGGCCAAGCGCAAGTAAGCGCAAGTCAAGCGTCGATCGCGCGACACTTTCAAGAAGCCGGATGCGATCCTCGCGTCCGGCTTTGTGTTTTGTGGGACGGGTTCGCGAAGCCCGATAACTCACGTTGCGATTCCACAGGAGGCACGATGCTTACGGGAAGCTGCATGTGCGGAAGCGTGGCTTACGAAGTCGACGCCGAGCCCGGACCGATCGTTCATTGCCACTGCGCCACGTGCCGCAAGGCGCACGGGTCGGCCTTCTCGACCGTGACCAGCGTTCCCCGTGAACGCTTTCGCTGGACCCGGGGTGAAACCCTGCTCAAAGGTTTTGAATCCTCCGCGGGGAAGCAGCGATACTTCTGCACGCAATGCGGGTCGCATATCGTTGCCGAGCGCGCGGGCAAAGGCACGATTCTGCTTCGAATGGGATGCCTCGACACGCCCATTGGCAGTCGTCCCAAGGTGCATATCTGGCGATCGGATTGCGCGTCCTGGTTCGACCCCAAGGACCAACTGCCGGAGTGGCCGGAAGGCACGCCACCAGCAAACGGTTAGCGCTAACTTCCCCGCCGCGCCTTGCGCATCGCCGCCAGCACGATGTCGGCGGCGCGCACGCTGGGCGGCTGGTCGCCGGTCGACATGATCGCATCGAGCCGGCCGAAGGCTTCGACCTGCCGCCGCCGCAGCGGCGAATCCGACAGGAGTTCGGTGAGCGGCTGCAACAGCTTTTCCGCCGTGCAATCCTGCTGGACGAATTCCGGCACGACGTTCTCGCCGATCACGAGATTGGCGAGGATGATCGAAGAGGTGTTGATGGCACGGCGCAGCACCCAGGCTTCCGCACTGCCGACCCGATAGGCCGCCACCATCGGCACGCCGGCCAGCGCCAGTTCCAGCGTCACGGTGCCGGACTTGACCAGCGCCGCATGCGCCACGCGGAACGCCGCCTTCTTGTCGGGCTCACCGACCACGATTTTCGGCTGCACCGGCCAGCCCTTGACGGCTTCGCTGACGGCCTCCTGCAGGTGCGGCATGGTCGGCAGCACCGGTTCAAACGCTACCCCCTGCGCCTGCAGCCGGCCGAGCGTCGCGCCGAACACCGCCATGTGGTGCCGGATCTCGCTGCGCCGGCTGCCCGGCAGCGCCAGGAGCACCGGCGGCGCCGCGTCCCGGCGCGCTTGGTCGGCACTGTCCGGCCGCAGCGTTGCGATCTGCTCGACCAGGGGATGGCCGACATAGCTGCAGGGCGGCCCGCGCAGCCGCTGATAGGCTGCCGGCTCGAACGGCAGCAAAGCCAGCACATGGTCGACATAGCGGCGCATCGCGCGCGCCCGGCCCGGCCGCCACGCCCACACCGAGGGCGAGACGTAATCGACGATCGGGATCGAGGCGTCGCGGGCGCGGACCCGGCGTGCCACCCGATGGGTGAAATCCGGACTATCGATGATCACGAGCGCATCGGGCGAGGCTTCCAGGACCGCGTCCGCGGTCTGGCGGATCAGCCGCAGAATTTTCGGCAATTGCCGCACCACGCCGGCCAGCCCGATGATCGACAGTTCCTCGATCGGAAACAGCGAAGTCAGCCCCTCCCGCGCCATCGCGCGGCCGCCGACCCCCTCGAAGCGGACGGCGCCGCCGAGCCGCTGGCGCAGCACCTTCATCAAATTGGCGCCAAGCCGGTCGCCGGACTCCTCGGTCGCGATCAGGACGATCCTTCGCGCGACGTCGCCAGGTGCGCGCGCTTGCATCACGCCGGCAAACCCATGACGAAAATGCCGGCCGCATCGGCGGCGGCGATCATCGCCTGCGGCTCGGCCATGATGGCATTGCCGGCCGAGATCGCGATCCCGGCAAGCCCCGCGGCGACAGCGGCGTCGACGGTCCGCGCCCCGATCGCCGGCAAGTCGAACCGCAGGTCCTGGCCGCGCTTGGACGCCTTCACCAGCACGCCGCGCGGCGCCTTGGCCCTGATCCGCCCTTCGCTGCGCAGCCGCGCCACACGCGCCAGCAGGCCATCGGTGCCCTCGATGTCCTCGACGGCGACCACATGACCGTCGATCACGATGACGGCCTGACCTACGTCATAAGGGCTCAGCGCCAGCAGCACCTCGCGGCCGCGCGCGATGTCGGCAGCCGCATTTGCGTCGGGCGCCACCCGCGTCAGGCTGCCCTCGGGCATCAGAAGGTCCGGCGCGACATCCCTGATGCCGACCATCCGGAACCCATCCCGTTCGAGGATGCGCCCAATGCCAGACAACAGATGATCGTCGCCGCCGCGAAACGCCGCCAGCACGCGGCCGAGCACGCGCAGCGTGCCCCAGTCGAGTCGGATTTCCGACAGCGCCGGCCGCACCAGACTGCCGATAAAGACCAGATCCCGGCAGTTCTCGCTGCGAAACAACTTTGTCGCCCGGCCGAGCTGACCGACCGATATCCAGTGATGGCGAAAGCGTTCGACAGCTACGGGATCGCAGGCCCCGCGCAGTGCGAACAGCACCGGCGTAATGCCGCGGGCGACCAGCGAATCCGCGACCGCGAACGGCATCGCGCCGCCTCCCGCGACCAGGCCAATCGGCGATGAAACATCCAAAGCCTTGCTGGTCATGGCGCCTTGTGGCCCTGTTGTCACTGCGCGCTGCGGTCGTCCGCCGGAAGGCACAGCGCGCGATGTGCGCCGCCGCCGATGAAGGTAAGGATTTCGTCGATCGCGGCATCGTCTTTCGCCATGGGCTGCACTGCGTTCAGCCGCTCCGCGAAGATGCCGGGCCCATGAAACAGCTTTTGATAGAACGAGCGCACCAGCGCCAGCCGTTCACGGGTGAACTGGCGCCGCTTCATGCCGATGATGTTGAGGCCTTCGAGGCTCGCATATTGGCCGTTGACCAGCCCGAACGGAATCACGTCGCCGCGCACGCCGCAGACCCCGCCGACCATTACCTGCGGACCGACGCGGGTGCGCTGATGCACCGCCGACAGGCCGCCGATGAAGACAAAATCGCCGATCTCGCAATGGCCGCCGAGTGTCGCCGAGGTCGCAAAGATCACGTCATTGCCGACATGACAGTCATGACCGACATGGGCGCAGTTCATGAAGTAACCGCGATTCCCCACCCGGGTTAGGCCGCCGCCATCGACGGTGCCGGCATTCATGGTCACCTGTTCGCGGATGGTGCAGCCTTGGCCGATCTCGAGCCTGGTGAGTTCGCCGCGATAGCTGAGCGATTGCGGCGGCGTGCCCAGCGACACAAAGGGATAGATGGTGCAGCCATCTCCGATGGTGGTTTGCGCGGTCACGTGTACATGCGCGATCAGATTGCAGTTGGCGCCGATCACGACATGCCGGCCGATGATGCAATAGGGCCCGATACTGGTGCCCTCACCGATCACAGCGCCATCTTCGATCCGCGCGGTAGGGTCGATCGTGCTCATCGAATGTCCGGGTCAGCCAAGTTTGTTTAGTGAGAAGTTCGCTCGAAAGGAAATTCACCGGTATGACGGTAAATATACCGGCTTTTGCGCTGGTTAGCGTGGCCCAAAGGCACTGTCCAGTGACGTCTGATTACCCAGTGTTTCAAGGCCTTGGCTCGCAAAGCTTAAGGCAAGGCTTGATATCCCTCGCCCGATCCTTCAGCAGCCGCGGCAGATGCTCTTGATGCGCTGATCGAGCTTGGCGTCTTCCGGATCCATCGTCCCCGGCGCAGGCGTGGGCGTGTTGGCGCCTTGCGATTTACGGCGTGACGGCAACGGCGCCTCGCCGGTGACGCGTGGGTCCGATGAAAGCGAAGGTGGCACCGACGGATTGGCCGGCGCCGACAATGCGCGCCGGGAATGACCGTTCATGTGATGATGGCCAAGTCCGTGTCCAAGTCCGTGTCCATGACCGTGTCCGCCGCGCGCAAAACAAGGCGCGATCCCGGCGATTGCCAGAATTGCGGCCGCGAGAATCAACTTTTGCATTTTTGCACCCGTCAATCGGTCAGCATCGCGCCGACATCGGCCTGGGCGACGACGACGCCATTCACCCTGGCCTTGCCGTGAAACCACCACATGGTGTTTCGCCTGCCCAGACTCGTCATGTGATATTCGACGGTGTCGCCGGGCATCACCGGCTTGCGGAACTTGCACTTGTCGATGGTCAGGAAATAAACCGCGCGCGGCTTCTCGGTGCCTTCGACCGATTTGATGCCGATCACTCCGGCGGTCTGCGCCATCGCCTCGATCATCATCACGCCGGGATATACCGGGCGCTCGGGGAAATGGCCGAGAAACGGCGGCTCGTTGTAGGTGACGTTCTTGATGCCGATCCCGCTATAGTCCTCGCGGATCTTGATCACCCGGTCGATCAGCAGCATCGGATAGCGGTGCGGGAGTGTCTTGAGGATGTCGTTGATATCCACGAGCTCGAACCTGATCGGTGACTCCTCCGCCATCACTCCTGCCCCTCACCCTTTGGGTTGGTCGCGTTGTCGCGGACCAGACGTTCGACCGCGATAATCTCCCGGAACCATTGTTTGGTTGGTTTTGCGAAATACCCGCCCCAGCGGCCGTTGGCCGGGATGTCATCCTTCACCCCGCTCATCGCCGTAACCTGGGCGCCGTCGCCGATGTGCAGATGATTGTTGATCCCGACCTTGGCCCCCAGCGCGACATTGTCGCCAATCGTCAGGCTGCCCGCCAGCCCGATCTGGGCCGCGAGCAGGCAATGCCTGCCGATGGTCACATTGTGGCCGATCTGGACCTGATTGTCGATTTTGGTGCCTTCCCCGATCACGGTATCCCGCAGGCTGCCGCGGTCGACCGTGGTTCCGGCGCCGACCTCCACGTTGTTCTGGATCAGGACCCGGCCGGTTTGCGGCACCTTCAGGTGGCCGTCCGGCCCGAAGAACACGAACCCGAAGCCGTCCTGGCCGATGCTGCAGCCGGGATGGATCAGCACGTTATTACCGATCAGCGCGCACTGGATCGCGGTCCGTGCGCCGACATTGCAATCGCGGCCGATCCTGACCTCGGCCCCGATCACGGCCCCGGCGCCGATCACCGTGCCGGCACCGATTTCGACATTGGGCCCGATCACCGCCAGCGGATCGACGACCACGCCGTCCTCCAGATGCGCTGTGGGATCGATGATGGCCGAGGGTGCAATCGCCGAGACGCCGAACCAGGATTGCGGGCGAAGCGCGTCGCCGTGCAGCTCGCGCGCGATCGTGACGAAATCGCGGAACGGATGCGTCGCCCGCAGTACCGCTACATGAGCCGGGACCTGTGCCTCGAAACGCGCGCTGACCAGGCATGCGCCGGCCCTGGTCGCGGCCAGTTGGCCGGCATATTTCAGGTTGTCGAAAAAGGTCAGGTGCATCGGCCCCGCTTCGTCGAGCGAAGCAAGGCCCCTCACCTGCTGGGCTGCGCGAGAGGCATCAACCAGAGTCCCGCCCGTCAACGCGGCCAGATCGGCCAGCGTCGACAAAGCGGGTTGCTTGAAAAACACCGGCTGCGCCATTCCACCCGTCGCGGTACGGCCCGCGGTCAAACTCAGAACGACGCTCCGCCGCCGAACCTGAACTCCTGCACGACGTCGTACTTACCCTTGGTGATCGGGATCGCATAATCGAAGCGCAGCGGGCCGAACGGCGACGCCCAGATCAAGCCGACACCGACCGAGGTACGGACGATATTGGTATCGTCGTAGACCATTCCGCATTTGCAAGGACTACCGTTGACCAGACCGTTGATTTCACCGGTCTGCGCCCACGTCGTCGGTCCCTGATAACCCCACAGCGATCCGGCGTCGGCATAGACGGCGCCCTTAAGACCGACTTCCTTGGGCAGGAACCAGAACGGCATCTGCAATTCGGCCGATGCGCCCCAATATTTGGTGCCGCCGATCGCGTCGCCGGTGCCGGTATAGTTGAGGAATGTCAGGTCGCGGGGGCCGATGCCGTTGGGCGCAAAGCCGCGAACCAGATTCGGTCCCATCTGAAACTGGTCGAGCATGCGAAGCGGCTGATCGCCCACATGATTGAGGATACCACCTTGAACGTGGATCAGGCCGACGAGATCGCCGGCCAGCGGCGCGTAGTACTTGCCGTCGACCGCGGTCTTGAAATAGCTGACGTCGCCGCCAACACCCGCAAAGTCCTGCTTCCAGTCGATCAGCAAACCATCGGTCGGGTTCTTGTTGTTATCGAGCGTATTGTAGGTGAGCGAATAGCCGATCGAGGAAGTGATTGACGCGCCATTAGCCAGTTCCTGGCGAACCGGCAACGAGGATTCGCCGTCGCCCAAGCAGCCCGGGAACAGGCCGTTCTGCGTATTGCCGGTGGGGTCGACGTTGCCCGCAACACCGGGCCCGCCCGTATTGATATAGGCCGGCGTCGGGAAGAAGGCCGGTCCGAGAATGTTGTTACAATTGTCGAGCTGCGCCGGCAGCGTGATCTCTTGCTGATAGAGCGAATAGCGGAGCTGCAGCGACAAATCCTCGCGAAGGCCGAAGCCCAGCCTTGGCGAGAACCCGATGGTCCTGGTGCCGTACGAAATATAAGTGTTGGGCAGTTGCTCGCGGTAGAACACGTCGATGCCGGCGGCGACGCGATAATCCAGCAGATACGGCTCGACGAACGACAGCGTGATGCCGCGCGCATACTGGCCGTAGGTGACGGACGCTTTCGCGTATAGGCCGCGGCCGAGCAGGTTACGCTCGGAAACGCTGACCTCGGCCAACGCACCGTCGGTGGTCGAATAGCCGCCCGACACCGAGAAGTCGCCGGTGGATTTCTCCTCGAGCTCGACGTTGAGGACCACGCGATCGCTCGATGATCCCGGTTCGGTCGTGATCTTCACGGTCTTGAAGAAGTCGAGGTTCTTCAGGCGGCGCTCGGAGCGGTCGACCAGCGCGCGGTTGTAGGCATCGCCTTCGGAAATATCGAACTCACGGCGAATCACGTAGTCGCGGGTTCGGGTATTGCCGTGGATGTTGATTCGCTCGATGTAGACTCGCGGGCCCTCGTCGATGGCGAAAGTGATCGAGACGGTATGGGCGTCGAAATTGCGGTCGCCGCGCGGCTTCACGACCGCAAAGGCATAGCCGCGGCGCGAGGCCTCGATCTGCATGTTCTCGACCGACTTCTCCAGCGCCTCGGCGTTGTAGAGCGATCCGACATAGACCTGCGAGAAGCTGGCGAGCGTATTGCCGTCGAGCGAGGCGATGCTGGACGCGAAATTGACCGATGCGACCCGGTACTGCTGACCCTCTTCGATCTTGAATGTAACGAGAAATCCCTTCTTGTCGGGATCGTACTCGGTCAACGCAGCCACCACCTGCACGTCGGCGAAGCCGTGCTTGAGGTAATAGCGGCGAATCAGGTCGCGATCGGATTCGACCCGATCGGGATCGTAGACGTCGTTGCCGCCGAGGAAGCTCAGGAAGTTCGATTCGCGGGTCTTGATCACGTCCTTGAGGCGATAGGACGAATAGGCTTTGTTGCCGACGAACTCGATTTGCTTGACGCCGGTTTTCGAGCCCTCGGTGATCTCGAAGACGAGGTCGACGCGATTGTTGGGCTGCTCGATGATCTGCGGATTGACGTGAACGTCGTAGCGGCCGTTGTGGCGGTAGATTTCGGCGATCCGCTCGGCGTCGGCCTGAACCATCGGGCGTGAAAAGGTTCCGCGCGCCTTGGATTGAATTTCCGCCGTAAGCTGGTCGTCCTTCACCTTCTTGTTGCCTTCGAAGGCAATGCGGCCGATCACCGGGTTTTCGATCACGGTTACAAGGAGATGACCGCCGACATTGTTGATCTTCACGTCCTGGAACAGGCCGGTTTCGATCAACGCCTTCAGGCCGTCATCGATCGCGCCCTGGTCCAGATGCCCTCCGGGACCAGGCCTGAAATAGGAACGAATGGTCTCGATCTCGACGCGGCGGTTGCCCTCGACCTGCATCGTCGCAACGGTCTGCGCAGCGGCAGGCGACGACACAAGCACGGCTGCCAGCGTGGCGGCGACCGGCGTAGCGACCAGAATCAGGGCGGCCAACAGACCTCCCCGCACTCGCATTCCAACATTCATGCGCAACGCGCCCTTGTCATTCCTGTGCCGGGTCGCACCCCTACGAACCGGCAGATTCCCATTTGTTGCCCCGCTTGTAGACAATTTTGCCAAGCCGGCAAACGTCCTAATTCGGTGCAATTTCATTTTCATTCCAAGACGTTGCCTATCGGCCACGCCTTCCAAATAAGGCATCACGAGGCAGCCAGATGCAGGATGTCGTTATAGGTCGCAAACACCATCAACATCAGCACCAGACCGAGCCCTATCCGGAATCCCATTTCCTGGGCCCGATCCGATAACGGGCGGCCCCGAATCGCTTCAACCGCATAGAACAAAAGGTGACCGCCGTCGAGCAACGGGACCGGAAACAGATTCAACAGCCCGAT
>Ga0208589_1000880_pt1 | contig 13202 bp, 13 predicted proteins | sample NGESurshal092012_2_FD_184486 | JGI IMG/M metagenome (GOLD analysis project Ga0208589, IMG submission 184486) | Arctic peat soil microbial communities from Barrow, Alaska - NGEE Surface sample F53-2 shallow-092012 (SPAdes) | ecosystem: Environmental > Terrestrial > Soil > Wetlands > Peat ... | reverse complement strand
CCGGCAAGGCCGAGGCGTCCGGCAAGGGTGAGACCTCCGGCAAGGCCGAGGCGTCCGGCAAGGGTGAGACCTCCGGCAAGGCCGAGAAGTCTGGCCAGTCCGAGAAGGCGGAGCCGGCGGCCAAGCCCGCCAAGGCCACCGCGACCGCGGCCGCCGAGGCGAGCGCTGAGCCAACCGCCGCGCAGGACGCACCACAGGCGGCCGAGGACGGCGGCGCCGACTCGGCGCCCAGCGAGGGCTGACATGCTCGAGGAGGCCCTGGAGCACCTCGTCAAGGGCATTGTCGAGTTTCCGGACGACGTCCGGGTGGACAGCCGCGGCATGCGCCGCGGCCGTGTCCTGGAAGTCCGGGTGCACCCCGACGACCTCGGCAAGGTCATCGGGCGGGGCGGCCGGACCGCCAAGGCACTGCGCACGGTCATCGGCTCGCTGGCCGGTGGCTCCTACGTGCGCGTCGACCTGCTGGATACCGACGAGATCCGCTAACGGCCATGCAGCTGGTCGTCGGCCGGATAGGCCGGCCGCACGGTATCCGCGGCGACGTCACCGTCGACGTGCGGACCGATGATCCCGAGCTGAGGTTCGCGGCAGGCTCCGTTCTCCAGACGGAACCTGCCGCGGACAGCCCGCTCACGGTCGTCGCGGCGCGCCGGCATTCGGGGCGGCTGCTGGTGTCCTTCGCCGGGATTGAGGATCGCGACCAGGCGGACGAGCTGCGCGGCCTGCTCCTGCTGGTGGACTCCGACGAGCTCGAGGAGGCCAGCGACCCGGACGAGTTCCGTGACTTCGAGCTCATCGGCCTGGCCGTGCTGACCACCGCCGGAGAGCCGGTGGGCAAGGTCGCCGACGTCCTGCACCATGGCCAGGATCTCCTGGTCATTGCGGGTGACGGGGACCGGTCGGGGGCGGAGATCCTGGTGCCGTTCGTGGCACAGCTGGTGCCGGAGGTGGATGTCGCAGCCGGCCGGCTGGTCATCGACCCGCCGCCAGGCCTGCTGGATCCCGGCACCTCTAGCTAGGCAGGAGGAAGCGACCTGCAGATCGACATCATCACCATCTTCGGCGAGTACTTCCGCGCGCTGAACGCATCCCTGATCGGCAAGGCCGTCCAGCGCGGTGACATCGCGCTGCGCGTTCATGATCTGCGCGACTGGACCAGCGATGTGCACCACTCGGTCGATGACGCGCCGTTCGGCGGCGGGCCGGGCCTGGTGATGAAGCCGGAGCCCTGGGGTGCGGCGCTGGATGAGATCGTCGCCCCCGGCCAGCAGGCCCGGCTGATCGTGCCCACGCCCGCCGGCGTCCCGTTCACCCAGGCGCTGGCCGCGCACTACGCGGCCCAGCCCCGGCTCGTGTTCGCCTGCGGCCGCTACGAGGGCATCGACGCCCGCGTCATCGAGGAGGCCCGCTCGAGGATGGAAGTCGACGAGGTGAGCATCGGCGACTACGTCCTGCCGGGCGGCGAGTCGGCGGTGCTGGTGATGACCGAGGCGATCTGCCGGCTGCTCCCTGGGGTCATGGGCAACGCCGAGTCCGCTTCTGACGACTCCTTCGGCGGCGGTGGCGGCCCGATGGCCGGCCTGATCGAGGGGCCCGCCTACACCCGCCCCCGGATCTGGCGGGGCCGGGAGGTGCCGCCGGTGCTGCTGTCCGGAGATCACGCGGCCATCGCGAGATGGCGGCGTGACTGCGCTCTGCGGCGGACGGCGCAAAACCGGCCTGATCTGGTCGAGCGGCTGATAAACCCGCCTCCCGGCGGCCTTAGCGACCACGATCGGGCGGTGCTGGCCGAGGCTGGCTTTCCGGTTAGTGGCCAAGGTATGGCACACTGAAAGTCGCCTCGCCGCGGGAGTACTCCGCCGGGGCCCTGCCGGGCGCCTCCGCCCGGCGCAATGAGACCGACTCGAGCGCGAACGCATGCGTGCGCGTGACTGACTACTGAGGAACCGTAGCGATGCACACTGCGATTGCCGAGCTTGAGCAGGCACAGATCCGCTCTGACATCCCTGACTTCCGGCCGGGTGACACCCTCCGCGTTCACGTCAAGGTCACCGAGGGAAGCCGGTCCCGGGTCCAGGTTTTCCAGGGCGTGGTCATCCGGCGCCAGGGCGGCAGCTCGCGGGAGACGTTCACCGTCCGCAAGGTCAGCTACGGCGTAGGCGTGGAGCGGACCTTCCCGGTGCACACCCCGGCGATCGACAAGATCGAGGTCGTCACGCGCGGCCGTGTCCGCCGGGCCAAGCTCTACTACCTCCGCTCCCTGCGCGGCAAGGCCGCCCGGATCCGGGAGCGCCGCGAGGTCACCGCCCGCTAGCGACACCGGATGCTCCCCCGGAGAGTGCCAGCCTGGCCAGCGCCAGCCCGGGGAGTGCCAGCCCGGCCAGCGCCAGATAGATCCACCCCGGGCAGCTCAGCGTCCGCAGGCTCGGCCGTTCATGGCGGGTGAGGCGGACGCTGGCCCGGGCGTTCCTGGCGGGACCGCGGCCCCGGCCGCTACCGCGGTGGGGGCCGGTACCAGGCGGCGGTCGTTCTGGCGCGAGGTTCCGGTCCTCATCGTGGTAGCTCTCGTCATCGCGCTGATCATCAAGACCTTCGTCATCCAGGCCTTCTTCATTCCCAGCGGCTCCATGCAGGACACGCTCAGGATCAGGGACAAGGTCCTGGTCAACAAGCTCGTCTACCACTTCCGCCCGGTCCATCCCGGCGACATCATCGTCTTCGACGGCGCGGGCTCCTGGGACGCGCTCCCGGCCGCCACGACGAGCGGTGATCCGGTGGTCCGGCTCTACGATGTGACCCTCCGGCCGCTGCTGCGCTCGATCGGCGGGCTGTTCGGCACCGCGCCGGGGCAGACCGACTACATCAAGCGGGTCATCGGCGTCCCCGGCGATCATGTGGCCTGCTGCAACGCCCAGGGCCTGGTCACCGTCAACGGGGCGCCCCTGCACGAGCGGGGCTACCTCTTCCCGGGGAACACGCCAGGTGATGCACCGTTCGGCGAATCCGGCCATTTCAGCCTCATCGTCCCGCCGGGACGCCTGTGGGTGCTGGGCGACCACCGATCCATCTCTGATGATTCCCGGGGCCACGTGAAAGACCCGGGGGACGGGACAATCCCCGAGAACAAGGTCATCGGCCGGGCGTTCCTGCTCGTCTGGCCGCTGCGGCGGTGGCAGGTCCTGCGGATACCGGAGACATTCCTGCAGGCCGGGATCGCCGGACAGGCACCGGGCCAGCAGGGCTCCGGAAGCGAGGCCGCGCTGGCGCGGGCGGCCGGGAGGGTCCCGGCTCCGATGGCGCCGGGCGAGGGGTCCTGGGCGCGGATGGCCGGTGCCGCGGCGCCCGTCCTGCCGCTCGGGGGCGGCCTGGCTGGCGCGATACCCGTGGCGATGCTGCGGCGCCGGTTCCGGCTGAGCCGAGTCAGGCGAGCCGGCGGACGGGGAGCTGGCGGCAGGTGAGCCCGGCGGCCGGGAGCCGGCCGCGGTTTCGCTGGCGGCGGTTTCGCTGACGCGGCGGCGGCAGAGCCGGGCCAGCGGACGATATCATCATAATTCGCCGCGCTTAGCCGCAACAGGCGGCGTCTGCCCGGTCGGAGATTTGCCGAGTCGCTGGCCGCTGGCGTCCTCGGTACAGGTACGCGGCGCTAGGCTCGATCCCGATATGGACGACGACCAGAGCATGCGCGACCGCGTGACGGGGCCGCATAGCACGGGCGCCCAGGCCGGAGACGGTCAGCCCGACCTCGATCATGGCGTGACCAGTCAGGCGCCGAGCCCCGGCCAGGGCTCATCTGGCCACGATCAGGCGGGACCGGACCAGGCCGCCCCAGCGGCACCGGCGGACCCGGCGGACCCGGCGGCGGGCAAGCGCCGCCGCGGATTCTGGCGCGAACTCCCGGTGCTCATCGTGGTGGCGCTGGTCATCGCGCTGGTGATCAAGACCTTCGTGGTACAGGCCTTCTTCATTCCTTCGTCCTCGATGGAGGACACGCTGCTGATCGGCGACAAGGTCCTGGTCAACAAGGTCGTTTACCATGTCCGCCCGATCCGGGCCGGCGACATCGTCGTATTCGACGGCGCGGGTTCCTGGGATCCCGTGCCGACCCCGGCCCGGCCAAGCTCGGACCCGATCGTCCGCCTCTATCACGCCACCCTGCTGCCCCTCTTCCGCTCGATCGGCGGCCTGTTCGGCACCGCGCCCGGCCAGACCGACTACATCAAGCGGGTCATCGGGGTCCCCGGTGACCATGTGGCCTGCTGCAACGCCGCGGGCCAGGTCACGGTGAATGGCGTGGCCCTGCACGAGAGCTCGTACCTGTACCCGGGGTCGGCGCCCTCGGAGATGCACTTCCACGACGTGGTCCCGCCTGGCCGCCTGTGGGTCATGGGCGACAACAGGCTGGTCTCCGACGACTCCCGGCTGCACACCGCTGACCCCGGCGCGGGGACTATCCCGGAGAACAAGGTCATCGGCCGGGCCTTCATAATCGTCTGGCCGCCGAATCGCTGGCGGATCTTGCAGATACCCGCCACCTTCGGCCAGCCCGGGGTGACCAAGTCGGCGGCGGCCGCGATCGGCGCGGTGGGCACCCGAGTGGGGGCAGCGGCGCCCTACCTGCCGCTGGCCGGCGGCTTTGCCGTGGCGTTCCCGGTGACCTGGCTGCAGCGGCGGGCGCACCTGCGCCGGGCCTCGCGCTCGCGCGCCACGCGGTCGGCCGCCTGGCGGTTCCGTGCCTGGCAGCGCCACATTCCCCGCCGCCGTGCCCCGCGGTGCCGGTGACACCATGCAGGCCGTCCTTCGACGACCCGTCGGCTATACGCCCAGGAGCGACTGCGGGCTGGCCGGATACGAGCGCATCCTGGCCCGGGCCGGCCTCACGCCGGTCGCGGGCATAGACGAGGCAGGCCGCGGGGCCTGCGCAGGCCCGCTGGTGGTGGCCGCGGCGGTGCTCAAGCCGGCCAGGTCAGCGGTTATCCCCGGCATTCCGGGCCTGGCCGACTCCAAGGCGCTCACGGCACAGGCCAGGCAGGAGGCCTACCGGCAGATCATGGACGCGGCCCTGGACTGGAGCGTGGTGGTCATCCCGCCGGGCGATATCGACCGGCTGGGGCTGCACGTGTGCAACATCACTGGGATGCGGCGGGCGCTGGCCGGCCTGCGGGCCAGGCCGGGATTCGTCCTGACCGATGGCTTCCCGGTGCGGGGCCTGGCGGTCCCGGCGCTGGCCATGTGGAAGGGAGACCAGGTCGCCGCGTGCGTCGCCGCCGCCTCGGTGATCGCCAAGGTCACCAGGGACCGGCTCATGTCCGGCCTGCATGTGGACTACCCCGTGTACGGATTTGCCCGGCATAAGGGCTACTCCACCCCTAGTCACATGACGGCCCTGGCCGAGCACGGGCCGTGCGCCGAGCATCGCTATTCGTTCGTCAACGTGAGCGGCCTGCTCCGGGTCCCCGGCGAGGCCATCGCGGGCCTGGCCGACGCTCCCGACGGCATCAGCCCGGCCGCCGGCCAGGGCGGCGAGCCAGAGGACGGGCACAATGGCCCTATCGTTGACGTCATCGGGGAGTACGCCTGGTCGGCGGCGAGCCTCGCGTCGGGAGCGCGTGGCGCCTGATGGAGGGAGGAAGATGAGCGCGGAGGATCTCGAGAAGTACGAGACCGAGATGGAACTCCAGCTCTACCGCGAGTACCGGGACGTGGTCGGGCTGTTCAGCCATGTCGTCGAGACCGAGCGCCGCTTCTACCTGACCAATCAGGTCGAGCTCAATGTCCGCACTGCTGACAACGGCGAGGTCTTCTTCGAGGTCACCATGCAGGACGCCTGGGTGTGGGACATGTACCGCCCGGCCAGGTTCGTGAAGAATGTCCGGGTCGTCACCTTCAAGGACGTCAACGTCGAAGAGCTGGCCAAGAGCGACCTGCAGATCCCCGAGGACAAGTAGCCCCTCTGTTCCTCCAGGCACGGGGGCTCATCCCCGAAGCACGGGGTACCGACATTCCGCCGTCGGCTACCCACAGCCTGGCCCGGGTGACGCCCGCCTTCCCCAGCCGCCAACTTGCTGAGGCGGGCACCCTGGCTCCTCCGGCACCGTCGTGACCGGAGGTGGTGCACATGAATGCCAAGGACGCGCTGGGACGGCAGGGCGAGCAACTCGCCGCCGAGCATCTGGAGCGCTCCGGTCTGCGGGTACTCGACCGGAACTGGCGCTGCCCGGTCGGCGAGATCGATCTCGTTGCCGCGGACGGCCGGGTGCTGGTGATCTGTGAGGTAAAGACCAGGTCGGACGTCCGGTACGGTACTCCGCTGGAGGCCATCAGCGCTCGGAAGCACAGCCGGCTCCGGCGGCTCGCGGTGAGCTGGGTACTGGCGCACGGCGTTCTCTTCGATGAGATCAGGATCGACGTCATCGGGGTGCTCAGGGTCGCGCCGGGCGAGTTCAGCATCGACCATGTCCGCGGGGTGGGCTAGATGGCACTGGCCCGGACCCATGCCATGGCCCTGGTGGGCGTCCAGGGCCACCCGGTCGAGATCGAGGCCGACATCGAGAACGGCCTGGTCGCACTCATGCTGGTTGGCCTGCCGGACACCGCGCTGCGCGAGGCGCGGGACCGGATCAGGTCGGCGATCGTGAACAGCGGCGAGGCGTGGCCGCAGCGGCGGATAACGGTCGGCCTCTCGCCGGCCAGCCTGCCCAAGCGCGGCAGCGGCTTCGATCTCGGGCTGGCCGCCGCCATCATGGCCGCGGCGGGGGTGGTCCCGGCGGACCGGCTGAGCGGGATGGTCTTCGTCGGCGAGCTGGGGCTGGACGGCCGGGTCCGCCCGGTCCCGGGTGTCCTGCCCGCCGCGGCCGCCGCGGCGGCCGCGGGATTCACGGCCATGGCCGTGCCCCCGGAGAACGCGGGCGAGGCCACGCTGGTGCCGGGCCTGCGGGTGCTGTCTACCCCCACCCTGGCTGCCCTGCTGGCCTGGCTCCGGGACGAGCAGCCACCGGCTGCCTGCACCACGGCAGGAACCGGTACCGCGGACGTGACCGGCCGGGCGGCCGGCGGCCCGGCGGTCGCGGAGATGGTGGAGCCCGGCGCTGCTCCGGAACTGCTCCGCGCGGCCTCCCTTACGGCGGGGTCCGCCGCGGGCCACGGCCGCGACCTCGCCGACCTGATCGGCCAGCCGACGGCGCGCCGGGCCGCGGAGATCTGCGCCGCCGGCGGTCACCATCTGCTGCTGCTCGGCCCGCCGGGCGTCGGCAAGACCATGCTCGCCGAGCGGTTACCCACGATCCTGCCGCCGTTAGAGCTCGCGGCGGCGCTGGAAGTCAGCTCGATTCACTCCGTCGCCGGCGCGCTGCCGCCCGGCCGGCCGCTGATGACCGAGCCGCCCTTCTGCGCGCCCCACCACACGGCGACGAAGGCAGCGATCGTCGGGGGCGGCAGTGGCGTCATCCGGCCCGGCGCCGCTTCGCTGGCCCACCACGGCTGCCTGTTTCTCGATGAGGCGCCGGAATTCGGCCGGGACGTCCTGGACGCGCTGCGGCAGCCGCTGGAGTCCGGCGAGGTGATCATCGCCCGATCCGGCCTGACCGCGGTGTTCCCCGCCCGGTTCACGCTCGTCCTGGCGGCCAACCCGTGCCCGTGCGCCCGCGCGTCGACCGTCGGGTCGACCTGTACCTGCACGCCGCTGGTGCGGCGGCGCTACCTGGCCCGGCTATCGGGACCTCTGCTCGACCGGGTGGACGTCAAGGTGGAACTGCTGCCGGTAGGGCGGGCCGAGCTGCTGAGCGACCGTCAGCTCGCCGAGCCGAGCGCCGTGGTCGCCGAGCGCGTCCGCGAGGCGCGGCTGCGGGCGGCGCGGCGGCTTCGCGACACCCGCTGGCGGCTGAACGCGGAGATTCCCGGTTCCGAGCTGCGCCGGACCTTCCGTCCCGAGCCCGGCGCGCTCGCACCACTGGAGCGGGCCCTGGACCTGGGCGAGGTCAGCGCCCGCGGCGTTGATCGGATTGTCCGGCTGGCCTGGACCCTGGCTGACCTGGCCGGGGTGCCCCGGCCGAGAATGCCGGAGATCGGCTACGCGCTCGGGATGTGGCTCGGAGTGGGGCACTGATGCGGGCGGCCCAGGATCGGCTGGCCAGGACCATGCTCAGCTTCGTGTCCGACCCCGGCGACCCGGTACTCGGCGCCTTGCTGCAGTGCTGTGACCCCGCTAATATCGCCGAGGCGCTCGCTTCCGGCGCTGATCCGCGGGCGGCGCTCCCGGCCGCCGGCCGGGAGATATCCGGTCTGAGCCGCGCGTTCAAGCGGTGGCGGCCCCGGCTCGATCAGGTCCCGTCAGAGGCACGACTGGCCGCCTGGGAGCGCGGCGGGCTGCGGCTACTGTGTCCCGGCGAGCCGGAGTGGCCCAGCCAGCTTGACGACCTGGGGCCGTCCCGTCCCGTCGTGTTGTGGCTGCGGGGCGGCGCCGACCTGCGCTACGCGTGCCTGCGCTCGATTTCGGTGGTCGGCTCCCGGGCCGCGACAGCGTACGGATCGCATGTCGGGACCGAGCTGGCGGCGGCGGTGGCCGAGCACGGCTGGAGCGTCGTCTCCGGCGGACCGAACAGTACGAAAACCAAAGTGCTTGCTAGCCAGCTGCCTGCATCTACAGGGTCGTGACGGGCAGCCGGGAGTGGCGTGACTGCAGGCTGAGCCATCTTCCCGCGCGGCGCCCCGCAGCGCCAGTCCCTGTTCCCAGGACTGGTCGTCCGCGCCCGATACGCTGATGCCGATAGCCGCATGGTCCCGTTTGGTTGCCGTCCCTGGGATCGTCACCGTGGTTCACCGTTATCTGGCTTGGTGGGGCCAGCTGTCCGTCTAGACCGGCCCGCAGCCGCCCCAGAGGGCCTCACATGCACTGGCCTGCCCGGGGGGGTTGGTCGGGATGGGCCCTACGCGGCCAGGAGCGGCCTGGGGCGCTTCTGGCTACCTTCCTGAAGTCAGGGCGCCGGCGTCCTACCGGGCCGGGCGGCAGAGCGCTCGTGAGTCTCGCACTGGGCTGCTGTTGGGGCTATCAGGTTCTCAGCACATTGCCCGCTGCGAGCCTGGAACCGGACCGCCGCGAAGCGCCCGCTTCACATCCGCGGTGTGCCCGCGGCGGTTGCCATTGTCCGGGCCCGGTCTGGTGCAGGTCTGGCGCTGCTCCGGGCGGGCGTGCACTTCAGGATCAAGCGGGGCATCTGTTGTTGGCGATATGCAGTTCGACGTGGGCACGGTCGGGGGCTATCTCGGCAGACTTGAGGTCGATCGTGAGGCGGTCAGATCCGTCCTTATCGATCGTGCCGGTCCAGCTTGCGGAGACCTCGATTTCATCTTCGTCGATGGATGCGTTGACGATCACGTTGACGGCTAGCGTCTGTGGTACGAGCTCGACGTAGACCCTGATCATGAGAGTGTCCGATCCGGACTCATAGCCCTTTTCGGCGTAGTCCCAGTCGCCGAGACGGACGGCGACCCCCGGCGACGGAGTGGCCTTGGCGGCGGTCGGCATCAGCCCCGCGTTCGGTGGGGCCCACACCATTCGCTCGGGGTCCCATGGGATGTCTGCCGCGGGCCCCACCTGCAACGGGCGTAGAGCGATGTCAGGGGTAGCCCCTCGATCGGGTCCAACGGTACGGCGGTCAACGGTGTCCGCATGCCCGGTGATCACGATTTCGCGCCGATCTTCGGACGGGAACCCAAGTGCGATGACGCCCGCTTGGGTGACCGGGTCCCCGTCTTTGACGGTTACGTCGACGAACCCGGACACATACAGCTCCGACACAGGCTCGAGCATCCCTGCGGTGATCCGGTAACGCCCCGATGGTGCCTGCAGCGTGTAGCCCTCCTTGCCCGTGACCGCGGCGGTGCAGTTGAGCTTGACGGTGATGCCAACGACATCTGTGCCGTTGAATTGGACAATGCCCTTCACCGGTTGCCTGCCCGCGCCCTTGGCCCAGCGGTAGACGGGTCGCTCTTCCGGACGGGCGTAGATGACGAGTGCTTTCTCGTTGTGCCCGTAGAGGCCGTGCAATCGGCTCAACGTACCGTCGGCGAAATCCATCTGTGAGGTCTGGTCCCAGAAGCGAAAGATATCGTCGGGAGAAGTGGACCTGCCCTCCCCGGTCTGCAGCCAGGTGTCAGTGAGATCTTCAGCTGCGTCGGTGGCGAAGGTATTGACCAGCTGGTTGGCCACCCGAACGTCGATCGGCGATTGGCCTAGCACCCAGTCGGCGATCTCGGAACGTGTCTGAAGCACTGCGGTCGCCTCGAGTTTGCTGATCTTGTTTTCGATGGCCTTATGCACGTCGGACCGTACGTGATCGAAAAGCGTGCGCGCCGCAAGGAGACGGTTGGTGGTGTCGTAGAGGTACAGGCCATCCTTCGTTGCGGCATCTCGGCTGCCGATCTCACCTTCCAGTGCACGTAGCAACGGCAGGCATGCGCGGTCCTGGTTGTCCTCGATTGCCGTATCGAGGACGATGTCGTAGAGGGAAGCGGAGTCGGTCAGCCGCACGGCGGTCCAGATGAAGCTCGAGCACGTCAAAGGTAGCGTCGGACCGGACGGGAGCTGGGCGGCATCGGTAACTCCCTGCACGGGATGCCGACGCGAGGGCCCCTCGTAGTCCGGGTTAAGGCCGATCGTCCCGTCGCTGAAGGCGTAGAAGCGATAGTGCCCGTTGATGGCCGCGGCCGTGTCGGCGACGTCCCAGGCCACCAGGCGCGGTGTGGCGCCGTGGTCGCCTGCGGTGCAGGGCTTGACCAGCAGAGGTGGTAGAACGAACGGGTGAGTCATGCCCGTCGGCGGCTCGATGGCGACTGGAGAGAATGACAGTTCCTTGACCTGGTACATGCGCTGGGCGGGGTGGTCTGCGTCCAAGAACCGAGCGCCAGGGTATGCGGCCCCGTACCTTTCGGCGTCAATGGCGTCGTGCACGGGCAGCGACACGGTTCCGGGCCAGCCGTACCGCACCAATCCAGCGGCGAAACCGTTCACCGGTGCGGTCTCGTTGAAGTGGTACGAGGCGACGGGAGCAACCAGCGTGATGTCGAGCTGGTCCTTCATGTAAGCGGGGTCCTGGACTCGATCTTCGACGAATGTGCACTGCCGGATCACATTGTCGTCGACCAGGATGCCCATGTGGGTGAAGTGCTGCGCCGGTATAAGGGCACCGAGCAATGCTCCCACCGTGCCGTTCGATGTCGCAGGACAGAGGAAAAGATCGCCTTTCTCTGCGTTGGAGATTCTTGAGTCCCCGTAGACGAATTCCCGCTCATCCGTCAACTGGCAAGTTAGCTCGCCGCCATCCTCGCAAGCTGTGGGATCACATTTCTGGCCCTCGATCGCCGACATCCGGCCGCTCCCTTGAGGTTAGAGAGCGGCTCGGCAGCCTATCCGCTCTGGTTAGCCCTGTTCAAGGTGTCATACGTCCTTCTGGGAACACAAGAGGTTTGGCTCGACCGTCTCGATCAGCAGCGTTGCCGTTGACGAATTACCTCGCCGGCGAGCGGACATCGTCAAGCTGCGGCAGGCCATGGGGACCGCCCAGGCAAAGGCAGGCCAGGCACCAGGCGCGTCAGGCGGCAACTCCAGTAAGCGCATCCGCCGCGGCTGCGGGTACCCGGCTATCGCCTCGGCGACGCGGCCCGACTAGCCGACACGATCGCGCTACCGGCCGCCGAGCTGCGCCTGGCAGCCGATGCCATCATCAAGAGCCTGCCCGCGTCCGGCAGGCCGCCCACCGAGGATGAGTACGCGGCAGCTTCCGGGCTGGCCGAGAACCTGGACAAGGTAGTCCAGGCCGTCCACCGGGTCGAGCAGGCCTACCGGCGCCGGGTCTTGTTTCCCGGTGCCGCTTTCCCGGTGCCGCGGCGGCCTGCGACCTGTGCGGTCGCTCGGCAGTGTGGCCCTTGGCTGTCAGCCTGGCGGGTTCGGCGGTAATCTCACGCCAGCAGTACTGCAGAGTCGTCCCAATCCGCGCAGGTCGCGTAACGCACGCACTTGGGCTGGATGCTGGAAGCGATAGGTGGCGGAGGTCCTGGTGGCTCGCGTGCGTCGGGAGGCGAAGGTCCTCCAGCTGAAGGCGCTTGCCTCCCTCTGCCGGTCGGCCGATGCTTTTAACTGCTCCGGGGAGGACGGACGTGTCACCTCTACACTCCTGCTTTTACAGCATGCCTTCGAGATGCTCTTGAAGGCCGCGCTTATGCAGCGGCGACAGACGGTCATGGACCCTCATACTGGCCGCTCTTACGGTTTCGAGAAATGCGTTAACCTGGCGAAGCAGCATCTGGGCCTCAGCGAGGCAGACGCTGGAGTTCTCCGGGCCATTGACTCGATGCGAGACGATGAGCAGCATTATCACGCGCTGATCGACGAGGCCGTTCTTCATACTCACTGCCGGGCCGCCGTGCCGATCTTCGATCACCTGCTGTACGCGGCGTTCGGGCAGCGGCTTGCGGATCAGCTGCCAGTCCGCGTCCTTCCACTTTCAACGCGGCCACCGGAGGACGTTCAGACGCTGATAGACGCGCAGTTCAGTCAAATTAAGCGCCTTCTGCGGCCGGGGACCAGGCAGCAGGCCGACGCCCGGGCGATGGTTCGCGGCCTGCTGGCCCTTGAGGCGCACACGTCCGACCGGACCGTGCGAGTGAGTGAGAAAGACGTCACCCGCGTTGTGCAGGGCGTCCGGGCTGGCAAGAGTCGCGGTCAGGTGTTCCCCCGGCTGAGCGCCCTGGGCACTGAGTCAGCAGAAGGGGGAGCGCTCCAGGTCACGGTGAAGTTCGTCCGCAATGATTCAAGCGCCGTCCCGGTTCGCTTCGTCGCGGGTGATGAGGACGCAGCAGCGATTCGCCTGCACGACCTTCAAGATAAGTTTCACTGGTCGGCAACCGCGCTGGCAGTCAAGCTTGGAATCAGCACGCCTCAAGCTAAGGCACTCCGCTGGAAACTAGGCATCGATGACGACGAGAGCTGCAGGCACGTCTTCATGTTCGGGAAATCGCGACATCAAATGTTTTCCGACAACGCATATACCAAGAGGGTTATTCAGCTGGCCGCGTAGAAGTGCAGGGCGATTACGGTTGAGATGGTCGTGGTGAACGTCGCGAGCGGCCTTCGGTAGTCGGTGTGCATGATTCTCCAGGTCTTGAAGTTGGCGATCACCTGCTCGATGACGTAGCGAATCTTGTTGACC
>Ga0208589_1000879_pt1 | contig 13206 bp, 14 predicted proteins | sample NGESurshal092012_2_FD_184486 | JGI IMG/M metagenome (GOLD analysis project Ga0208589, IMG submission 184486) | Arctic peat soil microbial communities from Barrow, Alaska - NGEE Surface sample F53-2 shallow-092012 (SPAdes) | ecosystem: Environmental > Terrestrial > Soil > Wetlands > Peat ... | reverse complement strand
TGATCTGCCCCGAGCTTTCCGGACAGCGGATTATGGGTTAAATCACGCTGCGGCCTGCTGTTCCAGATACTCGTCGTGGACTTGCTGCGGGGTCCGGTACTGAAGACCGGAGTGCCGGCGTTTCGAATTGTACCAGAATTCTATGTACCTCACAATGTCACGGCGTGCGTGCTCGCGAGTGGGGTACTGGGTGCGATGGACACGCTCGTTCTTAAGCGCAGCAAAGAACGATTCGGCCATTGCATTGTCGTAGCAGATCCCGGTGCGCCCGGCGGACTGCCGGAGATTATGCTTCTTCAGTGTCCGGGCGAACTGCTGTGAGGTGTAATTGCTGCCGCGATCAGAATGAAAAATAGCATCTCCGGCGAGCGGATAGTTGCGTGCTGCCATCTCGATGGCCTGCTCGATGAGCGGGGTCTTGTAGTTATCGTCAGCCGCCCAGCCGATCACGGCTTTCGTGTGGCAGTCGATAACTGTAGCCAGGTAAAGCCAGCCCTGCCAGGTCGGGACGTAGGTAATGTCACCCACCATCTTCTCGCCGGGCGCGGTGGCGGTGAAATCCCGTTTCACCAGGTCGGGAATGTTGTGCTCCTGGCCGTCGCCCTCGGTGAGGCTGAACCGCCACGGCCGCGGCTGGCAGGGCTCCAGGCCCAGCTCACGCATCAGCGACCGGACCAACTCCGGCCCGGCGGGCACGCCCCAGCCTGCCAGGTCCGCGTGGACCCGCCGGTACCCGTACGTCCCATCGGAATCTTCGAAGGACTTCCCCACGTACAGCGCGAGTATCGCGCGCCTTTTCACGGTCGCTGATTCCGGGGCCTTGCGCCAGTCGTAGAACCCGGAGCGGGATACTTCCATCCACCGGCACATTTTCACGATCGGCGGCACGTGCTTACCGGCTGATTCCTGGCAGGCCGCATACTCCGCGTCGATGAACTCGAACTTCTCGGTCACCGATGGTCGCGGGCGAAGTATGCTGCGGCTTTTTTCAGGAACTCAAGCTCCATCCTCTGTTCCCGGGTTTCCCGCTCGAGCTCGCGCAGCCGGGCACGCTCATTCACGGTCAGTGGCGGTTCTTCGCCGGCGTGGTCACGGCGGTAGATACTCACCCAGTTGCCGAGCGTGCCTTCGTTGATTCCGAGCTCTTTCGCCACTGTGGCGATCGGGCGCGACGTCTCGATCACCATCTTCACGGCTTCGTCCTTAAAACCCGGTGAGAAGCTCTTCTTCGCTCGGGGCAAGAAATTCACCTTTCCAGGTAGCCCATTCTAAGGGATGGGACTGTCCGGAAGGCTCGGGGCACCTCATGGTGTCGCCCTTGGCCCGCACGGACCGGTAGACGGCCACTGTGCCCGCGTCGTGGTCGACCTCAGCCCAGGCGAGGGCCCGGGCCTCCTCGGTGCGGACCCCGGCCAGCAGTGACACGACCACATAGGCGGCGAGGCGGTGCTCGCTCCCTGGCCCTACCTGGTCCAGCAATTGGATCGCCTGGTCCAGGGTCATGGCCTTGGACGGGCGGCCTTCCTGGCCTTCGGGGACGATGATCAGGCTGGCGACGTTGCGGCGGACCTTGTCCCGGGCCTGGGCGTGCCGGATGGCGCGTTCCAGGATCTGGTGGACAAGCCGCAGGGTCCGGTTCGACAGCTCAGCCGCCCGCTCATCCATCCACCGATCCAGCTCGTCGGCGGTCAGCTTCTTGAGCCTGGCCGCGCGTTCGCGGTAGCGGAGCCGTGCAGGGCTTATGATGCCGTGACCGCCGCCGACTCCTGGCCGCAGGTGTTCGCCTTCTTTGCACAGCACATCAGGGATGCCCCATCACGTGGCTGAGGCGGGGTGCCTGGCCCCCGGCCTGGCCAGTCGGTGGTCTTCGGTCACTTTCTGGCTGACGTTTGTCGGCTGTGAGGGCTCAGGACATACTTGCCGGCACGCCGGGAAACTCGTCACCGTCCTCATCTGATCTTCGCGCAAGCCTTCCGCTGAAATTGCTCTCAGCATTGGGACCTTTGACCGGGGTCCTGCTCCGGGTGCAGTCCTTCTTTTCCGGGTCGTTCGGCCGTACTGGGCTGCGCGCTCATCGGCTGTGCTAAATGGAGTGCCGTAGGGGTTGATCGCGATGAGTGCAACTGTCAGGGATGTCATGACCACCGGCGTCGTCGCTGTTCACGCTGACACGTCGTTCAAGGACATGGTGGCCTTGCTCCTCAGCTCCAGGGTCAGCGCCTTTCCTGTCGTCGACGGGACAGGAAAGGTCATCGGCGTCGTCTCCGAGGCCGACATGCTGATCAAGGAAGCCGATCAGGCCAGCCCCCCGGGAGCGTTCGCTGGCCGGCGGCGCCGCCGGGACCATGAGAAGGCGGCCGCGGTGACGGCCGGTGAGCTGATGACCAGCAGGCCGGTCACGATCGGCCCGGATGACGGAGTGGAGCAGGCTGCGTTCCTCATGTACGACCGCGGGGTCAAGAGGCTCCCGGTGGTCGATGAGACCGGCCGTCTGGTCGGGATTGTCAGCCGCGCCGACGTGCTGAGCGTTTTCGGGCGGTCCGACGAGGATATCCGCCGCGAGGTGACCGACGAGGTGATCCTGCGCGGCTTCCTGGTCGATCCGCTGCTGTTTGACGTGAGCGTCCGGGGCGGGATCGTGACCTTGTCCGGTCGGCCGGAAACCGACCAGGTGGGCCGGGACATCGTTGACGCGGTGCGGCATCTCCCCGGCGTGGTCGCGGTCCGGGACCGGCTGGAATACGCGGGCCGCCACCCCCACACCGCAGCACCGTCATGAACCGCCGGCCACCTGCGCCGTCGCCCCGTCGCTGGCTGGCGCTGGGCGTGCTGTGCCTGTCACTGCTGATCGTGACGCTGGATAACACGGTCCTGAACGTCGTGCTGCCGACCCTGGTGCGGGAGCTGCACGCCACCACCAGCCAGCTGCAGTGGATCGTCGATGCCTACGTCATGGTGTTCGCCGGGCTGCTGCTGGTCGCGGGCAGCGCCGCCGATCGCCTGGGCCGCAAGCGGACGCTCCTGGCCGGCCTCGCAGCGTTCGCGGCCGGCTCGACCTGGGCGGCGTTCTCGGGCTCGGTCGGCATGCTGATCGCCGCCCGGGCCAGCATGGGCATCGGCGGCGCACTGATCATGCCGTCCACGCTGGCCATCATCACGACCATGTTCCGCGACCTAGCGGAGCGGCAACGGGCGATCGGCTTGTGGGCCGGGACGACCGGGGTAGGCATCGCGCTGGGCCCCATCCTCGGCGGTCTGCTGCTGGCCCACTTCTGGTGGGGCTCGGTATTCCTGATCAACGTCCCCATCGCCGCGATCGCCGCGGCGTGCGCGATACCGCTGGTGCCTGACTCCAGGAACCCCACAGCGGCCGCGCCCGACCTGACCGGGGCACTGCTGTCCATCGCCGGCCTCGGGCTGGTGCTGTGGTCGCTCATCGAGGCACCCGTCCGCGGCTGGTCCTCAGACCTCGTCATCGGGGCCGGGCTAGGCGGTCTGGCCGTCCTGGCCGGGTTCGCGGCCTGGGAGCGGGCCTGCCCGAACCCGATGCTGAACCTGGAATTCTTCCGGCGCAGGCAGTTCTCGGCGGCCATCGCCTCGGTTGGCCTGGTCACCTTCGGGCTGTTCGGCGCGCTGTTCGTGCTGACCCAGTTCCTGCAGTTCGATCTCGGCTACACCCCGCTGCAGGCAGGAGTACGCGTACTTCCGGCCGCCGGGGCGATCGCGCTGGTCGCCCCGCTATCCGCGGTACTGGTCCGGGTGGCCGGGAGCAAGCTGACCGCCGCCTCCGGGCTGCTGATCATCGCCGCAGGGCTCTGGCAGCTGTCCGGCGCCACGGTCAGTTCCACCTACGCCAGCACCGTGCCCGGGATGATCCTGCTTGGCCTCGGTGCCGGACTGGTCATCCCGTGCGCGACCGGCTCGGTCATGGGGTCGCTGCCCCGGGAGCACACCGGCGTCGGGTCCGCCACGAACGGCGCACTCCTGCAAGTCGGCGGCGCGCTCGGGGTAGCGGTGATCGGCAGCTTGCTGGCCACCCGCTACCAGGACCACATCAGCGCCGCTCTGGCTCCCTACCACCTTCCCCAGGCCGCGCTCGCGACGATCCTCGGCTCGATCGGCGGGGCACTCGGAGTCGCGGCACACGTCGGCGGCGTCCCCGGTGCGGCGCTCGCGCACCTGGCCCGCGGCGCGTTCATCAGCGGGATGGATCTCGGCCTGGCCACCGGCGCGATCGTGGCGGCCGCTGGCGGCCTGCTCGCGCTGGTCGCACTTCCGTCCCGTCCCGCTGCGACCAGCGCGCCGGTCTCGCCACCCCCCAGATCGCCGGACCAGCAGCCCTCTCACCCCCCGCTCAGCAGCAGGTCGTCGTCGTGAACCTTTTTCCGCAACGAAAACCGTTCGCCGATCGGAGGACAGGGATGCATGAGCCAGAAGGCGGCGGGCAAGGCCGGATCGTCGTCGGAGTGGACGGCTCCGACGGCTCCAAAGAGGCACTGCGATGGGCGGTCCGGCAAGCCGGGTTCACCGGAGCCACGGTGGAGGCGGTGATCGCCTGGCAGTACCCGGTGTTCTTCGGCTGGGCTCCCGTGGGATCGGGCGACGCCGATTTCGACAAGATCGCCGAAGAGACCGTCAACACCTGCATCGCCGAGGTGACCGGTCCCGAGGTACCGAACTGGATCCGCACCCGGGTCGTGGAGGGGTACCCGCCCCAGGTTCTGGTCGAGGCGTCCGCGGGCGCTGAACTGCTGGTCGTGGGCAGCCGGGGATACGGCGGCTTCGTCGATGCACTGCTCGGCTCGGTCAGCACGTTCTGCGTGCACCACGCCCACGTGCCGGTGACCGTCATCCGTCCGGCCCGGCACCACCCCGAAGCCACCTGAGACTCACGGTGGCAGAGAGCCGTGCTCCTGCTGGCCATCCTGGGAGCAGCCCAGCATGACGGCTTGACCGCATCCCGGAGGGCGATACGGACCAAGGTCCTCAGCGGGGTGCCCGGACCGCCTGTGGTCCAGGCAGCCCGCCTCTGAATACGGCCCGCAATTATGCCTAATGTGTGAGTTGCAAAAAGTCGCCGACAGTTATCTCAGAGGAGAGATGACAATGCCTGGAATCATTGTCGGAGTAGACGGCTCCCCCGATTCGCAGCACGCCCTCGAATGGGCGATGAAGGAAGCGGCGATCCGGCATGCGCCGCTCACGGTGCTTACCGTCCACCGGGCCAGTGTGGGCTACTGGGGCAGCGAGACCAGGTACCCGCCCGACCATGCCGTGGCCGAGCATGCCCGCCAGTCAGCCCAAGACGCGGTCGTGAAGGCGGCTGCGAATCTGGGCGAGCCTGGTCCCGAGTCAGTCACGGTCCACGCGGTGAGCGGCGCCCCGGCCGAGGAGCTCATCACCGCGGGCCGGGACGCCGACATGATCGTCGTCGGCTCGCGCGGGGCGGGCGGATTCCCGCGACTGCTGATCGGCTCGGTCAGCAACCACGTGACTCACCATGCGCTCTGCCCCGTGGTGATCGTCCCCTCGGAGGCGCCCCGCTGACATACCGCCCGGGACCGAGGCGATCCGGTTGCCCGGCCCACCTGGCGCCGTTCAGGCGGGCCGGGCCCTGGTGCCTGCTAGGGCTGGAGCACGATGCGGGCTGGGACCCGTTCAGCACTTCGGTGCCGCCACTCAGGTGGGCGTGATGTGCCTGTTGAGCAGGACAGGAATGTGCCGCTCGTCCTCGCTCGCCTGCTTGAGGGGCACCGCAACCTCCAGGACGCCGTGGCCGTAGCTCGCCTGGATATGCTCCTCGTCCGCATCTACCGGCAGCCGGATGCTGCGGGCGAATGTACCGTAGCGAAATTCCGTGCGGTGAGCGCCGTCCGTCTGATCCAGCCGGTCGGCTTTAATGGTCAGCACGCCATGAGCGGCGGTCAGATCGAGGTCCTTCTCCGGGTCAATACCGGGAAGCTCGGCCCGCAGCACGTACCGGCCATCGTCGAGGTAATCCTCAACGGGCATACTGTGCCCGGCCAGTGGCCGGATCAGCGCTCGCGGCGCTTCTAGCCAGTCAAGCATTTCGGCAAATGGCTGCCGGTGGTCCCGCCGCGTCAGGGTGCTCATCGGGCCACCTCCTTGGAGTCCCATCCAGTCAATCGCTGTCGCAGGGGACTCACCAGGGCCGAAGGTGCCCCGCCTGCGGGTCCTTCGACCCACAGGTCTCCTTCCGCGCGGCGCCGGGCCCGACGAGGTCTGCGTTATTGCACGTAAACGCGATCTGTACGACGAGTGCAGCCGCGGGCGGAGCGGCTGCCACCCGAAGAGATAGGAGGCGGTTCGCCGAGCTGGCCGCAGTGTTCAGGAAACCGGCCGCAGCAGCGGGATCTGCCCGGCGTTGTCCCGGTGGAACTTTTCGGCCACCCCGATCTGGTTCACGGTTTCCTCCCGCTGGCTGCCTCGGTGTGCCTCTCAGGGGATTCGTGCTTCGTGCCTGCCCCCACTGCCCAGCGGTCCTCCGGGGTCAGGGCCGTTCCCGCGAGGCTGAACACCATTGCGCCCGCCTTGGCCAGCGTCTCCTGGGACTGCCGGTAGTGGTGACCGCACAGCAGCAGGTCCGTCTGGTGGGAGCGCGCAGGACTGGGTGGCATGGCCACGATGGCCGCGGGCTTCGCCGGGCAGCAGCACGCGTGGTCAGCGAACTTCAGGCTGTGCCAGTCGATCCGGCTGCTGGCTGGCGCGGAGAATTCGTCCCTGGTGGCAGGGACCGGGAGGCTAGCAGTGCGCAGATGCAGGTCGTGGGCTGACATGAGTGAAGCGTCCCGCGGGGATCCACCGGCGGGCAGGGCCCAAGCTCCCGCGCGGCGGGGCCTAAAGACCCCGTGGGGGCGGAGAAACCCCGTGCGAGCGGAGAAGCAGCGCGGTGGAAAGCCGGGTCGCACAGCCGGAAGTCCCGCGGGGCGGGGAACTGTGACCCTGGCCCACCGGCGTCCCCGGCGTCCGATTCTGGTACTGAGGAGGCCCGCCATGAGAAGAGAGCGAACATGGAACACGGACCCGGTTACCAGGGTGGCGCGTGGACTGTGGCCCGATCGCAATCCGCTCAGGCGGACCTCGGACCGCGCCGAAGCCGCAATGGTCGCTCTGCTGATAGCAGCGTTCCTGATGCTCGAGCGCCGCCGGCTCGGCGGGTGGGAGATCGACTGGCGGACATCCGACCTCAGCGGCCCGGCTGGAGCCAGCCCGGGACGGTAGATGTGCAGCCCGGCTGCGCAACGTTGCGCGTCACTCTTCTTAACTGGCGGGCGTCATGATGACGACCGGCCACCGCCTATCGTTGATCGAGGTCCCGCCCAGGCGCGGGCCGGTAAGCCGAGTTGGCCACGAGAGCCGACGACGAGGTCAGCGTCCAGGGGCTGGCGGCGACCTCGCTGACCGTGGGTCTCGTTCCGTCCTTCTGCCGGCGTACTCCCGGCATTCGGCTAACCCACTCTGGCGCCGATCTTGTTCACCACGTCCACCACGCCGTCGATGTCCCAGATCAGCTTCATCGCGACGGGTATCAGCTCATCCGCGTCAGCGGCCCGGGGCTGGCCAGTCAGCGTCGCGACGCCGTTGTGCACCCTGACCTTGACCGGCTCGGGATCGGTAAGCAGGATCTCGCCGAGCAGTTCCCGGGCTTCCTGGGCGATCTCCTCGTCCGGCCGCAGGAAAACGCTCAGCAGGTCGCGGCCGCTGACGATGCCGATCAGCGTGCTGTCCGGCTTCACAACGGGCAGTCGCTTGACGTGACGGCTGTTCATCAGCCTCGCCGCGGCGTGCAGGGTCGCATCCGGGTGGATGGTGATGGCAGGTGAGGTCATCAGCTCAGCCGCAGTGAGGCCTGGGTGCGTGGCGTGGCGCCGGGGCAGGTGCAGGCCGCCCCCGGCTGCGAGCCGCGCCCCCCGGTCTTGGGTGCCCTGGACCGCGAGCAGGTCGGCTTCGGAGACTACGCCGGCGACGTGGCGGCCCAGGATGAGCACCGGCACGGAGCTGATCTTGTTCTTGGTCAGCAGCGTGGCGATCTCTTTGTACGGGGTGATCCGGTCCACCGTGATCACCGACGTAGTCATGACATCCCTGACCCGTTGGTGCCAGCGCCCATAATGCTGCTGGCGGCCATTGCGGCCTGGATGTTGTTGGGCACCGGCAGGCCGGGGCTTCGCCGCCTCTGGTGCGGCGGGCTGGTCTGCGGTGTGTTCCTCGACGGAGTCGAGGGCTCGGGACACGTCGGCGGCGCTGGCTCGGCCGTGCTGCGACTCGTAGTAGGCGGCGCCTAGGTGACGGAGCATGGCATCGAAGTGGTTATCTCGCCGGGTCATCGTCGCTCCCTCCCTGGAACACGGGGCCAGCGCATCGCGCTACTCCCGCATGAACAGGTTCCCGCGCGGTACACCGTCAGCGTCATGGCTGCACGTCCCGGCTCGGAAGGACCTCCGTCACCAGCCGCGACGGTCCGGCCGCCAGCCCCAGGACGTCCGGAGCGGGACCGGGCGGCGGGTCGGCTTGGCAGCGGAACGATGAAGGCGTCGCCCCAGGGACCCACGTCCCATCGCCGGTGACCAATGGACCCTGTCCAGGCACCAAGGGGCGGGGACAGGGTGAGGGGTAGGAGGCGTGCTTCCCGAACGGCGGCGGCAGGCCACGCTGCATTGGCCTGCCCCATTGAGCGCGAACCCGCATAGACGACGGGCAGGAGTGTGCGGTGAACCGGCCAGGACGCAGCCTCACGACGCACCCCACGGCCGCCCAGCACGGCCGCGGGCCAGTGACCCTGGGCACCGCCAGCCGGGAGCCGGGGGCTGCGGAACCTGGCGGGCATACTGATCCGCTGGAGCCGATGGCCCAGCTGTTTCGGGACCTGCGGGCCACACCAGAAGGCTTGTCGGGCCGGGAGGCGGCGCGGCGGCTGGAGGCGTCCGGGCCGAATGAGCTGACCCGGCGCGGGGGCCGACGCTGGCCAGGTGAGCTGGCCGCGCAGTTCACCCAGCCGCTCGCGGTCCTGCTTGCGGTGGCCGCGCTCCTGGCCTGGGTCAGCGGGACACCCCGGCTGGCGATCGCGATCGTCGCGGTCATCTTGCTCAACGCGGGTTTCGCGTTCGCGCAGGAGATGCAGGCCGAGCGGGCCGTGGAGGCGCTGGCGGCGTTCCTCCCCGAGCGCGCCAGGGTCCTGCGCGAAGGCAGCAGGCAGGACATCGAGGCCCGGGTGCTGGTCCCCGGGGACATCCTGGTGATCGAGGAAGGGGAAAGCATCTGCGCGGACGCCCGCCTGATCACGGGCAGCCTGGAAGTGGACATGTCGACGCTGACCGGCGAGTCCGTGCCGGTGACGCGCACGGCCGGGACGGGCGACCCCAGCGTGCCGTTGCTGCAGGCGGCTGACGTGGTGTTCAGCGGCACCGCCTGCACCGGCGGAGAAGCGCAGGCCCTGGTCACCGCGACCGGGATGCGCACCGAACTGGGCCGTATCGCAGCGCTCAGCCAGCGGGCCGGGCGCAGCGAAAGTCCGCTGGAACACCAGGTCAAGCGGGCCACGCTGCTGATCGCGTTCGTCGCCGTGGGCGCGGGCATCGCGTTCCTGCCCATCGGCCTGGCCGCCGGACTGAGCATGGCCTCAGCCGCCAGTTTCGCGATCGGGCTGCTGGTCGCCAACGTCCCCGAAGGTCTGCTGCCCACGATCACCCTCGCGCTCGCCGTCGGCGTCCGCGAGATGGCCCGCCGCGGCGCCCTCGTCAAGCGGCTGTCCGCCGTGGAAACCCTCGGATCCACCTCCGTCATCTGCACTGACAAGACCGGCACGCTCACCGAGAACCGGATGCGCGTCACTGCCGTCTGGACCCCCGACGGGGAGACCGGCGTACCAGCCGCCTCCGCCGCCAGCCAGGCCGCATCCCCCTCGGGGGACGGGGTGTCCAGCCTGTTCGCGCAGGGCTTGGCCGCGTGTAGTAACGCGGACCTGCGCGGCACTGGCGGCAAGGCGGCCGGGGATCCGACCGAGATTGCGCTGCTCGAGCAGGCAGCAGGCTGGGGCATGGACGTCGCCCTGGTCAGCCGGGAAGCGCACCGCCGCCAACTGTTCCGCTTCGACCCCCGGCTCAAGCTCATGACCACCGTAGACGAGCAGGACGGCGGCCTGGTGGTGAACACCAAGGGCGCACCAGAGGAGGTGCTTGCCCGGGTCAGCTGCATCCACCGTGGTCACCATGACATGGCGATCACGGCGGCCGACCGTGACGAGGCCGCACGTGTGATGAAGGGTTACGCGCAGCGTGGCCTGCGGGTGCTGGCCGTCGCCCGCCGGAGCCTGCCCGCCGGGGCCGGCGCCCCCGCCCGCCGTGAGGACGCCGAGCAGGGCCTGTGCCTGACGGGGATGGCGGCCATGCTTGACTCGCCGCGGGCGCAGGTTCCCGCCGCGATCGCCCGCGTGCACCGGGCCGGCATCCGCGTCCACGTGGTCACCGGCGACAACGGCCTGACCGCCGCCGCGATCGCCCGCAGCGTCGGCATCGGCACCGGCACCGGCGGGATGAAGGTGATCACCGGCGACCGGCTGGACGCGATGACCGAGCAACAGCTCGATGACCTTCTCGGCTCCGGCCCGGAAATCGTCTTCGCCCGCAGTTCCCCCGAAGCGAAGCTGCGCATCGCCGACGCGCTGCGCTCGGTCGGCCAGGTCGTCGCGATGACCGGTGACGGGGTCAACGACGCCCCCGCGCTGCGCCGCGCGGACATCGGCGTCGCCATGGGCCGCTCCGGCACCGACGTCGCCCGCGAGGCCGCCACGATGATCCTCACCGACGACAACTTCGCCACCATCGCCGCAGCCGTCGAATCCGGCCGGCAGATCTACGACAACGTCCGCAAGTTCATCTGCTACATCTTCACTCACGCCGTCCCCGAGGTCGTTCCCTTCCTGGTTTTCGCCCTCGCCGGCGGGGCGATCCCGCTGCCACTGACCGTCATGCAGATCCTGGCCATCGACCTGGGCACCGACACCCTCCCCGCGCTGGCGCTCAGCCGCGAACCCGCCGAGCCCGGGCTCATGGACCGCCCGCCCAGGCCCCCTGCCCAGGGTGTCATCAGCCGCCGGATGCTAGCCCGGGCCTGGGGATTCCTTGGCCTCATCTCCGCCACCCTCGTCATGACCGGGTTCTTCCTCACCCTCCGCCACGCCGGATGGCGCGCCGGTGAGGCCACCGGGCCGGGGAGCCTGCTGCATCACGCCTACCAGCAGGCCACCACCGTCGCCTGGCTCGGCATTGTCGCCTGCCAGATCGGCACCGCGTTCGCGGTCCGCACCGACCACGCCTCGCTGCGTTCGGTCGGAGTGTTCTCCAACCGCTTCCTGCTCGGCGCCATCGGAGTAGCACTCGCCTTCGCTGCCGCCCTGATCTATCTGCCTGTCATGAACAGCATCTTCGGCACGGCGCCCCTCAGTCCTGCCCAGCTCGCCACGGTTGCCCCGTTCCCGTTCATCGTCTGGGGAGCCGACGAACTCCGCCGCCTGCTGCTGCGCCAGCGCAGCGCCCGCCGCGGTACACGACAGCTCCGGCCAGGCGCGATCCCGCCAGCCCAGGCCAGCCCTTCACCGCACGCTGCTTCATCGTGAGCTGCGATCCTCGCCACCTGGCAGTCACCTACTACCAGACTGTCCACGGCCACCCTGGACGAGCTGGAAGCACACCGCGCGCCTGCCGCACGACATCCGCGTCAGCGCCGTGCCCGTACTGAGCCCCGCCGCCAGGCTCACGGAACGCCATCACCTCAAGCGCCTGCCCGTCGTCGATTCCGGCGGTCAGCTGATCGGATCGTCAGCCGGCACGACCTGCTGAAGGTGTTCCTGCGCCTCGACCAGCAGATAGCCGCCGAAGTCACCGCCGTGCTCACGGCCATCCTGCTGATCGACCCGGCCAGAATCACGGTCACGGTCCACGACGGCGCGGTAACGCTCACCGGCCAAACCCCGGACCCGGCCAGATCCCAGGCCGCCATCAAGCTAGCCGGGGACGTTGACGGGGTCATCGCAGCGTGAAGTTGCGCATGGGGGCGGTCCCTCGGTGGTCGCGGGGAGCCACGGCCTCCCCGGGGAGGCCGTCACGGTCGCGTGTGCCGCCTGCCCAGCGGGCAAGCTCAGCGCGGTAGGCAGGGTCGGCGAGCAGGGCACGCTCGGCGTCCCGGGCCAGCGCCAGCAGCCGGATGTCCTCCTGGTGGTCCGGGAAATGTAGGAGCGCACCTTCTATCCGCACCGCCTCGTCCAATTCGGCGAGAACGCCGGCCGGCACCGGCTGACTGCTGAACGGGTCCCGGTTGGTGCGGCGCGCCGGGATGGCCGCGTGCAACTCCGGCTCATCCGGCTGAGCCCGGCATGGCCCGGCCAGCCGGACCATGGCGAGCAGCAGCCGCTGGCCAGGATCAGGAAGCAGCCTGAGCACCGGTTGGCGGCCAACCACGGTGGCGGCCAGGCGGAGGTCGAACAGCGCTGCGCCGGACCCGATATGCAGCGCATGGCCATCCGGATCACCACATCGAAGCATCCGCGCCGGATCGGCGTACAGGCTAATCGTCTGGCTGGCCGAGTCGAACCTGAAGCGCCACGGCTGCTTGTTATGCATAGAGGGCGCCGTGGTCGCCGCAGCCACCAGGTCAACCACCGTCCGCCTGAACAGGTCTCCCGGGGGGACCCCGTTCGGCCGCACTCACCGAATCCCTTCCCAGGAATTCACCTCGATGAGCTTGATTATGGGCTGCCCCGCAGTGGCCAGGCAGCGCGCCAGGGGCGGCGTGGCGGCGGGTCATCTCCGTTTCCTTCTTTCCATTCTGTCGCCGGCAGCCGTGGCTGGCCTGCTCTAGCTCCAGCCGATCGCGCCTGACCTGGGGCGCCAGGGACAGATGCGACATCTGGTCGAGGACATTCGTCCCCGACGCGCGTTGCTGTCCTGCGCGATCCGTCGCCGTCAGGAGACCTAGGGCCTGTGGACAGTGCCCCGAACGCCCCTGGAAAGGAAGGCTTTGAAGCACGACGGTAGGAACAGGGATCCTCTGGCCACCCGGCTGGAGGCCTCTGGAAGGAGCAGACTATGACTGGGATCATCGTCGGCGTCGACGGATCGCACGGCGCTCATCGCGCCCTGGACTGGGCCATGAAACAAGCAGCGGCCAAGCATGCCCATCTGACCGTGG
>Ga0208589_1000877_pt1 | contig 13229 bp, 11 predicted proteins | sample NGESurshal092012_2_FD_184486 | JGI IMG/M metagenome (GOLD analysis project Ga0208589, IMG submission 184486) | Arctic peat soil microbial communities from Barrow, Alaska - NGEE Surface sample F53-2 shallow-092012 (SPAdes) | ecosystem: Environmental > Terrestrial > Soil > Wetlands > Peat ... | reverse complement strand
CGCTGAGGAGGAGCAACGAAGCACGCGGCCAAAAGACACGAGCATGGCCCGCGAGACTTTTGCCACAGGCTGCTAAGCCGCTGACGTCATTTTTTCTTCGCCGCTAACTCTATTTCCAGTTGTTCAAGTGCTTTCTTCAAGGCGGGCTTCATCGCGGGCTTATCCCTGCAAAGAGCCTCAAGCGCCGCCCGCGGATCCATCGGGCGAATAGCATCAAGAATCTCAGCAGGTATCTTCCCTCCACCACTTCGCTTTTTGCTCATTGACTTAGTCGGCATGTTGCCTCCAAGATATTCTCCTTCCTTTCGGGTGTCAAAAGTGCTCCAACATATCGCCTCGGCGAATGTCAGGTGTCACATTGGGCGTACATAAGAGATACACTCGCGGATCGGCAGGCTTGCGCATGTGCCTGGAATTTTCTATCGTCGCAGGGCGTATTTGGAAAGAGAATAAAACGGGCCGGTGAACGGAACTCTGACGACGCATTTAGAGCATTTTCATTGTAAATGTGGCGTGTATCCACAGGCGTTGAAGCAGTTTCGGCAATCCGTCGGCGTGGCCGTCGCCAGGGCGTCCGTGATCGCGTCGCCCAACGCCGGAATCTCCCGTGCCCCTCGCTGGCGACGCACCTGCTTCACGTTCGACCAGAGGTTTTCGATCGGCGAATAGTCCGGCGAATGTCCAGTTCAGCCAGACCTCGATGACGCAACTCCTCGAGCGTCGAATCGGGCCGCTCTTTGAGGAACTCGGCCAGGGATTTGCAGGCGGCCTCGTCGAGTTTGAAATGTCCGCCGCCGATTTTGCGGGGAGGATCGTTTCGTCGCTGTTTGACTCGCCGGGCGTAGAGGCCTACGCGACGTTCAACATGGGGGCGGGGTTCGCGGTGTATGTATCGCCGGCGGATGTGGCGGCGACCATGTCGGCGGCGCGCGAATGCAAAATCGGGGCGTGGGTGGCCGGAGCGCTGCGTAGAGACAGCGGGCGCAAGGCGGTGGAGATTGTGCCGCTGGGGATTAAGTATGATGAAGAGAGTTTGCAGATTCGTTAAGTGGTGATCGGTGATTGTTGATTGGGGGGGAAATGGGACAGGTTTTCGCTAAAATGGGATGGGACAAAACGGGACGAAACGGGACAGTTTTGAGGGGGGCAATTGCGTGCTATTTTTGCAATATAGCCTAAATCATTGCGGGTACTGAATTTACGGCGGAAGATTTCGGCGGGGATGCGAGGGGCGCGGCGAGGTGTCCCACGCTCGAATCCAGCATTAATGTGATATTTTTCAGGTGCGTGGCGGTCTGGCGCGCGGCATCAATGCCGCGGCTGAACTGCGGCGGGAATGGCATCATGTGCTGACGAACGGCACGGCGACGGTGAAGCTGACAGTATAAGTGCCGACGTTGTCGGTATAACCTCCAGGGACGGGGATACCGCTATCGCCATTGACGGAAGTGCCGTAGTTGGGGGCGTCGGAGATACCGATGAATATCCGAGTGGCGCCGGCGGGGACATGGAATTTCTGGGCCGTGCCGGAACCGTCGCCGGTTAGGCCGTCGCCGATAAAGAAGACCTGGTTCAATTGCGGCGAGTAATCGGTGGCGCTGGTGGAAAGACCATTTGTGTAGTTGAGTGTGGGCGGCGGTGCGCCTGTGGGCGTGGCGCTGGTTTCAAAAACGCCGACGAGATAGCCGGCTCCGGGGGCGATGATTCCGCCGAGGCTTTGGAATCCGTTGTCGGCGGAGGTGGAAATCTGCGCGCCGTTGCCGTCGGGGTCGTTGTGATTCACGCCGCCGTTGAGAGAGATGGAGCCGGTGACGCTGGAGAAGGTAAGAACCAGTCCGGCGACAGCCGGGAAACTTGTGGAAGTCGGGAGGATTCCCGATGTGTTGGTCGAGGTATTGGTCGAAGTGCTGGTGCCGGTGGATGTGCCGGTCGTATTGCCGTTGGGTGCGGTGGTGTATCCCGCGCCGTAGATATTAGCCATCGCGCTGACAGACTGGCTGGTGACGGCGGTTGCCGATAGGACCGTGTCGTTGGCGGTGGCGCCCTGGATGGTGGTGAGCGGGGATTCAGGCTGGATCGTGTTGCTGCCGGAATTGCCGATGAGCAGGTCCGCGCCCGATCCACCGATCAAAAAGTCATTGCCAATGCCGCCGCGAAGAACGCTGTTACCGGAGCCGGCGACGAGATGGTCGTATCCCTGCCCGCCGAAGAGGAAATCATTTCCGGCGCCGCCGATGAGGCTGTCGGATTTTGCTCCGCCGCGGAGGGTGGTGTTGCCGGAACCGGCGGTGAGGGAGTCGTGTCCGCCGCCGCCGACGAGGAGATTATTGCCGGTGCTGCCGACGGCGTTGACGGAATCGTCGCCGATGCCGCCTCTGATCGTAACGTTGGCGCTATTGGTCGCGATGATGGTGTCGTTGCCGAGATTGCCCCGGATGTTGACTGATGGGACACCGGGTCCGACGTTCACGCTGTCGTTGCCCGCGCCCATGTCGGCGCTAATGGAAGTGATGCCGGCCAAGGGAATGGTCTGCGTCGCGCCTCCGGTGGAAATGATAAGACCGGTCAGCGAGGTAAGGCTCAAGGTATCGTTGCCTGCCGAACCCGTGATAGAGATAGCGCCGGAGGACGTATTGATATTGACGCCATTGACCGTGGCATTGAAGGTCGTCAGCGTAACAACGGGGACACCCGTGCCGATGGTGAGATTGTCGGCGGCGCCGCCGCTGAGATAGGAAATTCCCGTGACGGCGGTAGAGGGAATCGTCTCAGTAACCCCGGCCAGGGTGGTCGATAGCGTGCCGCTGGTGACGGAGAAATTGACGGTGTTGGCGGCGGCGGTGCCGGTGACGGTAAGGGTCGTGCCGTTGGGAGTGATACTTGAGCCTTGCTCGTCGATCGTAACGGCGGGAACGCCAGCGCCGACGGATAAGGAATCCGGGCCGCCATGACCATGGAAGGTGATCGCAGTTATCGGGGAGGAGGCGAATGATTCGGTGACTCCGTCCAGGTTGGCGGTGAGGGTACCGGAGGAAGCAGAGAGGCTGACAGTGTCGAAGCCGTGAGTGCCGGCGAGGGTGAGCGTGTTGGCGTTGAGTTGGGTGACGGTGCCACCATTGTTGGTGGTCGTGATGAGTGGAACGTTGGCACCGACCGAGATGGAATCATTTCCGCCGTTGCCGTTGTACTTGATCGCGTTCACGGATGAGAGCAGAACCGTCTCGGAAACCGTGCCCATGGCGGCGGTGAGATTGGCGCCGGCGACGAAGAGATTCACCGTGTCGTTGCCCGATGTTCCGATGAGGGAAATCGTGCTGCCGGTATTGAAGATGCCTGAACCCTGAATGGCGATATTGCTGCCGATCAACGTGACGGAAGGAACCGCCGTGCCCGAGGTCAGCGACGCCGATGCAGCGCCGCCGCTATTGAAGGTAATCCCCGTGACGGAAGAAGTGGGGATCGATTCCGTGGCACCCGCGATTGCAGCGGTCAAAGTGCCGCCCGTTGCGGAGAGATTAAGTGAATCCGTCCCCGAAGCACCCGTGATGAGGAGAGTATTCACGGTATTCGAGGAAACTTGAGCGAGGGTTACGCCGTTGTCAGTGAAATTCACCGCGGGTATGCCTGAACCGACGGAAACGGAATCCGCACCACCGCCGCCTACCAAGGCGATGCTGTTGATTCCCGCGGAAGGCAGCGACTCGGTGATGCCGTCGATGGAGGCGGTCAGAGTCCCAGAGGATTCGGTGAGGATGGCAATGTCCGTGAAAGCTGTCCCCGTGATTGCAAGGGTGTTGGCGGTCGCCTGTGCAATGGTCGCGCCGTTATTGGTAATTTGGGTGACCAGCGGAACGCCGCTTCCGATGGTAATGGAATCGCTGCCGCCCCCGCCGTCGATGGTGATTGATGTAATCGTATTGAGGCTAAAGGAAGTGGGCGTGCCGTCCACCGTCGCAGTGCCATTAACGCCCAGCGTTGACAAATTCACCGTGTCATTGGCGGTTGTTCCAACAATTTCCAGAACAGAGCCCACCGGGGTCACTGTGGCTCCGGACAAAAGACGGCGGGTTTCCAGACTTTCACATCGGACCGATTTACGTCGTTTCACGGAGGTTCTCCAAAAGAATTAGCCGAACCTCCCAAGGTCAGGTCCTTGTAACATAGCGGGGGCGGGGAAGCAATTGCGGGTGCGTCATATTGAATTCACAAAATTGCGGTAGAGCGGCAGATTATCGCACGGAGAAGCTGGCGGTAAGCGTGCCTACATTGTCGGAGTAAAAGCCCGGTTTTCCGCCCGAGCCGTCAGCAAAGCCGAGGAAGAAGCGAGTGGCGCCGGCGGGAATATTGAACTTCTGGCTGGAGCCGGTCCGGTCTCCGGTCAGGCCGTCACCGACAAAAAAAGTTTGATTCAGTTGCGGCGACAGGTTCGTGAAGTTGGTGCCCGTGGAAATGAAATTGAGATTGGGCGGAGCGGGGTCGGTGGGTTCGGTACTGCTCTCGAAGAACCCGATAAGCCAGCCGTAGCCGGGGGCAGAGATACCGGAGATGCCGCCGATGGAATTGAATTGCCCGGTCGAGAAGCCATCATGGGTGCCGGCGGCGTCGGGATCGGTGGTGTCGATGTCAACCGATAACCCGCCGCTGAAGTTTATCGTTCCCGTAACGCTGGAAAACGTGAGGAGAGAGGAATTGAGCGGAAGGTTGAAGAGCGGCGGTAGAACCCCGCCGCTGTGGCCGCCAGGATCGGGCGGCGTGGAATGGCCGGCGCCGAAGATGTTGGCCATGGCGCTGATGGCTTCGTTTGAGAAAGGCGTAATTGCCCTGGCGGGCAATACGCTATCAGAACCGCCGCCGCCCACGACGCTGGTCTGGTCGGAATTGGGCTGAAACGTGTCATCGCCGGGGCCGCCCTGGAGCAATTCCGACCCGGTTCCGCCGATGAGGCTGTCGGGGCCTCGGCCGCCGCGGAGGGTGTCGGTGGCGCTGCCGCCGACCAGCGTGTCGTGATTGGAGCCGCCGGCGAGGAGATCGTTGCCGCCGCCGGCATTGGTGATCGAATCGTCGCCGGCCCCGCCGTAGAGAAAATCGTTTTGGTTATTGCTGTCGATGACGGTGTCGTTTCCGTCGCCGCCATTCACGGTGACGGGAATCGGGACGCCGGACTGGATGGTGATGGAATCATCGCCGGTCCCGGCATTGAGCAGCAGTTCCTTCACCTGCGGAATCTGGACGGTGCTGTAAAAAGAGAGGTTGATGTCGATGAAAACACCGCCGGGAGCGCCGGTCACGTTATCGATGAAAATGGTGTCGTTTCCGTCCGTGGCGGTGACGACGACAAGGCCGCTTTTGTGAATTTGGATATCCGCGCCGCCGTCGTCGGCAGCCGGCGCGGCCACCGATAGCAACCTGCGTGATTCCAATGATTCTAATTCAAAATGCAAAGCCCTGGGTTTCATACAAACGCCTCGATCCACCCTGATGCGAAAACTCGAGGGAGAATGTAGCTGATATTGCAAGTTAAATCATGGGCGATTTGGGACCGACATCACTGATCCGCTACCGCTTCCGCAACATATCCGACGGCAAAAAGTGAATCTTTTCCACCGGCGCTGGCCCTTGTCCTTCAACGGCCGTCCCCGCGGTCTTCCCCGTCGCATCACATCCGCACCCCTTGCTGCAGCAACTCCCCAGTTTACTCTTCTTGCCGCGCAGGGTTTTGCTCACCTGCCACAAAGCCCAGCCGCCGCACGCGACGACGAGTGCCAACGCGATTATGTCTTGAATCAATGGACTCATCTCAAATCTCAAATCTCAAATCTCAAATTTCCAAATTCTCAAATCCTCGACCCAATCTGATACACCGCCAAACTCAGCACATACGCCAGCCCGTTCATATACACCAGCATAAAGATCGGCCACTTCCAGCCGCCGGTTTCGCGGCGGGCGACCGCCAGCGTGCTCATGCATTGCATCGCCAGCACAAACCATATCAGCAGACTGATCGCCACCAGCGGCGTCCACACCGCCTTGCCGTTGGCGTAATGATCGCGCCGCATGGCCGCCGACAAAGTTTCGGTCTTGCCGTCCTCCACATCGCCGACGGCATAAGTAATGCCCATCGTGCTGACAAACACTTCGCGGGCCGCAAACGCGCCGACCAGGCCGATGCCCATCTTCCAATCATAGCCCAGTGGCTTGAGCGCCGGCTCCATCCAGTGCCCGATTGTTCCGGCCACGCTATGTTCCATGCGCAACGCCGCAACCGTGTTGTCATCCGCCCCGGCAGCCTTCGCCGCCGCAAGCTGGCTGTTGCTCGCTCCATAATACGTCAGCCCCCAGAGCAAAACGCTCAGGCTGAAGATCGTCGTGCCGGCTTTGGTGAGAAACGCCTTGGAATTGCTCCAGACCTGCCGCGCCACCTGCGACGCCTGCGGAACCTTGTACGTCGGCAGTTCCAGTATGAACGAGGTAGGGGCCCCCTTGAGCAGCGATCGCTTAAACATCCATGCGGTGATCACCGCCGCGACTATGCCCAGGGCATAACACCCCAGCATGATACCCGCCTGAAATATCGCCCCGCGGGCCGCGAAAAGCGTTCCAATCAAAAGCGAATAAACCGGCAGCCGGGCGCTGCAACTCATGAACGGCGCAACGAGAATCGTAGCCAGCCGGTCCTTGCGGCTCTCAATCGTTCGCGTGGCGAGAATTCCCGGAATGGCGCACGCAAAGCTACTCAGCAGGGGGATAAAACTTTTCCCATGCAACCCGACCTTGGAGAGCAGCCGGTCCATCAAAAACGCGGCGCGCGCCAGATAGCCGCTGTCTTCCAGAATTGCCAGGAAGAAAAAGAGCAGTGCAATCTGGGGCAAAAACGTAACGACCGTGCCAACACCGTTAAAAACGCCGTTGTTAATCAGCGCTTTAAGCGGACCCTCCGCCATATGCCGCGTAGTCAATTCTCCCAGTGCCGTGATCGCCGATTGGATCGCGTTCATGATCGGCTGTGCCGCCCAGAAAATCGTGACGAACAATGCCGTCATGATGAGGGCGAAAATCAGCAAGCCCCAGAATTTGTGAATCAGTATCGCATCGACTTTCTGTGTGAGCGTGCGCTGCGGCTCGCCGTTCGTCGCCGCGGCCTCACCTGCCGGCAAAAGTCGCTCGCAAGCCGGCGTCAGCGATGCAGCAGCGACATTGTCAATCCACTGATAATGCGCCTCAATATCCGCCTGCATCGGATCAATGCCCTGTTGAAGCAGCCGCTCCCGCGACGCGGTGATCAGTGCCGCCACCGGCTCGCGCGAGCCAAGCTTCATCACATCCGAAGCCGTGTCGCCGATGAGTAATCGCTCCGCGTACGGCAGCGCCGATGAGCCGAGCGTACGATCCACATTTGCCAATCCGCCCGCGACCACCGCCAGTTCGTCAGTCATTTCCGGCGGCAATTGCCAGTCCGGCTGTGGCGCGACGACCGCCACATCCACCGCCTTAATCAAATCCTTGATCCCCTCGCGCTTATGCCCGACGACCGGAACGACCGGCACGCCCAACTGCTCGGCCAGGCGCTTGGGCGAAATATGCAGCCCGCGGCGCTGGGCGATATCCATCATGTTCAACGCCACCACCAGCGGCCGGCCCATCTCAATAAGCTGGCTCACCAAATACAAATTCCGCTGCAAGTTGCTGGCATCGACAACCACGATCACGACATCCGGCGCCGGCGTATCGCTCCTTAATCCACGAATCACATCCATCGCCACCTGCTCATCCGGCGAGCGGCTGATCAGGCTGTACGTTCCCGGCAGATCAATGACATTGAAGTAGCCCCCATCCGCCCGCCGGCAGCGGCCGGTCTTTTTTTCGACAGTGACGCCGGGATAATTCGCCACTTTCTGGCGCAATCCGGTCAACGCATTAAAAATCGTGGTTTTGCCGCTGTTCGGATTCCCCGCCAGCGCGACAGTTAAAATGGCGGAGGACTTGGAAATTGCGAGGGTCACTTAATTAGCTCACGGCAACACTGACAAAGCGAGCCTGTTCCTGTCGCAATGACAGGTGATACCCCCGTAAACGAAACTCAGTCGGATCGCCCATAGGGGCGCGGCGAATGACTTCCACCTTGGCTCCATTGCAGAAGCCCATCTCCAGCAAACGGCGTCGCAACCCCGAATCCCCGCCGACCGCCACAACGCAACCGCACCCGCCGACCGAAAGATCACTCAGCGTGCAGGTGCGAACACCCGCGCCATTCTCCGTGCAACGGCACTCCGGTAAGCCACAACCCGACTGTTCAGCGTCCATCGTCTCGGCTCCAGTCTTATTTCACGAGTATATTCTAGTTGAGACTGAGTTTCAATAGCAGCTATCGATTGGAGTCGCATTGGTGGAATTGATGTAAGTGATTATAGAATAAGAGTTTTCAGCTTTCAGCTTTCAGTTTTCAGTTAGAAATTGAAGATACTGATGCCCTTATCCCCCCGTGTTTACTGAAAACTGAACACTGAAAACTGAAAACAAAGCATCAAAACTGTCTCAAAAACCTCAGATCGTTCTCCACGAAATTCCTGATATCGCTGACGCCGTATTTCCGCATCGCGATCCTTTCAATTCCGAATCCGAAGGCCCAACCCGAATACTCCTCCGAGTCGATGCCGCAGGCTTTGAAGACGTTCGGATGCACCATTCCGCAGCCGCCGAGTTCGATCCATTTCTGTTTGTCCGGGAACCAGACATCCACTTCCGCCGACGGCTCCGTGAAGGGGAAGAAGCTCGGCCGCAATCGCAGGCGGGTATTCTCGCCGAAGTAGGCCTTCACAAACTGATGAATCGTGCTCTTGAGGTCCACCATCGTGACGTGCCGGTCCACCACCAGCGCTTCAAGCTGATGGAACATCGACAAGTGCGTGGCGTCGTGCGTGTCCGGCCGGAAGACCCGGCCCGGAATCACCACCCTTATCGGCGGCCGCTGGGTTTCCATGATGCGAATCTGCACCGTACTGGTTTGCGTGCGGAGCAGCAGCGATTTATCTGCGCCGACGCCGTCGCCGCTCAGATAGAAATTATCCAGGGGATCGCGGGCCGGATGGCTTTCGGGAATGTTCAGCGCCACAAAATTATGAAACTCATCCTCCACCTCCGGCCCGCCCGCGACGGCGAACCCCATCCGGCTGAACAATTCCGTCAGCTCCTCGATGACTTTGGTGAGTGGATGTTTATTTCCAACCGCAGGCCGCCGCCCCGGCTCGCTCACGTCGAATGCGACAGGTCTGACGCCCGACTTTTCGATTTCCGATTTACGCTTGTCGAATCCTTCCTGCAATTGCAATTTGGCGGCGTTGAGCTTCTGCCCCAATTCACGTTTCTGTTCCTTGGGGGCGGCCGCCAGCGGAGCCATCAGGTCTTTGATGGCCTTTGTCCCCATGAACTGAATTCGCCATGCTTCAAGCTGCGCCGCATTGGCCGCCGCCGCCAGCGCCGTCAGGGCCGCCGCGATTTGCGATTCCGTTTCATCCATGCGAGCATTCTGTCCGGCGCAGGCGGCGGGTCAAGCCTGCGCCTGCTCCACCACCGACTTCTCCACCTCGCACGCCGGATGCGGCGCAATCGGCTCAGCGTGGATCACTTCCACTTTCATCTCCTCCGGCAGCAGCGCTTCAAGTTGCTGCTGGAATGATCCCTTGATGAACTGATACACCGTGCCGCGCCGGCTGCTGCCGATCAGAACGCGTTCGGCTCCGATCAAAGCCGCGGCCTCCGCCAGCAATACCGCGGCGTCGGAGCCGCTGTCGTAAATCGGCAGGACGGGAACCCCCATCTCATGGCCGAGGTCGAGGAACTTGGCGAATGTGCGGATCGCCGCAATATCGCTCTCCATATTGAGCTGCTGGTCCCATTTGTAGGACAGATTGATCGCCCGGATAAAACAAACCACCAGCGTGCAGCCGCTCTCCTTGGCATTGGTCAGCGCCGACACGGCCAGCGCGTCTGAGCCATACGTGCCCAGCACGACTCGCGGTCGTTCCAGCGCGCCGGCGCCCAATTGCGCCATGATCGCCTGCCGCAGCAGGCTGAGCCGCGGGCCTTTGCGCGTCGCCATCCACTTATTGATGGCCCGCGCCGCCAGGCCCACCGCCATGACAATGCTCACAAAAATCAGCGCCTCATGCTTCACATAGGCGACAGTGACCCAGATGATCATCAGGATGACGGCCAGAATGGCCATCGGAATCTTCCGCCGCAATTTCCGCAGGCGGGGGTGCAGGGCGCACAGCGAGATGTTGATCGCCACCGCGCCGATCACGCCGATGGCGTAAAGCGCCGCGAGCTGATCGAGATTGTGGCTGACCAGCAGCACCAGAATCGGCACCAGTGACGCCAGCACGGCCGGCATCCACGGCACTCCGAACCGGTTGAGCCGCACCAGCGGCATCGGCAATTCGCTGTCGCGGGCCATCAGATATTGGATCGAGATCATATCAGTGATGGCGGTATTGGTGGCCGATAAAAGCAGGATGCCGCTGAGTAATCGCACGGCCTGTTCTGCCCATGGACCGACAAAGTGCGCCGTGAGATACGCCGCCATGTCATCAACGTGGGCGTCGCGGTTGATGGGATAAATCGCCAGCATGACCAGGCCCAGCACCAGGTTGAAGATCGCCACTTCCATGGTGACGGTCCAAATAGCCTTGCGTGCCGTGGACGGCACCGGGCGCTTCATGACGCCGGTCAGATTGGCGATGGCTTCCACGCCGCTTAATGCCAGCACGATGCCGACAAAGGAAACCCAGATGTCGCCGGGATGTGAAAAATCGGGCCTGCCGATCAATTGCGGCAAATTGTGCCACGGAACCTTCGGCAGCGCAAACGCCGAGATGAGAAGGGTAATAACCACCATTCCCGCCGCCGCCAGAAACGCGAATGCGCCGGTGTGCTTGGGACCGAGCAGGTTGAACATGCCGATGGCGATGATCGAAACGATGGCCCACAATCCCGGCGAATCCCAGGCGAAAAGACTTTGCGCCGAAGATGGCCCGCTGTCGCGCTTGGGGTCTAACATCGGGCCGGCGTCGATGTTCTCGTCGGTGTTGACCGTCTTGTCGGCGATATGAATGGCCCCGGTGGCGTGAGTTTGCTCAACAACGGCCGGCGTGTGCTGGATCGGCAGGCCGAAATACCGAAACGCATCCAGCGAGCTGAGGCTCGCCGTTACCGTATAGTCGGCGAACAAGAGCAGCGCGCCGACCACCGCCAGCAGGCGGCTCGTCTTTTTGGCGGCGGTATAGACGCCGCCGCCGTCCGGGTAGATGCGGCAGATCTGCGAATAAGCCCAGCCTACGCCGACGATGAGGATGCTCATCAGCATGATGAGCCAGAAGCTGGTTCGACCGGCATAGAATAGCGCCAGACCCAACACATACAGGCGGCTGGTGCCCCAGTCGCCAAACAGCAAGCCGGCGGCCTGAAGCCAGCCGACATTTCTCGGCCGTTCACTGGCCAACAGGGTCAGCGCCTCCGGCCTCGAAGCCGATTTTTCGTGATTTGATGTATGCATATGAATGTAATTTGCAGCGCGCTGCGGCTATTCGCCGCAGTTGTTGGTCATGGGTGCGCTATTTTAGACCATTTCTCTGGAATTCGCTACTGGTTTGCAGGCGGGGCGTGTTTGATTGCCTTTTCGGCAGGCAGATCGCGGAAGAAACTCAGGTGATTGGTCTGAAGGTATTTGACCTTGTCCTGAAAGCGTGTTCGCTCCGGCCAGGGCCAGACCAAAAAGCCGCTCGCCTTGTCGGCAAGCATCACGTCGCCTTGTTGCAGGTAGGCCTCAATCCACCGTCTCTTTCCATTCGCCAATTCTCGCATCTGATGATGGTCAAATGACTTAACGCCAAGCCCATCAAACAGCGAGAGGGCCATTATACCTCCAATTGCGACTCGCTGCCACGCCGGAGGTCTGATGTTAAGGCAGGCAAAATAGAGCGCGATGAGGCAGGGCATCTCAGCCGGCAGATATCGAGACGCCTGAGCCGCATCCAGCCCCAGGGAAATGCGACCAACCGCCATGTTCGATAGGAACAGGAGTGTGAAGCCGATCAGTGTAACGATCGTTATGCTTGCCGCGCCGCTGGTTCCCTTGGGGAATCGCGCGGGGCGGATGTTTCGGCAAAGGACGAAGACTGAAAGGATCAACATCCCCCATCCGAACAGGGCGGGGAAACCGCTGGTTCCAACCAACCCGCAAGCGCGGGCGAACGCCAGCGCCATCGCGTGAACATACAGGTACGAACGCCACCCAAGGAACTGCACCGGTGCGCTCGGGGCGAAGCGATATCCGACGAAGAACATCGACAGCGAGACGACGGCGATCACCAGCGAAATGGCGTTAATTAAAACGCCCTGTCGCTGGCGAAAGGACCAGGTCACCCAAAGGTGCAGCGCAAACAGCCCGATGCTTACAATCCCCAGAAAGACGCAATACCCGGTAAATACGCCTAAAAAGTTGATGATCAATAAAAGTGGATATCGCAGCCAGGCTCGCTGAACCGTCCACGCCAGGCAATAAAGCATCACCAGAAGCAGCGGGATCGCCACGCTGGAGGTATTCGGCACGCCCGCCCAGATTTCCCATTGGCCGGGCGTGAGCATGAACAATGGGATCACCACATCATGCCAGGCGAGCGCGCCGAACAGTCGAATCTTTAATATGAGAGCGGCCGCGGTGGCCGCCACGATGAAACCGCCCAGCACGAAACATTCCGCCCGCATGTTCCAGCCGGTGGCTACGGAGAGATACCTTGATAGAACGAAGCCGATGCCCAGCCGATGAGGGCCGAATTGAAAAGTGAAGAGGCTCCACAGTCCCGGCGGATTTCGCAGTTTGAAATAGAAATTCCAGTTGTCCCAATACGGGACATTGACGGAATACTGGTTGATGAGAAGAAAAAACCGGACGACCAGGAAGCCTGTCAACCCGGCCGCCGCCAGACCGGCAATGATTCCCGGGCGCGTGCATTTGATCACGCCTGTCATATTATCTGATTGGGAATGGGAGTCTATCTCATCAGCCTGAAAGGGAAGGCACATCATGAAAACTGCACAATTGACCGGCGGCCTTCTCCGTCCCCTCCCCTTGTACTCAGAGGGAGGGTTAACAGCCTGTGGCAAAAGTCCCGCGCGGCCAGGCGAAGTGGATTTTGGCCGCGAGCGAGACGCGACGACGAAGCGTATTGCAG
>Ga0208589_1000876_pt1 | contig 13234 bp, 10 predicted proteins | sample NGESurshal092012_2_FD_184486 | JGI IMG/M metagenome (GOLD analysis project Ga0208589, IMG submission 184486) | Arctic peat soil microbial communities from Barrow, Alaska - NGEE Surface sample F53-2 shallow-092012 (SPAdes) | ecosystem: Environmental > Terrestrial > Soil > Wetlands > Peat ... | reverse complement strand
CTCGCTTGGCCGGATCGCGCAGCAGTTCGAGTACGTCGTGCCCGAGCTGCTCGTTGCCTGCCACGCGCTCTGCACCGCCCTGCTGCAGCAGGCTGCGCGTGATTTCCTCGAAATTGAAGGTATGCGGCCCCACCAGCACCGGCGTGGACAACGCCGCCGGCTCCAGCACGTTGTGGCCGCCAATCGGCACCAGACTGCCGCCGACGAAGGCCACCTCGGCCGCCGCGAAAAACGGCATCAGCTGACCCATCGCATCGATCACGAACACCTGATGCGACGGCAGCGGCACACCATGGGCGCTGTATGTGGATACCGTGAAGCCCAGACTGCGCACCGACTGCTCCACGGTCCGGAACCGCTCCGGATGGCGTGGCGCGAGCAGCAGCAGCGCATCCGGCAGCCGGGTGAGTACCTGCAGATGCGCTTCCAGTACCGCCAATTCCTCGCCTTCATGAGTGCTTGCGGCCATCCATACCGGGCGCCGCGGCCCCCATTGCTCGCGCATCGCCGCACCATCGGTGACGGCACCGTGCGGTATCGGCATGTCGAACTTCATATTGCCGGTGACCACAATCTGTCGCGGATCGGCACCCAGCAGCCGATAGCGTGCGACATCTGTACGCGACTGCGCAGCAATCTTGCGTACACAACGCAGTGCCGAACGTACCACGCCACGCATCGGCTTGTAGCCGCGCAACGAGCGTTCGGACAGCCGCGCGTTGACGATCATCAGCGGAATTCCGCGATGACGGCAGGCGAAATACAGGTTCGGCCAGATCTCGGTTTCCACGATCAACGCCAGCCGCGGCCGTATACGTCGCAGGAAGCGCCTCACCGCGAACGGCAAGTCATATGGCAGGTACACATGAAACACGCTGTCGCCGAACAATTGATGCACTCGAGCCGTCCCGGTCGGAGTGACCGTGGTGATCACCAGCGGCGCATTCGGGTAATCCCTGCGCAATGCCTTGATCAGCGGCTCGGCCGCATTCACTTCGCCGACCGACACCGCATGCACCCACAGACTGCCACTGAACCCGGGCGCATCAAAAAAACCGAAGCGCTCCGGCCAGCGCCGATCATAACGCCGCGAACGCAGCCCCCGCGCCAGCATTCGCAGCACCATCAGCGGCGTCACCAGATATACCGCCAAAGTGTAGAGATAGCGCAACGGTGGATCCTCGCAGGCAACGCGGGAGTATAGCGACAGCAGGCCATGCAAGCCGGACCGAAGCGGGCCTGATCCAGGCCGGCCCGCTACAATGCCGACGATGCCCGGCATGCCCCGCCCCACCTTCACCCGTTCACTGCTTGCGCCGCGCCATGGGCCGGCATGGTTGGGTGTGGGCGTGATCTGGCTGATTGCGCACCTGCCGTATGCCGCGCTGCTTTGGCTCGGGCGCCTGCTCGGCGCGCTGGTTCTGCGGACTCCCTCGGCACGGCGGCATATTGCCGAAACCAATATCGCGCTGTGCTTTCCCGAACTCGATGCCGCCGCGCGGAACGCACTGGTCGACGCGAACCTGCGTGACATCGGCCTGATGCTGTTGGAGTTCGCCCTGGGCTGGATGGGCAGCGATCGCAGCATGACACGCATGCCGACCGTCATCGAAGGACTGCAGCATCTCGAAACGGCACGCGCGCAAGGCAAGGGCGTGCTGCTGGTGGGCGGCCACTTCTCGCATCTGGAACTGAGCGCACGGCTGGTCTCGCAGCGCATCCGCATCGCCGGCATGTACCGGCGGATGGATTCGACCGTGTTCGAATGGGCCGTGCTGCGTGCGCGATTGCACTATGCCGCGGCGATGTTCGACAAGGACGACATCCGCGGCACGGTGAAATATCTGCGCGGCGGCGGCACGCTGTGGTATGCGCCGGATCAGGACATGCGCAGCAAGGACAGCGTGTTCGTGCCGTTCTTCGGCGTGCCTGCAGCCACCATCAGCGCCACCCACCACCTGGCGCGGCTGTCCGGCGCGGTGGTGATCCCGTTCTTCCATCGTCGCCTGCCGGATGGCCAGGGTTATGCTCTGCGTCTGGGCGCACCGCTGGAAGACTTCCCGGGCACCGATGTCCTGATCGATACCGCCCGCGTCAATGCCTGCATCGAGCAGATGGTGCGCGAGGCACCGGAACAGTATCTGTGGGTACACAAGCGCTTCAAGAGCCGGCCGAAGGGGCTGCCGCCGGTGTATTGAGTGCGGCAGACAGGAAGCCGATGATCTGCTCTTCCGAAAAACGCTTCTTCACGTCCGATCTCCTCATGGAATCGGACTCTAAGCTTCGTGCTACTCGGAACCGGGGAGACGCCGGACCCCCACTCCAGTTGTCATGCGATGCCGCACCACGCCCGCTTACGGGTTTCTCGAATGCTTGCGCTGCTTCATCTCGCGCCGCGCCTCATGCAGCTTGGCGTACTTCAGGAACGCATAGAACGCACCGGTGACGCTGGCGATGAAGCCGGCCCAGCCATTCAGAAAGTAGCGTTTGCCGATGTACTGGCGCAGGAAAAACATTGGCGGATAGAGCACCATGCGCAGGCCGGTGAAGCGCTGCTGCTTGCGCAACTTGTGGGCAACCATGGCAGTCGTGTAGCGATTGATCTTCTCCATCCGTGTGGCGATATCCACATCACCGTTATTGATGAAGTCGGCGCGGTACAACGTCTTGACCGGGCCGCGCACTTCGACTGCCGCATGCACTTCGACGTCGTTCATGCCGCCACGGCGTCGGTCAAACAGCCGCAGCAATCCGTTGCGCCTTCCCCAGCGATGCTGCACGGTCCAGAACAGCCGCTCCCTTCGCGGCAACCGGAATCCGGCATGGCGAGGCGCCATCAGGGCCTGCTCGATCACTTCCCGCGATCCCGGCGACAAGGTTTCGTCGGCATCCAGATTGAGTATCCAGTCGTGAGCGGCCAGATCGTAAGCGCGCTGCTTCTGCAAACCAAAGCTGTCGAACGGATGCACGGCGACACGTGCCCCGTAGCGCTGGGCGATCGCCACGGTATCGTCGGTGGAACCGGAATCCAGCACCACGATCTCATCGGCCCAGGCCACCTCGCGCAGGCAGGCATCCAAGGTGCCGGCGTTGTTGAAGGTGATCACCACCACCGACAGCGGTTCACGCGACATCAGCGACCTCGCGTTCGTTGCGGCATGCTCAGATCCGGGATCGACGTAGAGCGCCGCGCACCACAGACCGAGCAACCAGCCGAACAGCAGGCCCCACCACGCCGAATAGAAGGCCAGATGGGTATTCAATGGAAACATCATTACCGCCAGCGCCACCGTCACCGGAAATGTCCGCGCGCGCGCTGCGGCATCCACGCTTCGCCAGGCGCGCCGTGCCAGCACCAGTCCAGCCAGCCACAGCAGCAGGCCGATCGTGCCGGTCTCGGTGAGAATCTCCAGCACCAGCTGATGCGGATGACAGGCGCCCTCGCCCACGCCGCAAGACTCGACGGTGAGGAAGTGATCATTTGCCGGCGCATAGTGCGGATAGGCATAGCGGAAGCCGCGCACGCCGACGCCAAGGATCGGATGCGCCGCGATCATTTCGACGCTGGCATGCCAGATATCCAGCCGGCCAGTGAGCGCGGTATCAATAGACTGATCGGTGCCGTGCAACACCAGCAGAGTGCGATCCATGCGTTGCTGGAAACGCCCGGAGGTTTTCCAGGCGATGCCGCCGGCGAGCGCCAGCAGCACCGCACCAATCACGCAGAGCCCGGCAAAACGCAGGGGCGACCGCGCTTCGCGCCAGGCGAATGCCAACGCCACCAGTGCGTAGCACAGCCACGCCGCACGCGAACCGGCCAGCAGCACCGGCCCCAGCATCAGCGCGAACGCGAACAGCAGACCCGGCAAGCCCCAATGCCGCCGCGCGGCCCACAACGCGAACGGCGACAGCACGGCCAGCGCCGGCCCCAACTTGAGGTTGGTGGCGCCGAAGATGCCGGAGATGCGTTCCGCTTCGGCATGACCGCCCAGGCTCCAGCCGGTCAGCATCTGCAGCCACGCATCGGCAGTCCACAGGGCCAGTACCAGCGCCACGGCGACATACAACGCCTGCAACTTGCTGTCGCGGCGGATCGCGAAACACGCATACAGGCCGAGCGGCACATAGCGCAGCAGCGCGACTACGGTACCCCAGCTCTTGCCCGGCACGATCGAGCCGAACGCCGATATCAATGCTGCACCGACATAGGCCGCCAGCAGCCACAGCAGCAGACGCGCGCCCTGGTGTTCCTGCAGCGCCTGCGGCTGCCGCGCAAACAGCAGGATGACCCCGAGCAGACACAGGAACGTGCCCAGCTCCGAGCTGCGCCCCAACGGCAGCAACGCAATCACCAGCCAGAACGGCAACAGCGGCGAACGCAGCGCGGCCTTGAGCGAGGTGCCGAAAGAAATCATGCGTGAACCCGAACGAAGGCGATCACGCATTGTAGGCGAGCGCGAACCCGTGGATACCCGCGAAGAATGGATCAGCGCATTTCCGGGCCGGTCACTTCTTCATACAGCGCCAGCGTGGCCTGCTGCATATCGACCAACCGGTAACTCTGCAGCGGCGAAATCGGCGGCGCTACCCGCAGCAATTCCGCGGCGCGTTCCACCAGCCGTTCGCGATCGCCCGGCACCACGCGGCCAGCCGGGTACAGCTCGGCCAGCAATTCACCGACGCCACCATGCGCATAGCCGAGCACCGGCCGGCACAGCGACAACGCCTCGATCACGGTGCGGCCGAACGATTCGGGCTGGTTGGACAACTGCAGCACCAGTGTCGATACCGCATAGATGTCGCGGATATCGCCCCGCGGTGGGGTCAGCACAACCTGTGAGGTCACTCCCCGCACGCGGATCAGTTCGCGCAGCTCGGCCACGTAGTTCTCGCGTCCCGGTTCGAGCACGCCCAGCAGCAGCAGGCGCGCCTCGATGCCGCGACGCTTGAGATCGGCCAGCAACTCGATTGCATCATGGTGGCCCTTCAAACGCGTGCCGCGCGCGGGCAGCGTCAGCAGCGGCGCGCCGGCCAGCTCCGGGTACTCGGCAAAAAACGCCCTCTGCCACGTATCGTCCGGTCGATGTCCGTAGGGAAAAGCGGCCGGATCGATGCCGCGCGGAATGATCCGCACCCTGGCTGGCTCCAGCCATGGATAGTGGCTCAGCACGTAATCGCGCATGGTCTGCGAGACGGCAATCACCCGCTCGCCACGCAGCAGGATGGCGCTGTAACGTCCCGGCGAGTTGAACCCGTGGACAGTGGTGATGAAATGCGGCCGCGGCAGCATGCCCTTGAGCGCCCACCAGCCCATCCACGCCGGCAGCCGCGAGCGGGCATGCACGATGTCGGGCTTGATCTCGCGCAACACCCGCCGCAACGCACCGAGCTGGCTCAGCGTAAGCAGCGATTTGCGCCCGATGTCGAGCGTCACATGCTCGCTGCCCTCCGCCTGCAATTGCTCGACCAGGCGCCCGCCAGCCGAGATCACAACCGAACGATGGCCTGCCTGCACCAGCGCCCGGGCGATCTCCAGCGCAGAGCGCTCCGCGCCGCCCGAACGCAGTGCGGGGATCAGCTGGACCACAGTCAGCAGCTTGGCGGGGACGGCGATGCTGGACATGAGCTCAGGACTGGAAGCTTTCATTCTCGACATAAGCAGAAATCGTGCCGCCGACCGCTCGCATGCAGACAGACGATCAGTCGCGCAGCACGTAATGCGCGCCGCAGTAGGCGCAGGTTGACTCGCCGCCATCATCGACGATCGGCAGGTAGACCTTCGGGTGTGAATTCCACAGTTCCATGCCGGGCATCGGGCAGGACAGCGGCAGGTCGGCGCGCGTCACTTCGTAACGATTTTCGGCATTTGCCGGCACCAGCGGCACCGCCGCGGAAAGGGGACGCGACATCAGCGAACTCCAGACGGGAAATCAGTCCGCGATGGTAGCAGGCCGAAGGTTCCGCTCGCGTGAGAAACGCGAACCGACCGAAGGGCATAGCCCGTGCGGTCGATACAGATTGTCGTCCGCCACGCCGAGAATCCCTGTGCCGGTTTTGCGTCGGAACCGCATGCCCCAGGGGAAACACTCATGGATTTCGGAAAAATCTTCGCACGCGTCAAGGCCATCCTGACCACACCCGGGACCGAGTGGCCAGTCGCTGCGGCCGAGCCCGCCACGATCGGTGGGCTGTATGCCGGCTACATAGCGATCGTCGCCGCGTTGCCGGCCATTGCCAGCTTCATCAGAAACAGCCTGATCGGCACCGGTGCCTTCGGCATCACGGTGCGCATACCGATCGGCATGGGCATCGTGGAAATGCTGTTGCACTACGTGCTGACACTGGTCGTGGTGTATGCGGTGGCGCTGATCATCAACGCGCTGGCGCCCACCTTCGGCGGCCAGAAGGATCAGGTGCAGGCATTGAAGGCCGTCGCCTATGCGTGGACTGCCGGCTGGATCGCCGGTATCGCGGTGATCCTGCCATGGCTCGGTTGGCTGATCGCGATCGCCGGCGCGATCTACGGCATCTATCTGCTGTATCTGGGCCTGCCGCACACCATGCAGTGTCCACCAGACAAGGCCGGAGGCTACACCGCCGTCAGCGTGATCATCACATTCATACTGAGTCTGCTCCTTGGATGGATTGCCGCCGGCATGCTCGGCACCGCCGCCCTGACCGGCGCCGCGTTGGGTAGCGGCATGCATATCACCGGCAGTGACGGCGACAGCAGCAGCGTCAGCATCGACAGCCACAGCGCCCTGGGCAAACTCGCGGCGATCAGCCAACAAGCCGAACAAGCCGGCAAGCTACCGGATGCCGCGCGGCAATCCGGCGACAGCGCCGGACAGCAGGCCGCGATAGGCAAGATGATGGGTGCCGCAGTGGCTGGCGGCGGCAATGTTGAAGCGATTCCGCCTGATCAGGTCAAGGCGTTTCTGCCGGACAGCCTAGGCGATCTCAAGCGCACCAGCGCCTCCGCCCAGCGCAGCGGCGCGATGGGCATGCAGGTCTCCGATGCGACCGCCGTATACAGCGACAGCAACGGTCGCCACATTACGCTGGAAGTCACCGACAGCGGTGGCGCCAAGGGCTGGATGGCGATGGCCTCCACCATGACACCGGAAGAGGAAAAGGAAACCGATCACGGCTATGAAAAGACCTACACCGAGTCCGGCCGACTGACCCACGAGGCCTGGGATGCCCAGTCCAGGTATGGCGAATTCAGCCTGATCGTCGCCCAGCGCTTCAGCGTGAAGGCGACCGGCAATGCCGACAGCATGGACAGCTGAAGCAGGCGGTCGCCAGCGTCGACCTGGCGAAACTGGAATCGATGAAAGATGCCGGCGTGAAACCCAACTGACCATCATGTGGCCACAAAAAACCGCGCCGATGATGGCGCGGTTTCCTTATCGGCGATGGAAACTTAGTTCGCCGCGTCCGCCTTCGGCACCGAGCCCTCGGTGGTGATGTGGATCTTGACCTGGTCGCTGACGTTCGGCACAAATTTGCTGACGCCGAACTCCGAACGGTTCAGGCTGGCGCTGGCATCGAAGCCGATCTTGCTCGCCTGACCCGGGCTGACCTTGTTCAGCGTTGCATCCAGCACCACCGGCCTGGTTACCCCGTGCACCGTCAGGTCACCGGTGACCTTGAACTTGTTGCCGCCCAGCGGCTGCACTTTCGTGCTCTTGAACGTCACCGTCGGATACTTGTCCGCATCGAAGAAGTCCGCTTCCTTCAAATGCGTGTCGAGCGCGGCCACATGGGTATCGAGGCCAGACATCGGCAGAGTCACTTCGACGCTGGAATGGGCCGGATGCTGTTCATCGAACACCAGCGTGCCCTCGCCCAGGCCCAGCTCGGCGATGGGATTGGAAAAGCCGAAGTGATTCCAGCTGAACAGCACCATGGTGTGGTTCGGGTCGAGCTTGTAGGTGACCGGCGCAGCCTGAACCGGCACGGCGGCGCCGAGCAGACCGGCAAGTACGAGATACTTCAATGCACGCATGAAGGTGCCTCCTGGGGATAGGGGAATGAGGGGAGATGAGGAATGTCGCGTTGTTTCAGGAGTTGCTTCAGGCAATCCTGCAGGCCTCGTCGAACACCAGGCGGGGACTGCGTGGAAACAGGTTACGGCCGGCATCGCCGTAACCGATACTGATCAGGAAATTCGACTTGATCGCGGTGCCGGCAAAGAATGCCGCATCCACACCGGCATTGTCGAAACCGGACATCGGCCCGCAATCGAGCCCGAGCGAGCGCGCCGCCATCAACACGTAGGCGCCCTGCAGGGTTGCATTGCGGAACGCGGTGGTGTCGATCAGCGGCTGGTTGCCGACAAACCAGCTGCGCGCGTCGGCATGCGGGAAGAGTTTTGGCAGATGTTCGTAGAATTCATGGTCGGTGGCGATGATCGCGGTCACCGGCGCTTCCATCGTCTTGGCGCGGTTGGCATCGGACATGAATGGCTCCAGCTTCGCCTTCGCTTCCTGCGACTTCACGAACACCGCCCGCATCGGCGAGGCGTTCGCGCTGGTCGGGCCGAATTTGGCCAGTTCGTAGAGCTGATGCAGCTGCTCGTCGCTCACTTCTTTCGGCAACCACGCATTGAACGTGCGGGCATTGCGGAACAACTGGTCGAGGCCGGCCTCGGAAAGCAACTCGCTCATGGGTATCCTCTGCTGCATCGACGCGCCGACAGTGGCGCCTGAGTCCACAAGTGTATAGGTGGGCGCATGCCAACAGATCACGGCTGGGAGAACGTACTGTGTTGAGCAGGGAAACAATGCCGCGCCAGCCGCCCCCATGCTGAAGCTGCATGGCGAATGCTGGGCGATCACCGATGCCGCCGCCGGCAACCAGCGTCAGGCGCTGGCACTGGCCGAGCAGCTGGGTCTGCCGGTGCGCCATCTGATACTGGAGCCGCGGGCGCCGTGGTCGTGGTTCGCGCCCCGGCTCAGCCTTGGCGGCCGACTCGCGCTGAGTGCCGCGCAGCGCGAGTTGTTCGCACCGCCATGGCCCAGCGTGGCGGTCGGCTGCGGCCGCGCGGCGGCTCTCTTTACTCGCCAGCTGCGCGGACTTTCCCGTGGCAGCTGCTACACCGTGCAGATCCTCGACCCGCGCATCGATCCTGCGCACTGGGACACGGTGATCGCGCCCTGGCACGACCAGCTCGCCGCCCCCAACGTGCTGCAGTCGCACGGTTCACTCAACGAGATCGACGACGCCTGGCTGCAGGACGGCCGCGAGTCCTGCCCCACCCTCGCCGAGCTGCCGCAACCGCGCGTCGGCGTGCTGCTCGGCGGCCCGCGCAAGGGCCTCGCGATCGACATCGATTATGCGCAGCAGCTCGCCGAACGATTGTTCGCCCGCCAGCGTCTCGAAGGCGGCAGCCTGCTGGTCCTCGCCTCGCGCCGCACTCCCCGCGCCGTCATGGACGTCATGCGCGAAACACTCCAAGGTATCCCCGGCCTGATCTGGTGCGGCGCCGCCGACGGCCCCAATCCCTATCCCGGCGTCCTTGGTTGGGCCGACCGCCTCGTCGTCACGCCCGACTCCGTCAACATGCTGAGCGAAGCCTGCGCGGTGGGCTGCCCGGTACATACCTTCGTCAGTACGCCACTGCCGCAGAAGATCATGCGCTTCCACCGCGTGCTGCGCGATGCCGGCCTGCTGCACGATCTCGACGTCAAAGCGCCGGCGCCAGCCACGCCATTGCGCGAAACGGCAGCCATCGCCGCCGAATTGCGGCAACGGATCCATCTGCATCAGACGCAACCCATGTTGCGCCAATAGCGCCCCGCATCGGCAGCGAAAAGTGAAACCTGGGATCAGTCGAACGCGAAGCCCAGCGCATCGGTAACGCCACGCACTCCGGCACACAACTGAGCCAGTGCCGCATCGCGCGTCACGATGCGCGAGCGCAGGTCGAGCGTGCAGGCGAGTGCGCGCCGCAGCAGATCGGCATGGGCCACCGTCAGTACCGCGGCCTGATTGGCATCGATCAAACCGGTGGCGCGGCAGGCTTCGATCAGGGCCGCATTGACGGTGACGCCAAGCAAGCCGGGCCATTGCGCCGCGTGCGCCAGCACCAGACCCTGCAGCGCAAATTCGATATCGAGCAGACCGCCATGACCCTGCTTGAGATCGAGCTGGCGCGCGTCGGAGCGGTCGCGTTCGGCGCGCCAGCGTGATCGCATGCTGCCTACTTCGGCCAGCACTGCCGTGCGTTCGCGCGGAACGGCGAGGGTCTTGCGGCGCACCTCGGCCAGTTCCACATTGAGCGCGACATCGCCGGCGACCGGGCGGGCGCGCAGCAGTGCCTGGTGCTCCCACGTCCACGCACGACTCTTCTGATATGCCGCGAAGGAGTCGAGGCTGCTGACCAGCAGGCCCTTGGAACCATCCGGCCGCAGGCGCGCGTCGACTTCGTACAGACGGCCACCGCGAGTGAGCAACGTGAGCCAGTTCATCACCCGCTGCGCCAGCCGTTGATACCAGCGTGCCCCTTCCAGCGGGCGGGCGCCGTCGCTCATCGCCTGCGCGCGCCGCCCGTCGTAGACGAATACCAGATCCAGATCGGAAGCGAAGCCGAGCTCCTCGCCACCCAGGCTGCCATAGCCGAGCACGGCAAAGCCGGACCCCGCTCCCGGCAGCCGGCCGTGCTGCGCGATCAACTCGCGCTCGGCCAGCGCCAGCACGGCGCCCACCACCGATTCGGCCAGCGACGCGAGCCGTCGCGCGGTGGCGACGGCATCGGCACGGCGATCATTGAACGCGAGTCCGAGCCGGAATGCGGTGGACGCCTTGAACTCGTTGATCCGTTCGAGCTCGGCCTCGGCTTCGCGCTCATCCAGCGTGGCCAGCACACGGGCGATTTCGGCGGCGATGTCGGTGCGCTTGAACGGCAGTTGATCGATACGTGGATCGAGCACGTCGTCCAGCAGCAGCGGCTGCGCGATGACGCACTCGGCCAGGAAAGCACTGTCGCCGAACAGGCGGGCCAGCCGTTTGCGCGCTGCCGGCTGTTCTTCCAGCAGCGCCAGATACGCCGAGCGCCGTGCCACCGCCTGCATCAACCGACACAAGCGCAGCAGACACGGTACCGGTGCGGCACTGGCGCGCGCGGCGCTGAACAGCTGCGGCATCAGATGGTCCAGCCGTTCGCGCGAGCGTGCCGACATCGCGCGCACCGCCGCCGCCTGCGGCAATTTCAGCAGGGCGTCGGCCAGTTCGGCGCCGGGCACGAAGCCGGAAGCCTCCAGCGCACCGGCATCAAGCGATACGTCGCACGCACGTTGCCACAGCACCAGGTCCGCCGCCGGCACGCTGGCGGCGCGGCCGCCCTGCGGCATCAGCACGGCGGCAAATTCCTCGCTGACGACAGCGCGATGCGTGGCCAGCGCCGCGCTCAGCGTGTCCCAGTCGGGATAATCGAGACTCAGCGCGATACGCTCGCGATTGAGCGCATCGTCGGGAATGTCATGCGTCTGCGCGTCGCGCAACATCTGCACGCGGTTTTCCACCCGGCGCAACAGCACATACGCCTCACGCAGCATGCGCGCACGCGCGGCTCCGATGTGCCCGCGCGCCTCGCACGCGGTCAGTGCCGGCAACAGGCCGCGCACGCGCAGGCTCGGTTCACGGCCGCCGCGGATCAGCTGGGTCAGCTGCACGATGAACTCGATCTCGCGAATGCCGCCCGGGCCGAGCTTGAGGTTGTCGGCCAGGTCCTTGCGCGCCACCTCCGCATCGATCAGCGCCTTCATCTCGCGCAGGCCGGCGAACGCGGTGTAGTCGAGGTACTTGCGATACACGAACGGCCGCAGCAGCTCCTGCAGCTGCTTGCCGGCGTGGCGGTCGCCGGCAACCGGGCGCGCCTTGATCCAGGCGTAGCGCTCCCAGTCGCGACCTTCGCTCTGGTAGTACTGCTCCATCGCGGCGAACGACAGCGCGAGACGCCCGGCGTTGCCGAACGGGCGCAGGCGCAGGTCGACCCGCGCGCAGATGCCGTCCATGGTCGGCTCGCTCAACAGGCGCACCAGCTGGCGGCCAAGCCGGATGAAGTACTCGCTGTTGTCGAGCGGCCGCGCGCCATCGGTCTGGCCGCCGTGCGGATAGGCCAGCACCAGGTCGATGTCGGAGGAAAAGTTCAGCTCGCTGCCGCCGAGCTTGCCGAAGCCAATCACCAGCAGCCGCTGCAGCGCGCCGTCAGGATCGCGGCTGTGGCCGTAGCGTGCAGCCAGCATTTTTTCGGACCAAGCCAGTGCGACGCCGAGCAGTGCTTCGTACAGGACGCTGGTGGCCGATAGTGTTTCGGGCAGTTCATCCAGCCCGTTGACGTCGCGAAACAGCAGCCGCAACGCCTCGGCGTGCCGGAAGCGGCGCAAGGCCACCATGCAGGCGGCTTCGTCGTCCGGCAGTTTCAGCGCGTCGATGCGCGCGCTGGCGTCGCTGCCTGAACGCAATCGCTCCAGCCCCTGCGGCGCCAACAACTGCGGTTGGCGGAACCACACATCGAACGCGAAATCGCTGGCCAGCAGGGTGCGCCGGATCCGTTCAGCCACGCCGGCATCGTCGTGCAACGGCACCCCGGCGGCACGGCAACGGTCGACGAGATCGCCATAGCGGTCGTCGATCAGGGCGCGCAGCGCGGCGGATTCATGGGCGGACATCGGGCCATTGTGCCGCAGTAGGCACAAGCTGTAGACCGCGGCATAGCATCCGCCGCCGCGCCCAGTACACCGCCGCCGCGCTGAGGCGTTGATACACACCACGTACACACCGAAACTCGTCATTCCCGACCAACAATTGGTTCATCTGAACCCGATTACATTTGCGGGTCTGGACCATGACAGTAAATGCAGGCCTGCCATGTCGTTGAATTCCACAAGCCCACCCCGGCGCTGGCGCGCGCTGGTGCCGCGCATCGTGCTGTCGCTGTTGCTGGTGCTGGCATTCGTGTTGCTGACCGGGCTGCTCGACGGCGGTATCGGCGTGACACCGTTGCGCCTGTTCGACCAGCCGCGGTTTCTGCTGGCGAATGCATGGCCCGGCCTGCTGCTGGCTGGTGTGTTGCTGGCGCTCAGCCGTCGCCTGCTCCTGTCGTTCGGGCTGGCGTTCCTGCTGCAGGGCGTGTTTTACGCCGTCAATATGCTGAAGGTGGCGAACCTCGGTACGCCCCTGCTGCCGGCCGATTTCCGCATGCTCGGACAGTTGCGCAAGGGCGGCA
>Ga0208589_1000874_pt1 | contig 13260 bp, 8 predicted proteins | sample NGESurshal092012_2_FD_184486 | JGI IMG/M metagenome (GOLD analysis project Ga0208589, IMG submission 184486) | Arctic peat soil microbial communities from Barrow, Alaska - NGEE Surface sample F53-2 shallow-092012 (SPAdes) | ecosystem: Environmental > Terrestrial > Soil > Wetlands > Peat ... | reverse complement strand
CGAGCCGATGAATGATGCTGATTGCGCCTTGGCCTCATGCGCGACGCACAAAACGGCGAACAGCGCCGCTACCGCCGCCGTGAGTGCGGCGGGTCTTTGGCATGGCATGGGCATGTAGTCGGTGGGCTGGTGTTTGTGTTGCTGTATCCGCTCTTTGCGGCGCTGTCAGTATAGCATGTCCCTGCGCTAAGTAAAGCCGTTACTTGTCGTCGATCTCCCGCCGAATCCCATTTATTGGCTGCCTACGGAATAGATTCCGCCTTAAGAGCTTATTGACCCATGTACGGTAGTATTACGCTACGTGGTTACCGTGTGACCTTCTCGAAGGAGAGAAGCAGTGACCGAAGTGTACAAAAACCTGTTTGTCGAGTCTGAGCATGATGAGGTGGCCGTTCGGCCCTGGGATCGGGGCTGAACCCCAATTGGCGCTGCCCGCAAGGAGCGCGCTGGCGAGCCGCTGAACGTCTCGCTTGAGATGGCGGAAAGCTCCTACGGGCTTCCCAAACCTATTCGATCGGCGTTACGGGGAGTTGGGTACGCTTTTTCGGATGATTGGTGCGGGCGCCCGGCCTCGAACCGGCACAGCCCTTTCGGGCCTACGGATTTTCATACCCGCTACGGCTTTCGCCGCCCCATCCTCTGCGCTTGCGCCCAGGATGGGTTTGGGGTCTGGACTATCCCTTCACCTTAGCCGCCGGCTGGAACCAGCGGCCTTAGGTGCTACCCGTCTAGTCTCTACACCTTCCCGTTTCCGGGCTTGGCTCGGGATTGCCATCTGACAGGTTCCCCCGAATTTGGGCAGTTCTGCATCATCGGTTTCCCAATGAGCACTCAAGTTTGGTCTAAGAGTCCGTTTCGAATCGGTTGCTCAACGTGCGAGCCTGCGTAGGAGCAGGATGGCGGAAGCTGCGTAGAGGAATGCCTCTGCCGACGCGATCGTCGCCTCGAACTCTTTGGCCAGGCGGCGGTTGCGATTGATCCAGGCAAAGAAGCGTTCGACCAGCCAGCGGCGGGCATGTACGGCGAAACCGACCTGCCCTTCGGGTTTGCGCACGATTTCGACGCGGATCGAACTGGCCGACGCGACGCGCGGCCCCTGGTATCCTGCGTCGGCGAAGGCGGGTTGCACGAACGGCCAACTCGGGCGCGATGCGCGCAGCAGCGGCCCGGCCCCGTCGCGGTCCTGAATGTCAGCCGCGTGAGCCTGGAGCTTGAGTGCCCGGCCGTCGGTATCCACCATCGCGTGCCGCTTGCGTCCCTTGATCTTCTTGCCGCCATCGTAGCCCCGCACGCCGCCACTTTCGGTCGTCTTGACACTTTGGCTGTCGATGACGGAAGCGGTCGGGCTCGCCTCGCGCCCGGTCCGCTCGCGGTCCTGCATGACCAAGTGGTGGTTGATGGTCTCCCACGTGCCATCGTCGCGCAATCGCGCAAACCATCGGTAGACCGTGCCCCAAGGCGGGAAATTGTCCGGTATCAGCCGCCACGCGATGCCGCCGCGCAACACATAGCAGATCGCATTGACGATCTCCCGCATCGGGTAGCCCCGTTTGCGGCCGCAAGCGGCTTCGGACGGCAGGAACGAACAGAGGATCGCCCATTCGGCATCGGTCAGGTCGCTTCCATAGCGCAGCCCCGCGCGGCTATGCTGCCGCCGGGTGGTCGGGGTCCACATCGAGATTGCTTCCAAGGTGTCGCAACCCAGGAAGAATCACGATTTGACTCGGCCGCCCAGCCCTCACGACGTCATGCCGGAAACGTTTCGAGACAGCCTCTAAGGGCAGAAGGTCTTCTGGATGACGGATAATGACGCGATTGGAGAAACGTCCGAGAAGCACAAACTGTTGCTCGCCGTTCTCAATGGCGTTCTCCCGCTCTACACGAACAAGGCGTTCAGCCTTCTGGGTGGCGCACGTCCTTTTCAGCCAAGGGCGTTTGAATATCTTGACCTCCTCAGCCTCTCGGATATTGCCGCTGGTGCCGTCGCGCAATGCCTTAGCAGCATCGATGCCGTCGGCCATGATGGGGCTCAGATCAAGGAAGGCGGCGACCATGTTCTGCGCTGGCTGTGTCATAACAGCGTAACGCTAAAAAAGTTTTGCATGACGGTGAAGCGCGGCGCCAACGGCGACATCGTCTACGGGCCCGTGAATTTTGAGGCTCGCACCCCTATCGCGGACGAGGTCTTCGTTCCGATGCAGCTAATGCGGTAACCCGCATCCGGACAATCCTCGATAACACGCCCCTGTCAGCTGATAGCCATTTCTGGAACTTCGCGGCTGCACTGCTCATCGGCATGTGTCGTCACCGTCAAATCCCTATCGATGCGCCGGCCATGACAGCTCGCGCGCTCGCGAGTTATTTGCTGGAACGAATTTAGTACTTCGTTATTCGAAGAAGGGAGGGTCAGCCGGCGACAGTACTGCGATACGCGTAATTTTATCCCGCCATCATCTCGCCCAGCGGCTTGCCACGGAGAAGTACTCGCAGTTGCCTCCACGATCCCATTCCGGCGTGATCTCATGAAGGATGAGGGCGGCGAGTGAGAGCGCCATTGCCGTCGGTGTCTGACGCTTGGTTAGTTTGCGCCGGTGCGGACTGAGCCTTGGCCACATGCATCTCCCCCGTTCGCGTTTCCCGTTATATGGCAGGCAGGTTTCGTATAGATATACGCTCCTTCCCGCGGCCCTATATCGTGGCCTACCACCCTGCTGGGCCATCGACTGGACCTATGGTCTTTTATTTCCCCTGCGCTATGAAGCCTTCCGGTTGGATTCCATGTTGGTAATTCGTTCTTCGATTTCGCGAGCCTGAGCGACACCCGACCGGATGAGGATATCAAGGCACTTCATCAGATCTTCGGCGACCCCAGCGAGAACCCCCTCCGATGTTGAATCGGCGGTGAATGTGCGATCGAGCCAGGCGCACACCCGGCCGCCGATGTCCTTTTCGGACCAGAAGTTGGTGTCGACACCGTAGGCGGAGCACCACGCCGTGGTCGCTTTTATGACGAAGGGCAGCAGTGCCACATGCGGCGCGGAGTCCACCAAGTTCAGGAACAGGGTTGCAATGTAGCCGGAGGTGGGTGCCCCGGTAACGAGCGCGGTCAGAGTTGGCATGGTCGCGTCCACGCCGTCCCAATTGTCGGGAATGCTTGGTCGCCCGCGATTGGCGAAACGCGGAGGCTGGTAAAACATTGCGTTCAATGCATCACCAGCATGCGTTTCGCTCGTGAATCCCTTCTCCCGCCCGAGACGTTTGAAGTTCCAGCCTTGCCGGATGCGATCAGCCAACAGCACGCGAACGGCCACGGGGTTCTCAGGTTTTTTGGTGTCCGTCGCCTGCGTCGCACGGTCGAAGCCGCGCAAAAACTCCGCCATAGCGTCATGGAAAGCCTCGTCCTTGAACCGCGTGATCGGCTCGATGAACATCGCAACCACGTCGTCATGCGGCAGCGCCACACTCAGAATTCCAACAAAATCGAAGAAGTGGCCGTTCCATGTATATGGCCGGTTGTCCCGATCGCGGTCGTTCTCGCCATGCGGCCCGTTGGCATCGTCCGTCCACCGCATCAGGTGCACCGCAAAGGCAACGACCCAAGGCGGCAATTCCCCCACTGTCAGGCCAATGAGATGAACGACCAGCGCTCCGAGAGCCTGTTCGCTCACATAATGGTCGGGCTCATCGACTTCGTGCGCGTCATCGTCGTCCTCGGTCCAGCCGCCAATACGAATTCCGCGGCGCGGCCGCGACAGCCAAGCCGGAAGTTCAGGCCAGTTCGGCTCATCCGCCGTTCCGTCCAACCATCGCTGCTCCGCCGCAATCGACGCCTCGACTCTTTCCCGGTACGCTTGTTGGCTCGCCCGGTTTTGATAATCGCTGTCACTTCTGCGAGTGTGAATGGAACTCGCCATTACGATGCGAACGAGCGCGCGAGGCAGGCGGGGGTCGAGGCGACCCAAGTCCGGAAAGTGGCGCCCAAGCGCTTTGACCACGGCGAGGTGCTGGTGGCTTGCGAGGTGCAGGAGCGCGTCACGCGCGGCGCCATTCTGATCTCTCAGATACTGGGCGATGAGACCAAGGGCGCCGATGGCCGTCACGTTGTATTCGATCTGATCGTTCCCAGGATATTCCTTACCCTTTTCCACCGCGGCGGCATGCAGTACCGGCAACGCCCAACTGAGGACATCGCTGCGGTCGGGCGCTTCATAGTCGCGTGCGGCGAGGGCCGCAGCCATGACCACGGCTCGCAGGTCCCATTCTTTGTCGAACTTCTTCTCTTCATCATTCTCGGCCGGCTGCGGTTCAGCGTTCGCAGGTTGCGCCTTTGCCCACTCAATCGCTTCGGCCACGATCTCGGCCGTCGATTTGGCGCGGTCGAACAGGGCGAACTGAACTTTTGCGCGGACATTGTGATGCCGCATGTTGGCCTCAACACGCTTGGTCTCCACACTGATAAGCCGCAGCTCCTCCGGATCGGGCTGGAATTGGTGCACCTCCGTCTCCGAGCCGTCTGCGAGCGTCACTTTGACAAGCGGCCAATGTTCGGCGTGGGTCATGCGAACCGCGCGGTCAGCCGTGGCGCGAAGCCCATTGATCGGGTCTTCGCCATCGTTCGGCTTCTGCTTAATCTCGTTGCGGGCCTGCTCAAGCGCCGCGCGAAGCGCCTCAAGCTCCTTCGGCTCAGCGCGGAACACATAGTGACCGATGGTGTCCGACAGCCGATTGCGCCGAGACGGTCTGGCGGCGAGGTCGGCGCGCTTTACGCGCGAAGTGCTCGCCTCCTGCTCGAAAGCCAGCATTCGGTTCACGCCAGTCCGGTCATGCGTCAGACGCGCATCGTCGAACTCAAGCAGCTCAGGCGTCGCCACCATTGGCCACGCCGTGGCGTGCGCTTCGCGCCAGTGCGACAGCGCCAGATCAACGGCAACCGCTACGAAGGCGATGCTCGAACCGTCGGGTCCAAGAACGTCATGCAGGACACCCTCGAACGGCCGCCCGGCCTCGATCTGGAGATGTCCCCACGCTTCCAGCGCCATCAGCGCTGATGCGGTGATCACGGAAGGAGCGACGCTGCGCGCCGAATTATAGACTGACCAGTCGCCTTCGAACGATTTCGTGCCGCTCGGAAACGGAATTGAAATCCGGGGAAAGGGCCGCCGCGCCTCGATGTATTGGTCGCGCCGCCATTGCGTGGCGTGCTCGACCAACGCCCGGACTAAGGGCAGCCCTTCGGCCGGTGCGTGCTCCAACAGCTCGAAGAAGGGGCCTTGACCCGGCGACGCCGGCGAGAACAGATGGTCGTGCACGCCGAACGGCCCAAACCGGTCGCGCCTGTTGCTGTAAACATCGTCGGGGTCTTCTTTCTCGATGATCGCGCCGCGCGCAAAATCCGCCAACGCCGCAGGGGCGGCTTTCGCCAGTGTGCCCGGCGCGCACAGGATGGCTTGCATCTCATGGTGCCGGACGGCGTCGGGATCGAGGCCGGAGAGGTAGCGCTCAGCCGCCAGCGGATTGAGGTGGGAGAACGTAAACGCCGTCATCCGGATTTCGTCGCGGACATCCCTTAGGTGGCGAATGTTGAGACTGGGCGGCTCGTCCCGCGTGTCCCTCGACATGCGGGGCGTCATCGCGTCCTCGATCAGCGCCAGCCATTCGAAGAGAAGGCCCACGATTTCGGCATTGAACGGGAGCGACTGGTTCTGCGTCGAAATCAGCCACGCCTGGAATGCTTTCGAGATGTCCGGGATAAGCGCGGGGGGCAACGATTTCGCATTTGCCACAAGCCATAGCACCAGCCACGTCCAGCCTAACCCCTTCGGGACGATCAAATCGGCCGCACCCGACGGTACGGCGACGGAGGGCTGCACGCGCGCGATCACCTTGGCGAGCGATTCTGACTCGATCGCAATCATCAGCCGGATGATCTCGCCCAGACGGCGCCCATCGGATTCCAGGAGAACTGACTTCAGGCCTTGGAACAGCGCGAACGCCTGTTCGGAGCGCGGCAACGCCAGCAGCACCGGGCGCTTCCAGCTTCCATGACAGCCGTCGCGTTCGACCGCGGCGAGCAGAACCAACCAGCGCGCGCCGGTGGTATCACCTTCGATAGCGAGCCGCGCCGCGATTTCAAGGCCCCGAGCCAAGCCGGCCGGAAGCGGACTGTCCATTGGGACAGCGTTCAGCAGCTCTTTGTCCTCATGAAGCAGAAAGCCAACCGTCCAGTCGCATAGCACATCGTGCCGGAAGGCTACCGTCGCGCCCTTGATGTCTTCCCGCAAACTATCGAACCGCAGCAATTCCGCTATGGTCGGCGAGGAAAGATCGTCGGCCTTGAACGCCACGCGGCTGGGGTGAGTGACAACCTGTGTTCCCATCGCCCGCAGAACCTTTAGCCGGGCGAACCTGCTGTCATCCTCACCGCGTCCGCCGCCATAACGCCACCACAACCGAGCCAGATCTATTTCGGTCGCGATCTCCGCCGTGGCTTCCGCTTGGCCCGTGCCAAGTTCGATCATTCGCGACAGGTAGAATAGATTTCGCGCGATCCTTCGCGCCGGATGGTCGTTGCTCAGAATGATGGCGAGCGCCTGGTTTCCTTCGGAGAGGACGGCGGTTTCGTCGTCGGTGATTTCCTCGACCTGCAAGGTCGCTATGCCGGCGTTGCCTACCTCCTCCGGAAGCTTGGTCTTCCAGTCGTGGTTGCCGACTCCACCTGTGACGACTGCACGCCAGCCGGGGTTTCGCGCGACGCCTGTGAGTAGGTCGGTGACCGTAGCCCAGTCGCCTGCGTCATCGATTTGGTCGATGTTGTCGATGAACAGAGTAGCGCCACCGCCGCAGCCAAGTTCGTTGAAGAGTTCATTCTGCGACACCGTGCAGCCGATCGCATGGGCCATCGGAAGCCAGCCACCCGGAATAATCCGACCATTGCGGAGAACGATGATACGACCCTCCGGCCGGAGGCGTCGGGCGAGGTGTTTCATGACCCACGACTTGCCGACGCCGGGTGCGCCGACAATGTGCAGCGTGCGATGGGGATCAAGAGCCGTATAGGCCTGATCAATCAGTTCAGTACGGGCAAGCCTTACACCGCCAACCTGATCCTTGATTTCCTCTAGCGCACGGTTCGCCGCCTCTGACAAGCGGGCATCGACGGACCGCAGGTCCGCTCGCTGATCGAAGTGAAACCCGTGCTGCGTCTTCAGCGGAGTGACTACGGCAGGACGGTCGAGGGCTCCGCCAGCTCTTGCGCAGGCGCCAGCTTGGTCAATCAGAATTGGCCATAAATCGGCCGCGCGGTTGGCGTGATCGGTACCAAGAGCGAGGCGCGCCCGCTCGCGCGCCCGATGCTCGTAGTCAGACCCGGGCGATTCAAAATCGAAAACCAAGATTTGGAAGCGACGCAGCAACCGCCAGACGGTCTCATCGTCGGTCGGCGCCCCCGCGATCGCGAGATTGGCGCGAAAAACATCGACGAAGTTCCGCATCCCTTTGGACGAGAATTTTTCGCGATTAATGTGCGTCGCGAACGTCGCGCCATCCGGGAACTGCCGCGCCCAATGCAGAACTTCCTGACACGCATGCTCCACCCGCGTGGTCGTCCTTGCGATCGCAACGGCCAGTTCGTACCGGGTCGTCTCGAAGTCGGGCTTCTGCGCGGCCTCCCACATCTGTCCCACGACATCCGTGAATTCCGTGTCGGAAGTCGTAAAGGTCAGCGTGCGTTTTGCTTGGATTTCGAGGATCGCGGCGGACCCATCGGCATTCGTGGCCTGGACGATCACATCGTCAAGAGGACGACCCGACCCGCGCTGCTGGAACTCAACGGTACGGATGGTCGCGCCCGGCAGGCCGCGCGGTTCACTGCTGGAAAGCACCGACAGAAGATAGAACGCACCGACCTTTCCCTCGAATTGAGGGCCAGCGTTACCGGTCGCTGCCGGCGGTGCGACCAGCGGAGGTTCCGGGCGGTTTTTGGACACGATCCATGGTGTTCCAGATTCGTTCGATTCGCAACCTCATCTGAAGCGCGAGGGTGTCGAGTCCCCCGACGAACTGATTAAGAAGCGGTGACTGCCGACGGCCGGCCCGTCGAACTCGACGGCCGGTTCGGCCGTTCGGCATTTGGCAACGTGTGGTCGTCCTTGGGCCTTCAGGCCGGCGACCTCCAGGGAGACCACCGCCGGCCGCTGCATCTGCGCGGCACACAGGAGCGGCGGTCTTGGTCGGCATCTCGGCCTCTCCGGCATCTGCAAGCTGCATCCTTGCCGGGCCGGCTGCCGCCCTGAGAATTGTGCTCCTCAGAGCACTTAAACATGCCTTATGTGCTCTCGGGGACATATTCCTTGACAATGGGCCAATCCTTCTATATGCTTTCAAAAGCGCATTAACCCAGAGAAGGTGCTTTGGAGAGATCATGGCCACCCGCAACTCCCTCCTCGCCGCCCCGCCTCATGCCGTGGAAACGGTATTGAAGCGCCTCGGCGCCAATCTGCGCACGGCCCGGACGCGGCGGAACCTGACCGTGGCGGAGGTGGCCGAGAAGATCGGCACTGGCCGCCGCGCGGTTATGGATGCCGAGAAAGGCCAGCCTTCGAGCGGTGTTGCCATCTATGCGGCGCTTCTGTGGGCCTATGATCTGATCGGGCAACTCGACGAGGTTGCCGATCCCCTCAGGGACGAACGGGGCCAGGCGCTGGCGCTCTCCCATGAACGGAAGCGGGCGCGCAAGCCCGCCGGGCTGAGCGATGATTTCTAAGACATCGAACAATGAGTGCTTCGTCTATATCACCCTGCCGGGCGAAACCTCCGCCGTCACGGCAGGGCGTTTCGTGTTGACGGTTGACCGGCGGGGAACCCCGCTCGGTCGGTTCGTCTATGGTCAGAACTATCAGAAGCGCGCGGATGCCGTCGATATCGATCCGGTCGAACTCAAGCTCGGCCGCGGCACCTTCGAAACCACGAGTCTCAAGGGTGTGTTCGGCGCCCTACGCGATGCCGGTCCCGACTTCTGGGGTCGCCGGCTGATCGAACGGCATGTCGGCGGACAGCTTGGCGAGCTTGATTACCTGCTGCACTCGCCGGACGACCGGGCCGGCGCGCTCGGGTTCGGGCTTGGCCCCTCCCCACCGGCACCGCTGCGGAAATTCAACAAGACGCTTGCCCTGGCGAAACTCCAGGCGCTCGCCGATGCCGTTGCCAAGGAGGAGGAACTGCCGGAAGGCGTGACAGAGGACCAGGTCAAGAATCTGGTGCTGCTCGGCACCTCGATGGGCGGCGCCCGCCCTAAAGCGGTGGTCGAAGACGACGACGGACTGTGGCTCGCCAAATTCGGCCGACCCGACGACCGCTGGAACAACGCCCGCGTCGAGCGCGCGATGCTGGTGCTGGCGCGGCACTGCGGTATCACCGCGACAGAGAGCCGGATCGACACCGTCGGCGCGCGCGACGTGCTGCTGGTCAAGCGGTTCGACCGCGAGAAGGCAACAGGCGGTTATCGCCGTGCGCGGATGGTGAGCGGCCTCACGCTGCTGCGCGCCGAGGACACCTACCAGTCACGGGATAAATGGTCCTACGTCGCGTTGGCGGAGGAGCTGCGGAGGGTGTCCTCGACACCGAAGAAGGATGCAGCAGAGCTGTTCCGGCGTATGTGCTTCAACGCGCTGATCACCAACACCGATGATCACCCGCGCAATCACGCGATCATCGCCTGGGATCGGGACTGGAAACTGTCGCCGGCCTACGACCTGACGCCGATGAATCTGGTCAGCCTCGAACGGCGCGATCTGGCGATGACTTGCGGCGACGCCGGCCGCTATGCCAGCGCGGCCAATCTCAAATCGCAAAGTGCGCGGTTTCTTCTCGATCCCCACGAAGCCGAGCGGATTGTCAAGGAGATGGCGGGTACTGTCGCGGCGAGCTGGTATGAGATTGCCCGCGGCGAGGGCGTGTCGGTTGTGGATTGCGAGACGATCAAGGGCGCATTCGTCTATACGGGGTTTTGGCAACCAGGTGAGTGAGACGCGCCGATGTGATGCCGGCGATCATGATCACCACCATCGGCGGCATGATTCGGAGACTCGTGTTCCACGACACAGTAGCATCATGGCGGCGCGCTGCTGCTGATGGTGGTGGTGATGTTGTTGGAGCGTGTCTTTCGCGCTCAATCCAGCGCCAGCGGCGCATTGAGCGTGGCTTGAGTCCTTGCTGCCGGCGCACCGAATCTCGATGCGTCGATCCGGCCTCCTGTCTCAATCAAGAACCGCGCGCCCCCTTGCCCTTCGGCCTGACGGGCTTGGCCCTCGCTTCGTCCGCGTTCACGCGGCCGGTTTCGGTGGCGGCCTGGGGCGCGGCGGCGATGGGCTCCCATCCCGGCAAACCCTGAAGAATGCGCTCGGCATTCTTCACCGGGTTGATGTGGCCATAGTGATCTTCGATCATCTGGACGGACGTGCCCATCTGCTTGGACAAGAAATACACATCGACGCCTTCCGTCAGACGGAAGGTGGCGTAGGTGTGGCGGAAACAATAGGTCGAGCGCCTGCTGCCGGACGAACTGCGCACCAGGCCGGACTCCGTCAGGAGCGTCGCGATCAGCTCCTTGTAGAGCGTAGCGGCTGGCTCGCCCTTCGCGTTCGTGAAGACGAAATCGTCCGGCTCGGTCGCCTTGCCGATGGCGCGGATGCGTTCGAGGTAATCGGCGACGTTGTGGGCGGCGACCAGATTGCGGAACTTGTCTTTTCCCCTCACATGCAGGACGACGAACTTGCGGTTTTGATCGTCGGTTCTGATGGCGACATCGCGCCAGCGGAGGTTCTTGGCCTCCGGCGGGCGCATGCCGGTGTTGCACATGATGAGAACGAAATTGTAGACGATGGTGCGATACCAGGTGTGAAGGGGAGTTCGCGCCTGCTTGACCCATGCCCGCGCGAAGGTGTGCAGCTTGCGGTATTCTTCGGGCGTGAACTCCTCGCGCCGCACTTTGGCCAAGGGGAGTTTGCCCTTGAACATCTGATTTTCGGCGATGTATCTCTTGGTAGCGGCAAAGGCCATGATCGAGCGAAAGATCGACATCTCGTAGCGGATGGAGGCGTCGCTGACGCGACCATTGACCCCCTTGCCATTTTTTTGCCGCCAGAGCGGATAAGCGAGCCAGCGGTCCTGGCCGATCAAATTGATCTGCACGGAACCGACATAGCGATTGAGCTGCGCCCGGACGACGGAATCGACGTGCTCCCAGCGGGCTGGGGCGATCTGTCCGGCCTCGGCGCGCTCCTTCTGGAGATCAATGAAGTCCTTGGCAATCTGGCTAAAGGGCCGATTGAAGATCGGAACGTCGTGCTTGATGCGAAAGCGGAGATCCGCGTCCTGATCGAAGGCCCGCTCGCGCGCGGCGTCGATGTCGGCAGTCTTCAGGCAAACCGTCTTGTAGCGGTCCGCATTCGGCAGCTTGATCCGGCAATACCAATTCCGGTGTTTCACGTCCGCCCGGCGGAAGATGACGAGGCCGGTCTTGAGTTCCTGAGCGTCGAGGAGGAATGCCATTTGGGGGATGTCTCTGTGCAGATTCTGTGTTACATTTTTTCCTAAGCCCCTGATTCGCATAGACCTGGGTAGGACCTGTGTGTGGTATGTCTAACAAAAATACGCCGGAATGTCAAGCACTTAACAAAGCATCATCTCCCCTTGCGGGAGGGGGTTAGGGGGAGGGGTTGCGACGAGTCACCGCTCGCGGCCGGTGCTGTTATTCGTCACCCCCGGCCTACTGGAGCGATAACAGGTCATGCTCGCGAACTTCCCCCGCTACCCTCTCACCTTCGGTCCCACTCCGATCGAAAAGCTATCACGCCTCACCGCCCATCTCGGCGGCGGCGTCGAGATCTTCGCCAAGCGGGAGGACTGCAACTCCGGCCTCGCGTTCGGCGGCAACAAGCTTCGCAAGCTCGAATACATCGTGCCCGACGCGATCGCCAGCGGTGCCGATACGTTGGTCTCGATCGGCGGCGTGCAGTCGAACCACACGCGGATGGTCGCGGCGGTGGCGGCGAAGATCGGGATGAAGTGCCGCCTCATTCAGGAAAGCTGGGTGCCGCACGAGGATGCCGTCTACGACCGCGTGGGCAATATCCTGCTGTCGCGCATCATGGGCGCCGAGACCCAACTGGTCGACGAGGGCTTCGACATCGGCATCCGCGACAGCTGGAAAGCGGCGCTGGAAGATGTGAAGGCCAAGGGCGGCAAGCCGTACGCCATCCCGGCCGGCGCATCCGTCCATAGGTTCGGCGGCCTCGGCTATGTCGGGTTCGCGGAAGAGGTCCGCGCGCAGGAGGCGGCTCTCGACACCCGGTTCGACTATATCATCGTCTGCACCGTGACCGGTTCCACCCAAGCGGGCATGATCGTCGGCTTCGCGAAGGATGGCCGCCAGCGCAATGTCATCGGCATCGATGCGTCGTGCACGCCGAAACAGACACGGGCCCAGGTGCTCGATATCGCCCGAAGGACTTCAACGCTGGTCGGGGGACAGGACATCACCGATGACGACGTCGTCCTGAACGAGGACTATGCCTATCCGGTCTACGGCGTCCCCTCGAAAGAGACGGTTGAGGCGATCCGCCTGTCGGCCCGGCTGGAGGGCATGATCACCGACCCGGTCTACGAGGGCAAGTCGATGCAGGGCATGATCGACCTCGTTCGGAAAGGGTTCTTTCCAAAGGGTTCAAGGCTGCTCTACGCGCATCTCGGTGGCGCGCCGGCGCTCAACGGCTACAGCTACACGTTCCGCAACGGCTGAGACCGCTCGACTAGGGCGACTGGCTGAGCGAGATCGTCACCCGCCGGCTCTCCTGCTTCGTGCCGATCGACGGGACCGACCCCTCCGCCGCTTGCTGGATCCGACCCGCCGGCACGCCGTCGGCCTGCAAGGCATCAGTGACGACCTGGGCGCGCAGTTCGGTCAGATACACGTTCGCCTTGGAACCGCCGGTGGTATCGGCGAAACCGGTGACGTGGAGCGTGGCGTGCGGGTTGGCCGCCGCCGCCTTCGCCGCGGCGCCGATCACCGAGGTGGCGGACTTGTCGATCGCCGCCGACCATTCCTGGAAGAACACGATGAAATTCGGCCCTCGCGCCGTTCCGGCGGCGTTCGCCAGCGGCGCACTGACGCACAAGCCGAGGGCGAGCAGGAGGACGGTCGGTATGGCACGCATGGAGGGTCGCCTCGGGTTCAACGTTTCCCGGGCGGGTTAGCTTGGCCGG
>Ga0208589_1000873_pt1 | contig 13264 bp, 15 predicted proteins | sample NGESurshal092012_2_FD_184486 | JGI IMG/M metagenome (GOLD analysis project Ga0208589, IMG submission 184486) | Arctic peat soil microbial communities from Barrow, Alaska - NGEE Surface sample F53-2 shallow-092012 (SPAdes) | ecosystem: Environmental > Terrestrial > Soil > Wetlands > Peat ... | reverse complement strand
CCCGAGCGCGCACGTCCGGATCTCCGAGATCCTGGGCCGGGAGCCACGCGACGCCCGGAGCCCGGATGCGTGGTGGACGACGTGGTCGCGGCAGACCGATCCGGCGCTAACCCTGCCGTTCCTGCTGGCCGGGCGCGGCACCGCCACCACGGGCCTGACCCAGGCGCTGCTCGAGCCGTCCCAGGTGATCACCGTCACCGCCGCGTCCCAGAACGAGGCCCTCGCGGTGGTGTGCGCCAGCCTTGTCGGCGACGGTCCGGAGGTGGCCCGCTTCCGCGCGCGTGCCCTTGTTGTCTCCGGTGAAAGAGCCTGGGGTCGGCTGGTCGACTCGGCCATCCCGATGCTGCTCATCCCCATCTTCGACGAGCCCGACGTCGCGACGGCGCTCGACAACGGGCACCGTGTCGTGGTCCCCGTCTCCCGCGATGTCCCGCCCCGCGGTCATCTCGTGGCCGTCCAGGCCCTGGACCGGCAGGCCGCCGCCGAGGCGTTCCTGAGCGAGCAGCCCGCCCTCGGCCGGACCCGGGCCGAGAGGTACGCGGCGCACGCGAGCCGTAACATGATCTCGTTCCGTCGCGCCATCGCCCGGATCCCCACCGTGAAGAAGCCCCCCTGGGCTCAGGGGGCGGAGGGCCGCCGTCTCGCCCCGCTGGTCCTCGCCGGGGCCTGGTCCGATCAGGCCGAGGGTGACCGGGAGGCCATCGAGGCGCTCACAGGCCGGACGTACGACGAGGCCGAGGGTGATCTGGCCACGTGGTCCGCGCAGGAGGACACCCCCGTATACCGCTCCGGCCGGACCTGGCGCCTTGTCTCCCGGGACGACGTGTGGGACCTCGTCTCGCCGCTGATCACCCCGACCGATCTCTCTCGGTTCCACGCGGTGGCCACCCAGGTGCTCCGGGAACCCGATCCTGCGCTGGACGTCCAGCCCCGGCGCCGGTTCATGGCGGCCGTCGTGGGCGAGCCCCCCGCGTACTCGCCCCGGCTGCGCGTAGGCCTTGCCGAGACTGCGGCCTTCCTCGCGGGGCACGTCGGGGACCGCCGGCTTCGGGATGGTGACACCGGAGACGAGCACGCTGACCGCGTGGTGCGCGACGTCATGGACGGGATCAACGCTGACTCCACCGGGCGGGCGTGGCAGTCCCTGGTCGACGTGCTGCCGCTCCTGGCCGAGGCATCGCCCCAGACCTTCCTCCGCGCCGTTGAGGAAGGGCTGGCCGGTGACGATGCCCCGATGGCCACCCTCTTCATGGACAGCGCGACGGCCTCCCTGCCCGGGGTGACCTCGCCCCACATCTACCTGCTCTGGGCGCTCATGGTGCTGTGCTGGTCCGAGGTCGACGTCAGCCGGGCCGCCATGGTGCTCGCCCGCCTGGCCGGGATCGACCCGGAGCCGGACGCTCGGAATCGGCCCCGGCCCGCAGGGTGCCTGGCCGACGTGTTCGGCCTGTGGTCTCCGCACACCTCGGCGCCGTGGCCGCTCCGCCTCGCCATCGTGGACCGGCTGCGGTCCCGCTGGCCGTGGATCACCTGGCCGCTACTGCTGGCGATGATCCCGGTCCGCTTTGCCCTGTCCCCGCCGCCGCACCGGCCACAGTGGCGGGACTGGCCGCAGCATCCGCCGGAGGAGGTCACCAGGGACCACCTAATGGCGGCGGTCGCCGAGATCGTAACCCGGCTCCTCGACGACGTCGGCAAGGACGCCGATCGCTGGTCGAACCTCTTGACTCACCTGGAGAATCTGCCGGACCCGGACCGGGACCGGGTTCTGGCCGGTCTTGACACCCTCGAACCGGGTGAACTCGCCGAGCCGGGCCGGACGGAACTCTGGCGTGCGCTCACTGACTTTTCCCAGACGCACCGACATCATCCGGGCGGCATGCCGGAGGGCCTCGTCGGACGCGTGGAGACCATCGCCGGGCGCTTCACCCCCAGCTCACCCGTCGACCGCCACGCCGACCTCTTCAACGGTCACCCGCGGTTCACCAACCTGGGCCTCGACAGCGCCTCGGACTACGACACCGCAGTGCGGGAGGTCCGCCGGGTCGCCGTCCGCGAGGTGCTCGATGGCGGTGGTGTCGGTGATCTCCTGGGCCTCGGCCGGGCTGTCACAATGCCCGCGACCGTGGGCTGGGCCGCCGGGGAGATCCGCGGCGAACAGCTCGCGGACGACCTGGTCCCGCTCCTGGGCGCCGAGGGCGCAGACGGCGAGGTCGCCCGCGGCTGGGCCGGAGCGCGGGTCCACGCCGAGGGCATCGAGTGGATCCGGCGGCGCCTGGAACGGGCCGGCTTGTGGCCCGCCGCCCAGCAGGCCGGGCTCCTCCTCGCCGCCCCGAGGCCCAGCGCCGCGTTCCTCACTCTGGTGGGCGAGCGGGACGAGGACGCGCAGTCCCTGTTCTGGCACCGGATGAACCCATTCCTAGCCGATGCTGAGATCCAGCCGACCGTGGCCCGGGAACTGGCCGACTGCGGACGCCCCTGGTCTGCCATGCAGGTCCTCATCATGCACCTGGGAGTGAGCGGAGGGGACACGGCCGCCCGCGTGGACGTTGGCCTCGTCGAAACCGTCCTGGACGCGCCGCCATGGGACCGTCCGACGAGGCCCATCTCGCCTCCAGGAACTCCTGGGAGGCCGGGCGCCTCCTGAACCACCTGGAGAGCGCCGGGTCCGACCTCGCGACCCGCGCCCGGCTGGAATTCCTCTACATCCACCTCCTCCAGTTCTCGCGGCCGCCCCGCGCCCTGAGCACCGCCCTGGCTGCCGACCCCGAACTGTTCGCCCACCTGTTCTCCCTCGTGCACCCGGCCCAGGAGGCGAGCCAGGAGGACATGACGCCCGAGCGCCGGGCCATCGCCGTGGCCGGGTTCGCCGCCATCCGGACGTGGGACACGCCGCCCGGCGTCCGCCCCGACGGAACCACCGACGGCGACCACCTTCGCGCCTGGGTGATCGAGGCACGCCGACTCCTCGCCGACCCCGGGCGCCACCGCGTCGTGGACGGCGTCATCGGCGGGATCCTCGCGCACGTGCCCGCCGACCCTGATGGCGTCTGGCCCGCGGCACCCGTCCGGCACCTGATCGAGGAGTTCGAGTCCGACGCGTTCGATGATGGCATCCTCTCCGGCCAGATCAACGCCAGGGGCCTCGTCTCCTGGTCCCCGACCAGCGGCGGCGACCAGGGGCGTGTCCTCGCCGAGCAGTTCTGGGAGTGGGCCCGCCGCATCGCCGACCAGCCCAGAACGTCCTCGCTCCTCCGCCAGTTGGCAGCCCTTGACGAGGCGTGGGCACGGCGGGAGGATGATCAGTCCCAGGAGTTCATGGACCGCGACCCCTGACCCGGCGCGAGCCCAAGGGTAAGACGCTACGGCACTGAGTCCGGCGAGCTCACTGTCCTGAACATGCACGCCTAGACCGCCCAGCCGCCGCGAGGTGGGGTTTGCCGGTGCTGCGCGGGCATGCTAGCCGGGCGAGTCAGAGATAGCGCAGCGGTTCGATTTCGCGCAGGCAAGGCAGCGGCCCGCGATGTACCTCGTATAACATCTTCCGGGTGTTGCTTCCTATGCGAAGTCGACCTCGATTCGCTCGACGCCGACCAGCGTGGCCAGCATGTTCGGGTCGATGCCCTTCTGGACGATCGGCACGATGAGCTTCCCCGCGCCGCGGGCCACGCCGATTTCCTGCTGAACGAATGGCGCTACCGCGCCCGCTTCCGTGAGCAGGACAACCATCGCGTCGCATCCGTGGATCTGCTTGATCACCTTGTCCGCCAGCGGCGTCCCCGGCTGCGGGTCGTGCTCGGCGAGGTAGAGATCGACTCCCAGGGCCTCGAAAAGATCCGCTCATCAGCAGGGCGGTTAGGCGCGAGGACGCAGATGAGCCAGGCTGGGAGGTTAACTCCCCGGCCATGGCGGCCGGTCGACTCAGATATGAGGGCGGCGAAATAGGCGATCGCGACGCGTTCCGGCTCGTTGAGCCGGAGATGAGCAATGAGGAGTATCAGGCCTACCGTGCCGCCTGGTGGAAAGAGTTCCCCTGTCGCTGTGAGAGCGCTTCCCTCTGCCAGGGGCCGCCTGGCCGCAGGCCGAGGCGTGTCCGCATCTTCGTCGAACTCCCTGAAGAGCCGCCGGAGCTCACGCCTGCCGCGGCGCGCACCCTGCTGAGCATTCTCCAGAAGGCCGCCGATAGGCAGAAGCGCGAGGCAGACGGAGAATCTTAAGACCTGCGGAAGACGGGTTGTGTCCGCGGGGCGGTCGACCCCGTATCCCCACATTGCTCTATGTGCTACAGCGCTGATATTGATCTCCAGCAGACGGACGGGCCATATGCCCTCTGACGTGCAGGAACGCTGCCTGCCGCCTAGGGGAGCTGCTGGTCCGGAGTCACTCAGGGGCCAGAACCAGGCTTGACGGCCAGCGGAACCGACTCGAACCCCATGGAAACCGACTTGAACCCCCATGGTGCAGTGAACGGCCGCGGTGCGGCGTACTGCAAGCGAATCGCCAGCCTGTGCACTGGACGGGCGTCCAGACGGGCCTAGTGTGAGCGTCTGCCCGATAACGTCGTACGCTCCCGCGCGCATGTAGATCGGCGGGCGGGTACCTGCAGCGAGTCAAGTGCTGGTCACGGAGCGTTGTGACTTCAGGGTGTGGGTGCCGAGAACGGTGTCACTGCCGCTGACCTGGTCTTCGCTGTTGTGCGACGGGTCACGGAGTTAGGTATCTGGCTGCGCCAGCACGGCTGGTCGGGCACTGTCAGTACTCGTGTCACTGCGACTGGCTTATCTGGCGGTGCTCCGCCTGTTCGGCTGGCTTGCCTTGCTCGCCCGCACCGACCGGGCCAAAGATGCCGAGATCCTCCTGCTGCGCCACCAGGTCGCCGTGCTCCAGCGCCAGGTCAGGACACCGAGGCTGTCCTGGGCGGACCGGGCGATCTTGTCCACGCTGGCCCGGCTGCTGCCCGGCGGGCACCGCCGCCACCTGCGCCTGATTGTCTCCCCGCGGACCATGCTGCGCTGACACGCTGATCTGGTCAGGCGACGCGGGGCGTACCCGCGCCGCACCCGTGGCCGGCCGCGCACGGCGCAGGCCCTGCGTGCGCTGGTGCTGGAGATGGCGCGGGACAACCCGGCCTGGGGATACCGGCGCATCCACGGTGAGCTGACCGGCCTGGGCCACAAGCTCGCGCCGTCGACGGTGTGGCAGATCCTCAAGGACGCCGGCATCGAACCCGCACCCAGGCGAGCCGGGCAGACCTGGCGTGAGTTCCTGGCCGGGCAGGCCAACACCATCCTCGCCGCGGACTTCTTCCACGCCGACACCGTGTTCCTGCGTCGTCTGTACGTGCTGTTTTTCATCGAGCACGGCACCCGGCGCGTGCACCTGGCCGGCATCACCACTCACCCAACCGGCGCGTGGGTAACCCAGCAAGCCCGCAACCTGCTCATGAACCTCGAGGACCACGCAGACGGCCTGAAGTTCTTGATCAGGGACCGGGATGCCAAATTCACCGCCGCCTTCGACGCGGTGTTCACCGCGGCCGGTGTGCGGATCATCAAGACACCCGTCCGAGCGCCCCGGGCGAATGCGATCGCCGAACGCTGGATCGGCAGTGCCCGCCGCGAGTGCCTGGACCGGATGCTGATCACCGGTCAACGGCATCTGCGGCTGGTCCTCGGCGAGTACGCCGATCACTACAACGGCCACCGGCCACACCGAACGCTGAAGCAGAATCCGCCTGCCGGACGCTCGCATCCACCTGCGGCAGTGACGAGTATGCGCGTTCTGCGGCGAGACCGGCTGGGTGGCCTGATCCGCGAATATGACCAGGTCGCGTGGGGTGACGCAGTTTCCGGCACCCACAGGCTGACCGTCCCGGTCTCGCGAGTGCGCGCCTAGCTAACGTCTTGACAGTTGAGGCTAATTAGATTAGCTTTGGACTAACCAAGTTAGCTCAACTCAAATTGGCAAGGAAAACGAAGATGACCGAGTTCGCTGAGATCGAGGGCGGCCGGATCGCCTACGACGTGACCGGGCAGGGTCCGCTGGTCGTGCTGTCGCCCGGCGTCGGCGACCGCAGGCAGGCCTACCGGTTCCTGGCGCCGAAGCTGGCGCAGGCCGGCTACCGGGTCGCCGCCGCGGACCTGCGCGGGCACGGTGAGTCGAGCATGGGCTGGACGTCGGTCACGGGCAAGGACGTCATCTCCCGCACCGACATCGCCGGTGACCTGCTCGCGCTGATCCGCCAGCTAGGCGGGCCCGCCGTGATCGTGGGGCAGTCCATCTCGGGCGGCGCGGCCACCATCGCGGCGGCCAGGGAGCCGGAACTGGTCAGTGGCATTGTGGAGATCAACCCGTTCACCAGGGTCTCGAAGACCGACCTGGGCGCGCTGCTGAGCAACCGGCGCTACCGCCGGGGAACGGTCCGGATGGGGGAAACGATGATCTTCCGCAGCCTGCGCTCGTGGATGAGCTACCTGGATGTGGCCTACCCGGCTAAGCCCGCCGATTACGCCGAGTACATGGCGGCGCTGCGGGCCAAGCTGACCGAGCCGGGCCGGATGGCCGAGTTCCTCAAGACCCTCAAGACCACGCCCGCCGACGCGGAAGCGCAACTGCCGCGCGTCCGGTGCCCGGCCCTGGTCATCATGGGCACCGAGGATCCCGACTTCGCCGACCCCCGGGCCGAGGGCGAGGCGGTCGCCGCGGCCATGCCCGCCGGGCTGGGCACCGTCGCCCTGGTGGACGGCGGCGGGCACTACATCCATGCCCAGTGCCCGGATGAGGTCGCCGCGCTGGTAATCCCGTTCCTGGCCAACTACGCGCATGCCTGAACCCAGCATCGCCAGCACCACGGCCGACCGGGAGCACGCTGGTGCCTAGAGCCGGGCTGAGCAGCCAGGACGTGGTCGCCGCGGCGGCCGAGCTGGCCGATGAAGCCGGCTACCAGCAGCTGAGCATGGGGCGGGTCGCCCAGCGGCTCGGCATCCGCACGCCGTCGCTGTACAAACACGTCAAGGACCTGGCCGACCTGCGGCACCGCCTCGCCACCCAGGCCATGACCGAACTGGGCGAGGCGGTCCGCGACGCGCTGCAGGGCCGGTCCGGGCTGGATGCGCTCACCGCGCTGCTGACCGCTAGCCGGGCCTACGTCACCGTCCACCCGGGCCGCTACGCCGCCACCATCGGCGCGCAGTTCACCGGCCCGGACGACCCGCTGCTGACGGCCGCCAGCCGCCTCATCGGCTCCATCGCCGCGATGCTGCGCGGATACGGCATCGGCGACACCGAGATGGACCACGCCATCCGCACCCTGCGCTGCACCATCCACGGATACGCCGCCCTGCAAGCCGACGACGGCTTCCAGTGGAACGCAGACCCCGATGACACCTTCGACTGGATGATCCGCTTCCTCGACTGCGGCCTGCGAACCATGTGCCCGCCCGCCGGAAACGCCTTCGGCTAGCGCCCGCGCCCGGAGGCGCTGGCCGGGCTAGGCGCGGCCCGCGGGCCGGCGGAGGAGTCCACGTTCCGGCGCGCGTTCGCCATGATCAGCCCTGACCTGCTCGACCAGGTGCCAGGTACCTGGCTGTGGACCAGGGCGGACGGGCCGGTGGCCGGCTGGTCATCGCGGTCGACGGCAAGGCCGTCCGCGGCGCGAAGGACGCGGACGGGAAGGCCCCGCACCCGGTCGCGGCGCTGGCGCACGGCATCGGCGCAGTCCTCGGGCAGGCGGCCGTCACCGCGAAATCGAACCGAGATCCCCGCAGTGCGGGACTTGCTGAAGGCGTTTACGGGCGTGAGTAGTAACGCTGCAGGATCGTGCGCTAGCGCGTCAGCCGATGGTCAGGTCCCGGGGGCGTGCAGCACGATCCTCGGGCGCCCGTCAGGAGGTGAGCCAGGTCGCGCCGGCGGTTTTGATGTCGTGTTCGAGGTCGCTTCCTTTGGTCGCGAACACCTTGGCGGCGGGGAAGCCGCTGAGTTCCAGGAGGTAGGCGACGGCGGCGTATTCGCCGGGGTGGGCCGCGATCTGGTGGGCGTCGACGTTGACGGGTCCGAGGGGGAAGGTGATCGAGCCCATGTCGTAGATGCTCTGCCGGTTGACGATCTTCCAGGTGCCGTCGCGTTTCTCGACCCGGTCGAGGAACCGGTTGTGGGTGGTGGCGCCGAGCCTGAACCGGATGTTCTCACCGACGATCATGGCGTTGGTCTCGACGATGGCTTTGTCCCCGGGGAAGGTGATCGCCGGGGCGGCGATCAGGTGTTTGGTGCGCAGGTCCGATTCCCCATGCGGGCTGAGGCATCGACGACGTCGGTCAACAGTCCCTCGAACCCGGTGATCTCGATGGTCCCGCCGGGATGGAACAGGTCCCGCAGCTGATCCCATTGGGACAGGTCACGGTGGATCCAGCCGGTCATCAGATCGGCGATCGCCATCCGGTCTTCCACACGTGCGGTCATGGTCGATCCCTTCGTGGTGGGTGGTGCGTTGGTCGGCGGGAGCTGCTGCCCTGTCCGAGTGGTGTCGGCCGGCTACGGGCGGACGTGGAGTAGCTCGGTGTAGCCCATTCGCTCGACGAAATTCTCCCGGGCGTCTTGGATTACGGCGTTGACCTCGGCCACGCCGCTGTTGGTGAAGTCGATGACGCTGCGGAAGGGTTTCGCACCGACGGGCAGGGCCAGGATGCGGGTGATCTCGTCGGCGACCGTTGCCGGGTCGGCGTTCTCGGTCGGGTCGAACAGGGCCTCGGTGGCTTGGTCGTTGCGGGCTACGAGCGGGTCCAGCTGGGAGTAGGCCGTGGCGACGTCGCTGTCGTGGGCGTGGCCGGCGTTCGGGTAGTGCTCGGTGCCTTGGGTGAAGGCGCCGGGCATGACGATGACGGTTTCGATGCCGAGCGGGTTGAGTTCGTAGGAGGTGGTCAGGGCCAGCGCGTCCATGGCGGCCTTCGAGGCCACGTAGGGGCCCAGGAACGGCGGAGTGGTGATGGGGATGGTGCTGCCGACATACAGCAGGGTGCCGGTGCGGCGCTCTCGCATGTGCGGTAGCACGGCGCGGTTGAGCCGGTGCGCGCCGAAGGTGTTGACATCGAACAGGTGCTGGATGTCCTCTGTGGTGAAGGCTTCGACGTAACCGATGACCAGGTGACCGGCGTTGTGGATCACGACGTCGAGCCGCCCGGACTGCTCGATCACCTGGGCCACGGCGGCACGGGCGGAGTCCTCGGAGGTGACGTCGAGGTCGACGGTGCAGAGCTGGCCGCCATCGCCGGTGGGCGCGTCGAGCAGTTCCTGCGCATGGAGCGTGTTGCGGCCCTGCGGGTCACGCATGCTGGCCCACACATCGTGACCGGCGAGGGCGAGAGCTTTCGCGGTGAGGTTGCCGATCCCGGTGGCGGCGCCGGTGATGAGCACGACAGACATGGTGAATCCTTCGGTGGTTGGACGTTGGCGAGTGGGGTCACAAGGGACGGCTCAGCCGGTGGCGGCTCAGGTGGTGTGCGGCTCAGGTGGTGGGTGGCAGGGTCGCGTACCAGTCGGTGAGGGTGTCGGCGTAGAGCTTCGGGTCGGCGCCGTGCATCGAGTGCGGCATCTGCGGGAACGAGCGGTAGGTGAACGCCTGACCGGCGCCGGTGACGAGCTGCTCCACGCGGGCGACCTGCAGGTCGGACAGGGCACCCATGAGCGCGCCGGTGTCCGGGTCTTCCTGGTGGAAGTGGTGGGTGAACAGCACCGGCACCTTGACATGAATGAGCATGTTCTCGTGGTCGCAGGTGGCGGTGGCGCGTCCGGACACGAACGCGTCGCCCCATTCGGGGTCGTATTCCTTCAGGTCCTGCGGCGGCCCGGTCGGTGTGTCGTCGGATCCGGCGGGCGCCATCCCGGCCAGGGCCGCCAGCATCGAGGCGGGCAGCTCGCGGGGAATGGCCTGCTGCAGCCCGGCGTAGTCGCCGATCGACCACTGGCTGCCCAGCCATTTGTGCCACAGGCTGAACATCGGCGCGATGCTTTGCCGAATGGACTGGCCGGTGGCCGGGTTGGTCTGGGATGCGAACAGCGGGGAGTCCTCGAACACCGCTGCCCGGATCTGTCCGGGCTTGGCGAACGCGGCGAGCCAGGCCGAGATGGTGCCGCCGGAGGACAGTCCGCTGATCACGGCGGGACGGCCGATGACGAGGTCGAGGAAGCGGACCAGGTCGTTGCCGAAAATGTCCAGGGCGTAGCGGCCCGGCGTCCAGGTAGAGCGGCCCTGCCCACGTAGGTCCACGGCATAGACCTGGAACTGTTCGGCGAGCAGGGTGATGGCGGCTTCGTAGCCCCACCAGGATTCGGTCTGGGCCGGGATCAGCAGCAGCGCCGGGCTGGCCGGGTCGCCGGCCACGGCGTAGTTCATTCGGATCTCGCCGAGGTCGACGGTGTGCTCGTCGAAGGCGTGCGGGACGAAGATGTCGGCGTGATCAGCGGCCTCGAGGTAACCGGGCATGGTTGTTCCTTCCGATGTGAGTGTTCGGCTGGTAGGGGGCCTGAGCAGGCGTTGATCAGTGGCCGGCGAGCAGGGCGAGGACGTGGTCGTAGCTGCCGTTGGTCTCGGCGTCGCGCAGGGGCCGGACGGTGTCGACGACGATCTCGTGCGCGTCGGGCTGGGCCTGCAGGAGGGCGATGGTTTCCTCGAGGTACGCGTCCAGCGGCATGGCGTTTTCGGCGTTCTCTTGCCCCATCAACGCGGTGCGGACCGCCGGCGGGATCAGCTCGATGACCTGGACGCTGGTGTCGGCCAGCTGGACCCGGATTCCGCGCGATAGTGAGTGGATCGCTGCCTTGGTGGCGTTGTAGGTCGGCGTGAGCGGCAGCGGCACGAACGCCAGCCCCGAGGACACCATGAGGATCGCCGCGTTCGGGCGGGCGGCCAGGGCATGGGTGAACGCGGCGATCAGCCGGATCGGGCCGAGCAGGTTGGTGATGACCGTCCGTTCTGCAGTGGGCAGGAAGTCGGCGGTGTGGACGTCTTCGGGTTCCATGATCCCGGCCATGGCCACGAGCACGTTCAGCTCCGGGAACCGGCGCAGGACGTCGGCGGCGGCGGTGGTGATCGAGTCCGGGTCCGCGGTGTCGATGACGACGGTCTCGATACCGGGATGCTCGGCGGCGATCTGGGCGAGCAGCGCGGTGCGTCGCCCGCCGACGATCACCCGGTTGCCGGCGCCCTGAAACCGCAGAGCCAGCCCGAGGCCGATGCCGGAGGTGCCGCCGGCGATGAAGATGGTGTTGTCGGTGATGTTCATGCGGTCACTTCCGGGTTCGTGGTGGTGGTGGCGTTCAGGAGGTCTTCGGTCGCGGCCCACAGCTGGTGGGCGGTCTCGCCGTCTCGCGCAGCCGAGGAGGGCTTGCCGGGGGCGGGGTGGCCTTTCATGCTGCCCAGCCCGCGAGGGCCGATGTAGGAGTTGCCGGGCACGTCCTGGGTCGCTGCGTACAGGATCGACAGCGCGCCCGTAGCGGGGTCGTTGAACAGGAACCGCAGGGCATGGGTGACCCTGCCCGACGCGGAATGACTGGCCAGGTTCGTCGAGGCGATGCCGGGATGGGCCACGATCGAGCGGACCGGGCTGCCGGCCGCGTCCAGGCGGTGCTGCAACTCGCGGGCGAACAGCACGTCGGCGAGCTTGGAGTCGTTGTAGGCAGCCGATGCCTTGTACGTGCGGTTTTCGCCGTTCAGGTCGTCGAGGTGGACCTTGCCCATCCGGTGCAGCTGCGAGGAGACCGTCACCACCCGATCGGTGATGTGCGGCAGCACCAGCCCAGTCAGCACGAACGGGCCCAGGTAGTTGGTCGCGAACTGCGACTCGAACCCGTCCACCGTGCGGGCGAACGGCACCTCCATGATCCCGGCGTTGTTCACCAGCACGTCGATCGGGCCACTCCAGGCCGCGGCGAAGCGGCGGACCGAGGCGAGGTCGGCCACGTCCATCTCGCGCACCTCGGTCCGGCCGGGAATCGACGCCGCGACCTCGTGGCCCTTGGCGACGTTGCGGACGGCCAACACCACGCTGGCGCCGGCCCCGGCCAGCGCGCGGGCCACGTTCAGGCCCAGGCCACTGCTGGCGCCGGTGACGATCACCGTGCGACCGGTCTGATCGGATAGATCGGATAGCTTCCACTTGGTCATGGGACATCCTTAATCGGATGGCTTGTTGTGGTGAGTCAACCGCCACTGCCGAACCCGAACAAGGACCCGCGTAGCCACTGAACGCCAGGTCCTGGCTAACCGGAACCGGCGACCTAGGCTGAATTCGTCGCCGACACGCAGAGGAGCGAATTCGATGGATCCGATCGGGCTCGGCACGTTCCTGCGCACCCGCCGCGAAGCCCTGCAACCCGAGGACGTGGGCCTGCCCCGCGGTCCGCGCCGCCGCACCAGCGGCCTGCGACGCGAGGAAGTCTCCGCCCTGGTCGGCATGTCACCGGACTACTACGCCCGCCTCGAACGCGGCGCCGGACCCCAACCCTCGGAACAGATGGTGGCCGCACTGGCCCGCGGGTTGCGCCTGTCACTGCCCGAACGCGACCACCTGTTCACCCTCGCCGGCCACGACACCCCCCGCCGCGCACCCCGCGCCGACCACGTCGCCCCGGCCCTCATGCGCGTCCTCGACCGGCTCCAGGACGCCCCCGCCCAAGTCATGGGCGGCCTCGGCGAAACCCTCATTCAGACCCCGCTCGCCGCCGCCCTGCTCGGCGACCAGACCCACTACACCGGCCCCGCCCGCAGCGCGGTCTACCGCTGGTTCACCGACCCGACCTCACGCGACATCTACCTCGCCGAGGACCACGACCTACACGCCCGGACTTTCACCGCCCAACTACGCCACGCCGCCGCCCGCAACGGACCACGATCAGCCGCCGCCGCACTGGCCCAGCAGCTGAGCCGAGAGAGCCGAGAATTCGCCGCGATCTGGGAGCAACACGAGGTCGGCCTCAACTACACCGAACCCAAACGCTTCACCCACCCCGACGTCGGCCGCCTCGACCTGCACTGCCAAACCCTGCTCGACCCCGCCACCGACCACACCCTGCTCATCTTCACCGCCACCCCCGGCACCCCCAGCCACGAGACTCTCCGGCTGCTCGCTGCCATCGACCCAGCCCGCCAACCGACCAGTGAACGCCGACCCGCGAACCGGGGCCGGGAGCGTCCGGGGGTCTATCTCAGGAACGGTGTTTCCGGCGTGGTCGGTTAGTAGGTCTCGGCGGCCGGCCAGCGGTCACCGAACGT
>Ga0208589_1000872_pt1 | contig 13289 bp, 13 predicted proteins | sample NGESurshal092012_2_FD_184486 | JGI IMG/M metagenome (GOLD analysis project Ga0208589, IMG submission 184486) | Arctic peat soil microbial communities from Barrow, Alaska - NGEE Surface sample F53-2 shallow-092012 (SPAdes) | ecosystem: Environmental > Terrestrial > Soil > Wetlands > Peat ... | reverse complement strand
TGGAGCGGCGGGCGGCGGTCCTTGCCGACCACGTGACGGCGGCTGCGCGGGCGCGGGAGCGGGTGGAGTGGGTTCCGCGGCCGGGGGTCGCGCTGGAGTAGGAGCCGGTGCGGGCTGGGCTGCGGGCGGTTCAGCGCCTTGGCCGCCACGACCTCCACCGTTTCGTCCACCACGACCACCGCCTTGCGGGGGTTGATCAGGTGCCGGCGCTGGAGCCGGTTGCGCCGCCGGGGGTCGTGCTGGAGCAGGAGCTGGGGCGGGCTGTGCCGCGGGCGGCTCAGCCGGCGGTTCGGCGCCCTGGCCGCCACGAGCGCCGCGTCCTCGACCGTTCCGGCCGCCACCTTGCGCGGGTTGATCAGGTGTCGGCGCTGGAGCGGGTTGCGCGGCTGGAGGTGTCGGGGGAGTTGGAGTCGGCGCGGGCTGTGCGGGGGGCGGTTGAGCGCCCTGGCCGCCACGAGCGCCGCGGCCTCGACCATTCCGGCCGTCGCCTTGCGCGGGCCGTTCAGGGGACGGCGCTGGAGCGGGTTGCGCTACTGGGGGCCTCGCGGGAGCAGGACTTGGCGCGGGCTGCGCCGGGGGCGTTTCGCCACGCTGACCGCCACGACCCGCGCCACTATTTCCCTGTCCGCGGCGCCCTGCTGAAGATTGATCTGGCGTCGGCGCAGGCGCGGGTTGTGCCGCCGGCGGCGAACCGCCGCGGCCATTGCGACCTTGTCCGCGCTGATCGGATTGAGGCGCTGGTGGCTGACCGCGTCCGGCTTCGGGTGGTTGTCCCTGGTCCGCGCCGCGGCCCGGGCCGCGACCTTGATCCGATCCGCCAGCCGGTCCCCGATTGCCACCGCGTCCGGGTTGCCGGGCTTCAGGCCGCGGTTGCGAGATCTCGCGCGGGCCTGGCCCGCCGACGTGTACATCCACATGCACGTCCTTGCGCTTTTCATAAATATTTACCGCCGCGCCCGGCCGGCCATGATCGGCTTCAAAACGCCGGTCATCGTCGAATCGCTGACGGCCGTCATCCATATGCCGTTCATCGCGGGCGTAGACGGGCCGGTACCCGCCGGATCCAAACCAGGATCCCACCACCACGCGCTCGCCCACCGGGCGGGATTCAGCAACCCAAACGCTGCCGCCGCCGAGGGCGAGGCCGAAATCAAATCCCCAGTGGCGAGTATAGAAATCGTAGTGAGCGGCGTAGCCGTAAGTCACGGGCCGGGCGATATATTCGCGGCCTTCCCACGGGCGATAGTGATAGCCGGTGCCGTAGACCACAACGCCGTGATAGACGTATGAGCCGGTGTATCCGGGCAGATAGCCGTAGTAGACGACATCGCCGCGATGGCCGTAGACGTAAACGAATCTCACCGGATAAATCGGGCAGCTTGGCGGGATGGTGTAGATTTCCGACGGCACGATCGTCGCCAGCGCCCAAGGCCCCTGCGCCACGTCGGAGGTGTACCAGGCGGCGTTGTAGCAGCAGTAATAACGGCCATCAAGGAAGACCACGCTCGATCCAGTATTGATGCCATACGCGAGCCGGGTTCCATCGATCGGGACGAAATTGGGCGCCCCATCGTAGACCACCGGCGGCTGATCATAATGCGCCGCATCCAGGGCGGCCGTCTGCGGAATATAGCTGTCGGCCAGCGCGCCGTTGGCCTGCGGCGTGCCGGGAATGCTTACGAGAACTCCAGCCTTGGGACTTGAAGGCGGTATATGCTGGAAGTCGGCGGGCAATGATTCAGGTTGTTGGAAGGCCCACGGGCCTTCACGCCGCGGCGCTTGATACCAGCGGCCGGAGAGAAGCACGAAATATTGCTGATTGTCGATGTCGAGGAAAATATCGGAATCGCTGTTGGCCACGGAGAGCAGGCCGGTTCCGGAGATCGGCGAGAACTGAGCGGCGCCGTCGGTCCAGATCAGCTCGGTTGGGTCGGTCGCGGTGACAATCTCAACCGGCCGGTTGGGATCGACATTCAGCGGCTGTTGCGGGTCCTGATATCCGCTTGCGTCGGCAAGCTGGGCGATATCGGCGGGGATTTGAAACACGGGCTGGTACGGGCCTAACGCGTCGGGAGCGGCGAACCATCGTCCGCCGCCCTTGAGGTAATACTGACGATCGGCGGAATTGAGCACGACGAAAAACGGCGTGTTGACCACGCGCAGCAGCGGCGAATTATCCACGGCCACCAGGCGCGGCGGCCCGTCAAACTGAACTTTCACCGAAGGATGATCGCGGAACACAATCGCCGGCGCCTGCTGTTGCATTTGAGCGGCGGCGTCCTGTTCCTTGTGAATGGTATCAACGGTAGCGGCCAGCTTGTCGGCGGATAGCGTCACCGGCCGGCCGGGTGAGGCGAAGATTTGGTTCACCGCTTCGGAGACCGCCCGATCCACCAGCGGATCGGCATTGGGAAACCGCGAGCGAATGATCTGCACATCCTGAATATGAACAAGTTGAGTTCCCGGCTCATTCCAGACATGGGTCTGAAGCCAGACCACACCGAATTGCGGGTCCTGCTGGCCGTAGATTTGAACGGAAACAGCCACGCGGGAACTGAGTAAGTTTCCCTTATAGTCGTCAAGTTCAGGATGGAAAACGGTGACGGTGCCGGCCGAGGTGTTCACATCCTGGGGCCAACTTGACTGGCCCTGGGCGAAGCCAGCCAGCCAGAATAGAGCCAGAATCGCCGATAAGGCCGGTAGCTTGCGTAACATAAGACTGCCTCCCGTCAAAATCTCGCATTGCCGCCAAATGGCTAGCAATCATGCTTCAGTGCCAATGTAGACACTAAGACGCCCCTCTCGTTGGGGCAAGGGGGGATTAGAATCCTGAGGGTGAATTGGAATGGCTTCAGTTTGAAAGGGTTGCGAGATTCGGAGCAAGCCGCGAGGCTAATCCCGCAGCGATATCCCGTCCAGCGTTACCAGCAACATGCGATCGGTGATCTGGTGCGGCATGCGCTGGTAATCCGAGGCGATCTGCGGCTTGAGCCGCTCCATGGTGGCCGGCTCGTCGCGGAAGCAAAGCAGAATATCGCGGTTGGGGATCGCCGCCACGAATGGGCTGCCGAGAAATTCTCGGAGGCGGTTGTGCAGGCTGGGCAAAAGCAGGCGGCTGGAATCGTATCCGTCCATCGTCTGGAAAAGCATGAGGCTCACGCGGCCGTCTTCGTCCTGGGCGGCGTGGGCGTTGATCTCCGCACTGCGGGCCGACAAATTCGACAAGGCCAGATCATGCAGCTCATCCGGCGAAACGTCCCATTGCTCGACTCTCTTTGCCGAGACGTATGCGATGGTTCGGTCATTGTCGACCGCGTAGGCGACGCACAAGCCATCGACGAGCGGCCGGGTGAATCCGCCCCCGGCGAGCGGGCCGGCTTCGGGGACGACCATCGGGTAAATCCGCTCGCTGACTTCCTTTAGATTCCCGGACATGTCCGGCGCGTCGGCGGCCCGCAAAAGTTCCACCACCCAGCGCTCGGCCTGGCGGCGCAGCGTCTCCGGCTGCAACTGCGTGAGACGGTAAAGGTTTTCGAGCGAGGCGATGTTGCCGTTGATGGTGAGGGCGAAGTTCTGCGTCGCCATGGCGATGGTTTCGAGCGGGAATTTCGCCTGCACGATTCCGAGCACTTGCTCAACAAACTGTTCGCGTGACAGGCTCATAACCAGACTATAGCCGTCATTTACGGCTGGGCAACTGCCGCACCTTCACGCGCGTGCCGGTGACGGTGTATAGGCGGCCCTGGGCAGGCCGTTTGAAACGCTCGAAGAGCCGGCTGATCGCGACAAACCATTCGGTCTCGCCGCCCTGCAATTGCAAGAAGACGATACACCGGTTGTAGACGCCGGGCAGATCAAACGGGGCCAGGGCGAGCGATGAATCGGAGGTGATGATGTCCCACTGTTTGGCCCGTGCGGCGGCGAGAATCTGCTCGCTCGTGGCTTCGGGCGCGAGGGCGAGTTCTTCTATTGCGTGAGATTTATGTTCAAGCGCCGTCAGAGCTTCGGCTACGCCGGGGAGAGAGTTGTGGATGAGCCATTGCATGGAGGGTATTGTAGGATAACTTCCGAACATGGATAGCGATCCGCCTCCCCATCTCTCCGCCCTCGTCCTCCAGGGCCTCTCATCCGGCCTCCACGTCGGCGCGCAGGCGTACGCCTCGCTGAATGGCCGCGTAATTATCGACGCCGCCTGGGGCGTCGCCCGCGATGGCGTGTCGATGTCCACAAACACGCTCATGCTCTGGCTCTCCAGCGGCAAGCCGGTTACCGCCGTGGCGGTCGCTCAGCAGCGTGAGCGCGGGCGGCTCGATTGGGACGATCCGGTCGCACGGCATATTCCTGAGTTCGCTGCCTATGGAAAAGAAAGCGTCACCATCCGCCATCTCCTCACACACACCGGAGGGTTTCGGTCGGCGGGGATGAATTTCAGCCTTGATCCGTGGGAAGTCATTCTGCGGCGCATCTGCGATTGCCGGATCGAACGCGATTGGATTCCGGGGGAAAAGGCCGGCTACCATATCGCCGGAAGCTGGTACGTGCTGGCGGAAATTGTCCGCCGACTGGATGGGCGTTCGTTTGACCGCTATGTGCGCGAGGAGATTTTCCTGCCGCTGGGCATGAACGATTGCTGGATTGGGATGCCGGGTGAACAGTATCGCGCTTACGGCGATCGCATGGGGTTCATGCACGACACGTCGCAGTCGGCGCAAGGGCAATCGCCGCCGGTTGCGGAGATGCGGGAGGACACGGAAGCCGGCTGCGCGGTCGGCCGACCGGGCAGCAGCGCGCGCGGGCCAATTCGCGAGCTTGGTTTTTTTTACGAGATGATTCTTGGCCGAGGCAAGCGCAACGCCCAGGGCAAAAACTCGCGGATTCTTTCGCCGGAATCCGTGCAGGCTCTCACCTCGCGCCAGCGCGTCGACATGTTCGATCATACATTTAAGCGCGTGATGGACTGGGGACTGGGCTTCATTCTGAACAGCAAAACGCCGGACGCCGGGCCGGTTCCGTATTCCTTTGGCGGCGACGCTTCGCCGGAAACAGTGGGCCATGGCGGCTCGCAATCGTCGGTGGGATTGGCCGACCCCGCGATCGGCCTGGCGGCGGCCATCGTCTTCAATGGGCGCTGCGGGGAAATCCAACATGCGCTTCGAATGCGCGAGGCCATGGCGGCGTTGTATGAAGATTTGAAGAGGTAATCCACGGAGGGGATCAAGGAATTGTCCACGAATGGACACGAATTCACACGAATGAAGAACCCCCACCCCGGCCCTCCCCCTGTGTACATGGAGAGGGGGAAATACAGCCCTCTCCCAGAGTACCGGGCGAGGGGGATCAGATTTGGTTTGCCCTCTTTTTTGTGCTCATTCGTGTCCATTCGTGTCCATTCGTGGACCCTCCGGATTCTTCTCCGGCGCTTCCGCCTGCACAAGCGTCGGCGGTTGCGGCGCGGCGGCCTGCGCAGGTTCATTCGAGGTGAGCGGAAACCCTCGGCAAATCGCTTCCATCAATTCCGCCCCGTCCTTGCGCCAGAACTCGGCTACCTTCGTCAACTCCCGACGCGAGCGGCGCACCAATGCACTGGTCAGGTTCAATAGTTCCACCTGCAACTGTGGATCGCGCAGCGGCAAATCCTGGTCGATCGATTCCGACAGAATACAAATGACCAGCACCACATAGTCATGCCAATCGCCCAGGGCCGTCTGCATTCGCTTGAAATGTGACAGCGTTTTTCGCGGCAGCTTAGTTCCCGAGGCGCGGGCCATTTCCAGCGTGTATCGCAGCGATTTTCCGGCGATGCGAATCGCGTGCGGGTCGGTCGTTGGATTCTGTTCGGCCAGTTTCGTGGCGGCGGATGCGAAGTGGTCAAGCTGGCCGCGCACGGATTCGGCCAGCAGGGACGGAATCGCCTCCTCGCATGCGATAATTTCCTGGCGGACGCCCCACCAGCTTCCCAGCCGGGCCAATACACGCGGCGTGGAGAGATCACCGGCGGCGCGATTCAGCGCCTTCTTGTGACTTTTTTTCAGTCGCTCTGACAGCCATGTTGCGGCGTTGGCATGGCGCGGGGATTTCATGCCTTCCAGTCGCTGTAGCATCACATCACGGTCTCGGACCGGACCGAGCCGCCGGCGCAGCAATCGTGTGATTTTCTCGAATGTCTCGGTCTTTTCTTCGGAGATGACGGGGGAAAAGAGGTCCAGGGCCGCCTTCAATCGACGGGTGGCGACCCGCGCGTCGTGTACCGCGTCGGACTCGCCGGGCTTCACGGCGCGGGGGGAAAGATCGCCCAGTTCCTTGACGATTTTGTCGAGATGTTTGACCAATTTAGGGACGTGCGGGCTTTCCGCGGATTTTTCCAGACGTTTTTCCGGGAGTGTTTCTGCCATGGCGGTTTCCAATTCTGGTATACAATACCCCCGAACCGCTTTGGAGGTACTGAAAAAAATTGTCAGAATTGCAACGCACAAATCTATCAGTCAGGCAGGAACGGGCGATTCTTGTCGGCGTCATTCTTCCCAAATCCACGGCAGACCCCGCCGATCCACTCGGCGAACTTGCCGCGCTGGCGGGGACCGCCGGGGCGAAGATCGTCGGGCAGGTGATGCAAAAGCGCGCCCGCATCGACTCCGGCACGTATGTCGGCAGCGGCAAGGTCACCGAGATTGCCGAGCTGGTGCAAGCCGAGGAGGCGGATGTAGTCGTGTTTGATAATGATCTGTCGCCCGCACAAATCGGCGCACTGGAAACGCAAATCAATCGCGAGATCGGCCGAAAGCACGGCCAGGGCGTTAAAGTTCTCGACCGTTCGGAACTGATCCTGGACATTTTCGCTTCGCGCGCCCGCACGCACGAGGCCCGCCTGCAAGTCGAACTGGCGCAGATGCAATATACGTTTCCGCGACTGACGCGCATGTGGTCGCATCTGGAGCGCATTGTCGGCGGGGCCGGCATCGGCGCCCGCGGGCCGGGCGAAATGCAGCTTGAAATTGACCGCCGCCTGGCGCGCAAGCGCGTGACGATTTTGCGCGACGAGATCGCGAAAATCGCCGCCCGAAAAGACCGGCTCATCCAGCAACGCCACGAGCATTACACGATTTGCATCGTGGGTTACACCAACGCCGGCAAGAGCACGCTTTTCAATACGCTCACCAGCGCCGGCGTGGAAGCCGATCCGCGGCTGTTCGCCACGCTCGATACGCGCACGCGCGCCTGGAAGCTGGAGCGCGGCATGCAGGCGCTGCTCAGCGACACCGTCGGCTTCGTGCGCGATCTGCCACATCATCTGGTCGCCAGCTTCAAGGCGACCTTGCAGGAAGCGGTACACGCCGATCTGCTGGTGCATGTGCTGGATGTTTCCAACAGCCGTGCGCAGCAGCAATACCAATCCGTGCTGGCGGTATTGAAGGAGATCGGCGCCGGCGACAAGCCGCAATTGCTGCTCCTGAACAAGGTGGACACCGACGCCGGCGAGAAGAGCGCCCCGATCTGGCGGACGCTGAACCCCAAGGCGATTGCCATCAGCGCCCGCAGCGGCTCTGGGATGGTGGAATTGCATCAGGCCGTGCTGCACCAGATACGCGGCCAGCAGATGCAGGTCACGCTGGAGGCAGCCGTCACCAACGGAAAACTGATTTCGTTCATCGAGCGGCGGGCGGAAGTGCGCGATCGTGAATTTCTTGACGGGAAGATTCGCATGACGGTGCGAGCGGGCCGGCAATTGTTGGCGGACTTGCAGAAAAATGAGCAGTTGGAGATAGTGAAAGTTGAAGAGGCAGAGGCGTGATAATCGCAATTGCGAATTTATTGACGTGGCCATTCGCGATAGAATGCATTGGATGGAGTAAGCCTCTATGTTGATCGACTATATTCAAGCTGCGATGCGCCGTGCCAAGTACCTGTCGTTGGGCGGCAGCGAGGGATACGCAGGACGAATACCGGGGTTTCGCGGCCTTATTGGTCATGCGCGCACACTGGAGGCTTGCCGTGAGAATTTGCACGGCGCACTTCAATCGTGGCTACTGGTAAAACTTCGTCATGGAGACCGGGACATACCTGTGCTGAATGGCATGGACCTCTCGACCGGCAGGTCGGATCGCAAACACCAAGCCAAACGCGATTCCAGAGCTGCCTGATGCCGCACTTTGGGCCTATTAGCCGACGTGAGTGGGAAAAATTGTAGTTCATCTTTCAGGACACACGAAGTTTAAATCTGCGCCAGCAGCGCCGAGTACAAATTGCAGTCACTCTGCGAAAAACAACAAAAAATGACCTGCTTGATGGAAGTCGGCGTGTCAAGAAACTGACGAACCGCCGCGACAGCCACCAGGCTGGCTTCGCCGGGCGGATAGCCATAAACTCCTGTACTGATGCATGGAAACGCGACGGAGGCGAATTTTTGCTCCGCGGCGATCTCCAGGGACCTGCGGTAGCAGGAGGCGAGCAGTTGGCTCTCCTGCTTGAGTCCGCCCCACCAGACCGGCCCTACCGTGTGGATGACAAACTTCGCGGGGAGTTTGTAGCCGCGCGTGACCTTGGCGTCGCCGGTTTCGCATCCGCCGAGCTTGGCGCACTCGGTCAGGAGTTCCGGCCCGGCGGTACGATGGATGGCGCCGTCTACTCCGCCGCCGCCGAGTAGAGTGGCGTTCGCGGCGTTTACGATGGCATCCACGCGTAGGGTGGTGATGTCCGAAAGGATCGCGGAAACGGTGACGCCGTGGAGGGTGGTTGTCTGAGCTGCCATGATTGAATTCTACCATGATCTTCAAATGCTTTGACCAATCCGCGGTTAAACCTTAATTTGCTGACCATGCGAATAGCGAGATTCATCAGCGGCGGTCAAATTTATTTCGGTCAGCCCATCGACGCAACGTCGGCGATGGAAATCGAATTCAATCCCCAATCCGGGCAACCGCCGCGACTGACGCAGCGCAAACTCAAGATCGACAAGCTCCTGGCGCCGCTCATCCCGACCGATATCCTCTGCATCGGCTTGAACTACCGGCAGCACGCGGCTGAAAGCAAATCGGAGGTTCCGGCCCGGCCGATGCTCTTTATCAAGGCGAGCAACACGCTTAACAATCCGTTTGATCCAATCCCCCTGCCGCGATTGAGCAGCCAGATTGATTTTGAATGTGAACTGGCCGTGGTCATCGGAAAGACGGCGAAAAATGTCTCGCGCGAGCGAGCCTTGGATTATGTCCTCGGCTACACCGCGGCCAACGATATCTCCAGCCGCGACTGGCAGCGCGATCAATCCCTAAGCGGCGGGCAATTCGCCCGCGGCAAGAGCTTTGATGGCTTCTGCCCGCTGGGGCCGTGGATTGTAACAGCCGACGAAATCCCCAATCCCAACGCCCTGCGGGTTAAGACCATTCTCAACGGCCAGGTGATGCAGGACTCGCCGACGAGTGACATGATTTTCGATGTGCCGACGGTCATCGAAAGCCTGAGCAGCACCATGACGCTTCGGCCCGGGGCGGTGATTCTGACGGGCACGCCGCATGGCGTGGGAATGGGACGCACGCCGCCGGTGTTTTTGAAGGATGGGGATACGATTATTGTGGAATTGGAGAAGGTCGGTCGTCTGGAGAATTCGGTGAAATCAGAGAGCACAATTTGAGCAAAAATGCTTTGCCGCTGATCGCGGATTCACGCTGCCGATGCAGCATCCCTCGCGGATTCTGACAATTCCACCGGCATGAAATACTCGACTGGGTAGAGGTAATCTTCTTCCTCATTGTCGACAATGCGCACTCGCCCGAATTTGGCGGCCTTCGCGTCAGGAATGATCAGGTAAACCTTCCCAATGTCCAGAGAACTTTCATATCCGTCGTTGCGAACGCAAACGACGAAGAACATTTTCTCTCGGCGAAGCCTTTTTCGTGCTTTCATTTCCGGTCGTTAGTGCGGCCCGATATCATCAGCGGGCGGCGCACTCGGATCAGGAGTGGCGGGTTCCAATGCCGGCGGTCCCGCTTCGGTCTCCGGTACACTGGGCACCGACACCACAGGCTGCGGCGCTTCATACGGCGCCGGCGCGATGCTTGAAGCCGGAACGCGAATCGCCGGTGGCTTGGGCTTGCGAGACGGCTTGTTCACGGGTTTCTTTTCGGGGGCTTTCGTCAGGGCGGCTTTCTTCACCGGCTTTTTAGGGACGATTTTCACTGCCTTCTTAACCGCCTTTTTAACTGGCTTTTTTGCGGCCTTCTTAATGGGCTTGGCCTTGGCGGCCTTCTTCTTCAACGGCTTGGCCGCCTTCTTCGCCGGCGGTTTGATTTTCTTCTTCGCAGCTTTTTTGATTTTCTTGGCCATCTCAAGTTCTCCGTGCAAAAAGGGGTGTCCACCCATCCCTTATCCGATTCGCGCGATTTCAGCCAGTCCGGGCGGGGTTCTCAACAGGGAAAGGACTTTTCAATTTTCGGCCTTTAGCTTGGGACAGGCTTTCTTAGCTGAAAACTGAACACTGAAAACTTCAAACTCCACTGGCCCCCCCTACCACTCCAGCGTCTCCAAATGCCGCTGGATATCCCCGGCATCGCTGAAACGCTGCAAAATCAGCGAATCCTTTAGTCCGCGGATGATCTCTTTGACCACTCGTGGCTGACGCGCGTATTTGAGTCGCCCGCCCACCAGGGTGTGGAATACCTCGACCAGGTTCAGCACGTCCTTCTGAATACGCCTGCGCGTCGGCTTGCCGAGGTCGAAAAAATCGATCAGTTTCACCTCGAATCCGATGCCGTGGCGGCGGATCATGATGTTGTCGTCGTGGATGTCGCCGTGGTATTCGCCGCGGGAGTGGATGGGGGCGATCCCCTTGGCCAGTTCATACAGAACGTGCATGGCCTCGAAGGGGGGCAGGCGTTTTTGCGGTTGGGAGAGGAGGAATTCACTGAGTTTCTGGCCTTCGACCAGTTCACTGATGACGACCGTCACCTTGCGCCGCTTCACCAGGGCGATTTCCTGGTGGTAATACTGCATGAGGATGGGGCAGTGCCGCAGGGCGTCGAGCTTGCGGGCATAATTGATGGCGGCTTTGCCCTTGGGGTCACGATGAGGGTAATAGAACTTGGCGGCCCGACGGATGCCGGTTGATCGCTCGATAATCGCGTAAACCTCGCCTTCCCAACCACTTCCGAGAATCTTTTCGATCTGGTACTTACCGGCGACAATGCGTCCGGGGACCAGATCGAAGCGTCGGATTTTCTTGCTGGGGCGGTACATCGGCCGAGCATCATCGTTTGCGCCGCGGGCAGCGTCAACGATGCGTTTTGGCAGATTCTATAACCGCCTTGGAATTAACATCGCCTTGCCAGAGGTGTATTGGCTTTCAAGCAAAGGGAGACTTTTCTCATGTTCGATCGCACAATTGGTTGTTTCAGGATGGTCGCCGCCGGTTTTTTGGTTCTGACGCTGGTTAGCCGGGCGGCACGCGCCCAGGACGGCGCCACCACGCAGCCGACTGCGCCGCCGGCTTTTACTGAAGACTTTGAATCCGGCAGTTTGAACAAGGATATCTGGACAACCCGCGCCAACGCCGGCACCACGATCACCGTTGAGCAGGACATCGTCGCCCATGGCAAGAACGCCGTGCATGTCCAATACCCGGCGGGAGTTCGCAGCTATGGGTTTATCGTGGCGACCAAGCTGCCGGATTCCCTGAAGGAGCATTTCTTTGGGCGTGCCTATGTGCAATTCCCCAAGGCCCCTCCGAATGCTCATGATGTGTTCATCACTGCAGGAACGGCGGGATTTCCGATCTCCAATTTCCTGGAGATCGGCCTGCGGCAGAATAAAGCCCAGCTATCGTATCAGCAGAACGCGGCGAACATCACGCGTGGCGAAACGATGATTCCCGGCCCGGCTTATCCGGTTGGCAAGTGGTTCTGCCTCGAATGGGAATTCAATGACAACCCGGATTCGATCACCCTCTGGATCGATGGCAACAAGGCAGTTGACAAAGCCGTCGCGTTCAAAGGAACCAAGGAAAATCTCGTGAAGGGGTTCGTCGATTTTGGCTTTGGATTCCGCTCTTGGGGAAATGTGCCGAATGGGTTTGATGTCTACTACGACGACATCGCGTTTGGAACGGAGCGGGTTGGGCCGGTGAAGTGATGCCGCTCGGGCAACGCAAATGCGGTTCGCCAGAGGTTCCGGCGAGCCGCATCGGCGATTGTTTTTTGGCTTCCTTTCAATTGTTGCCGCCGGATAGTTGATCTTGCTCGGCGGCCTTCTTGGCCTGATCTTCCGTGATGTTCTGTTGAACCTGCGCGGACGTCGGATTTTGCTGATCGGCGCGGGCGGCTCGCTCCGTAATGGCATTTTTTTCGGCGATCTCCTTCATGGCTTGCTCCTTCGTGAGATTGCCCTGCGCGCTTTTCATCAGCGATTCGACTTCCGCCCTGAGTTCTGGGTTCTGGCGAATGGCACTGGCCTGGCCATCGGCTTCTGCCTGATGTTGAGCGGAACGTTCGGCGGCCACTTTTTCCATCTGTTCAGGCGTCGCGGGAGGTTGGGATTCAGTGGATTGTGCGCTGGCGGCCTCGGGCGGCGGAGTTGCGTCGGCCAGCAGGATTCCTGTCGCGGCGGGCGAACGCGCCGGTGAACCGATCACCATGAAAAGGCCGGCGCCGCCGATCCCGAGGATCGTGAGCGTGGCCGCACCCATTTTGAGCTTTTGAATGAACATGTGCTTCAGCACTCCTTTCATAATCGCGGTGACTTGGGCCGGGTACACCCCGGCAAGCCCCGCGGGACTTGTTGCAGTGAATAGGACGCTCTGAATTGTTGAGGCGAGCAACGGCGCCGGGATGGTCACGGCGGCCGCATGTCGGGTGATCGAGGCGCTGATGACCATCGCCGACAACATCAGCCGGCGGCGGCGCATCCGATTCGCAAGCATGACCCGCGCCCGCGAGAGGCGGCCGGAGACCGTTCCCTCCGGCAAGCCCAACTGTTGAGCCGCCGCTTTCAGGGTCATTCCTTCGAGTTCGCACAGCACAATCGGCAGGCGATATTTATCGGGCAGGCGACTCAACTCCGCGTCGAGCAGCGGTTCGAGTTCCGCCCATTGATCATCCGCAGCTTGCGTCGTTAAATCCGGCATCGTCTGGACGTTTGATTCTCTCGTTCGCATGATGCCTCTGACTGATTTAGCCTTAACAGCCTGTGGCAAAAGTCGCGCGGGTCATGCTCGTGTATTTTGGCCGCGTGCTTCGTTGCTCCTCCTCAGCGTATTTGGCCGCAATACGCTTCGTCGTCGCGTCTCGCTCGCGGCCAAAATCCAC
>Ga0208589_1000870_pt1 | contig 13292 bp, 11 predicted proteins | sample NGESurshal092012_2_FD_184486 | JGI IMG/M metagenome (GOLD analysis project Ga0208589, IMG submission 184486) | Arctic peat soil microbial communities from Barrow, Alaska - NGEE Surface sample F53-2 shallow-092012 (SPAdes) | ecosystem: Environmental > Terrestrial > Soil > Wetlands > Peat ... | reverse complement strand
CCGTGGTCCGCTGCGCCGGAGTCGGGAAATGGAGCCGTTGCCGGGAATGAATCAGCACGCCATTGCTCAGCTTCATGCGGTAGCGCTCGTCGGCATCGGTGAACCGCCAGGTGATCGAAAATCGCTCGCCTGGCCCGCTCAGTTCGCCACGTGGATCCGGGGTAACCGGATCGAGAACTAGCATCTTCCGGCGGCCTCAGGGCTTTGCGCCGGCGGGTGAGCGTGCCATGACCCCACGGCTACGGCGTGACGATCGCGAAGTTCGGGTCGGGCGTCTCGGTGAACTCAGCCAGCTTGGCAAGTACGCTTGCGTCGCCGTCGAATGTGGGTCCGTCGGCCTTGCCTGCCATCAGCAGATCGAGCAGTTGCGGCCTGGTGAGGGTGACCGTTACGTCAGCCTCGCGATCCACGTTCGTAGGGAAGTGCACGAGTGCGCCGTTGCTGAGCTCCATCCGGTAGTGCTGGCTCTCGTCGGTGAGTATCCAGTTGATCGAGAGCTTCTCGCTCCACGCCTTCGGCGCGTTGATGCGGATGGCGACTGAGTCGAACAGCTGTGTCGTGGTGAGCGCCGGCGCCATGCCGGCGCTGTTCAAGGTCGTGGGCTCGATCTTGCCGGTCCGCAGCTCGTGTGCGCCCTGGAGGTAGCAGTTGCGCCAGGTCGCGTTCTCCGCACCGTAGCCGAGACGCTCGAACACCGAGGTCAGCAGGTCGCGTGCCGCGACGCTGTCCGGTGCCGCGAACACCGCGTGGCTTGCCAGCTCCGCCGCGAAGCGAAGGTCGCCCTGGTCGAAGTACTCCTTCGCCTTGGCGACCGTGGCGTCGACGCCCCCGATCACCTCCACGTAGCGGGCGGCAGCAGCCTCCGGCGGGTGCTGCCACAGATGCGCCGGGTTCCCGTCGTACCAGCCGAGGTAGCGCTGGTAGATGGCCTTGATGTTGTGGCTGGCCGAGCCGTAGTAGCCGTGGGTGTGCCAAGCCTTGTCCAGCCCGGGGGGCATCTCGACCATCTCGGCGATCTCGCTGCCGACGTAGCCCTGGTTGATCAGCCGCAGCGTCTGATCGTTCAGGTAGGCGTACATATCCCGCTGCAGGGTGAGGAAGTCCACGATTGCCTCGGTGCCCCAGGTGGGCCAGTGGTGCGACGCGAATGCAACGTCCGCCTTGTCGGCGAACAACTCGATCGCCTCGGACAGGTACCGGGACCAGATTCTCGCGTCTCGGACCTGCGCGCCGCGCAGCGTCAAGATGTTGTGCATGTTGTGTGTGGCGTTCTCCGCCATGCACAGGACCCGTTTGTCGGGGAAGTAGAAGTTCATCTCCGCGGGGCACTCGGTTTCCGGCGTCATCTGGAAGACGATCCGCACCCCGTCGATGACCTCCTCCTGACCGGTGTGCGTGATGTCGTGTGTGGGTGCGATCAGCCCGGGCGTGCCGGTCGATCCGCCCGCACCGAGCCCGATCCCGAGGTTGCCTGTTGGCGATTTAGGGACGGCGACAGCGCTGTAGTAGTAACTGCGCCGCAACATGGCCGTGCCGGCATAGACGTTCTCCGACACGGCATGTTCGAGGAAGTGCTCCGGCGCGTAGATCGGAACCGTTGTGCCCGAGTCGACGACACCGAGCACCCCACCGAAGTGGTCGAGATGCGCGTGAGTGTAGATGATCGCCGTCACGGCACGGTCGCCACGATGCCTGCGGTACAGCGAGATCGCCGCGGCCGCGACCTCCTGGGAGATCAGCGGGTCAATGACGATCACCCCTTTTGCCCCCTCGACCAGGGTCATGTTCGACATGTCGAAACCGCGCACCTGGTAGATCCCGTCGGCCACCTCGTACAGACCGTGCTTCGAGGTCAGCTGCGCCTGCCGCCACAGGCTCGGATTCGCAGTCCGTGGACACTTTGCCTTGAGGAAGTCCCAGTTCATATCCCAGACGACGCGGCCCTCGGCGCTCTTGACCACCAGCGGATCAAGGCTGGCAATGAATCCGCGGTCTGAGTTCTCAAAGTCAGTTCTGTCGTTGAAGTCAGCAGGCATCTCGTAAATCCTTCACGTCAATCCGTTCGTGTTCGCTTGCGGCATGGCCCGGCGGAGCAGGCGCCACGCTACGCCGAGCCGCTGCCAGCTGCTTTTCGCCGTAGCCGCACCAAGGCGATCCCCAGCACCCTCCAGCCAAGCCGCAGGCGCGCCTAGTAGGCGAGCCTCCGGGAAGGCATCAGCGCGCCGATGAGCCAGAAGAATGGCAAGAAGAACCCAATGATGAACATGGCCCAATGGCCCTTCCTGATCGACATAACACCAAGAGTGAGTACGAGTATCAGGTAGATGATACCGCCGCCTATGATCCACACCATTTGGAGCCTCCTTATAGAACGTTCCCTCTGCCTTTCGGCAATGTTCTCTGGTCATATGCGCGCCGTCTACGGCTGAAAGCCACGAGGAAACGATCACCTCCATTCGGGCGTGGACCCGGGCTTATGGCTTCCCGGGCTGCAGCAGCTGGCGCAGCTCGTCAAAGCTCCCGACCTTGTCAGTCTCGACGACCACGAACCGGTCACCGTGTACGGCAATCGAGTAGCTGCCGCCGGACGCGGCCCAGCCATGTACGGGAGTCCAAGTCGAGGGGCTGAAGCCACCCATGGCAACCGCCAGGGCATCGAACATCGACTGAATCGCTGCGCAGAAACTGCCCATTACCTCCATAGCTGGCGGGAACTCAATGAACAGCCCTTTGCTTTTGGTTTCTGCGACACGCCAGTCCGGTCCGAATCTGCCTGCCATGAGCACCCCATGGCGTGATACCAGCTCGTCAAACTCGCTCATCGGCGTGTGCTCCCGTCAGATCGCTGCGTGAGCTCGGCCGCACGAACCCGGCTACCCGATCCCGGTCGGCACCCACCGCAGCCTCCTTCACCTGGCTGTACAGCCCGCCGTTGCGGGCGGCTCACGAACCGACGATTCCGTGGCGTGAGGTGACCTGTCACCACCTGCCCGTCGTTTTCACCTAGGTGGAACGGCGGCCGGGCCAGCAGGGGGGCGGGCAGGCGGGCTCGTCCGGGCGGTGGTTTCACCGGGTGGGTTAAGGGGGTTGTTTCGCAGGGGTCGTCTCGGGTTCTGCAGGGCTCTTGTCCGGTTCGGGTTCGCGGAGGCCGAGCGCGCGGGCGAGGGGAGCCGCGGCGAGGCCATAGATGGCGACGGTTCCGACGATCACCAGGAACGTCGCGGCCAGCAGCTTGCCCGCCCCGGCGATGCCGAGTGCGACGAGCGGGGCGGAAAAGCTCGCGGCGGTGGACGCCGCGACGATCCCCCGCGGGTCCATGGCCCCGATGAAGATCCGCTCGTTCCTGGTCAGGCTGGTCCGCAGCGTGGCTGCTGCCGCGACGGCGGGGCGGACCACCAGGACCAGCAACGCCACCAGGCCTAGCGCGGGCCAGATCACGCCCCGCAGGGACGTGGGGGTGACCGTGGCGGAGATCGAGATGAACAGCACCCCGATGGCCAGCTGGACGACCGTCTTGAGGAACGGGCGGTCCTCGGGCACGTCCACCCCGCGCATGTTCGCGAAGACGATCCCCATGGTGATGGCGGCGACGAGCCCGGTGTCATCCTGCAGGGCGTCGCACAAGCCCGCGATGGTGATCACCGTGGCGATGATGGCCTGGGTAGCGAGGATGCCGGTGAGCTTCAGCTTCTTCACCAAAAGCCACAGCACGGCGATGCCGACCGCGCCGCCGGCGACGCCGAGGCCGATGCGCCCGGCGAAACCGAGCACTGAGGCCAGCACGTGGTGCCCGTGGCTCGCTTTCAGGGCCTGGAAAACGACCACGGCGATGATGGCACCGATGGGGTCGATGGTCGTACCCTCATGGCCCAGGATCGTGGTCAGCTTCTTACCCGGCCGGGCGTTGTTCAGGATGGGGGTCACCACGGTGGGGCCCGACACGATCAGGATCGCGCCCAGCATGATGGCCGCTTTCGATGACAGGCCGAGCAGCAGTCCCCCGAAAAAGCCGGCGCCGGCCCAGGTCATCGGTATGCCCCAGTTACGCAGGCGGCGCACGACGCGGCGGCTGTCGCCCTCCAGGTCCTTGGACACCAGATCGAGCCCGCCGTCGTACAAGATGATGGCGACCGCCAGGCTCACCAGCGGCGGGAACGCTGCCCCGAAGATCTTGTCCGGATTGACCGCCGTGATCAAGGCGCCCGCGGCGAACCCGACCGGCAGCAGCAAGATGATCGCCGGGATGCGAAGACTCGCCGCGACGATCTGGCAGGCCACGGCCAGCCCGACAATAAGAGCAAGGCCGACGAAGATCTGGGAAGCGCTCATCGGCCGGGTGACCTCCATCGCTCATCAGCCCTGCGGGCATCCTCGCCTGAGTCGCCGACGTCGAAGACCAGACGGCATACAGCCGAACCGAAAGATGCCGGGATCCGGCAGGTGGCGCCGCCCGCACGGCAGCACACCGGCCCCGGCACCAGACCGATGGCCAGATCGCTGGCTATCGGCCAGGCCGAATCGCCATGCCCGCCCGGAGATTGGCCGGTTAGCTGACTTCGCTGGCGGCTTCCTGAACTTCTTTGTCGATGTCGCGCGCGCTCGTGTCGAGTTCCTTGGCGGCATGCTTTTCGGCCTTCAGTCCTGCCTTATCCACGGCCTCCTGCAGTTTGCTCTCGCCCACGATGACCAGGGCCGCCTGCCCGGCGTCGATGATTTCCCCGAACTCCTTGATATCCGCGCGTGACATGCCTCGCCACAAATGGCCACTCACGCCGCCGACCGCCGCACCGACGAGGGCGGTGCCGATGATCGAGGGCGGGAACAGGATGCCGACGAGGGCGCCGACGGCCGCGCCGCCCCACGCCCCGTGCCTGGTGGCCATCTCATCCTTGCTGACGTGCACCTTGCCTGAGTCGTCCTTGGTGACCACGGACGCGTCGTAGGTGCCGACCGCTCCGGCTGCGTGCAGGTCCTTGACGATGTCGTAGTCGGCCCGGGCCGCCGCCTCGCCGGCGTAGGTGCCTATGTAGATGAAGACTGCCTCAGGCTTTGCCATGTCCTCTTCCTCTCCGTGCTCGCCAACCCGGTACAGCGGGCGCCTCGTGCCGGGCGGGTCGCTGCCTGTCGCCATGCCAGGCTCACTCCCAGGCAGGGGACCCGGCATCACCCGCCAGCCGGTTTCACCTAGGTGGAATCCGCTCCTCCCCGGGACAGGCTGCTCCGAGTCGCAACACCGGGTGCCAGCGGTCACGGCCGCCCATCATTAGACTTTGCTTACCAATTCTTTGCGAAAAGACAAGGTTTTCTGAGCACCAGTGTGATCCCCGGGGAGAGGCGGTTAATCAGGGACCTTTGGCCGGTTGACGATTCGCTTCGCTGCCAGCAGCCTGGCAGCAAGGTGCAGAGACGACGTTGCTCCAGACCCCGGCAGCGGACCTCTGGGCCCAGGAGGGGTGATGGGGAACGGGGCTGAGCTGGTCCTGCTAGCAACGAAACTGCGTCCACCAGCGGTGCATGATCAGGTCATTCCGCGGGAGCGGCTTCTGGAGGCGCTCCGGACCGGGTCAGGTCTGGGGCTCAGCCTGGTGGCATGTCCGGCCGGTTACGGAAAGACCACCCTGCTGGCGGTGTGGCGGGAAACGGAGGCGGCGCGGAAGCCGGTTGCATGGCTGACGCTGGACGAGGGCGACAACGACCCCGTGGTGCTCTGGTCCTACGTGATCGAGGCCCTCCACTTGGCGTGCCCGGCCCTCAGCCTGCCGGTCTCGGCGCAGATGGCCGCAGCGGCGTCTGTCGTTCAAGAGGTGCTGCCGAGCTTGGTGAATGAGCTGGACGATCTGGGTGAGGTGACGCTGATCCTGGATGATTTCCACCGGCTTTCCGGCGGCGAGGCCCGCGACAGCCTTGCATGGTTGGTTGATCATGCGCCGCCCACCTTCCAGGTCGTCCTGTCAACGAGAACTGAGCCGGATCTGCCGCTGGCTGCGCTGCGCGCGCATGGTGAACTGCTCGAGCTGCGTGCCGACGATCTGCGGTTCACGTCCGAGGAGGCGGACAGCTTCCTGAACGGGCGCCTGGGGCTCGGCCTCATGCCGGATGAGGTGGACAGTCTCCTTGAACGGATGGAGGGCTGGCCGGCGGGGCTTTACCTTACGGCGCTATCGCTGAGACGCAGCACCGACCGCCACGCCTTGGTGAATGAACTGGGCGCCTCGAGCCGCCATCTGATCGATTTCCTCGAGCAGGAGGTGCTCCAGGCGCATGATCCGCTGATGCAGGAGCTGATGCTGCGCTCCTCCATCCTCGAACGGTTGTCCGGCCCGTTGTGCGATGCGGTACTGGATCAGCAGCACTCGGCTCCAATGCTTGATGCGCTGTCGCACAGTAACCTTTTCCTTATCTCGCTCGACGATGAGGGCGAGTGGTATCGCTTTCATCCTTCCTTCGCCCAGCTGCTCCGGGTGGAGCTGGAGCGGCGTGAGCCGGGCGCGGCCCCTGCCCTGCACCGCCGGGCCTACGCCTGGCATCGCGATCATGGAACGACCGGCGAGGCCGTCGCGCATGCGATCGCAGCGGGCGACCATCCCATGGCCGCCGAGCTGATCGAAGCCTCGTGGGTCAGCCACGCCAACTCCGGCAGGTATGACACCGTCCTCGCCTGGATCCGGCAATTGCCAGAGGAAATGCAGAGCAGCAGCACGAGGCTGCTCCTGGTCAAGGCATGGATGCTCTCGCTGTCCGCGAAGCGTGAGGAAGCCGGTCAGGCTATCGCGGCGGCCGAACGGCTGGACGAGTTTGGCGGGGCGGCTCTGCCGGACGGCTTCAGCTCGGCCGAGGCCAGCCTGACCATGCTGCGGGCCTGCTGCCCGTGGGGTGACGTGGGCGCCCAACTGGAGAGCGCCCGCCGCGCGGCCGAACTCGAGGGACCGGGATCACCCTGGCGGCCGCTGGCCTGCTTGATGGTCGGCATGGGCCTGTACTTCCGGGATCAGCCCGGCGAGGGCGACCGCTGGTTCGCGGAATGCGCCGCGCTGGCACAGTGGAACGCGCATTGGCCGGCCGGCCCGTCGTCTCTCGCTTACCGTTCGCTCATCGCGGGCGACGCGGGACGCCTCGAAGATCAGCGGATGCTGGCCCAGGACGCAGCGGAACTCGCCCGGGAGCACCACACCGAGAAGGCCAACGGCGTAGTTCCAGTGGCGCTCGGGGTATCGCTCGCCGCGCGCGGCAAGCCCGAAGAGGCGCAGCGGCTCATCGAGCGTGGGGTCGCCTGCTTGCGTTCCCGGGGCCAGTCGATCGAGGTGGCGATGGCGCTGCTGCACCACGGGGCGGTGCTGCGTGCCCTTGGCGAGCGTGAGGACTCGCAAGCGGCGATCACCGAGGCAAGATTCATCATCGGATCCTGTCCCGATCCGGGAACCCTGACCTGGCGGCTCCGTGCATGGGGGCCGTCCCCACGCGCGGACACCAACTCCGGGGACGAGCAGCTGACGCAAGGGGAGCGCAGGGTGCTCCAGCTGCTGACCGGCAAGCTTTCCGAGCGCGACATCGGCCGTGAATTGTACGTATCCCACAACACAGTCCACAGCCACATCAGGTCGATCTACCGCAAGCTCGGTGTCTCCTCGCGGGCCCACGCCCTGCAACGGACTCGCGAGCGCAGACTCCTCTAACCGAAAGCCTCGCTGGCCTGTACGTCTCCCTGGACCCCCGGGCCGGATGAGTAGGCCCAGGCCGCGGTGCGTTCAGGACCCCGTCGGCACCCACAGGCAGGGGTGCTGGAGGTCTGGGTTCTGTTCCTTGCCGACAGCACGGCAGCGTTGGCATTGCTGGCGGATAGCGGAAGCCGCAACGTGCGGGCTGGCATCCGGGGCAGACGACCTGGCATCACCTGGTCCCGGGCTTGACTTGGCTGAACGGGGCCAGTTACTTGAGACCGAGGTTGCGCGCCCGCTCCAGGGCGCCGGCCCGTGACGATACGCCGAGTTTGCGGTAGATCGACCTGATGTGGCTGTGAATTGTGTTATGGGACACGAACAGCTGATGGCCGATGTCCCGCTCGGACAGATCACTGGTCAGTAGCTTGAGCACCCTGAGCTCCCGGGATGTCAGCTCCTGACCTCCCGCGGAGGGCATCTGCGGTCGTCTCCCGAGAGCGGCCAGCCGCCCGGTCAGGATCCCCGGATCCGGGCAGGATGCGAGGACGGATCTCGTCTCGGCGATGGCGGCCCGCGAACGCTCGCGCTCGCCCAGGGTGCGAAGCACCGACGCGTGCAGCAGCAGCGCAGCCGCCACCTGGGTCGGCTCACCCTTGAACCGCCGCAAGAAGCCAATACCGCGCTCGATCAGCGGCTCTGCCTCCTGTGGCCTTCCGCGCGCGGCAAGCGAAGCCCCGACTGCCACCGGCACCATGCCGTTGGCCATCTCAGTGCCGCGCTCCCGCATGAGTTCGGTTGCCCGCTCGGCCAGCAGCCGCTGTTCGTCGAGATCCCCCCGTTCGCCCGCGATGAGCGAACGGTATGCGAGCGACGACACGCCAACCAGCCACTGTTCGCTCGCAGGCGACAGCGCCCCCGCCTCGGCGAACCAGCGGTCAGCCTCGCCGAACTCACCCCGGCAGTACAGGCCGGTACCGATTGCCCAGCAGGCTGGGGGCCGCCAGCGTGATCCCGGGCCCTCGAGCTCGGCCGCGCGGCGAGCATTCTTCAGCTGGGCGCCGACATCTCCCCGCGGGAAGACAGCCCGCAGCATCGTCAGGCTCGCCTCGACCGAGCTGAAGCCGTCTGGGAGCGGACCCTCGCCCAGCTCGCCCAGCCCTTCGATCGCCGCGATGGCTCGGGCCGCCCCCTCCCACCTCATCGCAAACGAGAGCACCCACGCCTCGGCCAGGAGCAGACGCACGTTGCCGCTCAGCATCTCAGCCGGGAATCGCCGCAGCCACGCCAGAACGGAGGCATACCTAGAGGAGTTAACGTAGGTGGCCCAGGAGGCTTCGATCAGCTCGGCGGCCTCGGCGTATGCGCCAGCTTCGAAAGCATGGTGGATCGCCTCCTCGGTCGTTCCATGATCGCGATTCCAGGAGTACGCGCGGCGGTGGAGCGCCGGGGCGAGGCCCGGCTCGCGCCGCTCGAGCTCCACCCGCAGCAGCTGGGCAAAGAGGTGGTGGAAGCGGTACCACACGCCCTCGCCGTCCAGAGGGACAAGGAAAAGGTTGGTGCGGGAGAGCGCGTCGAGCATCGCCGCCGAGCCCTCCTGCTCCATCACGGCATCGCACAACCGCCCGGACAGCCGTCCAAGGATCGAGGAGCGGAGCATCAGCGCCTGCATCGGCGGGTCATGAGCCTCCAGCACCTCCGGCACCAGGAAATCGACCACGTGGCGATTCGAGGCGCCGAACCTGCTTACGAAGCCGTGCCCGTCGGCAATTCTCCTGAGTGAGAGCGCCGCCAAAGAGAGCCCGGCCGGCCATCCCCCCGTACGCTCGACGAGCACTTCGACGTCCTCGGGTGCGAGGCCGAGCGCGAGACGCCCGTTCAAGAACGAGTCCGCCTCTTCGGGCGTAAACCGCAGATCGTCGGCTCTCAGCTCAAGCAACTCGCCGTGGGCGCGCAGCGCAGCCAAAGGGAGGGCCGGCTCCGCCCTCGTCGAGAGCACGAGCTGGAACGTGGACGGCGAATGATCGATGAACCAGGCGACGCTCTGGACAGCATCGCCGCCCGACAGCCGGTGGAAATCGTCCAGGATCAAGGTGATCTCTTCGTGATCAGCAAGCTCGTTGATCAGGCGTGGCAAAACCACATCAGCAACGGGCACGGCGCCAGTCATTTCCACCGGTACCGACTGGCCGATCCCCGGATAGACCCGGCGAAGCGCCTCGATCACATACGACCAGAGCACCACAGGGTCGCGATCGCCCTCATCCACCGTCAGCCATACAACGGGCTTCCGGGCCGCCTCGAATTCGCGCCACGCCGCGAGCAGCGTCGTCTTCCCGAAGCCCGCCGGACAGGCCACCAGGCTGAGCCTGAAGCCGGACCCGCTGCCAAGCCGCTCTAGCAGGCGTCCGCGGGCAACGATCTGATCCCGTATCGCCGGCGGAGTTAGCTTCGTTGCGAGCAGGATCGGCCGCCTCGAACGGTTCTCATGCCCCCCGCTGGGAGTCATCGGCCCTCCTTGATGCCTCCAGACCCTCATAACGAAAACATGGCGCGCGTCATCACGCCAGCCCACCTGTGCGTGTCCATCCGTTCCCGCAGGTCAGGGTCCACCGGGTGTCCGATGCGGATGCCCTTGTCCGGCGCTGTCTCCTCAGTCTGAGAGACGTGAGAGCTCCCATATGAAAGCCCGCGATGCCGAGGACGTCGAAGGCAACCAGGACCCGGGGCCATCCCATGTCGCGGATGGCGGGCCGCGGATCATCGCCGAACCGCCGCTGGTGGTCCCGATCACTGACCTGCTGCCCAAGCAGATGGACCGGGCGGCCTTCGCCGCGCAGTGACGACGCCTACCGGCTGGATCCGCAGTTGAGCGGGCTGTCGGAGAAGGTCCGCGGGGCGGGGCACTGGAAGTAAAAGGCATACCGCGGGAGCCCCGGCATCCTCGAGGTGGCGCACCGCGCGAGCGTGAGCCGGCGTCACCTGCGGGCCGGTTTCACCTAGGTGGAACCGCCCCGGCCCTTGGACCGGGCGGGCTGCGGCCAGCGATAGTGGCAGGTAGTGGCGACGGCGCCGCCCTGGATGAAGAAGGCGCGGCTGTGCCCTGCTGAGGATCGTCTCGTCGGGGTGATGCGCGGCTTGAGCGGGCGGGCCGGCAGTTGAACCTGGCATCCCACAGTTTCGAGGCGGGTCATGTACTCAATCGCCGCCGCTGGTTCGAGCAGCGGCACCGGCATCTGGGCCTACCTGGCTGTCTTCGCCGCCACCGCGGCCGGGTACATGGGTATCCCACTCATCGGGACTGCCGCGATCGGCGCCGCCGCCGTCCTGGCCAGCCAAGGCCAGCTGAACATCGCCGCCGTGCTCATCGTGGCGGCCGTAGGCAGCGAGGTCGGCGGGCTGCTGGGCTTCCAGATCGGCGACCGGTGGGGCCGGCAGCTCCTGGAACACCCGGGGCCAGCCCTGGGGATGCGGAAGAAAGCCGTCGCCAAGGGGGAGGAGGTCTACCAGAAGTGGGGGCGCGCCGCGGTGTTCTTCACGCCTGCGCTGGTGTCGGGCACCATGAACATGAAGCTCAGCCAGTTCGCGATCTGGAACTTCTTCGCCGGAGCCGCGTTCGTCCTGTCGGTCGGACCCGCGGCCTACGGCGCGGGCAAGGTCTCGACCGGTCATCACGACCCGGTCAGCCTGGGCATGCTCATCGGGGGCCTCGCGCTCGGCGCCGGGTGCGTGCTGTTGGCCATGCGCCATCATCGCCGGCATAAGGCTCGCCAGCCGGGCGCGGGTACGCCGCCAGGGCCGGCCAAGGCGCCAGCCGACCAGGCGTGACTCAGTTCACCTGCTACCGCGGGGGCGACGCTGCCGATGGCCTGGTCCCGTTACCGGGCCTACCAGACTGATCGCTCGTTCATCGTGCCGCCGCGAGCGATCAGGTAGACCACTACGCCGAACAGCGGGATGAGCAGCACGAACAGGAACCACAGGGCCTTGGCCCCGCCGGACAGATCGGGGCTGCGGAAGATGTCGATGAACACCGTGATCAGGATCCAGAACCAGACCACCACCAGGAAGACCTCGAGAATGGTCCAGAAAATGTTCAAGAGCGGATAAGAAGATGATGCAGCTGCGAGTGACATTCGTGCTCCTTCATACCGGGGAGTTGCCATGTCATCAGTCCACCGTGCTATCCGTGGATGCCAGCGAGGCCGTCTGCAGATCCCCGATCAGCCCATGATCCTCAATCGCCAGATAATTCATCGGTTCCCCTCCTTTCCCTGTTGTGCGGCCTTTCTTGTCGTGCCCCTTCTTGGACTCGCATCTGATGGTTCCGCGGCTGCAGGTGACCTGTCACCACCTGCCCGTCGTTTCCACCTAGGTGAACTACCGTTAGAGCCGGTCGGTAAGGGGCCGAGCCCGAGAACTCGTCCGAGCCGGTCTTGATTAGCGGTGCGCTGTTCAGGCAGACACCCCTCAGGAATCACCTGGCCGCGATGGCGAACGAGATGGGCGACTGGACTGCCATCGCGGCCTTTGGCAGGGACCAGGAACATCACATCGGCCGGGCTGGCGTTCTGCCCGCGGTTCACCTAGGTGGAAACGGCCGCAGGTGATGACAGGTCACCTGCCTAAGTGTGAGCGTGCACGTGATGGACGGCGAGCAGGCACGAGGCAGACGGTACCGGCTGGTTATTCGCGGCGAGCTGGGTGAGCCGTTCGGTTTCCTGTTCGAAGGGATGACGATGGACCGGGTCGCGGGCACGACGGTGCTGACCGGCAGCGTGATCGACCAGGCCCACCTGCACGGGCTCATCCAGCGGACCCAGGACCTGGGCCTTGAGCTCATCTCCGTCCAGCCGGCGGAGGAGGGGTCAGATGAGACCGAACGTCCGGCTAGCTGACCGGGGCCAGGGCCGTGGTGCGAAGGAATGGGAGTTGGTCTGGATGACGCTGCCTGAAAGCGACCACCGACATTCTTGCCTTCGGTTGCTGTTCGCCGCGGCGGCGCTGGCCAGCGGCGACCGCTTCGGGTTCCTGGAGTCATCTGGCCCGCATGGACATCGGGAGACGATGCGGATGTCGGGTGAGCGCGGCCGTTGCGCTGGGCAGCGCAGAGAGAGGGGCCGATGATGAGTGTGCGGACGGCTGAGGCGCCGTCCCGGGGCGGGCACCGTTACCGGCTCGAGTCGGGGCTGGGGTTGCTGAGCCCGGCGGAACGCGCGGAGCGGGGTAAGGAAGCCCGGGTTGCGGTGCCGCGGGAGGGCCACGCGGCGTTCGACCCGCCGCCGGACCGGCCCGATCCGCTGAGCTTGCTGGAGGAGCAGGCGAAGGCGCGGGTGGCGGACCTGGTGCCGGTGCGGTGGGGCCGGATGATGGTGTCCCCGTTCACCTACTACCGTGGGGCGGCGCTGCCGATGGCCAGCGACCTGGCCGGCACCCCGGTGTCCGGGCTGGCGGTGCAGGCGTGCGGGGATGCGCACCTGTCGAACTTCGGGATCTTCGGCTCGGCTGAGCACCTGCTGGTCTTCGACGTCAACGACTTCGATGAGACGCTGCCAGGCCCGTGGGAGTGGGACGTCAAGCGGCTGGCCGCCAGCCTGGACGTGGCGGGGCGTGGCAACGGGTTCGGTGGCAAGGAGC
>Ga0208589_1000869_pt1 | contig 13292 bp, 9 predicted proteins | sample NGESurshal092012_2_FD_184486 | JGI IMG/M metagenome (GOLD analysis project Ga0208589, IMG submission 184486) | Arctic peat soil microbial communities from Barrow, Alaska - NGEE Surface sample F53-2 shallow-092012 (SPAdes) | ecosystem: Environmental > Terrestrial > Soil > Wetlands > Peat ... | reverse complement strand
ACCGTGTTCGCTGGACCGTCCACGTCGAGGTCCAGCCGGGCCACGATGAAGTGCTGGTGGAACGGCGCGTAGGTGCGCTCGTCCACCACCGTGCCGTACGGCGACGGCTGGCCGTCCGGGAAGTGTGAGGTAACCATGATCCCGGTCGCGCGAACCGCGCACTCGATGTTGCCGTCCTGGTAGAAGCGCCAGTAGACCAGGTACTCGTAGTTGGCCACGGTGACGTGGAAGGACACCACGAGCCGCCGGGCGCGGCGCACCTCGGGGCCAAACTCGTGGTCGACGTGCTTCCACAGCACGCCGTTGTCTTCCTCGTGGATGCAGATGGCGTGCGGGATGCGCCGCGGCTCGCCCGCCGAGTCGTGCACGACGGCGTCGAGGTAGGTGATCTCGCCGAGGCAGTCACAGCCCCGCTCGAGCGAGGTGGTCATGAAGCCGAGTCCCCACTCGCCGATGTCGAACGCGGTCCGCCGGAAGTGGTCGGGAGTCGGATCCCGGTAGGGGACGACCATCTCCGCGAACGAGAGCCGGTGCGCGACCGGCCGCAGCCGCCCGGAGTCGCGGAACCCGACCGTGTGCAGGACCAGGCCCTCCCGGTAGTTGAAGCCGAGCCGCATCTCCCAGTTCTGCCAGCGCAGCAGGTGGCCGTCCAGCTGGAACGAGACGCCTTCTGGCTGGCTGATCTCCAGCGCCGCCACCTCGCGCAGCGGCATCGGGATCAGTTTCGGCAGGTACTCGCCCATCACCGGGGGCAGCCCGGCGGAGTCCGCGTGGTCCTCGATCTCCAGCAGGGTCATCCGGTTGAGATCCACGATCGGATGCAGCCCGCTGAGGTGGTGCGCGTACGGATTACCCTGCTCACTGCCGCGGTACCAGACGTCTGCCCAGCCCAGCCGGAGGCCACGGTAGCGTGGCGGCACCAGGTCCGCGCCAAAGGCCCAGAGATCGGTGAGGATGCGAGAACGATCAGTGATGCCGCGCCGGGCGATCGCCGCGGCCAGCGCCGGGTCGCTGCGCAGCATCTCGTCGCACTCGTGCCATTCGTCCAGGGTGATGTTCGGCTGCTGGCCGGGAAGCGGCTCCCAGGCGGTCACCGCGTCCCCGTCCAGCGACACCACCGCGCGGTAGGCATGGCCGTCGTCCCGGTTCCAGCACACGGCCAGCGCCTCGCGGGGCGGCGCCTGCCCGGACGGCGCCTGGTCGCCCGGCGCCTGGTCGCCCGGCGCCTGGCCGGCCGGCGAGCTCAGGGCGTCCTTGGGCGGCTCGCGCAGTTCGATCGAGGCGATGCGCCACCGCTCCCTGACCTCCCGGTCGCGCCGCAGCACCAAAGCCACCTGCCGGAACTCATCCGCGCTCAGCGGGTCAAGTGGGTGCCGTGCCTGCACAGGCTGCTCCAGGGTGCTCACCAATCGCCTCCACGTGTGCGCTCAGCCAGTCTGGCCCGGCCCCGTAACCTGACTACCCCCGGGGTTGCCACTTGATCCAGTCTGCGGAGACCTCCCTGGCCCGGAAGCCGGGCGGCCCGGTCGGCTTCGACCTGGACCTGACCCTGATCGACTCCCAGCCGGCGATCCTGGCCGCCTGGACGGAAGTCGCCCGGGAGACCGGCCGTCCCATCGATCTGGACTCCGTCACCCAGCGGATGGGCATCAAGCTCGAGGACGAGGCAGCTTTCTGGTTCCCGGCGGGGGAACGCGACGCTGCCGCAGCTACCTACCGGCGGCACTACGTCCGGCTGGCCTCGCAACTGACCGCGCCGCTGCCTGGCGCAGCCCAGGCCCTCGTGGCGGTCCGGCAGGCCGGTGAGCTGGCCATCATCATCACCGCCAAGCATCCCATCTCGGTCGGGCCCAGCCTGATCGCCGCGGGACTGGAGGCCGACGACCTCTACACGCATGTGTACGGGCCGGAGAAGGCTGCCGTGCTCACCCAGGTCGGGGCGGCGGTGTACGTCGGGGACGCCCCGGCCGACATGGGCGCCGCGGCTGCAGCGGGCGCGCACGCGGTCGGGGTGACCACGGGATCGTTCAGCGCCGCGGACCTGCGCGCGGCCGGCGCGGAGGTGGTCCTGGACTCGCTGCGCGAGTTCCCGCCCTGGTACGCCGCCTTCCGCGCTACCCGGGACTGACGCCGCCCTCCGCGCCACCGGCCGGGACTGAGGCGGCCCTCCGCGCCACCGCGGGGGACTGACGCGGCCCTCCGGGCCGTCCTCCGGGGACCAAGGGCCCTGTGAGCCCGGCACGCGTCGAGTCAGGCTGGCCTTACCGTAACGGCAGAACCCAGAGAGGCGGCGCGGCGATGACGGTCCCCGCTCAGTTGAGGCACCCTGCACCCGCGCGGCCCGCGCCCCCGCGGCCTGCGGTGGACTTCAGCCAGCGCCCGATGCTGGTCTTCTGGGAAACCACCGGGGCCTGCCTGCTGGCCTGCCGGCACTGCCGGGCCAGTGCCACCACCCAGCCCCCGCCCGGCGAGCTCAGCCATGCGGAGGGCCGGGCCGTGATCGACCAGGTGGCCGGCTTCGGGCGGCCCTACCCGATCCTCGTGTTCACCGGCGGTGACTGCCTGCTCCGGCCCGACCTGTTCGACCTTGTGGCGTACGCGACCTCGCGGGGCGTGCCGGTCTGCTTGTCCCCATCGGTCACGCCGTTGCTCACCCCGGCCATGATCGAGCGGATAGCGGGGTCCGGCACCCGGGCCGTGTCGGTCAGCCTGGACGGGGCCTGCGCGGCCACCCACGACGGGATCCGCGGCATTCCCGGCCACTTCGTCCAGACCGTCCAGGCCATCCGGGACCTCGTGGCGGCCGGTCTGACCGTCCAGGTCAACACCACCGTGATGAACCGCAACGTGGTTGAGCTGCCCCGGATCGCGGCCTTGCTGGCCGAGGCGGGCGTGCACATGTGGGAAGTCTTCTTCCTGGTCCAGGTGGGCCGCGGGGTCAGTACCGCCGCCCTCCCCGCGGCCGGGCACGAGGATGTCTGCCACTTCCTCTACGACGCGTCCCGCTACGGGTTCGTGGTACGCACCGTGGAGGCCCCGTTCTTCCGCCGCGTGGTCGCGGTCCGCCGGGCTGGCCAGCCGGCGCCGCGCAGCACGCTGTACACCCGGCTGTCCGGTGAACTGGGGGACCTGCTCGGGCCGCCTGGCCGGCCGCCGAGCGCGCACACCGCACCCACCCGGGACGGCAAGGGCATCCTGTTCATCTCCCACGACGGCGAGGTGTACCCGGCCGGGTTCCTGCCACTCAGCCTGGGCAGCGTCCGCGACCGCCCGCTCCGCGACATCTACACCGGGGACCCGGTACTGCGGTCGATCCGGGCCGCCCAGTTCACCGGGCGCTGCGGCCGGTGCGAGTACGCGGACCTGTGCGGTGGATCACGCGCGCGCGCCTACGCCGCGACCGGTGACCCGCTCGGTGAGGACCCGGCCTGCCCCTACCAGCCCGCCGCCTGCTGATGGGCCGGGAACGGGCTCTTCCGGGAGACTGGCCGGTGCTCATCCAGGGCGGGATGGGCGTGGCCGTTTCGGGCTGGCGGCTGGCCCGCGCAGTGGCCGCGACCGGGCAACTCGGCGTGGTGTCGGGAGTGGCGCTCGACGCGGTGCTGGCCCGTCGGCTGCAGCTCGGCGACCCTGACGGGCATGTCCGGCGCGCGCTGGCCGAGCTTCCGCTGCCCGGAGTGGCCGACCGCATCCTGCGGCGTTACTTCGTGCCGGGCGGGATCCCGGCGGGCCAGCCGTTCCGGCCCGTCCCCCGGCTGGGGCTGCGCCCGAACCCGGCAGGCACCGAGCTCGCGGTCGCAGGCAACTTTGTCGAGGTGCACCTGGCCAAGCAGGGTCACCGTGGCCCGGTCGGCGTGAACTACCTGGAGAAGGTCCAGCTGGCCACCCCCGCGGCGGCCTACGGCGCGATGCTGGCGGGGGTCGACTACGTGCTGATGGGCGCGGGTATCCCGGCCGAGATCCCTAGCCTGCTCAACGCGCTCGCTGCGGGCGCCCCGGGCGAGGTGAGTGTGACCGTCGCGGGCGCGGACTCCGGCGCCCGGTACGTGGCGCGCCTGGATCCGGCCGTCCTGCATGGGTTCAGCCAGCCGGGTGCCGCCCCGCCGCCCCTGACCCGGCCGGTATTCCTGGCTATCGTCTCCTCGTCGGTGCTGGCCCAGTACCTGGCCCGGCACCCCGCCACGGCCCCGGACGGCTTCGTGCTGGAGGGCCCAGGCGCGGGCGGGCACAGCGCCCCGCCCCGCGGACGGCTTCAGCTCGACGCCTCCGGCCAGCCCGTCTACGGCCCACGGGACGAGATCGACCTGGCCAAGGTGGCCGCGCTCGGCCTTCCTTTCTGGCTGGCGGGCGGCCAGGCTGCTGACGGGCGGCTGGCCGCGGCCCGGGCGGCGGGGGCGCAGGGCATCCAGGTCGGCACCGCGTTCGCGCTGTGCCGCGAGTCCGGCCTCGAGCCCCGGCTCCGCGGCCAGCTCATCGAGCAGGCGCTAGCCGGCACGCTGACGGTGCGCAACGAGCCGGCCGTCTCCCCGGCAGGGTTCCCGTTCAAGGTGGCCGGGCTGCCTGGCACGCTGGGGGACGGCGAGGCCTACGCGGCCCGGCCCCGGCTGTGTGACCTCGGCTATCTGCGGGTGCCCTACCAGCGGGCGGGCGGCCGCGTCGGCTACCGCTGCCCGGCCGAGCCGGTCGGCGTCTACCTGCGTAAGGGCGGCACGGCCGGGGAAGCGTCCGGCCGCCGGTGCCTGTGCAACGGGCTGCTGGCCGCGATCGGCCTTGCCCAGCGGACCGCTGCGGGAACCGCCGAGCCCCCGCTGCTCACGCTGGGCCAGGATCTCGGATTCCTGCCCGCGTTGGTGGCCGCGGCCGGTCCCGGCTTCGGCGCCGCGGACGTGGTCGCCTTGCTGCTCCGGGGCGCCCCTGCCCCTCACTCCGGCTGACCCGCCACCCTCGGCTGACCCGCGCGGCGGGCCCCACTCCGGCTGGCCCGCGCGGCGGCGGCCCGGCGGCCGGGCCTGGCCAGGCTCACCCCGGTAGCCTGTCCGGCGTGCTGGAACAGGTGAGCGTCACCCGGTACGTAACCCCGCTGCGCGAGGGCGGATCGCTGCCTGCCCTGGTCGAGGCGGATAACCTCGGCACCTACGTGCTGAAGTTCCGCGGCGCCGGCCAGGGCCCGAAGGCGCTGGTCGCGGAGATCGCCGGCGGCGAGCTGGCCCGGCGGCTCGGTCTGCGCACCCCCGAGCTGGTGCTCGCCTGCCTGGATCCGCGGATCGCCGCCACCGAGCCCGACCCGGAGATCCAGGACCTGCTCCGGGCCAGTGAAGGGCTGAACGTCGGGGTGGACTTCCTACCCGGGTCGGCCGGTTTCGATCCCGCGGGGTGGGAGGTGGACGCGGAGTTCGCCAGCAGCGTGCTGTGGTTCGACGCGCTGATCCAGAACGTGGACCGGACCTGGCGCAATCCCAACCTGCTCGTCTGGCACGGGGACGTCTGGCTGATCGACCACGGATCAGCACTGTACTTCCAGCACAACTGGCCCGCCGCCCGCCCGCTGGCGCCGTTCGACGCCCGGGAGCACGTGCTGCGCCGCGCGGCGACGCAGCTTCCCGGCGCGCACCAGGCCCTGGCCCCGCGGATTACCGCCGCGCTGCTGGACGAGGTGCTGGCCCTGGTGCCGGACGACTGGTTCGGCGACGGGCGGCCCGAGGACTACGCCGCGCACCTGCTGGAACGTGCTCCCCGGGTGCTGGAGGTGATCCGCTGATGGTCACGGGCAGCGAAGCCTTCGAGTACGCACTGATCCGGGTCGTGCCGAGGATCGAGCGCGGTGAGGCGATGAATGCCGGGGTGATCCTGTACTGCCAGCAGCACCGTTACCTCGGCTGCCGGATTCTCCTCAACGAAGACCGTCTCCGGGCGCTCGACCCGACCACGGACATGGCCTCGGTGACCGCTGCCCTCGCCGCCTTGGAGGAGGGCTGCCGTCGCGGCCCCGAGGTGGGGCAGCCGCCGGGGGTGCGGTTCCGCTGGCTGACCGCCACGCGCAGCACGATCGTGCAGCCCGGCCCGGTGCACAGCGGCCTGACCGCCGATCCCGCGGCCGATCTGGACCGGCTCTTCAACGACCTGGTCCGCTAACCTCTCGACTCCTGACCCCTCAGTCCCTCCAGCCCCACCAGCCGCCACTCCCGCGTCCCGCCCGCCTCGTGATCATGACATTGGTGTCGTTCCAGCGACACCAATGTCATGATCACGAACCGGGACATCGCCAGCAGGTGGGTAGCCGCGGCTGGCGCGGGCAGCGGCACTCAGGCCGATCACGCCGGTTCGGCTGGCTGAAGCTGCCCGGCCTTGGCTTTCCCCCGGCCCCTGGGACGCAGGCCGCGCGAAATCGGGCGGCTCAGAGGGATTACGCCAGCACCTCACGATGTTAGTTTTGATTAAGCAACTATTTCACCGGACATGCGATTGCCCGGGACCAGACTGCCCGGCCGCAGGACACGCGCCGGGGGAACCACCGTCAGGGAAGGGTAGGCATGCGGGCCTCCTCAGCTGAACCAGCCAACTCCGCACAGCTCAACGGCCACCAAGCGCCGAACGGCCACCAGGCGCCGAACGGCCACGCGCAGGACGCTCACGGTAGCCATGGGCACCTGAGCCACCACGGACATCACGAAGCGCCCAGCCGCGGGATCCTCCAGCGCGGCACCGGCCGGACGGCCCAGCCACCCGGCCCGCGCTACAAGTGGATCACACTGTCGAACACGACGCTCGGCGTGCTGATGGCCACCATCAACGCCTCGATCATGCTGATCGCGCTGCCGGACATCTTCCGCGGCATCGGGGTCAACCCGCTCCAGCCGGGCAACACCAGCCTGCTGCTGTGGATGATCATGGGTTACCTGGTGGTCACCGCCGTGCTGGTCGTCAGCTTCGGCCGGCTCGGTGACATGGTCGGCCGGGTCCGCATCTACAACCTGGGCTTCGCCGTGTTCAGCGTGTTCTCGGTGCTGCTGGCGGTGACCTGGCTGCACGGGACGCCTGCTGCATTGTGGATCATCATCATGCGCGTCCTTCAAGGCGTCGGCGGGGCCATGCTGATGGCCAACTCCAGCGCGCTGCTCACCGACGCCTTCCCGACCAACCAGCGCGGCCTGGCTCTCGGGCTGAACCAGGTGGCCGCGATCGCGGGCTCCTTCATCGGGCTCATCCTCGGCGGGCTGCTCGGCCCGGTGGACTGGCGGCTGGTCTTCCTGGTCTCAGTCCCGTTCGGCGTGTTCGGCACGTTCTGGGCCTACCTGAAGCTCCGCGAGATGAGCGAACGCCGGCCGGCCCGGATCGACTGGTGGGGCAACGTCACGTTCGGCATCGGCCTGATCGCGGTGCTGGTGGGGATCACCTACGGCATCCAGCCTTACGGTGGCCACACCATGGGCTGGACCAGCCCGTTCGTGCTCACGGCTATCATCGGCGGGATCGTCATGCTGGCGGCCTTCTGCTTCATCGAGACCAGGGTCCAGCAGCCGATGTTCCGGCTGCCGCTGTTCAAGATCCGGGCGTTCACCGCCGGGAACGTGGCCAGCCTGCTCTCCGGCCTCGGCCGGGGCGGCCTGATGTTCGTGCTGATCATCTGGCTGCAGGGCATCTACCTGCCGCGGCACGGCTACAGCTTCAGCCAGACCCCGCTGTGGGCCGGGATCTTCATGCTCCCGCTCACCATCGGCTTCCTGATCGCGGGACCGGTGTCCGGCTATCTGTCCGACCGCTTCGGGGCCCGCCCCTTCGCCACGGGCGGCATGGTGGTGGCCGCGGCCTCGTTCCTGCTCCTGGAGCTGCTGCCGATCAACTTCACCTACTGGCAGTTCGCCCTGATCCTGCTGCTCAACGGCCTCGGCATGGGGCTGTTCGCCTCGCCGAACCGGGCCGGGATCATGAATAGCCTGCCGCGGGAGAGCCGCGGCGTGGGCGCAGGGATGAGCGCCACGTTCCAGAACTCGGCCATGGTGCTGTCGATCGGCATCTTCTTCACGCTGATCATCCTGGGCCTGGCCGGGTCGCTGCCTGCCGCCCTCAACCACGGCCTGGTCGCCCAGGGTGTGCCGCGGGCCGACGCGGCCCGGGTGGCGGCCCTGCCGCCGGTCTCGGTCATGTTCGCGGCGCTGCTCGGGTACAACCCGGTGCAGACCCTGCTCGGCTCGGCCATTTCCAAGCTGCCGGCCAGCCACGCCGCCTACCTCACCGGCCGCAGCTTCTTCCCGGCCGTGATCTCACCATCGTTCTCCAACGGTTTGTCCGTCGCCTTCGACTTCGCCATCGCAGCCTGCCTGATCGCGGCGGTCGCCTCGCTGCTGCGCGGCCGCCGGTACGTGCATGAGGAGCACGGGCCTGGTGCGGACGGGCAGCCGGAGGCCGCCGCCGACCACGAGCAGGAGATGGCCGCGGACCACGAGCCGGAGGTCGGCGCGCTGCCCACTGGACGGTCTGCCTCCCTGGCCGCCGCGCCGGAAGCGTCCCGCACGGCGGATCTCCGGCGGTAACGCCCCGCCTGGCCACACAACAACGTCCCGTCCGGGGATCTGAACGCAGAGATCCCCGGACGAGACGTCTCGCCGGGCGCCTAGCCCGGCCGCCGCCGGCGGGCGGGCGGCCGAAGGTGGCTACCGGCGGCGCCCGGTGTCAGCAGCGAGCCTGTTCAGGGCCGCGACTAGCAGGTCAACCTCCCCACGGGTGTTGTACATGGCCAGGGACGCCCGGACCGTCGACTCCAGCCCATAGCGGCGGAGGATCGGCTGGGCGCAGTGGTGCCCAGCCCGGACCGCGATGCCGTCCTTATCCAGCGCCGAGCCGACATCCTCGGGACGGCATCCGTCCAGCACGAAGGACAGCACGCTGGCCTTCTCGGGAGCCGTCCCGATCAGGCGAAGACCAGGGACGGCCTGGAGTTCGCTGGTGGCGTAGCCGAGCAGGTCGTGCTCGTAGCTAGCGATGGCGGGCTGGCCGACCTGGCGGACGAAATCCAGCGCGGCCCCGAGCGCGACAGCGTCGCCGATGCTGCCCGTGCCCGCTTCGAACCGGGCGGGCGGACCCTGGTAAGTGGTCCGCGCGAACGTGACGTCCCGGATCATGTTCCCGCCGCCCTGCCACGGGGGCATCGTCTCGAGGAGTTCAGGCTTGCCGTAGAGCACCCCAATGCCGGTGGGCGCGAACACTTTGTGCCCGGAGAACACGTAGAAATCGGCGTCCAGGCCGCGGACATCGGTCGGCAGGTGCGCGACGGACTGCGCGCCGTCGATGAGGACCCGGGCACCGGCCCGGTGAGCCGCCGCGATCACCTCGCTGACCGGCACGATGGTGCCCAGGGTGTTGGACACGTGCGAGACCGCGACGAGGCGGGTGCGGTCGCTCAGCAGATCGGTGTAGGCGTCGAGGAGCAGTTGGCCCTCGTCGTCCACGGGGATGACCCTCAGCGTGGCACCGGCCTGCTCGGCGAGCTGCTGCCAGGGCACGATGTTGGCGTGATGCTCGAGGTGGGAGATCAGGATCTCGTCACCGTCCCGGATGTGCTGGCGCCCCCACGTCTGGGCCACCAGGTTGATCGCCTCGGTGGCGCCCCGGGTGTAGACGATGGTCTCGCTCGACGGTGCGCCGATGAAGTCCGCGATCGTGGCCCGGGCGGCCTCGTACGCGTCGGTCGCCCGCGCGGCGAGGGTATGGGCTGCCCGGTGGATGTTGGAATTCTCGTGAGCGTAGAAGTAGCTGAGCCGGTCGATCACCGCCTGCGGTTTCTGGGTCGTGGCCGCGTTGTCCCTGGGTTCCGCAGTTGATGTAGCGGTCTGGTCGGTGAATCTGGGGGTTGACGTGCGGGAACGCGCCCTGGCCTGGCTGGAGGGCGTGTATCTAGGCGGCTGGGTTCGTGCTGGTCAGGGCTCTGCGACGGGCGTGAGCTGGTAGATCCGGGGCGGGACGTCGATGTTCAGCCGGCGCAGGATGCCGTGCTGTGCCTTGGTGATCTCGGTGCGCTGCCGGAAGGTGCCGGCGGGGCCGGTGAAGGTGCCGACGTGGATGCGGTCGAGCTCGCGGCGCAGGTTCGGCCACGTGTCACCGCATGCGTTCTCGGCGATCCGGGCCAGCAGGAGGGCGAGCCAGCACAGGATGACGTGGGCGCGGATGCGCTCTTCCTTGCGGTGGTAGACCGGGCGCAGGTCGATGACCTGCTTCATGTCCCGCCAGCCGCGCTCGACTTCCAGGAGCTGCTTGTAGCCGAGCGCGATGTCTTCCGCGGAGAGTTTCGGGTCTGCTGTCCTGAGCAGGTACTTGCCATCCAGGTTCTCTTCGGCTTTCACCTTCGCGGCGTCGGCGCGCAGCAGCCCGCCGGGAGTGACGCGGAGATACCTGTTCAGGCCCGGCTTCGTCGAGATGACACCCCGCAGTTCGGCGCGCCTGTCCCTGCTGAGGGCGCCGGAGTCCTTGATCAGCTCGGTGAGCTGGGCGACCATCTGGGCCCTGACGGCGGCGTCCCGCTCGGCGGCCTCGGGGTTGAAGCAGATGATGAACCGCTCGTCCTCGGCGATCCGCACTTCCTTGACCTTGAGGTTCCCGGCGACGTCCTTGTAACGGCCCTGCCGGGACAGGGCCGCGGAGGCTTCGGCGGAGCCGGAGCGGAGCTTCTCCCCGATGATGTAGCACCCGCCGCCTTTTCGCAGGTAGCGGCGGTTCTCCGCGGAGGTGAACCCTCGGTCGGCGACCCAGATCACCTTCGACAGGCACCAGTCGCGCATGTCGTCCTTCACCTGCCGGATCAGCGCGGAATCGCTGGTGTTCCCGGGCCAGCACCAGACCCGGACCGGGATCCCGTCCCTGGTCACGGCCATCCCGATGACGACTTGGGGCAGGTCATCGCGATGGTCCTTGGACTTCCCGTAGGTGCGGAAGCCGGCAGGCTCGCGCGCCTTGCCCGCCTCGCCGCCTGCCGCGTCCTCGCCGGTGACGGCGTTGCCGTGCTCGTCGCGGGCGACAGGCTCATCAGCCTCGCCGGTCTCGAAGTAGGTCGAGGTCGTATCGAAGAACAGCAGGTCGACCTCGAGGTTCAGCAGGTCAGCGACCTGGTCGAACACGTTCTTCTCCAGCTGGCCCTTTATCTCCAGCAGCCAGTCCATCGCCCGGTAGCAGGCATCATCCGTCGCGGCGGGCAGCCCGGTGATCAGGACGTCCTCGCTGATCCACCGGGCGGCGGCCAGCTTGGAGGAGGGGGCCAGCGCCCGGTTCGCGACCAGGCCGAACAGCACCCGCTCGGCGGAATCGTCCAGGCGGCGGCCCTTCAGCAGCCGCCGCATCGCCGGGCCGATCCCGAGCTGGGACCACAGCGCGTCCAGTGCCCAGGTCCCGCCCAGCGGGCAGGACTCGGTGAACTCCAGGCCCTCCGCCGCTGCGGCCAGCGCCGCGCCGGGGTCCAGGAACCTGGTGACGGAGGCGACCAGGCGCTGCAGCGCCTCCCGGTTCGCGGCATTCTCGCGGCCGAAGTTATAGACGACCTGCACTTTCGACCGCCGCAGCTGCGGGTCCCACACGTTGTGGGCGAGCTGCAGGTAGCGGACCTCGGAGCCGTCCTTGTTCCGCCGTGGCGTCGACCGCAGGTACATGGACTAGAAGATACCGCCATATAGCCGCCCTGATCAGCGGAACAGTGATCAGGCGTGTATCTAGGCCTTGCCGCGGTTCTGAGCATCATGCAGGCCACTGACCTGCATATTCAGCCCCGAACGTCGACCAGGACCCCGATTAACTGCGGAACCCAGGCAGTACCCCGGTGAGTCCGTGGCGCTGGGCGGCGAGTACGTCGGTTTCGATGTCATCGCCGGTCATCAAGGTGTGCGCCGCGTCGGCACCCAGGTGCGCCAGTGCAGCCGCGAAGAACGCTGCGGCTGGCTGCCCACCACGTCAGCTTCGGTTGCTGCTGCCTGTTCCAGTCCTGCGAGGAACGCGCCGGTGTCGAGTTGCAGGCCTTCGCTGGTACGCCAGTACAGCCCACGGTGCATGGCGACCAGCCTGGCTCCGCGCTGCAGGTGGCTGAAGGCCTGGTTACTAAGGAGTGCGTAAGTAGGCCGACTGATTCCGGTTATGCGGTGATATAGCGCAGGTGCGGATCGGCGAAGAATGCCCGGACCAGTCCGGGACGTTTCTGGAGCCGCCGCAGGGCGCCGACGGCCTTGGATTTCAGGTCCTGCTTGCTGGTGACGCCGGTCTTGCCGATCCGGTCGTGCTTCACGTTCTTCCACACCCATTCGTCGGGGTTCAGCTCGGGTGAGTAGCCGGGCAGGCGGAACAGCTTCAGGCGGCCTTCCGTGGCCGCAACGTACTGCTTTACCGCGGTGGCGCGGTGGGCGGGATGCCCGTCGACGATGAGATAGACGGGTCCGGCCGCGTCGTTCAGCAGCCGCTTGCAGAAGTCGATGAAGGTGGCGGCGTTCGTGTTTCCCTCGTAGACAGCAAACCGCAGCGCGCCTTTCGCGGACACCGCGGAAATCATGTTCACCGAATACCGGGCGCCGGTGTTCTTCACCTCCGGGGTCTGGCCGGCAGGCGACCAGGTGGTGCCCGCGTGGTAGTCCGAGCGGATCCCGGCCTCATCAGCGAAGTAGATGACCGCGCCGGCGGCCTCAGCCTGCGCCTGGATGGCGGGATACTCCTCGCGCTTCCACCGGTCGGCCGCCTCAGGGTTCTGCTGGTAAGCGCGGTGCAGGGGCCGCTGCGGCGACATCCCGGGTTTCCGCAAAAGCCGGCCTGCGCTGACCACCGACAAGGCGACGCCGAATTCGCGGCGGATCACCTCACGGACCATCTCCCGGGTCCACAATGCGAACTGAAACTGCATCTGCCGCGGATCCTGCCCCGCGATCAGCGCATACAGCCGCGACAACTGCGGCCCGGCCAGCTTCGGCGGGCGGCCCGGCACCGGCTGCGCCTTCAGCGCGTCCTTCCCGCCCTCACGGTATTTCGCCAGCCAGGCGTAGACCGTCTTGCGGTGCAGCCCGAGCGCGGCGGCCACATCCTCCGGATGCGCGCCTTCCCCGACCTGATCCACCGCCCGGATCCGCAGCGCCTCAAGCGTCTTGTGATCAAGCTTCCGGCCATCGTTATCCCGCACACTGCAATCCTGCCAGATCACAAGATCAAAGTCAGGCTACTTTCGAACTCCTTAGTAACTGCGCCTTCAGCTTCTGCTGGGATGCCTGGTTCGCCGATCCGGGCACGCCGCACGACCCTCTGCCACCGCGGACCGGGCCAGGCCGCGGAGAGAG
>Ga0208589_1000868_pt1 | contig 13310 bp, 15 predicted proteins | sample NGESurshal092012_2_FD_184486 | JGI IMG/M metagenome (GOLD analysis project Ga0208589, IMG submission 184486) | Arctic peat soil microbial communities from Barrow, Alaska - NGEE Surface sample F53-2 shallow-092012 (SPAdes) | ecosystem: Environmental > Terrestrial > Soil > Wetlands > Peat ... | reverse complement strand
CGTCGGTTTTGGTTCTTTGAGCACACAAGACGACTCAAGACCGCAGCAAATTGCAAGTTGCCCTCGAATTACAGATGCCCGTGAATAATGCGGGCTAAATCAACTCCAGGAAAGGAGGCGCAGCCATGCAACAGGGTATTTTCAAGAAATCTAATTCCAATCAATTGGTGAATCATGTTGACAACGATCAGGCACATCGATGCCGGCGAACTGCGCGCCTTCGCCGAGTTCGCGGCCTGCGAAGACCGGGGATTTGCCCCGGCGGCTCCCGCGGAATTTGAGACGTGGCTCAAATCGCTCTGGCAGAGCGGACATTCATCTCCGAGTAAATGCTTTCTGGCTGAAACCGATGGCGAGCCATTGGCGGCCGTCGTCTATTGGCTGCGCGGCAATCGCGCGCATGCTGAACATATGCGGTTACCGACGGGCGCTGAGCAATTGCTCGACCGACTATTAACCGAAAGTCTCTCGCAGCTTCGCGCCGACGGCATAGTGAGTGTTTGGGCCGAATTACCCACGCCGCCGTTGCGTGAACCACGGGGCGGTATTCTCGCCGCCTGCCTTGAGCGCATCGGCTTTGGAATGGGGCGAGAACGGCTGACGTTCCTGTGGAAAACGTGTGACGGCGCGGTTGAGTCTCCACTACGGCTCACATTCCGTTCCTTGGCCGAATTGGGACGAGATGCTTTCTTGGCCGCTCTGGCCGAGATGACCGCCGATTCACTTGACGCGGGAATCGCCTGCGAGCGGGAAACGAAGGGGCCGGCAAGGTATGCCGCCGACTTGTTCGCGGATGAGGTTCTGACACGCCATGAGGATTCCTGGTGGGAAATCGGGTACGACCACACCGGCGATGCAGTGGGGATCGCCTTGGCGGGCGTGGTGGGCCGCCAGCCGGCGGTGCAGTTTGTTGCAGTGCATCCGAGGCATCGAGGGCAGGGGTATTCTCGCGATCTTCTGCGTCGTGGGATTTCCAAGTTACGTTCAACGGGTGCTGAGTCTGTGCGGGGAGACGTGGATTTGGCGAACACGCCGATGGTTAAGGCATTCAGGGCCGTTGGCTTCAGGGAGGTTCGTTCGTGCAGGCAGTTTGAATGGGAATTTCTTTCATGATCGTACTTTCTGAAGTGAAAAGTTATGTTCTGGGTAATGAATGGCTTGTGCGTCGCTGTCTAGGCGGGCAGTCAACGGGAAAAACCACAACACACGAATTGATCGCGGGCCGTACTTAAATTATCCTATAAAGTAGCCATTGCGTGCTCGAACAAGAAGTCATATCCAAAGGGAGAATCATGTCAACCATTCAAATCGTGTTGGTTCGCGTAGTGCCGTTGATGCTTTTGATGAATTTAGCGGGTTGTGCGAATGATATCCAAACAGCCCACAACGCCTTGCCGCAAACGATACCTGCCAGTGTCGATGATTGGAATCACGGACTAAACCATGTTGATTTTATACAGAATTTTCAATTGTCCGATTATGCCAAGATCGTGATGTTGGCTGCCGATACAGCATCCGTGCATCTTCCGCCAAAGGACGACAATACTTATCAGCCAGTGACGGAAACTCTTGCAAAAACGAGTAGCATTTTTTCTGATGCGCTGAGCGAGAAACTGAAGGGCGTGATTCACGTTGAAGCGACGGGGAAGTCCGAAACGGGAAAATCGCTGACCATCCAATTGCGAGTCATTGATATGGACCCTGGGTCACAGGCGATGCGGTATTGGGTCGGTTTGGGAGCAGGCAAGGCGCATACCCAAATCGAAGGCGATATCGTTGACTCTAGTACGGGGAAGACTTTGGCGAGTTTCAAGGACGATGATTACGGAAGCGGCGGGTTCTTCGGCGGCGGCTATGGCGATTTGCTCAGCAATGAGGTCCAGACCATCGGTCACAACGTCGGTTCGCTGCTTGAGGCGTTTGCCCCCGCATCACGGGCTGCGTCGGCATACCGATAAGGCCCACTTTCCTTCACGCCATCGAAGCAATGCTCCGAAAGAGACCCTACCTCTCCTCCCGCACCATCTTCCTCGGCGAAACCCCAAACACGCTCTTAAACGCCCGCGAGAAATGGTACGGGTCGTCAAACCCCAACTCCGCCGCGATTTGCTTGACGAGTTTGCCAGACGCCTGCATGCGGGCGGCGGCGTGATTCATCTTTAATCGCATGAGCCGGCGATAGGGACTCTCGTGCTCGAATCGCTTGAAAAGGCGGCATAGATACGCGCCATCCACATGGCAGCGCTCGGCCAGTTCGTGCAGGTTGCGAATTTCCAACGCATGTTCATCCAATTCGCGGCGGCAGCGTTGATAGGTATCAAACGCGGCGCTCTCGACCGAGCCGGGCGGCATTCGGGTTTCGGCCAGTTTCAATAGCAGAGCTTCGAGCAATGCAGCGCAGATGTCCCGGCTTTGCGGTGTGTTCTTCAGGCCATTGGCGATAAGTTCGTCAAAGATCGGCATGACCTCGGCGGGGGCGGAAGTCTGGATCACCATTCCGGGGGCGACGCCTGCGGAGCGGAGCAGCTTGCCGCCGCCGGCGAAATCTACGAAGTATTTTACCAGTGGTTCTTCGGGCGTCGTCGTAATGTGGTGGGGGACGCCGGGGCCGTAGGAGAAGAGGGTGCCGGGGACGAGTCGCCAGCGGCGGCCGCGGAGCGTGACGGCCCCTTTGCCGCCGGCGACGAATTCCAGGCCGTGATAGGGGAAGGTCGAGCGGCGGACTTCGTAGGCCGGCTGGCAGCGCTCGCACCCGCCGCAGGCTACGGAGAGGCGATTGGAAGCCGGGCGGCGCAGGCGCATGTGAAAGCGGCGGGCGGCGGCGATCTGGACCGAGAAAAACTTGGGCTGCTCCATATCGACATTCAAGGCGGGCTTGAACTGCAGGTCAATAATTGGCATCATTTATCCAAGATTCGCCATGGGCCGGGGGATGCACAAGCCGATATGATTCTTCCGGTCAAATTGGACGCGGGCCATGATTTGTGGCAAATGAGGGGAGGGGAACCCTCACCCCAACCCTCTCCCTGAGTACAGGGCGAGGGGGTAAAACGGAGGCCGGTCACCTAAGATGGTCACGTTGGTTCAATTTGAATGAACTGAATTTCAAGGAGCAAGCATAATGAGCGGCAAAGCTACAGCGAACGCATGCGGCAAGGATGATCTGATCCTCATCACCGGCGCCGGCGGATTCATCGGCGGCGCATTGGTCAAATATTTCCTCGACAAGGGTTTTAACAACATCCGGGCCGTCGATAAAAAGCCGCTGCCGATGTGGTATCAGCATCATCCCGACGTGGATTCGATCTGCATGGATTTGTCCGAGAAGGAACATTGCATCAAGGCGGCGGAGAATGCCGTCGAGATTTACCAGCTCGCCGCCGACATGGGCGGAATGGGCTTTATCGAGCGGTTTCGCATCGAATGTCTCCGCAGCGTGCTCATCAACACGCACATGATCGAGGCGGCGTATCGCGCGGGCTGCCAGCGGTTTTTCTACAGCTCGTCGGCTTGCGCCTACAACACCGAGCTTCAGAAATCGCCGGACGTGCGGGCGTTGAAGGAGTCCGATGCGTATCCAGCCATGGCCGAGCGCGGCTACGGCTGGGAGAAGCTGATTAGCGAAATGTTCTGCCAGGAATATTGGTCGGAGCGCGGCATGAAGACGGCGATCGCGCGGTTTCATAACGTGTACGGCCCGCCGGGAACATGGGACGGCGGCCGCGAGAAGGCGCCGGCGGCGATGTGTCGCAAGGTGGTTGAGGCCAAGCACGAGGGGAAAAAGGACATCATCATCTGGGGCGACGGCCATCAGACGCGCAGCTTCATGTACATCGACGACTGCACGCAGGGGATCGACATGATCACCCATTCCGACAAGCTGATCGCCACGCCGATCAATTTGGGGTCCAACGAACTGGTGTCGATCAATACGCTGGTTTCGTATGTCGAGGAGATCGGCGGCGTGAAGTTGAATCGCAAGTACGATTTGGATGCACCGAAGGGTGTGGCCGGGCGAAACAGTGACAACACGTTTATCAAGAGCATGTTGAAGTGGGAGCCGGGTACGTCGCTGAGGAAGGGCCTCAAGCCCACGTACAAGTGGATCGAGCAACAGTATCTCGACCGCAAGGCGGGCAAACGCACGGTGATGGATACGATTTGATCGGCGCGTGTTTGTTGCTTCAAGCAAATGCGAAGATTCCTCACCCCAGCCCTCTCCCTGAGTACAGGGCGAGGGGGTAAGAGGGGGCAGGCTTCTTGTTTATTGTGGTTCCATCATGAGTCAGGCTTTACGCGATTCCGACATCACGTCAGTGATTGGGAAAATTCCCTATCGCATGGCTTTCGCCGGCGGGTGGATTGACCAGCCGTTTCTTTCCAAATTGAACCCGGACAAGGTGGGTTCGATGGTGGTGGTGGCGATCGAGCCGACCGTCAGGTTTATGGATCGCGCGGGTATGGCCACCGGAACACGCAAAGTGGCGCAGCGATTGTGGAATGGCGACCTGCCCAACCGCCCGGCCGCGCAGCTTGTGAAGGAGTTGTACGCCGAGGAGAACAAGAATCTCGCTGAGCCGTCGGGGTCGCAGGACATGATCGGCCTGATGTATCCCGGCGTGAACCGATTGGATTACGATTTCCGCCATGAAGGCGGCCTCTTTCCCGTTCATATCGAATCGAATAACGACCCTGCCGTTGCCGCGTGGCTGGAGCGGGTGGTTCATATGATTCCCGTCGCGCCGCGGCCGGAAGGATACAGCCCGCTGGGCGTGAAGAATCTGGATGTGCGCGAGGTAAGGGAATTGGGCCAGACCGGCAAGGATTGTTACGCCGCGATTCTGGCCCGCGACTTAAAGGCGCTGGGCGATTCGATGAATCGCTGCATGAAATGCTGGGCGTCGCTGCTGCCGCATGTGGTGCGGCACCCAACGATCACGACTGATCTGGTCGGATTGTGGGAGCATTATCAATCGCGCTACGCAGGCGCGATGTATAGCGGATGCGGCGGGGGATATTTGTATGTGGTGTCGGATGAGCCGGTGCCGGGCGCGTTCAAGGTGAAGGTCCGGGGCAAAAAGGAGGGCTGGTAACATGAAGCGCGTGATTGTTTCCGGGGCGTTTGACGATCTGCATTTCAAGAATTTCCGGTTTCTGGACGAAGCCGCGAAGCTGGGGAGCGTGGAGGTTTTGCTTTGGTCGGATGAGGCCGTTGCCGCTGCGACAGGAAAGCCGCCGAAATTTCCACTTGTCGAGCGAGAATATTTTGTGGGGGCGATTCGGTTTGCGGAGAAGGTGACTCCGGCGGATTCCTCCTTCCCAAGCGCAATCGCAATTCTTGCCGGAAATACAGAAGACCCTCACCCCAACCCTCTCCCGGAGTACCGGGCGAGGGAGAAAAAGGGGATGCGCGATGGCCTTGCCCCCTCCCCTGGTACTCCGGGGGAGGGTCGGGGTGGGGGTTCGATTTGGGTGGTGAGCCAATGCGACGACTGCCAGGCCAATCGTGAGTTGGCGAAAAGAGCCGGCGCGGAATACCACGTTATCAGCGACGCGACACTCGCCGTCGCGCCGCCCGTGCCCGCAACGCCAATCAATCCAATCTCAACGCGAAAGAAAGTTTTGGTTACCGGCAGCTTCGACTGGTTTCATTCCGGCCATGTTCGCTTCTTCGAGGAGTGTTCCGAACTCGGCGATTTGTATGTCGTGGTCGGCCATGACGAAAACATCAAGCTGCTCAAAGGCGAAGGCCATCCGCTGTTTCCCGCCCTTCAGCGGCGATTCATCACCGGCTCAATCCGCTTTGTGAAACTCGCCCTCGTCTCCACCGGCAACGGCTGGATGGACGCCGAACCGGAATGCCAGAAGATTCGGCCGGATATTTACGCCGTGAACGAAGATGGAGACCGGCCGGAAAAGGCCCGTTTTTGCGAGCAGCACGGAATTGAATATCGCGTGTTGAAGCGTCTGCCCAAGGAAGGCCTGCCAAAACGCCAGAGCACGGCCTTGCGCGGGTTTTGAGATTGAATGACGCTGCTGTTGGGTGTGGCCATATTCTATGGCACGAAGAAAGAACCCCCACCCCAACCTCCGCCTGAGTACCGGGAGAGGGGGTAAGAGGGGAAAGCTTGCCACCAATTACGGGCACGCCGCTGCTGTTCAAGCGGCAGATGGTTGAACACAGGCCGGCGCGGCAGCAGGCTCCGCTGCTTCGGCCTTCTCATCCGTTCGCACAATGCTTAACAGCAACCCCAACGCCGCGCCGGTGACGATTAAACCGGTTCCGCCGGCCGAAACCAGAGGGAGGCTCAGGCCCTTGTCGGGGACGCTTACGGTCGCTACCGCGATGTTGATCAATGCTTGCAGGCTGACCATGGTGCCGACTCCGAAAGCCAACATGCGGCCGAAATCATCTCGCTTGTTGCGCAGGGCCTGCCAGGTGACGTAGATGATTCCCAGAAACAGGGCTACGGTCAGGAGCGCACCGAATAAGCCGATCTCCTCGCAAATCACGGAGAAAATAAAGTCGGTGGTGTCTTCGGGAAGATAGCCGAGTTTCTGAACGCCGTTTCCCAGCCCGCGGCCGGTCACGCCGCCGGATGCGAAGCTGAGGAAGCTCTGAATCATCTGATACCCCTCCTTTTGCGGAGCGGCGTACGGATTCAGGAATGCGGTGACGCGCTTCCAGCGATATTCGGTGTGGGTGAGAATCCACACTCCCGCGGCCAGGGCGGGGGGGACGACCACCAGCAAATGCCGCCAGCGCACGCGGCCGCAGATCATCATTGCCAGCGCGCACATCCCGATCAGCATCGCGGTTCCAAAATCCTCGATCACCACGAGCACGCAAAGGATCGCGACGGGCATCACCATCGGAACAAATCCCTTGAAGAATTTGTCCAGATTCACCGGCCCCCGCGTCAGGAAGTATGAAAGAAACAGCACAATTCCCCACTTGGCCAGTTCCGACGGTTGAAACTGCCATGGCCCCAGCGGCAGCCAGCGGCTCGCGTGGTTCCAGGTAATGCCCACATGCGGAATCAGCACCAACACATTGCAGATCAACGCCACGATCAACAGCCATGTAACGGGGCTTTTATGCCAGTTCCCGCGTGTTTCCTGTTCCGCTCCGCGCGCCTGGGCGAGCTTTGTGTAATTCAATCGACCCATGACGAGGAAAATCGCAAAACTAGCGATGGCAAATTTAAGCTGCGTGCTCCCTCCGCTGGACAATCTCCAACCCCATGCCTCACTGGCGGCGTTCACTGATGCCGATTGCACCATGAGCACGCCGAGAGCCAGGAGACATATCACACACAACACGAGCACGTCTGACGTGCGCAGTCGATAGATCGAGAGGTCCATATTGGAGTGTTATCGGACGATTGCAGGGAAATAATCCAATCCGCCGAATGGATAGCCGCCCTTGGGCGGCGGGTAGTTCATCATCGCGTCGAATCGCGCTCGCTTATTGAATCGACTTCCCCTCGACCAACTCAAAAAACCCAACCCCATCGCGCTTCAGATATCCCAAATCGGCCAGCTCCTCCCAAATCTCCTTGCCATAACCAAGCGGCGCCTGGATCGAAACGATCCGATCCTGCCCCGTGCCGCTGAGGGGGCCGTGGCCGATCTTCGACTCTTCATCCAGCTTGGTCAGTTTCAAACGCTTCTTGAACGCCTTGTAGGCTTTCTTCAAATCGTCCTGGCTTGATGGCATTTGCGATCTCCTATTTTCCGGTAATTGGCCGCTTGTAAAACGGCAGCTTGACCACGCGAGCCGGCGTCGCCCCGCCGGGAATCTCCGCCGACAGCGCCGTCCCCTCGGCCGCCAGCGATACATCCACATAGGCCATGGCGATGCTGCGTTGCAAAGTCGGCCCGAAGGTGCCGCTGGTCACTTCGCCAACGGTCTGGCCCTCGTGGCTGATCTTCGTCCGTTGCCTTGCGATGCGGCGGCCTTCCAGTTCCAGCCCGACCAGCTTCCGCCGAACCTCGACTTTTCGCAGCGCCGCCGCTCCCACAAAATCCTTGTTCAGATCGACCGCCCAGGAAAGGCCGGCCGAGATCGGATCAATCTGCTCGCTTAATTCATGCCCGTAGAGCGGCAATCCCGCTTCCAGGCGCAGCGTATCGCGGGCCCCCAGCCCCGCGGGCTGCAACGTTGCATCGGATTTGGTGAGTTTGCCCGCCATGATCCGCATCGCCATCGAGGCGGCCTTGGCCGACAGAATAATTTCAACGCCATCCTCGCCGGTGTATCCGCTGCGGCAGATGGTGAATTTCATGAACATCACTTCGGTTGTCTGAAACGTGTATCGCTTCATCGACGTCACATCGATGGGCAACTCATAGACCATTTTCCCCAGCCCCGCCGGGCCTTGAACGGCCATCATCGCGGTTCGCTCGGTCTGATCGTCGATTTTTACTTCCATCGGCCGGGCCACGATTGTCTGGCGGAAATGCTCCAGCAGCTTCAGCCGGTTGGAGGCATTGCAGACCAGCAGCCAGTCCTTCTCATCGCGGCTGATGATGGCGTCGTCGAGCACTCCGCCCGCTTCGTTGCAGAGCAGCGTATAGCGGCTGTCGCCGACGTTTTGTTTGGAAACATTTCGCGTGAGCACGCGATCGAGAAACTCCGTCGCATCAGGCCCGGAGAAGCGCACCCGCCCCATGTGCGAGACGTCGAAGAGGCTCGCCTTGGTTCGCGTGTGCAGATGCTCCTGGACAATGCCCTTGTAAAGCAGCGGCATCTCCCACCCGGCGAAATCGACCATCTTCGCCCCGGCGGAAACATGAAAATCGTAAAACGGGGTGCGCAGCGACATCGCCGAACCGTAACGGCGGCGGAGGGATTGTTCAAGCGAGTTCGGCGCGATTGCGGGGCCGACTTGACTTCAATATAAAGTGGGTACAATATGTACACGATATGCGGATCATCAGCAAACGGCGGTTGCGGGAATTCTGGCAGCAGCACCCCGATGCGCAGTCACCGCTGGAGACATGGTACAAAGTCGTGCGGAAAGCCGTCTGGGCGAACTTCCGCGACGTTCGAATAACATTTGCCAACGTGTCGGGCATCCCTTTGGATTGTGGGATTTCGGCGATTGTCTTCAATGTCGGTGGGAACAAATACCGCCTTGTGATGCGGATTGAATACGCGCTTCATGTTGTTTATGTAAAAATGGTTCTAACGCACCGGCAATATGACTCCAATCTATGGAAGGACACTCTATGCGACGGCTGAAAACCCGTGCCGAAAAATTGCCCGCCGACTTCGCGGAGTTGGTGCGCCTTCTCCCACCCCAGGCGATTCACGATGATGCCGGCTATTCCAACACTCAGGAAATGATCGATCGCCTGACTTCATTGGCAAAGCTCACGGCTGGACAGACTGAATACCTCGATACCCTGACCATTCTCCTCGAAGCCTACGAGGAGGAGCGCGAGCGGATTGAAACCAGCCATCTCTCGCCGGTTGACGTGCTGAAGTTTTTGCTCGAATCCAACGGCATGAACGGTTCCGACCTGGGCCGCCTCTTGGGTAATCGCGAATTGGGTCCGAAAATTCTCAGCGGCTCTCGCCAATTGAGCAAAACTCACCTGCACAAGCTGGCCGAGCGATTCAAAGTTGATCCGGGGCTTTTCCTATAGAACAATAGCACCCATGCCCCGCACTCGAATCAAAATCTGCGGCATTACCCGCCGCCAGGACGCGCTGGCCGCAGCCCACGCAGGCGCCGACGCCATCGGCGTGGTTCTCCATGCCAATTCCAAACGCCGCATTACGCTGGATCAGGCACACGAAATCCTTGGAGGCTTGCCGCCCTTCGTTTCCGCAATCGGACTATTCGTCGATGCCCCGCCGGAACTGATTCGTGAAGCGGCCGCGAAATTGCCGCTGACGGCGGTGCAATTGCACGGCCGCGAATCCGCGCAGATGGTGGCCGCACTCACCCCGCTGAACGTAATCAAAGTGATCCACGTCAACGCGAATACGCTCGGCGACGAACTGCGCCAATGGAAAGAATCGCGCTTGCCCAATCTAAGCGGCCTGCTCCTGGACACCGCCGCCGGCGGCGGCAGCGGGATCGCCAACGACTTTGATGCCATCGAGAGCCGACTCAGCCAGATCAATCGGGCCGATTGTCCGCCCATCATTCTCGCCGGCGGCCTGACTCCGCTGACGGTCGGACAAATCATCCGCCGCCTGCGGCCGTGGGCGGTGGATGTGAGCAGCGGCGTGGAAACGCGGCCAGGTGAAAAATCGGCGGCATTGATTCACGAATTCGTCGCGGCTGTGCGCGATGCCGAGGCTGCGGGGGCTTCGTCGTAATGGCCAAGCCGCAACAGCGCCGCTCCGAGGTTGCCGTGAGCGGCCAGGAAATCGGGCTGCATCTGCAAGGCATGTCGAAGTTCCTTGACGGCGTCGTCGAAGCGATCGGCTTTCAGCAGGGCGCTGCCGAGATTGTTGTAAGACTCAGCATTGGGCTGAAGAGCGGCGGCGCGTTGGAACGCCGTCACGGCTTCGGTGTAGCGTTCAAGACGGAAGAAGGCGACGCCGAGGCCCATGACCGCATGAGGCAGATCCGGGAAGAGCACGATCATTTTTTGAAACGCGGCAAGCGCTTCGGCGTGCGAGCCTCTTTCCAGCAGCATGAATCCCAGGCCGAGTTGGGCGGCGGGGTCTTTGGGGGCGAGGAGCACCGCCTTGGCGACCGCGCTAATCGCCTCATCCAGATTTCCCTTCCATCGCAAGGCGTCGGCAAGATGCGAAAGTGCTTTGGGGTTGTCGGGTCGAAGACTAAGCGCGTGGCGGTAGGCGACAGTTTTCGCTCATCGTCCACGGGCGGCGACGTTACCGCATTGCGGCCGGGGATGCATCATTTGGAGATGCATCCCCGGCGGTCAGAAATATCAGCGGATGCTTGTCGAGCCTATCTGGCGCGGCGGAGCAACAGCCCGCCGGCACAAAGGAGGAGGCAGGAAAAGGTCGCCGGCTCGGGAACATTGGAAGGTGCGGCGAGGAACTGGCTTGGTGATAGAGCCTGATCGGAGAACGGAATCTCGCGCTTCCAATATCTATCTTTGGGTGGACCGCCGCGGCACAGATATCGCGATGGGGTACGAATCCCCGACATGAAAGGTCACGGCTTCAGCCGTGCGAACTTCCGATTCCCCAATTGCAGCACCACTGGCTTCTCAAAAACATATTCCTTCTGATGATCCATGACCTTTTCGCCGTCGAGACGGACGGCGCCTTCCTTGAGCTTCCGCATCCCCTCGCTGTTGGACGCCACCATTCCGGCTTTCACCAGCAGCGGCGCAAGTTTGTGCGGGCCTGGCTCCAGCGCAATCTCCGGCATCTCGTCGGGGATTTCCTTGCCGACGATGACTTTCTCGAACCGCTCCTGCGCAGCGGCGGCTTCCGCTTCGCTGTGCAGCCAGGCGGCCAGCATTCGGCCGAGGCGCACCTTGGCATTGCGCGGGTCGCCAGTGATCTGCTGCGCGAATTCCTCCTTGGGTAAATCCGTCAGCAGCGTGTAGTACATTTCCAGCAGGCGATCGGGAACGCTCATCACTTTGCCGAACAGGTCGCCGGCGGGTTCGGTTACGGCGATGTAGTTGCCCTTGCTCTTGGACATCTTGATCGCGCCGTCGGTGCCGACCAGCAGCGGCGTGACGATCACGACCTGCGGCTCTTGTCCTTCTTCCTTCTGAAATTCGCGGCCAACCAGGTTGTTGAAGAGTTGATCGCTGCCGCCCATTTCGACATCGGCGTGAATCTGCACGCTGTCCCAGCCCTGCAAAAGCGGGTAGAGGATTTCATGGAGGCGTATATCGACGCCATCGGCAAACCGCTTGGCAAAAACTTCCCCCACCAGAAGCTGCGCCAGCGTTTTGCGGCTGGCGAGTTTGATGATATCGACGAGGTTCATCTTGCTGAGCCACTCGCCGTTGTACCGCACCTCCAGGTGCTCCGGATCAGTCAGGAGAATCTTCCCCACCTGCGACACATATGTTTTGGCGTTGGCGTCAATCTGCTCGCCGGAGAGGACGGGTCGCGTGGAGTTCCGGCCGGAAGGATCGCCTACGCGGGCTGTGTAATCGCCGATGATGATGACCGCCTTGTGGCCCCAGTCCTGGAACTGGCGGATGACTTTCATCGGCACGGCGTGGCCGAGCGTAACATCGGGAGCGGTGGGGTCCATGCCCATTTTGATGCGCAACGGCTTGCCGGTTTTGGCGCTGCGTTCGAGCTTGTGGATGAGTTCCTGCTCGCTGAGAATGCGCTCACATCGGCGGGCGAGAATGCGGATTTGGTCCTGGGGTGAAATCGACATAATGAGTGCGGGGATTGTAAGGGATGGTGGGCGCGGAGGGAATGATGGATCAAGGCGGGTCTCCTCGCCGGCGGCGGGCGTAAAGGGCTTGCATCCCCGCCCCATCTACATCACTATATTCTCGCAAGGAAGCCCCGATCTTTTGGCAGGATGCCATGGACATACGCACACTCTCTGAATCGAGTTCGATTTCGCCCGGCACATGGATGGCCATCGCCGTCGGCCTGCTCACCATGATCTACGCCGTCTTTCTCCGCCCGATGAAGCAGAGGAAGAACGACCCGCTCGCCCGTGCCCCCGGATTCAGCCGCAGTTTGTCGCGCCAGCGCAGCGTCGAGTTGCAGATGGAAAACCTGCTAGTCGAATTGAGCGCGATGGCCCGGCAGATTACGGCGCAACTCGACACCCGCGCCGCCCGACTCGATGCGCTGATCAGGGAGGCGGACGCCAAAATCGCGGCGATGCAAAGCGGAAAGATTCAAACGCCGCCTGGTTTCCATTCGGCGCTTGCGGCGGCTGAATCGCCAATTGAATCGCCGATGGAGGATGACCCGCGCCACCGGCCCGTCTACGAGTTGGCGGATTCCGGCATGCCCCCCGCGGAGATTTCCCGGCGCATCGGCCGCCCCAGCGGCGAGATCGAACTGATTCTCGCCCTGCGGCCCCGGCGGGTGTGAAAGTAAATCCGAGAACGAAGAGGTTGAACCGCCAAGAACATCAAGAAAACCGAACGTGACCCCAAGCAATCTTCCCATCAATCTTTCTCCGCGCCTTCGCGCCTCCGCGCGAAATGAATTCAATTAGCTCGCGCGGAGGCGCGAAGGCGCGGAGAAAAGCTTAACAGCCTGTGGCAAAAGTCGCGCGGGTCATGCTCGTGTATTTTGGCCGCGTGCTTCGTTGCTCCTCCTCAGCGTATTTGGCTGCAATACGCTTCGTCGTCGCGTCTCGCTCGCGGCCAAAATCCAC
>Ga0208589_1000867_pt1 | contig 13315 bp, 8 predicted proteins | sample NGESurshal092012_2_FD_184486 | JGI IMG/M metagenome (GOLD analysis project Ga0208589, IMG submission 184486) | Arctic peat soil microbial communities from Barrow, Alaska - NGEE Surface sample F53-2 shallow-092012 (SPAdes) | ecosystem: Environmental > Terrestrial > Soil > Wetlands > Peat ... | reverse complement strand
ACTCCATGATGAGGAACTCGACTGCGGCCAGCGGGCCGCGCAAGGGGGTTTCCATGCGCCGATTATCCGCCGAGCAGCACAGCACCGCTTCTGCTGCTGGCACACGAACGCGAGACCGCTCGATCCCCGGCGCTACCTCGGCCGGACCTTCATGTTCCGGACCGGCAGCCAGTGGTCCCGGCTCTGGAGGCTGAGCCGTCCCTCGGCGAGCGCCGCGAGCTCGGCCATGATGTCCTCGGGCGCCGCGCTAATCCCCGCTTCACGCAGGCGTTCTTCGTCCACCTCAACCGTGACCCTGATGGCCATGAGCGTCCCCCCGGAGCTGGTCAGCCAGAGCCTACGGCCGCCGTCATCATCTCCGGACCTGTTCATATGGGGACGGTAACGCGCCCCTCCGACAATCTCGGCGCTGCGCGGCTCAGCCGGGGGTGTACACCATCTGCATGGCAGTCGCAGCCCTCATCGTCGCCGTCGCCAGTGGCCCTCGCCGCAGTGATCGGGCTGATCTTCGCCCGCACGTCGGGCCGACTCCGCGCTGGCCAGCGCGCTGCTGAGATATCCGCCGCCCCACAGGTGTTCGGCGCATTCCTGGACACCTGCGTACTGCTGGAGCCGTACCTGTGCGACACCCCTGCTCGGCATTGCCGTAGCGGGTGTACCGCCCGCTGTGGTCTGCGAAGGTGACGGCCGACCTGGAGCGGAATCTCGCCTGGCGAGGGGGCTCGATGCGAAGCGGATCACACACCGGCTCGACCAAATGGACTCGGCAATCCCTGACGCGGCCGTGACCGGGTACGAATCGCTCACCACGGTGTAGATCACCTGCCACTGCCGTCGTCGTACGCATCGCGAGGCTGCTCCTGGCCCTCTGTACCTGAGTAACGTGGGGGTGTACCCAAGCATCCGTGCACGGGCGTTCCGAACGCATCCGCCGTCCTGTAGGTATCTAGTGGGAGAGTCCGCAACGTGGAAAGCTTGTTCGAGCGGGTCAAGCCGCGCGCCGACGTTTTGTCCGGAGAGCTGACTGAGGCGAAGTTCGCTGCAAGCCTGGAGGAGGTAGTCGCCTCTGCAGCACCGGACGCCTACGGCGACGCGGGTACGTTCTTTGCCGGGACTTACCCGTCCGGAGGCTTGCGCACGCTGCTAAACGAGGCCCTTGGCAGACTGAGCGGAAGCAAGCCAAATGCAGCCAGCGTTATCCGAATCGAGACCAACCTTGGTGGAGGCAAGACTCACAATCTGATCGCGTTGTACCACGCTGCGAGAGGCGAGCTTCAGCCAGACCGTGCTGGTGAATTCATGGATTCCGGCCTGCTGCCCAGCGGGCCGATCACCCGGATCGGAGTGTTCGTAGGAACCACTACTGGGGCCACGAGTTTCCCACCTGTGGCGGGAGTCACGCCTCGCACTCTGTGGGGTTATCTGGCTCTGCAGGTTGGCGGTGCTGACGGCTACGAGCACGTCCGCGCTGATGATGAATCGCTTACCGCCCCCGGTTCGGATGCGCTCAAGGCAGTGCTTGGTGACCGTCCTGCCCTGGTACTCATCGACGAGATTGCCCGCTACTACAGGGTGGCCCGGGGCATACGAGTCGGTGATACGACACTTGCTGGGCAGACTACGGCTTTCCTCATGGCCCTTATGGAGGCGGTCGACGCACTTGAGTATGCGGTGCTGATCGTCACCACAACTGGTGTAACCGACGCCTTCGGCGACGAGACCGCCGAAGTGCTAATGGCCGTCAGCGAAGCGGGTTCTCTCATGGCCCGGAAAGAACTCGTGCTGTCAGCCAGTGACGAGGCCGACCTGCCGAAGATACTCACCCGCCGCCTGTTCCAGCCCATACAGCCTGGCTCGGCAGCGCCAGTTGGCTCCGCGTATGCCGAGGCCTCCGACTCGGCGTTTAGCGCCGGCTTGGACCTGCCGGAGGGCATGACCGGTGCCGGCTGGGCGACCGAAGTCACTCGCACGTACCCCTTTCATCCGGCACTCATCCGAGTGCTGGATAAGCGGCTCTCAACGATCCCGAACTTTCAGCGCACACGCGGTGCGCTACGGTTGCTGGCACGCGCCGTCCGGCGGCTATGGGACGAACGTCCCGAAGGCGTACAACTCATCCACTTGCATCATCTCGACCTGCGTGATCGGGTTATTGCCGAAGAGTTGTCGAGCCGTCTTGAGCGCCCGCAGTTCGAGCCCGTTATCCGGGCAGACATCGCATCCCAGCCGGGCGGCGAGCTATCCCACGCCGAGCGGGTCGATGAGCGCATAGGTAACGGCCTGGGCCGGCGTCTCGCCAGCACTGTCTACCTCTACTCACTTACTAGGGACGTTCCCGGAGTTCCTGCGGCAGAGTTGTACGGTGCGGTCCTGTCGCCGGGTGACGACCCGAACCTCCTCCAGAAGGCGCTGGACGGGCTTGAGAACAGCTGCTGGTACCTTCACGCCGACATCCGCGGATACCGGTTCTCCACCGAGGCGAGCCTCGTAAAGCTGATACAGGAAGTAGAAGGAGAGATCAGCGTCCCGAAGGCACGCACGCGAGCGACCAAGATACTCTCCGAGCAGTTCCGAGACAGTGTCTTGAAAGTACGTCGCGCCTGGGAGGACGCCAAGGTTCCCGACAACGCGGATGATGCGTGGCTGGTAGTCCTCCATTGGGATGACTTTGATGACGCCCGGGGAGCCGACCCTCACGCACCAGTGCCAGGCAAGGTAAGACAACTCTGGGAGAAGACGCCAGCTGGCGGGGTGCGCGAGTACCGCAACCGACTGGTCATTCTAGCCCCCACTGCCGGAACGCACGATGCGATGGTTCGAGCAGTGCGCACCCTCCTCGCCTTGGAGCAGCTATCGAACAACGTAGATACTCTGGCCTCCCTAAGCACAGAGAAGCGCTCTGAGCTCAAGGACAAGGCCAAAGAGCAAGCGCTCATGGCTCGGGTCGCTGTAGGCAATCACGTTAATCTCCTCTACATACCAGGTCCGGACGGCCTGGACGCCGTTGAGCTTGATGTAGTCACACAGGCCTCGGTACGACCCAACCAGACCGATGCGATCCTCGAACGGCTCGCTGCCATGGACAAGACACTTACCGCTGGTGATAAGCCCCTAGATCCCGGCTATATCAAGACCAAGCTCGGCGCACTGCTCGCAACCAGTCAGCCCACCCTGGAACTGCTTCGCGCGTTCGCACGCCGGACTGACTTGAGGATCGTGCTCGACCGTGCTCAGATTGTCGCCCTAGTCGGCGCGGGGGTCCGTAACGGCGTGTGGGAATACCAGGATCCTGAGCGCGGCGACGACGGATGGTCCACCAAGATCAGGCCAACAGCTCATGTGCGGCTTGCCGAGGACACCTTCCTGCAGCCACCCGGTTCTGCGCCACCCCCGACAGAGCAAGTCTGTCCATTCTGCGGCACCAGCCACCCAGGTCGACCGTGCTCAAACACCGGTTCTGGATCCGCCACTGGCCCCACCTCAGGGCCACCGGCAGCCTCCTTCACCGCGGCCGGTGCCGCAGGCAAAGCATTCACGGACGCCCGTGCCGCCGCTGCCGAGGCCGGACGCAGCGTGCTCAGGGAACTCGCCGTGGCCGTCGACCACGTCGGCGCTGGCGCGGGCACAGAACTTACCCGCTTGCATACGGTCGTACCATCTAACTCGCTCGACGCCTCCCTAATCTATGACGTCAATGTCACCGTGGTTTTGTCAAACCCATCAGACACGGCGGTGATCCGCTACCACGGCCCGCCAGGCGATTACGCGCCGCTTCGCGAGGCGCTCAAGCAGCTGCTCGCCCCGCGCCAAGCCACCCTCAAGGCCAACCTCCATGCCGTCTTCAATCCAGCACCAGAGCTGTCAGGCGAGACCGTCAGCCGAATGGCTCAGGCTGCCAGAGACACCGGTCCGACCAAGTGCACCATCACCCTGGTCACCGAGGGGAACCAATGATCCATTCTGAACGCTACCTGTGCACTATCAGTCGTGACGACGACGGACGCATCACCGCCATCGACATCGCAGTTGACGATCTGGATGGCAATCACCGACAAATCCGCGTCAACGGCAACCGAGCAGCCCACGTCGCAGGACCGCTCCAAGAGGTCCTCCGCGGCGTGGGCTTGAGCGGCCGTGAATGGACATCAACGAGACCACTTGAGTTGCGCCCGAATCCCGGCGCCCACGCAGAGCTTCTCTTGCGCGCCGTCAAGCCGTTGCAGCGCATCGACCGCGTCACCGCTGTCGCCGAAGGAGTAGCAGGGATGAGCCGTGAGGAAGCCAGCTACTGGCACGCACAAACCCGGCGCCGCCACGGCCTGAAGGCCCTGCGAGTCCTCCTAAATGTAGGAGTACCACGATGACCCGGACGTTGATCGAGCAGTGGCTTCCAGCCGAGGCAATCGGTGCGGAAAGTCTCCGTGAGCGCGGCAGCGCAAAGGCTTACCCGCCCATCAACTTTCTGCACGTCTGGTGGGCTCGTCGTCCGCTCCTGGCCAGTCGAGCAGCGGTCGTTGCTTCCCTACTTCCGGCATGGCCAACCGATGACGAAGCAGCAAACGACCAGGAGGCAGCCGAAATTCTCAACGCTTTGAAGTCTGAATTCCCAAAAGGATTTGTAGAATATCAAGGCTGGTTTATGCGAGCGATTGGAATCCTAGGCGATCCGGTAACTGGACGCGCTGCCATCGCTGCAGCTAATGCCGCCGGGGTTAAACTAGAAGGTAATGGCTATGGATACCCGCGAGCTTTCACCGTCTCTCCGGACAAAGCAACGATCGATCGGATTCACCGACTTGCGGCTCTCCGGACCAAAATCGGTACGCGGATTTCCGTGCTCGACCCTTTCGCCGGAGGTGGCAGCATCCCATTCGAGGCCGCTCGATATGGATGCGATACTGTAGCAAACGAGTTGAATCCCGTTGCGACAGCCATCTTGCAGGGAACCGTGGTTCTGCCAGCACAGCTTGGAACAGCCTTTTCCGATGTCATAAAAAATTACGGTGGCCGGTGGGCCGAGCGTGTTCGCAAACGTCTTGCAGAGTACTTCCCTTGTCAGGGCGGTGAGACTATCGCAGCGTACATATGGGCTCACACGGTTCCATGCCCAACAACTGGTAGACCCACGCCCCTGGTCCCTGACTTCTGGCTAGCCCAAGGCCCTGGTGACAAGAACGTTGCGATTCGACTAGACGTTGACTCACTCGAAGGTCGTGCAACTCCGACCGTCGTTGTGGGCGATGAGGCAATGATCTACGGGCCACGCTCGACCTACAAAGGAGGCGCAGCGGAGAGTATCTGGACAGGAGAGACATTTTCGGGTCAGTACATACGGACTCAGGCTGAGAATAAACGTATGGGCTACATGATGCTTGCCGTGTGTAACACCAAAACTGGAATACGCGGACGCCGATTCAGATCTCCGTCGGCAAATGATCTAGCCGCTGCTGAAGCAGCGGAGCAAGAAGTTCGCAGATGCTGGTCTTCCTGGCAGGTAGAAGATCTCGTGCCAGATGAATTTATCGATGCCATCTCTAATTACGATCGTGGCCATCGAATGTACGGAATCGAGCGATGGTCTGACTTTTTTAGCCCTCGCCAACTCTTGGCCAACGTGGTCACGCTCAACGAGCTAAAGCAGGTAGTTTCCGAAGCGAGGGTAGAGCTCGGCAAAGAAGCTGCAGCCGCACTATCCCTGTACCTAGCATTCGCCTTCGACAAGATGATCGATTACAATAGTCGGCAATCGAGCTGGCACTCGACCAGAATGATGGTACGCAACACATTCGATAAGCATAATTTCGCGTTTAAGTGGAGCTTTGCAGAGTTCGACGCTGCGCATGTGCTATGTCAGTGGGCCGTTGATAATGCGGTCGCAAACCACAGGAAGATCTGCGCACTTCTTCCCCGGGATGGCACGATATTCCCCCCTGACTATCAAATGTCAGCTTGTGTACTGCGAGGCCCTGCAAGCCGACTGCCTCTTCAAGACTCATCCATAGATGCCGTGGTAACCGATCCACCTTACTATGACAATGTCATGTATGCTGAGCTATCAGACTACTTTTATGTCTGGCTGAAGCGCTCATTGCGCGACTCGTGGCCGGAATTCGCGGACCTAGCACTGACGGATAAACAAGAAGAAGCTGTGGCCAACCGCGCCTTGTTCAGAGACATTGCCACGCCTACAAGGGGCCGGAGGAATAGGGGCGTAGACGGCGGTAAGAGCGCATCTGAGCTAGCGGATGGACGGTATGAGGAACTGCTTACCCAGGCTTTCCGCGAGGCGTATCGCGTCCTTAAACCAGATGGTATTTTTACTGTTATGTTCACGCATAAGAGGGTGGATGCGTGGGACACTCTGGGTGCGGCAATGCTGAATGCTGGGTTCTCAATGGATGCTTCATGGCCAGTGCACACCGAGAGCGAGCACTCGCTGCATCAAGCAAGGAAAAATGCGGCCACATCCACCATCTTCTTGGCGTGCCGCAAGCGGGCGAACAGCGAACCTGCCTATTGGGCTGATATACGCCAGAACGTGGAGCGCGTGGCGGAGGAGGCCGCACATCAGTTCGCCGCTCAGGGCATGACGGGCGTTGATTTGACAATAGCGACATACGGACCGGTGCTCTCGGTGCTCTCAGATCGATGGCCTGTGTACACGGGCGAACTGGACGCTAATGGCAATCCGGGAGTGTTGAGGCCCGATGCCGCCCTCGATCTTGCTCGAGAGCGCGTCGCCGCCCTCAAGAAACGTGGACTCCTTGGCGGGCGCGATGTCGAGTTCGACCGCGTCACCGACTGGTGGCTGCTGGCCTGGAACGACTTCAGAGCAGCGGAGTTCCCTTTTGACGAAGCCCGGAAACTGTCTATCGCAACGCATCTGGAAGCTGATGATCTCGCCAAGGTACATAAGGTTATCAAGCAGGGTAGCGGAACGGTAACTTTGCTCACTCCTGCGCAACGCAGAACGGCTGGCCGCCTCGATCCGGAGGCCGCTTCATGGCCCACCTGGCTGGATCGACTGCACGCTTTGATGTTGGTCTACGACGAGGAAGGACTCGCAGCGGCGCGAGCATGGCTTGCACGTACCGGACTGTCCGACGATAGCCGGTTCACCGACATGGTCCGCGCCGCCCTTAACGCAGTTCCCAGGGTCAAAGACAAGGGCAGTTTTGCTAGGCCGGAGGCCCGTATTCTAGACAGTCTCCGGGGTACACTGTTCGACCAGATTCCGGCACCCATAGATGAGACTGCCGTCCCTGCCCCCAAGCCCCTATTCATGATCGCGGGAGATCTCGGATTCAAGTTGCCTGGCGAACTCGGCTACGAACCTGAGGACGATGCACGCCCGTGACTGTGATCCCGGAGCCCGGTAGACCAACGCCAGACGAAGAGCCCGGCCTGCGAGGGCTGGCGTTCAAGCCTGGGTATGACTCCAGCGATCTGGTCCTGGACACGTTCTACGTCCCTGCGTTGTCCCGCGCCTGCAGTTATGACCGGTCTGTCGGATATTTTCGCTCATCCTCGCTGAGTGTGGCCGCACGGGGAATGTCCCGTTTCATCAACGGGGGCGGCAAGGTGCGGTTGCTGTGCGGGGCGGAGATTAGCGCCGGTGACCGTGACGCCCTCCTGGGTCGCGCGACACTTGACGGAGCGTTCGCCACCCGACTGGCTGAGCGACTGATCACCGATAGCGAGGTCGACCTACGGCGCCTCGAGGTTCTGGCCTGGCTGGCTCGGGAAGGGCGACTGGAGGTGCGCATTGCGGTCGCGGTCGACGATCATGGCGTTCCACTGGTCGGCGGAGACCTAGAGCCGTACTTCCACGAGAAGATCGGGGTTCTGCGGGACAGACATGGCGACGGTGTGGCCTTCCAGGGATCGGTGAATGAGTCCGCGACTGCGTGGACCATTAATTTTGAGTCCTTCTCCGTCTACGCTTCGTGGGATGCCACCGCCACTCATTTCAGCTTCTGGACGAACAAATTTGAGCAGCACTGGACCGGTGATCTTAAGGGTTTCCGCGTTTACGCCCTGCCAGATGCAGCTCGCGAGCGGCTGATCAGCCTGGCACCCGATGTTATTCCGGGTGAGCGGGACCCAGGAGAGCCGCCCGCTCTGGGCGATGATGCAGTTGTGGCACATTTCCTGCGGGCGGCGCCTCGTCTGGCTGGCGCGGATGCCCTGGCGGAGGCCACTATCGGGGTACGGTTGTTTCCGCATCAACGGCAGGTCGTTGAGCGCCTAGCTAGCCAGTATCCGCGTTCCTGGCTGGTTGCCGACGAGGTAGGTCTAGGCAAGACCATTTCTGCTGGGTTGGCGCTGAGGCGATTGTGGTTGGAACGCCGGGTTAAGCGTGCCCTGATTCTCGCTCCCGCGAATGTATGCCGGCAATGGCAAGATGAGCTGTTCGAGAAATTTGGAATGTGGGTTCCTCGTCTAGATAACCATAGGATTTACGGTGCCCATCCAGCCGACGTTCGGGCTGTCCTTCCGGGCGGCAATCCATACGCGGAGAACCCGCTACTCATAGCCTCAAGTCATCTCGCGCGCCGGAGAGATCATCAGCAATGGGTCCTGGCCGCCGCTCCCTACGACCTACTCATCATCGATGAAGCTCATCATGCTCGCCGCAGCCATGCCGAGGAAGACCGGTACCGTCCCAGTCGACTGCTGGAAATGCTAGATACGATCCGGTCCCAAGGCGCCGCCAAGGCGCTTTGGCTGCTGACCGCGACTCCGATGCAGGTCTCGCCTGTCGAACTGCGAGACCTTCTGGTGCAGGTCGGGCTGCAGGGAACCCTTGCCGATGAGGACGCGTTTATGCGCTACTTCCGGGAAGTAGCCAAGACCGACGATCAGCAGACCGCATGGGCGTGGCTGGATCGGGCATTGCGCGAGACCCCGCGGTTGCCGGCGACAGGCGCTGAGGATGCAGTCCTGAAGGCGATCGCGGGGGGGGTCGGTGCCGTCGACGAAGCACTGATTGAGCGATTTGGAACAGGCGACTCCGACGGCGCCGAGATTGTCCGCCAACTGTCCCCGGCGGGACGGCAGGCATTGCGGACCTGGCTGAAGCTACTAAGCCCGGTCGGTCAGTTCGTCACCCGGCACAGCCGGGAAACACTCCGGCTGTATCGGGCCCGAGGTCTACTCACCGAGAACCTTGCGTCACGCGACGTAAGGCCGGAGGTTATCCCGTTCGACGCCGAGGAACAGGCTTTGTACGACCAGCTAGACGAGTTGATCGATCGACTGATGGAAGCCCACGGCAGTCGGAAGGGTGCTGGCTTCGTACTGACGGTGTACCGGCGTCGTCTCACCTCATCGTGGGCCGCGATACGCAAGACACTTGGTCGTCGGCTTCAGCGGGACATCCTCGCTCTAAATGACGACCTGCTGGATGAGGCTGAGCAGGTAGCACTTGGCACCGGGGTTGGCGGAACCGTCGATGACGCCCAGGCCGTGCCACTGACCCAGGCCGAGATCGCCGAGATCCGCGGCTACATCGACCGCATGGCCGTGGTTGCTGACTCCAAGTTCAGCAAGCTCCGTAGTGACCTTGACGCCGCCAGGGGAGCCGGCCACTCCGCGATAGTGTTCACCCAGTTCACCGACACTTTGGACGATCTGCGTGACCGGCTCGTCGGTGCATATCGTTCGCAGCTAGCGACGTTCACCGGAGACGGTGGCCGGATATTCCGCGAGGCTGAAGGGTGGGTGGAGATCTCCAAGCGCGATCTGGTAGAGGCCATCAGATCCCGCCAAGTCACCGTTCTGCTCGCCACCGATGCGGCCAGCGAAGGGCTCAACCTACAGGCCTGCAGTTTCCTGGTCAACTACGATATGCCATGGAATCCAATGAGGGTCGAACAGCGCATCGGACGCATCGATCGGCTGGGCCAGGTAAGAGACATCGTGCAAATCCGGAGTTACTTCATCCCCAATACCGTAGAGGAGTCGGTCTACCGGGCGCTCGCTGGGCGCATAGATGACTTCCGTGCCCTCCTCGGCCACCTCCAGCCCATCCTCGGCGCTACCGAGCGCGCGTTCCAGACCATTTTTAGGGCGCCGCGTAGTGAGCGTAAGGACGCGCAGGCCAAGACGATCAGCGAGCTGCTCAGTCAGGTCGACGTGGTTGAAATGGAGGGCATCGACTTTTCCGTCGAGGACCCGCTGCCGATCTCGGAGCACTTGCCCAGCCCGGTGACTCTCGAAAACCTGCGCGAAGTGCTCGTGGACCGCTTTGCTGCCGTACTCGACGAACCAGACCGACCGGTCACCTTCGATGCTGCCCGTGTCTCACGTGACCCGGAAAGCTGGACGGCTCTCGGTACTTACGGGCACCCGCGTATCGAAAGCATGCTCACCCGACGGGCCGGTCCTCACATACCCGACACCAGTAGCCTAGTACTCGCAGCTGGCCCCGACGGCCCCATCGTGGCGGCGCGCGCCGATCGTTCCCCACCTGAGCGGGTACTGTCTCTAGCCGACATTGATGAGCTAGGCGTGCCAGCCTCGCGCGGCGAGGCCGAATCTCTTGCTGAGCAGCTACGCCTGCAAGTCCTTACAACCCAGCAGGACTATGAACGGGAGATCATGTCGACTCGCGAGCGCCGACGGGTGGCGTCTGTGCGGCAGAGTTTCGTCGCCTTGGTGCGCGACACGCTTGCAGCTGGCTGCGCCGCATCCCGCTTCGACGGCCAGCCGGGAGCCGATCCTGTCACCATTTGGTCTGACTTGATCCAGGACGCTACTAGCGCCTGGGGATACGCTCGCGCCTTCCAGCAGATACTTGAAGTCCCGCTCGCCCGGCTCTACCCAGCTGACCTGGCTTCTGCTCACGAACCGATCTCATCCCAGGCTTGGAGCGAGATTCGGCATCAGTCCGCCCAGCAGCTTCAAGCACTGATTGAGGAGTACAAACTGTCTTCTGCGCCAAGCGGCGTTGAAAACGTGCTGTGACTCTACGTCACCCCCAAAAGGGCCGGCTCAAAGAATGGGAGCCATGAGATCCGGCCGCTGCCCGCAAGCTTCGCGCGACTCCGGCACGCGAGGCGTTGTCCCCAGCGGCAGGACGACAGCGGATCGAGTTGCCACGTTTAGAGCAAGGAGTCGCTAAGTTGTGGACCAGACGCGGACCAGGCACCGAATTGCTTGGTAGTCAGCCCAGCTAGAACGGCGAATAACCTACCACCTCCGGAACCGTTAGCCCATCATTGACACTTAAGTTTCAGAATCCCGAATGTGCAGCACGACCGTTTACGAATCTACATCCGACGACACACCTACTTAACTAGACATCGGCGCAAGGAGACACCCGAGGACAATTTCATCGTAGAGGAATTGTAGATGAACCTACTTGTGTCATTGAAAATCCAAAAGATCTCAGGTACATTGCAAGCGATTCAAAGGCAAGTGCGACATTCGGCGTAGGTCCTTGTACGACACTCTCAAGCGGCAGCCTGTCCGTGAAGACGCCAGCACGCTGTTTAAGGCGTAGCTCTATATATGGTATGAAACCCATCGAAGCTTGTCTGAATTTGATCTCGATACCCTCGGCGTTCGTTCGGGGCCAAGACCGGAGAATGGGTGGAGATTTTATACCCTGCTGCTCCAATGTTTCGTTAAGACGTTCAAGACGGGCCTGCGTCAGACGATGTTCCACGAGGCGCAGTTCTTCCTGGATATCAACCAACTTAATAAGACGCCATTCCCGTTCTTCGCTAAAGCCTGGATTCTTAAAGCACAGCTGCTGCTCGGCAAGTGCCTCCTGAAGTGTCCAAATTGCTGGGTATGGGAATAGATCCGTTGGCACTAGGCCGCGTCCTGAATCGAGCAGGGTCGACGCTGCCGTCAACCACGTTTCAGTGATTCTGCGAACCCACGAGCGTTGCTCACATTCATCATAGACAACCTTGCGAAGAAATGTATTAGGTGGAAGATCGATAGCAATATTAGGGAGCCTTAGATCCAGGCCAAGTGAATAACCTATCTGACCCGCCGTATATCCACGCCATTGAGATAGAAGATCTCCCTCTTCACACAGACAGGCACAGAAAGGCCGCAGCCCACCGTACTCAAAGATATTAGCAAAAGCTTGCACATTTGGAAGAACCGGTTGCAGTTGAGCATCAGCTACTGCTCCGAAGACGTGACCGACCTCGTCAGCAATCAGCGCAGCGGCATAGGACAGTTCCGAGGCATCATTCATGTATCGTACGTCGGACGCCCAGAGAGAATGGCTTGTAAGTATTCCAGTTAGACCGACTGACGTCGTGTAATGGTACAACGACCGCGGCACCAGCGAATGAACATCTTGCTGCCAACTGCTCAAATTAACTTCTTGCGCACTGCGAAAAAAAGACCTGATCTCTTCATTCTGCTTCTGCTTCTGCTTCTGCTTACGCTCCTCATCCGGATCGGACGAGACTTCTGGTTCTTCAGGCATTGTTGTCCATTACATCTCCTCAAGGTTCATGACGACTCTACCCACCGCCGGTTCGAGGCGTGCTGTTTTCGCCGCTCTCGATCTGCCCCGGGTCGGCTACCTTCAGGCATCAGGCCGAGTGCCGATCACCACCTATCATCACAGCGTCAACTGCTCTGTGGAGTCGGGACAGCCGAGGAACTTTCGTGGCCGAGCGTCCCTTGACCACACCCACAGATGCGGGCGCTGGGGCAGGCTCAGACTGTCGCAATACGTCATCCTTCGTCACCCTCCGAAGGCAGCTCGGATGCGGACATAATGGATCGATGGGCATGTGGTTAGAGCGGCGGACTCTCTGGCAGTTTGCTCTGATCTTGTGGGGTGGCGCACTTATTTGCGAGCTGCTGATGTTCGCGCTCGTGGACTGGCTTGGAAGCACGCCGTTTGACCATTTCGGGCTCTTTGCCGGGCTCGCAGTAGCAGTCGCCCTGGTGGGTATGCCTGGGCCCTTGTGGACACAGAAGCGACGCCGGGAGAGCAGTCGGCCGACAGATTCGTACAGCAGCTGGGTACAGCAACGCTATTGACCAAGGACTGCCTGCACCGGCCGCCGTCGTGGCGCGACCGGCTTAGATGACCGCGAACGACCGGTCCGGCGCTAGTTCGCGCCGAGGGATCGCCGGTGTCGGCACGACGACTGCTTGCCAAGGTCGCGGGTAGCAAATCCCAAGTTACAGCGGCTCTCTGTGACGAGTGGCTGCGGATCGCCCGCCGCGGTGTCGGGCTTTAGGGCTCGGGGACGTCGCGGTGGCGGCCGGGGACCAGGCCGCCGCCCGCATCGCCTACCAGGCCGCCCTCGACATCCGGGTCCGGCTGGCCGCC
>Ga0208589_1000865_pt1 | contig 13339 bp, 18 predicted proteins | sample NGESurshal092012_2_FD_184486 | JGI IMG/M metagenome (GOLD analysis project Ga0208589, IMG submission 184486) | Arctic peat soil microbial communities from Barrow, Alaska - NGEE Surface sample F53-2 shallow-092012 (SPAdes) | ecosystem: Environmental > Terrestrial > Soil > Wetlands > Peat ... | reverse complement strand
GAAGACCCGCTCCCATACACCGTTCTTGGCCCAGCGGCTGAAACGCTGATGCACGTTCTTGCAATCCCCGAAGCGCTCCGGCAGGTCGCGCCACGGGATGCCGGCGCGATAGCGATAGAGCACCGCCTCGATGAACAGCCGGTTGTCCGTCGCGGTCACGCCCACATGGCCCTGCTTCCCAGGCAGCAGGTTTCGGATGCGCTCCCATTGATCATCGCGAAGGCCGTAGCGTCGCATCGGTCAGCTCCAAAGGACTGACCCCCTATGAATCGAGTTTTCTGCCGCGCCGGAATCCCCTAAATGACGACAGGCCCTAGCGTTTGCTGTCCCTGCAAAACCGCTTGCGCCTCGAATCGACGCAGACTGGATCGGTCAATTCCGCCGGTCGCACTCCAGGTCGCTCGGTGACAGTAATTCCTCCAAGTGCTCGTTTGAGGGCTGTATTTCCACGCCGAGCGCCGGATTAGGAATTGTTAATAGCACACCTTGGAGCCTGTCTCGGTAACGCCTGAATTGGGCTCGACACGGCGCGGGTAGGGATGGTTCTCCCTCCATATGAGCAAAGTGTTTCGACCCTGGAAGACCGACGAGGTCTGGCTTCTTCCGCCGTCGGTAGCGGACTTCGTCCCTGCCGGTCCACCGCCCAGCAGGGGGTAGCCCAAAGGCACGCGGGCTGCATATCGACACAGAAACGCAGGTGGCTGTTACTCGTTAGCCACTCACTCAGCTACAACCGTATCTCGCGTCGGATTAAAATCGGGATTGATGATTTTATCATGGCGGGGTAACACATGGGCCACATCTACTGGAGCACTGTGCGCAAGTTAACCCGTCGAGTAAACACAAAGTCATGGAACAGACAGCCACTTCCGCGCCTGCGGCGCCGGTAGACGCCGCAGCAGAAGCCGCTGTAACTTCGGGCGACCGTCGACGGCCCGACAGATCCGACTCCGTCAATCCTGCTCTGATCCCGCTGCTGCGGAACACCTCTGAGCCTCCCAATTTAGGCCCAGAAGGAGCAGATATCTCGGTTCCCACGCCAGAAGCTAAAGATGATCTTGGCGCCGCCAAGGGAATTGCATTTGGCACATTGCTCGCTGTCCCATTTTGGGTCGTCGTGGGTCTGTTGATTTGGTGGATGATGAGATAGTGGCAGCGTCAGTTCGCAGAACCAATTCGTGGCCGCGAGTTGGGTCGCGTGATCCGCACGGTCGTCGACTTGCGCCACTCCAGTGCGAGCGAGAGCCAGCGACCGATTTGGGCCGGGAAGCATCCACGCTGCGTCACCCACAAGGAGCGATCACCCGGGATCCTCTCATTGTCTAGCAACGAGCTAAACGATAACGGTATCGGCCTCACCGGATCTGTCGGCGAATCCGAAGTAGGGGATTTGACCTTCGCCCGCCTCGTCAAGGAGCTGGGTGCCGCTCCATTCCACGCCATGCAAGCCAAACAGCTCCACGACGCCCGACAGGAGGCGGCCGGTCTCGCGCGACGACAGGTCGCGGAGATCTTGGATAAGTCGCTCACCGCGATCATGGTCCATCGGGATGGGCGGCTGCTACACGTAAATCAGGCGTATGCGAGCCTCAATGGCTACGTCTCCCCCGAAGATGCAATCGCGCGTCACGTCGTGGGCATTGGTGTACATCCCGACGACAAGGCGCTGGTGCAGGGACGCATCCGCGCCCGCATTCGCGGCGACGAGAAGTCATCGCACTACGAGTTTCGGCTGCTTCGCCCCGACGGACGGGTGATCTGGGTCGAGTGCCTCGCCAGCAGAATCATCTGGGATGGAGCTCCAGCACAGCTGGCCACTTACCACGACGTCACTGCCCGCAAGCAGACCGAGGAGGCACTAAAGCGCAGCGAGCGGCTGTTCGCGACCGTGTTCCAAAACAGCCCCGATCAGATGGCACTCAGCACGTTGCGCGAAGGACGGCTGATCGATGTAAACGAGGCGTTCCTGCACGCCTGTGGGCGCAGCCGCAAAACGGTGATCGGGCGCACGTCGGCTGAGCTGAAGCTGTGGTCGGGTCCGCTCAGCCGCGCCCAGGTGGTCGAAGAGCTGCGCCGCTCAGGACGGGTGCGCGATGTGGTGTACAGCGCGCTAACGCCACGCGGCGAGGCGATCGAGCTGTCCACCTCGGCGGAGCTGTTGCGGGTGAACGGGGAGGAACTGATCCTGTTCGTCTCTCGCGACGTGACTGAGCGACGGCAGAGCGAGGCGCGCATTGCCCACATGGCGCATCACGACGCGCTCACCGGCCTTGCCAACCGGGTGCTGTTCCAGACCCGACTGGAGCAGATACTGTGCATGGATCGACGGTTTGGCGTGCTGAGCCTCGATCTTGACCGTTTCAAGGAGGTCAACGACACCTACGGTCATCCGCTCGGGGACGCGCTGCTGAAGCAGGTGGCAGCTCGGCTGTGCACCTGCGTGCGCGACCAGGACACGGCCGCGCGGCTCGGTGGAGACGAGTTTGCGATTATCCAGCTTTCAAACCGCCAGCCCGCGGGAGCATTGACCTTAGCTCGACGGATTATCCACCGGCTAACTGAGCCGTTTGAGATCGAGGGCCGCCGAGTGGTGATCGGCGCCAGTGTAGGCGTCGCGGTGGCGCCGCGCGACGGTGCCTCCGCAGACGCCATCCTGCGTGCCGCCGATCTCGCGCTCTATCGCGCCAAAAGCACGGTGCGCGGCGGCTGGCAGGAGTTTGAGCCGGCGATCGAGGGCGAACTCGCCGCTCGTGGGCGATTGGAGTTAGAGCTGCGGCGCGCTGTCGCGACCGAGGAGTTCGAGGTGTTCTTTCAGCCGCTGATCGATCTGCGCGAGCGTCGCGTGGCCGGTTGCGAGGCATTGCTGCGCTGGCACCATCCGGAGCGCGGGCTCGTTGGTCCGGAGGAGTTCGTCCAACTCGCTGAGGAAAGCGGCCTGATCGCGCCGATCGGCACCTGGGTGCTACGCCGCGCCTGCGCCGAGGCGGCAAAGTGGCCAAGCGAGATGAAGGTCGCGGTCAATATATCGCCGATGCAGCTTCGCCGGCGTGGGCTGGCCGATGAGGTGCGGGCGGCGCTCGATGCGTCCGGCCTGCCGCCTGCGCGGCTGGAGCTGGAAATGACGGAATCGATGGTGTTGCAGGATACCGAGGAGGCCCTTGCCGCCCTGCGCCACCTAAAGTCGATTGGCGTGTCGCTCGCGCTGGACGATTTCGGCACTGGATATTCATCGCTTGGGTCACTTGTGCATGTGCCATTCGACCGCGTGAAGATCGATCGCTCCTTCATCACTGGACTCGGTCAGCGGGCTGACTGCACCGCGATTGTGCGAGCGGTAACCGGGCTTTGCGCGGCGCTTGGCCTGAGCATCACCGCCGAGGGCGTTGAGACGCACGAGCAGCTCGCGACGCTGATGGCCGAAGGGGTGGACGAGGCGCAGGGACATCTGTTTAGCCCGGCGCAAACAGGTCAAAATATCGTTGAGACATTGGGCACACCAATCAGGTTTGTATGGCCGCCTTCCCCTGGACTTACGAAGGACGGGAGAGAGGTGTTCGCGCTTCTCGGCCGGGGAGCATGCTTCAAAGCCCCCTTTAACAGCTCGATCTCCAGGGCCTGACGGCCCACCATCCGCTCGAGGGCTGCGATCTTGGCCTCGTATTCCTGGAGCAGGTCGGCCGCCTGCGCGTCGTCGTCCAGTGCGCCGGCCTCGAACTTGCCGACCCAGATCCGGATCAGCTGCCGCGAGATATCATGCCGCTGCGACAACGCGTGCAGCGTCTCTCCCGCGATGAACTCCTCAGCGACCTGCCGCTTGAACGCTGCGCACCCGTCATGCCCGGCGTCGCGGGAGGCCGAACACATACTGTCTGGCGAAGCTGCTGGGTTACATAGCGTCGAATGGACCGCATTCCCGAAGAACCGGCCGGTGCGACCTCCGTCTAGCGTCTCGCCAGGAGGAACAGCTCAGACACCCGCCGCTTGAACGCGGCGCGGTGGGATTGACGCTTGGTTATGGGACATCGCAGGTGCCCGGGAACACACCCTATGTTCGCAGCGCGGTTCGAGTTGAGCACCTTTCTGGAGCGGGTCGAGGCGATCTGTTGGTTCTTTCTTTGACACCTTTGGCGGGGGTCCGAGCCACCCTGCGGACCTGCTGGCGCCCGGGTCGTGAGCGGCTCTGGCCAGCGGCGAAGCTGGTGGGCGCGTAGCTTAGCCGCCGCCCCCCCCATTCACGGCACGTTCGACCCGCGGAATCGCTCGACCGCGCCCTCGAGCAACAGGAACGCGGAGTGCCCGGGCATGTCGCGATGGTGGACGTAGAACATCGCGCCGATGCGCTTGGTGGTGATCGCCTCGCGGCTGCTGTGGGCTACCGAACGTGCGGCGCTGTCGCGCGAGTTGCGAGAATATAGCGTGCACAGGCCAAGTCGCATTCCGACGGAAATGCATGCATATTGCTTCTGCACGTTGATCGCTCGCGTCCGGCTCCCTGGTGCAGAACCAGCTGCGCGGTGCCACTGTGAATGTTCCCGCGTGCGGAAAGTCAGGCGCACTTGGTAGTGCTGATTCCACAGCCCCACTAGCCTCGCCGAATGACCAGCGGCAGGAAAAGGAATGCACAGCATAATGCCGCTGCGGCGACTTGTGCCAACACGGCAGGCAGACTTCGAAGTCGTCGTCAGTCGGAACAGATCAGTGAAGAGAGGACGAAAGGAATGAACACGACTGACCTGATCGAGCGAGTGGCCACCGAACAGCGCGTGGCCAAGGAGCATGCAAAGAAAAATCATCGACAGCGCTTTTTCTGCCATCACGGCGGCTGTCAACAACGGCGAGGAGGTCGCGGTCCACGGCTTCGGTCGCTTCAAGGTGGCCGACCGGGCTGAGCGTCAGGGCTGCAATCCGGCGACTGGCGAGCCGATCACCATTACCGCTTCGAAGAAACTAACCTTTACACCCGCAAAAACCGTCCGTGATGCCCTGAACGCCGGGAAAGCAAACGATAGCATAGCTCCCGCCCGAGTTGCTGATCGGACTCACCCATGAAATGGCAAATCGGGGATAAAAAAACTGATGGTACGATCGCTTGCCAAACGTCTACATGCTGTGAGCAACACAGGGTCACGCTCGCCGGGCCAAGCGCCGAACGTCCGTACCGCCGAACGCAAGGTATGACCGCTTCATCTCATTGAAAGCCGGCCGCTAATCAAGAAACCGGTTTGCTTGAATTGCGGCTGAGCACTCTCGATGGCGGGCTGCTGCGGTGCTTGATGGTGCCGGCGACGAGGACCAGGTAAGCAAATCGACTGCGATCGCCGCCTGCAACTCCGCTTCCCCGCACCGACTGCCGAATGCTGGCAAGGTGTATTGGGTGGCCGGTCACTGTGATGAATGACGCTGTCGGCTGTTGTTGCCGGTCGGCATGCGAGCGCGTCCAGCACCAGCCCGTCCAGAGATGAATCGCCACTGCATCGCCGCGCACGCAAGTCACGCTCGTCGGGATCGAGGGTCCTGTCGAGCGGGCCCGTTTGTCCGAGCAAAGTCCAGACCCCCCAAGAATCCAAATATAGATCATTTATTTGACGCGACTCCTTGGTTAACCAAGGCGCAGCGCGAGATGCCTGATTCCAGTAGTTCTTGTGAAAATCATCCGCTTTAGAGGGGTCATCTGCTGCCCCATGGGGCAGCAGATGAGGGCCGCATCTGGAGGAGGAAATCAGCTGCCATCGCATTGTAAACTTGACGAGGGGTTAACGAATCTATAGCCTGTTTAATCGGCGAATGTCTCATTGTTTACACGGCTTAGGGGGCTGGTCGATGGAGTTGACATCACCTGCGCTGAAGGCTCCCCGGAGCCGTCTTCGCACCGGGAATCGTCGGGATTGGGTGGGCCCGCGCCTTGCGGAGGCGACGTCGATTGCCGTCGACTTGGGCAGCCCCGCTGCCTCCCTCAGGGGGATTCTACACAAGCGATTTCGTGCTGGTGGGCAGCACTGGGGCCCAGACCTTCACATCCGGAGGCGGCGCCCTATCCGATCGAGAGCAAATTTCTGCAAATCAGGAAGGGGCGGATGTCTGCTCCGGCGTGTTCTCGTCCGTGCTCCGCCGACTTCGATAATGACCCTCGGATTCGATTCGCTCGGTTCCGGTATGATTCGGCGATGCCAGCGGATCCGCCTAGCTGCTGGAAAGGGGATGGATCGTTCGCCGCTGTCGTTGCCCGATCGGCCAGCAAAGTGGGCAACTGCTCGCGGGTTTCCGGATCAATCGATCGCCGGCTACCGGGATGGACTGTCGTGCGTGGCACGAGCCCAAGCTGACGATCTGGCCCGCGAGTATCCTGAAGGTGGCAGTACGCTACTTGCCCGGAAGCGGCGGACCTTCGCCATTGCATCGGCCTGAGGGCGGAACATGAAGCCGCCTGTCACGGATTACCTCGCCCGAGACATCCAACGATATTGCCTCGTCGAGACGTGGGCTTATAAGTTTTTTTATTGGGCGAGTAGCCTTAGGAGAAATCCGACTATCACCAGCGTTGAGTATTTGATGAAAGTAACTAGGTTGAGCCGACGTGAGATCATTGGCCTCCTTAAGGCCTTGCAGGAGGTGGGCTGTGGTTCGCTCAGCATTGGAGGCAACAAGCAGCACCCGCGCATGGAGTGGATCTATGGCTTGCGAAGCATTGGGGAGGCTGCGCTCAGCAACCCGTCTACGATGAGCGGGTTTGAATCGTACCCGACGGAGGAAAAAGAAGCGCCTCTCGTGCCTAAGCCGCGCGGGCGACCGCTTGTGATGGAAGCCGTGCCGGTCATCGCGTCGGAAGCCGTCTTGCCGTTGGCGATATCATCGCGGAGAGATGCCGCAGGAAAGGCCGGCCAGATCGAGATCGCCTTGCCCGACGGCACATGCGTCCGCGTAGGCTCCGACGTAGATCTGGCGGCGCTGCAGCGCCTTGTCGCAGTGCTGCGCAAATGACCTTACCGCCGCGGCTCGGTGTTCGGGTCTGACTGGTCGCTGGCGCGATCAGCACGGGGCGCAGGCGGATAGCTCCGTGGTTGGCTCAATTGGGTTGCTATGGCTGATTCCCTTCCGCCGGGCGGCGTCACCGGGCAGATGAAGCGGCTGGAGATCTCGGGAAGCTTCTCGGCGGTGCGGTGGCTGACCTCAGATGGCCTTGGTGGAGCGTTTACCTGGCTCTGATGGTCCGTCTCACGATCGAGCGGATGGGGCTTTGGTTCGGCTTCGGGGATTTCACGCGAGCGAGGCTCGGCCGTTGACCCAAGCCAGCCGACACGTGTTGCAGGTGAACCTGGGAGCATGATCTTCGCCGTCACATGCACAAGAGCGCCAGAGCGATGGCGCAGATCACCAAGTCCATTTGGCGCTTTTTATGTCGTGAACACGTGCTCATCCACGCCGGCATTGGCTAGGGGGCGGCATGCTAAAACCAGGGGACTGACCTCCGACGTTTAATCAGCGTGCGATTGGCTTGCAGCGATAGGTGGTATCGAGCCTTCGCATCGGCGATGGCGTTGTCGAGGCTCAGCTGCCCCGCGACAATTAGCCAGAAGGGTCGCTCATCATAGTTGTCGCGCCACACCCAGCACCGCGCGGGGTGGGCTGCAATCATGGCAAGCCGCGGGAGAGACGACAAACGCGCCGGAGGAAGCCTTGCGTACGATCGCTTCCGAGATAGTGCTTGTGGCCGGACGCCGGGAGGCGATCTCGCCCCATTCCCACTGCTGCTTGCGGGTGCGCGAACAGTCCTTCGGCCTTCTCGTGCCCGCCGGCTGCGCTCATAGGGCTCGGTACCGTGCGACGCTTGGCGCCCTGCCGATAGGACTCATGATCGGCCGGCGCGTGCGACCCGATAGGGCAGGCCCTGGCCTTCGCTGCGGACGTTTTACCGCCACTAGGGCAAGGAGTGCGACCATGGTGAGTAGTAGGGCAGGGGGCTCTTGAACCGGCATGGTCTTTTCCGGCGTCCCAGCTGATGGGGGGCTGAAGGGCAATAGCCCCGGTGAAAGCGACGGGACGTCAGAATAGGGTAACCCAAAGCTTGATGGCGGGAGGTCCAGAGCCAACGAATCGGCCGGCGATACGATCGTTGGAACCGCACCCGCGGGTACTTCGGCCGAGGCGAGGTTGCCGCTGCCCAGGCCGTTGGGCAGTGCACTATCGTTCGGACTTGCCACTCCCGGACTCGCATACGGGTGCGCCATTGCGCCTGTCGCCTCATGTATCGGACTAGGCATCCCGATTAGGGTCGCACCAGCAACCCCGGCTCCTAGAACAGCAGCTCGCAGAGGCGCCAGGATGCCTGGATATGCCTCGCAGACAAGCTTCAAGGGAGAAACGGTACGCGCGGGGAAAGCATGATGAACGATATGATGGACGCGATGTCCGACAGTCCGGCGGAGATGCGTATGCACATGTCGGGTGGCCGCAATCAGGGAGTGCCCGACAGCTCCGCATCCCTTCGGAACGAACATCACAATATCTTCTCTCTCTGGAGCTTTGCCCCAATGGCCGTGGCCGTGTCTTTGATGGCGGAACAATCGGGCACTTGGACATCTGCCTGACCGATACGGCGGAGGACTGTGCCCACCTGGCTTGCAGCCGATCCGGCGTGGGCACGGATCGGCTGCAAAGCCAGGGGCGCCAGACTCGTTCCCGTTCGCGGGCCCGGGCTGGCCGGCTGGAGCGCCTTATCGGGTCTGGCGGCGACGGATGCCGCACAGTCCGAGAAGACCCATGCCGAGAACCGCAAGAGAAGCAGGCTCGGGAACGGCCGCGGGGGCTACCTCTAACCGGGCGTCGAAGCTAGTGGCCGTGCCAGCTTTGGCAACCAGCGTGATGACCTCAGTCTCTGAGAACAGGCGGCCAGATGTTCCGTATCCCGTCGACTCACCGGAGAATGCGGTGTGCCCGATATTGGGTGCCGAGAAGGTGGCGGTGTTGATCAGGGTCGATGTCCCGAAGGCTTTGTTGTGGGCATCGATGTACGTGCTGTAGCTCAGGAGTCGTCAATGCCCAAGGTTCCGCCAATCGCGTTGTCGAATTGCTGCTGGCCGATGGGCCCCCTTAGGCCCGTCTCGGTCAGCGAGATCACCAACGTCCCGCCTTTTCGCTTGGAAGCGACGTTGAGTGAATCCAGATCGATCAGCGTCCTGGAGTCGGCAAAGGGAGCGCCGATCGCGCCGACGCTATTGATCACGAAAGTGCCGTATGACCTCAGGGGAAAGAACGCGGCTGCTCCCACACCACTGCTCGTTATTGAGGAAAATCCTGCCTCCGAAAGCTTAATCGTCAGCACTGGAGTGGCATGCCCGGCGGCAGCCCCGACGAAGGGGGCCGCCAGGACGGCGATAGCAAATGTGAGACGGAAACGCATTTTAACTCCCAATAGAGGCGCATTACCGGGTTAGCCTACCAATTACCCATTGGTCAAGTCTTATTAATTGATAGCTCACTCACGAACTAGGTTGATGATGGGTAACAGTCAGAAATGTGCTTTCGCGCTGCTTTTAGGACAGACTCCATGCCCTGGTAAGACGCGACGTACCTCCTCGGAACAACCCGGAGGAAACTGCCGGAGCGGGCATGCCGGACGGCCCTGGCTTCAACGTTGCGGCGCACAGGGGCGGGCCGCCGTCACTCCCTCCGTCGCGCGCTTGGCCCTTAGCCATTCCGTTCCTGAGCGTGACTGCCCCTGGCCGGCGAACGTGCCATGCCAACGCTGATCCGCGCATGGGACGCGGCTTAAGCGGCCTCCTGCACTTGTGGCTCCTGATGATGAGGCGTGGCCGCCGGACTTGCGCGGGATTCGTCGCCTGTGTATGGCACCTGCTGCATACGGCCTTGACCACAGACGCTGGACACGTCTGGCCCCCAAAGCCGCCTGTGGAGCATACCAATCATGGCGCTCAGCTAATGATCGCGTTTTCCACCAATTCAGTGGGTAAGTATGTGAATAAGCTTGCAGAACTCCTGCTTTCAGGCTTGACGGGGTTCTTTAAGCAATCTGCCTATAAAGTTAGCAATTTTCGAGGCCTGTAATCCGAGAATCGCCGCACTCGCTGCAGAGCGCGGGTTAATGGTAATATATTACAAAATGGGACAAAGCTGATCACAGGCGGAAGGACCGGAACTCCCCAATTTCCGCAGTTCAGAGTGGGACTGAGTTGCTGCCTTGGCGGGTCGTCGCCCGCGCTTTCGGTGCAGGTCACGCTGTTTCCCTCTTCGATCCTCTGTGTCCATTTTATGACGCACAGCACGGCTACGGTCGGCCGCTGGCTAACGCCGGAACCAACGCGCAACCGCTTTGATGGGATGCGCACGGCAGCTCGGATCGAGGGCTGGTTCCCACCCCTCGCTCCCTGTGGGACTGAATCTCACCGTGTCTTTCTTCGCCTGCAAGCAGCATCGTCGGCATCGCTGGCACATCTATTGTCCGGAGCAGCGTTGACGTTCTGGGTGCGCACTATATACCCTCGACTCTTACGTGCTTCGCTGCGTCAGGTCGGAGTGATATCCCGATGAGGGCTCTACTGCTGGCGTTCACCATCACTGCCTGTCTCAGCGTTGGGCTGCAGGTAAATGCTCAGAATCCAAATACAGGCACGGCAACCTGCAAAGACGGCACGTCGGTCAGCGCGGCGACGCGTCGAGGCGCCTGTCGAGGTCATGGCGGGGTCAAGGCGTTCTCGTCTGCAGCAGTCACTGCGCCGCCTTCATCGTCACCCGCGGCAGCATCACCCTCCTCCGTACCGACACTGGCCCAGAAGATTCAAACGCCGGCGTCCCAACCTACAGTCACCGGCAGGGCAGGGCAGGTCTGGGTGAACGCTAAGTCGAAGGTGTATCACTGCCAAGGTGATCGCTACTACGGCAACACCAAGGCTGGCTCCTACATGACCGAGGCAGCCGCCAAGGCGCAGGGTGATCGGCCCGATCACGGGAAGGCCTGTTCGTAAGGTCGGATTACTTGGACGTGATCGCGTGTCATCGAGCCCGATGGCTAAGAGAGCCTTGCCTGGACGGCTGGCCCCGATGGTGGGCGAGATATGGAGTGGTGTGCGACTCTGCCGCCCCGCTGGCGCGGCGAGCCGCTTCGCCTCTCGCCGAGCATCCAGGGAGTTGACCCGGCTTGCCCCCGTGCTGTTGGGGCAGGAGGGGAGCATCGGAGCCGGCTTGATTATTGCTGCCTCGGAGCGCAGCTCTCATCGGTTCGTGCCTTGACCCCGCGTGTAGGCCGCAAGGGAGGGCGTCCCCGGGCGCCGCTATCCCAGCGCGCAACGAAAACGATCAAGCAAACGGTGTCCCTCTTGCGTGAGGCGTCAGCATTCACTGGCGAACCGCTGCCTGCACAGCTTCGGGTCCGCATGATACGTTGCGCGCTGGCGCAGGAAAGATTGCTGCCGCCGGCCCGCAGCGAGTAGGGCCAAACTTTTCCGCCGCCGCGAGAGGTGCTGGGTGGCCGCCCCCCATAGTCTTGGCCGGCTCCATAGAAGGAAGTTTTGCTGGCCTAAATTGTGGACAGGGCGGCCCCCAACAAGATAGTGGTCGACGCTGTGGGGCGTCGCTCGCTTCAGGACGAGATGATATTGATCCCGTTGGCTCCGCCCGGGGAAGCGAAGGTAATCTGGGTGCCGTCCTTGAGCGTGACCGCGCTGCCACCCCCGGCCAGGCTGGCTTTGACCGCATTCGCGGCGGCGCCCGAGCCAGCGGCGCCATATAGCGTGTCGAAGCCGGTCATCGCGAGGGTTTCGCCAGGGTGGGTATTGTAGAGGAAATCAACCCCGGGGGTGACGGCCGTTTTGGTGATCGTGCTGACCAGCTGGCTGTTGATGACGTAGAACGTATCGTTGCCGCTGCCGCCGATCAGGCTGTCGTTGCCGGCGCCGCCGATTAGGGCATCGTTGCCCGACCCGGCCACCAGCAGATCGTTTCCAGGGCCGAAACTGCCCCAAAGCTGGTCGTTGGTCTGCGATGCCGCCCCAAACAGGGTCTCGTTGCCCCCGCCCGCGACCATCAGGGCACCGGGATTGGAGGCACCGCCCGTAGTGGGGCTGGCGTAGACAACGACGTTGTTTGCTGCGCCGACGATGGTGTCGCCGCCGCTACCGCCTACGATCACGTCCAGAACCTGGGTGGGAGAGTTTCCCGCGTAGAAGAACACTGAGCCGCTGCCGCCGATGATGCCGGTCGGGCCCGGGTTCGCGCCCGCGAAGATCGTGTCGGCGCCGCTGCTGAGCGCGACCAGATTGGAGCCGCCCCCCAGACTGACTTGGCCGGTACCGCCGAGATTGTAGTTGTCAAAGCCGCTGCCGGCCGCCACAGTATATGCGCCCGACAGGTTGAACACGTCGTTACCGTTGCCAGCGACAACCGAGGCGGGGCCGGCTCCGGAGTTCGTGAAGCTGATATTGCCGCCGCCCCCGAAGAAGCTGCTGCCGCCGGTGACGCTCAGATTGCCGTTCTTCGAACCATCGACAACGACTCCATAGCCAGCGGGAACGTTTACGATCCCACCACTGGTGATCACCAGCTCGTTGGTGCCGGCGCCCGTAGGGGCCGGCGAGGTGCCACCGCCAGCGACGCTCGCGACCGTCAGGGCACCGGATGCCAGCAGACTACTCAGGGTGTTAGCGATGCTCTGCGCAAGAACCGTGTTCGCCGGTCCGGAGAAATTATAGGTGTTGCCGCTGGCGCCGGGGACAGTGATCGTGGCCATTCGGGGTCTCCGTTTCGGGCTTGCTGGGCGGGAGGCCCACTCGGCACGCAACGTTCCCTCAACGCCGCACCTCCTTTCAAGCAGCAAAGTAGCAAGATCGTCGCTTCTCGACGTTCGATGAACGAATTAACGCCCTTCAGTGTGAGGGAACAACGCTCGAATAACGAGATGGGGATCGGCAACGATGTCTGGATGGCCAACACGTCACCATCCTGTCAGGGGTCACCACGGTGACGGCGCGGCCAGCCAACCGAGCCGGTCGGTCCAGAGCATGATCGTTTTCGCGATCGTGGGACCGGGGGCCTGCTTCAGGCGGTTGAAGCCGGTCGTGACGCTGTCGGGCGGCTTGACAGCAAGGCGTCCAGCACCGCCCCGTGCTCGGCGGCGAGACGCGCCGCGACCCGCGCGTAAAGCCGCCCATGGACTTCGGCGCGCAGCCGATTCACCAGCCGGTCGAGGGTGCTGAACGCCGGCAGGTCGTAACCGCTGCGAGAACCCCATGCTCCCGACGCAGCCGGACCTGCTACGGTCCGGCTTCTTGGAGACGTTGAGGCATCCAGAATTGCCTGATTTCGGGGAGCACGGTCGGGATGTCGTGAT
>Ga0208589_1000864_pt1 | contig 13343 bp, 12 predicted proteins | sample NGESurshal092012_2_FD_184486 | JGI IMG/M metagenome (GOLD analysis project Ga0208589, IMG submission 184486) | Arctic peat soil microbial communities from Barrow, Alaska - NGEE Surface sample F53-2 shallow-092012 (SPAdes) | ecosystem: Environmental > Terrestrial > Soil > Wetlands > Peat ... | reverse complement strand
GATGGCCACGCGCTGCTTCTGGCCGGTCGAAAGCTGGCGGGGCAAGGCCTGCAGATAGGGCGCCATGTCGAGTTCGCCCATCAACTGGGTGGCACGCGCCAGCGCCGCCTCGCGCGCCCACACCAGCACCTTCATGCCGAACGCCTTGCCGTAGCCGGCAATTACGGCGCCGATCCGGCCGTAGCCGTAGATACCGAGGGTCTTGCCGCGCAGGCTGTGGCCGACACCGATCTGCCAGCCGCCCGCCTTCAGCGACGCCATTTGCTGCGGGATCTGCCGCATCGCCGCGATGATCAATCCCCAGGTGAATTCGCAGGTCGCGTAGGACGGCGTATCGGCGTGCTGGCCCGACGACACGATGATGCCGAGCCGGGTGCAGGTGTCGATGTCGATGTGCGGATAGACGCTGCGCTGGCTGATCAGCTTGAGCTTCGGCAATCGCTCCAGCAACGGCGTGCGGATTTGCGTCCGCTCACGGATCAGGACCAGCGCCTCGGTGTCGGCGAGCCGCTCCGCCAGCGCATCGACGTCCTGGACATGATCGTTCCAGATCTTGACGTCGTTTCCCGCAAGTTTCCCGAAGCAGTCGAGGGTGCGTACGGTGTCGAAATAATCGTCGAGGATCGAAATCTTCACGATACGCACTCCCTTTTGAAAGCGGCCTGAAGCGCTACTTCACCGCGAGCAATTCGACGTCGAACATCAACGTCGCGTTGGGCGGGATGACGCCGCCGGCGCCGCGCGCGCCGTAGCCGAGCGCGGGCGGAATGATCAGGGTGCGCTTGCCGCCGACTTTCATGGTGGCGACGCCTTCGTCCCAGCCGGCGATCACGCGATGCTGGCCGATCGGAAATTCGAACGGTTCGTTGCGATCGACCGAGCTGTCGAACTTCTTGCCCTTCTTGCCGTCCTCATAGAGCCAGCCGGTGTAATGCATGACGCAAATCTGGCCCGGCTTCGGCGAAGCGCCGGTGCCGACTGACGTGTCGATGATCTGCAAGCCTGATGCTGTGGTCATGGTTTTTCCTGTCTGGGCCAGCGCGCCGGACGGCGCCGCGGTGAGAAAGCCGATCGCGCCGACGATAATGGCGGCGAACAGCGGAAGTTTGCGGAAGGTGGGATATCGCATGGTGCAGCGTCCTTATGTGGGAGTGAGGCGCAGACGCTCTCAATAGCCGAGCGCGCAACCGTCCTTGCGGGGATCGGAGCCGCCGGTGAGCGTGCCCTTCTCCCAGTCGATCCAGATCGCCTGGCCGCCACCGAGCGGCGAGACCACGCTGGTGGTTTTGTGCCCGAGCTTCTTCAGGCCCTCGACGATGGCGGCGGGAACGCCATCCTCGAGCTGATAGACGCCTTCATAATGGAGGCCGCGTGGCATATCGATGGCCTCCTGCACGTCGCAACCATAATCGAGCATGTTGGTCAGCACATGGGTCTGCCCGACCGGCTGGTACTGGCCGCCCATCACGCCGAACGGCATCACCGCGCGGCCGCCTTTGGTAACGAGGCTCGGAATGATGGTGTGCAGCGGGCGCTTGCCCGGCGCGATGCAGTTGGGATGGCCGGGCTGCACCCGGAAACCGCCGGCCCGGTTCTGCAGCAGGATGCCGGTCTTGTTCGAGACAATCGCCGAGCCGAACGAATGCGCAATCGAATTGATGAACGAGCAGGCGTTGCGGTCCTTGTCGACCACAGAGATGTAGACCGTCGATGGATTCATCGGCGGCGCCACGTTCGGCAAATCGAGCATCCGGTCCATCCGGATCTTGTCGCCATGCTCGTCGGCGAATTCCCTGGACAGGATCCGCGCCACATCGACGTCGACATGGGAGGGATCGCCGATATACTGCTCGCGCATCATGTAGGCGACGCGCGCAGCTTCGGCCTCGAGATGGAAACGCTCGATGCTCATCGCCGGGAATTTCGTCAGGTCGAAGCGCTGGAGGATGTTGAGCATCACCAGCATGGTGATGCCGGGACCATTCGGCGGGCACTGCCAGACGTCGTGGCCCTTGTACATGGTGCCGATCGGGACAGTGGTCTCGGTGGTGTGAGCCGCGAAATCGTCCAGCGTGTGCAGGCCGCCGATGCCGCGCAGCGTCTCCACCATGTCTTCGGCGATAGCACCCTTGTAGAATGCGTCGCGGCCGCTTTTGGCGATGGCCCGAAGCGTCTTGCCGAGTTCAGGTTGATGGATCACGTCGCCGGCGACCGCCGGCTTGCCGCCGGGCAGCAGATAGCGCTCGGTGTTGGTGCCCTTCTTCAACTTGTCGAACTGGTTCTTCCAGTCAAACGCAATGCGGGGCGCAACGATATAGCCGTCCTCCGCGGCCTTGATCGCCGGCTGCAACAGGGTATCGAGCCCGAACTTGCCGTGATCGCGGAGAATGGTCGCCCACGCATCGACCGAACCGGGGATGCTGACGGCGTGCGCCGAGGTCAGCGGGATCGCATGCAAATTGCGCTCGAGATACCATTCCGGCTTTGCCGCCATCGGCGCCCGGCCGGAGCCGTTATAGGACACGATCTTGCCCTCGCCCCTGGGCTGGATCAGCGCAAAGCAATCGCCGCCGATGCCGGTCGACTGCGGTTCGATTACGCCGAGCAGCGCGCAGGCCGCCACCGCCGCATCCGCCGCCGTGCCGCCGGAGCGCAGCACCTCGATCGCGGTCAGTGCCGCCAGCGGGTGCGACGTCGCCACCATGCCGTTTTGCGCATGGACCGTCGAGCGGCCGGCGAGATGGAAATTCCTCATGTCAAAATGGCTCACTTTGGAAGGTTCGGCCGCGCCTGCGGGTGGGCCGATTTCAGGTGGGATTTCGGGGGCTTTCTTGACACTCTCTTGGCACATTCCAGCCGCGCTGGGCAATCCTCGGCCGGGGAATGACGGCAATGCGCGGCGCGGTTTTGAGGACCTTTCCCGCTACCCACCCGCCTGATAAACCGGCCGCATGCCGTACAGGGTTGCCGCTTTCTATCAATTCGTAAGCATTCCCGATTTCCGGGAATGGCGCGAGCCGCTGCGGGCGGCCTGCGCTCGCCTGAAGCTGAAGGGCAGCGTGCTGCTGGCGCATGAAGGCATCAACGGCACGCTGGCGGGCGAGCCCTGGCAGATCGGCGACTTGGTTACCGAACTGCGCGACGGCGCCCTCTTCGGCGGCAGGTTCGACCACCTCGAACTGAAATTCTCGCAGGCCTCCGCAATGCCCTTCCAGCGCCTCAAGGTCAGGCTGAAGAAGGAGATCGTCACGCTCGGCTGTGCCAGTGCCGATCCGACCCGGCAGGTCGGCACCTATGTCGAGGCCGCCGACTGGAATGCGCTGATCGAAACACCGGGCACCCTGGTGATCGATACGCGCAATTCCTTCGAGGTCGCGCTCGGCACGTTCGAAGGCGCGGTCGATCCGGGAATTGCGAATTTTGGCCAGTTCAAGGATTTTGCCGCGCGCCATCTCGATCCGGCAGAGCATCCGCGCATCGCCATGTTCTGCACCGGCGGCATTCGCTGCGAAAAGGCCAGCGCCTATCTGCTGGCGCGCGGCTTTGCCGAAGTCTATCACCTCAAGGGCGGTATCCTGCGCTATCTCGAGGGCGTTCCCGAAACCGAGAGCCGCTGGCGTGGCGAATGTTTCGTGTTCGACGAACGCGTTGCGATCGGCCACGGCCTGCGCGAGCGGGCGACAAGGCGCAATAGCGATGAGTGAAGCAAAAACGCTCGGCGAGCGCATCGACCTCCTGGAAAGCCGGCTGGCGTTTCAGGACGACACCATCGAGACGCTGAACAAGACGATCACCGAGCAATGGCTCAAGATCGACGCGCTGACACGTCAACTCGCAGCGTTAGGCGAGCGCCTGCAGGAAGCCGAGTCGCGCGTGCCCGGCGCGGCCAATGAGCCGCCACCGCATTATTAGAGAAGAGGCCGGTATTCGCTAAAGCCTGATCGCAAGCCAGATCGTCAACGCAACGATGGCGATCACGGCGATGCCCCACACGACGGGCGTAACGCGCTTCGAACTGCCGCTGCGCGGCGAATCGTTGGCGGCGTGGTTAAACCGGCGATCGGGGGCTTCCGCCATGTTCGATCTCCGTTGCTATCGAAACGCCGACTTGACTCTGTCCCAGAGCGACGAATGTTCGCGATCACCGTCGGGCTTCGACGGCGCAGGCTGTGCCGCGCTGACCGGATCGGACGCGGGGAATGTGCCCACCAAGCCAGCTTCGAGCTTCGCGTGGATATCGCGATCCGCCGAAGCGGCCTCGCGCGGATCGGCGGCATGCCGGTCATGCGGCGCAGGATCGAACTTCTCAGCCATGACATCCTCCGTTGTAACTTCAACGGCGGCATGCGCGGGAAGTTCCCGGCGATCGGTTCGCTTCTGATTACGTTCGAAATCCAGTTCCCAGCGCTCCCACCGGCGTGTATCAGGAGCATCGATACGCTTCCCGAGCACCCCGGACCTCCGCTTGCCCCAGATTTCGCCCGCTAAACCGTTCATCGATGTACTTTCCGGGCGCCGGCAGCCGGTGCCTCCGATCTGGATGATGCGGCAGGCCGGCCGGTATTTGCCGGAATATCGCGAGTTGCGCGCCAAGGCCGGCGGCTTTCTCGATCTGTGCTTCACGCCGGAATATGCCGCCGAAATCACGTTGCAGCCGATCCGCCGCTTCAACTTCGATGCCGCGATCATCTTCTCCGATATTCTGGTGATTCCCCATGCGCTTGGCCGCGCGGTGCGGTTCGAAGCCGGCGAAGGTCCGCGGCTCGATCCGCTCGACACGCCGGAGGCGGTCGACACGCTGGCAGCAAATGCGGATTTTGCCAGGCTCGAGCCGGTCTATGAGGCGCTGCGCCGGGTGCGGGCCGAACTCGATCCAAAAATCGCACTGATCGGTTTCTGCGGCGCGCCGTGGACGGTTGCGACCTATATGGTGGCAGGCCAGGGCACCCCGGATCAGGCGCCGGCGCGCATGATGGCGTACCGCCATCCGGACGCCTTTGCGCGCATCATCGACACGCTGGTGGCGAACTCGATTCAATATCTGCTCGGCCAGCTCAAGGCCGGCGCCGACGCGCTGCAGATTTTCGATACCTGGGCCGGCGTGCTGCCGCCGCGCGAATTACAGCGCTGGTCGATCGAGCCGACGCGGCGCATCGTGCAAGGCGTGCGCGCGGTCGTACCCGACGCGAAAATCATCGGCTTTCCGCGCGGCGCCGGCGCGCTGTTGCCGGCCTATGTCGACGCGACCGGCGTCAACGCCGTCAGCATCGATTGGGCGGCTGAGCCGTCTTTGGTTCGTGAGCGCGTGCAGAACCGCGTCGCCGTCCAGGGCAATCTCGACCCGCTGGCGCTGATCGCCGGCGGCGCAGCGCTCGACCGCGCCATCGACGATGTGCTGGAAAATTTCGCGCGCGGCCGGCTGATCTTCAATCTCGGCCACGGCATCCTGCCGGAAACCCCGATCGCCCATGTCGAACAGATGCTGCGGCGGGTGCGGGCGTACAAGGGATAAGGCTCGGCGACGAGGCGGTTTCGGCAACAGCCCGGTACTGACGTGAAGCAAAAGCCGAGGATGCGAGCTCCCTCCAGCCGCCGCGAGTATGAGCGGCGGATCAACCGCGTCATCGATCACGTGCAGGCTCATCTCGACGATGATCTGACGCTGGAGCGGCTGGCCGAAGTCGCGGCTTTTTCGCCGTTCCACTTCCACCGGGTGTTTGCAGCCCCCGCCGGCGTCAGCGCCATTCCCTTCGCCAGCCGCTCGAACAGGCTGACATCGAACGCAGCCTCGAAATCATTCATCCGCTTGCTGACGGCGGAAGCCGCGATGCCCTCGCGCATCGCCGCCCGTGTCAGGTTCTTTTCCTCGCACACCGCGATGAACAGCCGCAGCGTGGTGAGATCGATCCGGCGCAGCAGCGCGCCTTCGGCAGCGCCAAGGTTGCGCGGCGCAGCGGAGAAATCGGAATCAACGGGTTGCAATAACATCTGAAACTTTCGGGCTGTGTTGAAACGGACGTTACCCGCTGAAACGGACGTTACCCGCGCCGGGCCCGCGAAAAATCTCAAAAGCGGGCAAGCAACGGCGACTGTTTGAGAAACGATTCCAAGTCGGCCGCGAAATACCGCATTTCATTCTAATCGGCGCGCACCCGGTTGAGTGGATGCGTCTCCGCACGACTTGACGCCAGCGTCGGGGCGTCGAGACCACACGATTTCACCGTACGCGACCCGCTTCCGCCAAACGTCTCGGCCAGCCAGCGCCGGCACGGCCGAAGTTCTGGCGAAGACGGTCTATGCGCCATTCGTCTGCGCGCCAGTATCGCTCACGGTAACTCGCCCTGCGATCACCTGTTGCGCGCTGACGCAGTCGCGTCCATCGCATCCCGGCCCACGTTCCTGACGATTCGCGAAACGCCCATTACCCGAGCGGGACACCCATAAAGAAGAACTGATTTGCCCAAATCGCGAAACAGAATATTTTTCGCAAAGGGACTGGACAGCCCAAATCAGCTTGAACGGTCAAAGCGATATCCGGTTTTTCGCGCAGGTGGTTTTTTATCCATTCGGGGTACCCTCCTCGTCCAGAGCGCGCGAACTGCCTGTGGTTGCTGGGGATACCTTCAGCGGGGAGCTGCCCACCGAAATCCCTGCAGGGATTTCCCGGCGGCACCCCATGCCGTCTCAGGCTTCACCACCGGCAATTATGATCGAGATTCACTGCGTGGCGGTGGTCCCCGCTGAGTGCGGCAAACAATCACGACTTTGTCGCCGTCCATTGTCCCGGGCAGCTGTTCGGACCGACAAGGGTCCCAGACGCTTGTCGGCCGCGAACGTGACCGACGAAATCGAATTTGAACCCAAGGACGACTGCGTTTCCCCTGACACCACCAGCTCGCGTAACTTGACCGGTCGCGCCGCCGCCGCTTATCACGCCATTGCTGACCGAAGTCGTAAGCGACCACGGCGGAAGGCAATGGGGTGATGCCGACACCGCCCACGTGCCGTCGACCGATTCCGAACGGGGCTCCGACCTGCGCCCGGCTGAAGTCCGGTGTGTCGTGTGAGATTTTCCGCGCGGCTCCGGAGATGCCTCCTCTAAGCTGCCCGAAACCGACTTGTTTATCTTCCCAATCGTGCCACCGACCGAGCCAGCCTGGGCGAATGCGGGAGCATCGACGAGCCACGGCGCAAGCACCCCGAGCGATCCGACGACCGCCAGTATCCTTGATAATTTTCCCATATCAGTCACCAAAAAAGTCGGCCACTTCGGCGGCATCTCTCAAAGGATGTCAATGATGGCATTCATGCACCGCGGCTTCACTGCGTCTAACAAAGGTTTCATCTCGTTGCCGCGGTTTCTAAAGTGGCTTTCAATTGCAAACTTCGTGATTGTACATCGTTGATTTGCCGGCTGGGGAACTGTATTCAAGTCGACAGCCCTTGCCCACAGGACGGCAGCCTCCCGAACCACAAATAATCTGCTGAGCTGTCTGCCTTGACGGTTTTTCTTCGACCTTTTCCCGCTGGGGTTGGTCAGATTTCGACCGGGGCGCCTCATGCGTCGCGATCGGCTTCTCGTGCTCTTTCTCGCATTCGTTGTCGTCATCGACACGATAACCCGCCCGGCACGTGATCTTCACGCAGCGCTCTCCGTCGGCCTGGTAGCCGTGATCGCAAATCAGAGGGCATATCCGTCCGGTCTTGCTGCGCACAGCGTCGAGCGCATCGAGGCTCACGACCTTGACGTCGAGTTTCATACCGGCATTCTTGTTGAACAGGCTGAGCGATTTCTGAGCAGCCTCGCCCCAATTGTTACCCACCGAACCGATGTTGCAGCCGACCCGGCGCAGTTCGGTTTGAAGCAGACGCGGGATGTCGCCCAAAGCGGGTTGCCCGGAATCAGGTGTCCTTGGTGCCGCATCGTCGGACGGCGTCAGCGCTGCGACCGGTCCGATGGGTCGATCGTCCTTCATTTTTGCGGCCGCTGGTTTCGCCTCTTCATCTGCTTTGGCTTCGTCGGCCTTCTTCAGCTTGTCCTCTGACGGCTCCAGGTCGCCTGCCGTTTTGGCCAATGCGGTGGCTTTGGCGCGCTCGGCTTCGGTTACCTTTGCCTCCTCGCCCTTGTTGGCAAGCTCAGCCGCGACTCGCGCCTGCTCCGCGACTCTTGCCCGCAAGGCGGCCTCGGCCTGTTTCGCAGCCTCGACGCCTTCGCTGGCAACGCGGGTCTGCTCTTCTTGCGCGGCCTTGGCTTTCTGTGTCGCCGCCACGCGAGCCTGCTCGGCGGCGAACTTATCGCGACGGGCTTTGGCGACATCGGTGTAAAATCCAGATGGATGATTCCTGATGAAGGAATCCCAAACCGACGGCTCGTCGACTTTCAGCGCGATTTCGTAGTCGCTCTTGGCCGCGGCGACGGGATCGGCAACGCTCGTAGCATGGGGCGGCGGCACTACGGCGGGTGCCAGCGCGACATCATTCGCTGCCAGCAGCCGCTGCGCGCCATCGGCGCAAACCGACGCAATGATTTGACACGCGTTGCCACGCTTACGGCAACCCGACAAGGCATCGTCTTTGGCGTTCTGAATATCGGCACGCGCAACGATGGCCCAGTTGGAGTCCGAGTGGGTGAAGACGCCGCATTCCGTCCCGAAAAAACTGATCTCGGTCGAGCACTGCGACGCGGCGCCACAGGACGCCTGGGCGCTGGCGACTGCAGCTTTCCGGGTATCCTCGGACCACGCCATACCCCACTTGTTCGTCGCCTTGGAATAAACGATCGCGCCCCACGGTTTCAGTCCGCTGATGCCGCGCAACCGCCGTAGCAGACCTTGCGTGACCTCTCCGGTGGAAACGAGCTGGTTGGCCCGTTCAAATTCCCGAATAGCCTGATGCGCCGCCGTGCTCATTGGCCCATCGAGCGAACCTGGATCAAAATTGAGCTCGTAAAGCCTCTCCCGAACTTCATGGAGCGATGCGGTATCACTGAGTTCGACTTTGTCGTTCGGTTGCTCGATGGCCGCCGATTCGAGCGCAGCCGTTCTTTGCTGTTTCAGATTAATGGTTGCAATATCTGCAAAGACCCCTTTCGGGTAACGGTTGAGATAGGCCTGGAAAAGCTCGGGGTTCTTTTCGTTCTTGATCGATTCCCAGAAGGCCAGCTCAAGCCTTGTTTCGTCGAACGGTTTGGCTGTATCGGTCGCGGTCTTGCTCGGCGCGGGCACCAACGCCACATCGTCCCCGCCCAGCGAGCCATAGATGAAGGGTTCCTGCTTGTTATCGGTGGCCTTCAATACATCGTCGCGGGCGTAGCCAAAGGCCCGTCGCAGATCGAGACCGGGCCGGGGAAGGTATTTGACGAGCGCGGCGGTGAAGGGGCTGTTCTTGCTGTCGCCGTCGGATGCGGTAGAGCCGGCCTTCGCGGCGAAGGCAATCAGCGTGTTCGGACTTTCCGGCTCGACTTTGGCCAAGCCTCGCCCGATTGCACGCGAGCCAATCGAGCGCTTCATGGTTTTGTTGAAGGGGTTGTCGCGGCACGCGTCCAGAATGACGAGCCGCAGTTGCTTTGCGGGTTCGATGACCGTCAAAATCCGATCGAGTGGAATAGCCTCGTCAAAGGCATCGATGTCGCGTTCAAGGACGGCATCGACCGGGATCACGTAGTTAGTCCCGTCGATTTCGATGCCGTGTCCCGCGAAATAAACGATGGCGATATCGGCGTCGCGAACGGTGTCGGAAAAATCGCGCAAAGCGCGGCGCATCTCGCTCACCGTGAGGTCGCGTTTGAGCTCGACGACGTCGAAACCGGCCTTCTTGAGGATCGCCGCCATCGCTTCGGAATCGTTGGCGGGATTGGCGAGCCGGATGACGTTTCGATAGGCCGAGTTGCCCATGACCAACGCCACGCGCTTCTCCGCTAACGCCGGTTGACTGAAAAGCCAGATCGACCAGACAGCCAAAAAGACGGCCCCAACGACGCGCATCAGGAAATCCCAAATCGGCAATGGCGCGAGCGTAGCACCCGAGCCCGCAACCACAATGATCCCAAGGAGTATATCGCTGTGTGATTTATGTCACATTCACGACGTCATCCCGATCGCGGCGCCAGAAGCGCCTTACACCTTCAAGCGTCCGGCGATGTGGTCCCCCACCCGCAGCGCGTTGGCGATGATGGTCAACGTTGGATTCACCGCGCCGATCGACGGAAAGAAACTCGCATCCGTCACGTACAGATTATCGATGCCGTGCGCCTTGCAGTTGAGATCGAGAACCGATTGTTTGGGATCGGTCCCGAACTTCAGCGTACCGGCCTGATGCGCGGTGCCTCCGATCGGTATGTCCTTGCCGAGATAAAGCGAACGTTCGAATAGATGCGGATGAACGTCCAGCTTGGTGAAGAGATCGCGTAGCTTCTGTTTCAGGCGGCGATGCGCCTCCATGTTGGTTTCCGTCAGGTCGAGATTGACGCGGTCGCCATCGTAAAAAATCCGGTTTTGCGGCAGCGGCAAATCTTCCGAGGTCAACCAGAAATCGATCGAATGCTGGGCGAGCCACTCGAACGGTTTGTTGGGAAACCATTGCAGGAAATCCGGCAATCCTTCGCCATGGATTTGGGCACCATCCGATTTGCCCACCATCTGGATGTGGCCGAGCGGAAAATCCCAATCGTCAGCGCCGAAATAGAAATCGTTCAAGCCCAGGGTTTTCTGGAACCGGGTCGGATTGGGCGTCCGCGAGATCGCGAGGATCGTGGTGTTGTTGTGCCGCATGTAGTTGCGGCCGACCAGTCCCGAACCGTTGGCGAGGCCATCGGGATGATCGTCGTTGCCGGACCGAAGCATCAGCAACGCCGACGACAGCGCACCGCAGGCCACCACGACGATGTCTGCGGTAGCGGTCGTCGTGACGCCCTCGCGCAAGATTTCGACCCCGGAAACCCGCGCGCCCTTGGAGTCGGTGGTGAGCCTGGTGACGTAACTCTGGGTTTGCAGGGTCAGGTTGGCGTGCGCCTTCAGCGCCGGATCGACGCAGATGATCTGCGCATCGGCCTTGCCGTTGGTGAGGCAGGGATAGCCGTCGAACGCATTGCACCGGATGCAAGGCGAGTGCGGCAGCGCCTGGTCGCCCTCTTCATCGAGCAGGATCCCGACCGGCAAATGAAAGGGATGATGGCCCTGGCGCTTGAGCCCGTCGAACAGTTGCTGAATGCGCGGTTCGTTCGTCAGCGGCGGATAGGCGTAAGGCCGCGGCGATGGCGGCTCGGTCGGATCCTCGCCGCGCAGCCCGTGGACGTGATAGAGTTCTTCGGCGCTCTGGTAATAGGGCTCGAAGGCCTCGTATTTCAGCGGCCAGGCCGGTGAAATGCCGTCCGGGTGGCGGATTTCATCGAAATCCCGCTCGCGCAGCCGCAGCAGAACGGCCCCATAAACCTTGCTGTTGCCGCCGACAAAATAGTGAAGTCCGGGATGAAAGCTTTTGCCGTCGGAACTATACCAGAGGTCGGTGGTTTGATATCGCGCATCCATGAAGACCGCCTGGGTATCCCAGTTCTCGCGCTCGCGCGGCAGATAGCCGCCGCGCTCGAGCAACAGGATACGCTTGCCGGTCTGGGCCAGACGCCACGCCATGGTGCCACCGCCCGGCCCTGAGCCAATGATGATCACATCGTAGTGTTCGTCGTTCACGGTCGGTTTGCCTTGCACGAGGTGCGGGACTAACGCTTTCGGAGCGGGGTTGTGCCCGCTGAATAAAATGGCTGGCGAAATTCGTTGCGAGCTCGAGCAGGGTAACATCGCATGATCAGTTTGGGCATCGTTCTGACGCTCGCCATTCGTGTGGGCCTGGTGCTGCTGTTCTTGCCCTTTAGCGCGCTCGACAAGCTGCTCAACTTCAAGGGAGCGGTGGCCCAGGCTGGCGAGGTGGCGCCAAGCCGGACGGTGGCGACCGGGCTGATCGTGGCCGGCGTTTGCATCGAAGTGTTCATGTCGCTCGGTGTCGTCACCGGGGTAGCGGACCGCGCCTGTGCGTTCGTTCTCGCCGGCTACTGCGCCGTGACGGCGTTGCTATGGAAGCAATTCTGGAAGCCGGGGGATTTTTGGGCGTCGAGCACCGGCCAGGGACGGACCTTGTTCTGGGATTTTCTGAAGAATTTCGCGCTCGGCGCCGGGTTTCTGTTGATTACATTCGGGACCGACGCGAGTTCAGCCGCGCACTTCATCGCGCATCCGACGGCGTCCACCCATCCCTATCGTGCGGCAGATCCGCCGGCGCGCCGATGAACGCTGCGGCCCGATGTCTTGCACGATGTCTTGCGCGGATTGAACTGGTCTGCGGCGATCCCGACGCCCTGGCCAAATTTTACGAGGCCGCGTTTGGATTTGCAGCAACAGGCCGCGCGCTCCCCTCGGCTGCCGGCGATGTCGAGCTTCGGCTCGGTGGGCACACCATCCGGCTGATCCGTGCCGGCCCGGATGGCCGCCCCTATCCCGCCTACGTCTCCGGCTGGAGCCCGCTATTCCAGCATATCGCCATCGTCGTCGGCGATATGGAGCGGGCGTACAGGCATCTTTGCACCATCCCCGGGTGGACGCCGATCTCGACATCCGGGCCCCAGATTCTGCCGATTTCCTCAGGCGGCGTCAGCGCATTCAAGTTCCGCGATCCGGAAGGCCATCCGCTGGAATTGATCGCGTTTCCGCCCGGCAGCGTTCCCAAGCAATGGCAGATGCCATCGCAGAATAGTTGCCTGGGAATAGATCACTCGGCAATTTCGGTTTCCAGCACCGCGGCCAGCATGGCCTTTTACGAAGGCCTCGGCTTACATCGCAGCGCCCACTCGCTCAACGTCGGACAAGAGCAGGCGCGGCTCGACGACGTGCCCGGCGCGGTGGTCCAGGTTACGGCTCTCGCGCCATCACAGGCGACGCCGCATGTTGAACTGCTGTGTTATCAGGGCGATTTCAACCGGCATGTGCCGGCGCAGGGACGCCATGACGCCACGGCCACCCGGATGGTGTTGACGGTCGACAATTACGCCGATCTCAAAACCATCTGCGCGCGTGCGGCAGGCGTGCTGCTGTCGGGGCCGGAGTTGTGCGAGGATAATTTTTATCGCGCATTGCTGCGTGATCCGGACGGACACTTGATCCGGCTTGAGACCGCGGCTTGATCGCAGAAACAACCCGGCAAATTCGCTCAGAACTTCGCAATCAAAAGCCACGCCGACCATCATCAGGGCGCAGCCCGCCAACCGTGGCAGGCTCGCAGTATGCTGCGCAAAACCGATCCAGCCGAAATGATCGAGCAGGACCGAGAAGATGAGCTGACCTGCGACGACGAGGCCA
>Ga0208589_1000863_pt1 | contig 13374 bp, 13 predicted proteins | sample NGESurshal092012_2_FD_184486 | JGI IMG/M metagenome (GOLD analysis project Ga0208589, IMG submission 184486) | Arctic peat soil microbial communities from Barrow, Alaska - NGEE Surface sample F53-2 shallow-092012 (SPAdes) | ecosystem: Environmental > Terrestrial > Soil > Wetlands > Peat ... | reverse complement strand
GGCACGGCAGCGGGAAAGGCGGTCATGACTGCCCGGCGAAGGTCAGGGTCGCCGAGCTCGCGCAAGATCACAGGTTTAGTTCTTCTTCCGTTGGTCAGTCGCCCGCGCCCGGATGCTCGGGCGTTGCAGGCCCAGTCCGCTTGAGGCATCGGGGCAATGACGAAACGCCGCCCGTTCAGGAGCACAGGTGAGACGGGGGTGGAATGTGGCCGCCCGGAGACGCGCCCTGCCACGGTCAGCACATTGATTGCTCCCAGGGACATTCCTATGTGCGAAAGTGCTTTGAACACGATATTCGCCGGATACAGGTAGAGCGGCTTTTTCGCGCGAGGCTTTCTCACAGCGCGGTCCTTTCGTGACTTAGAATGCTGATTTCGAAGACCATGTCGCAGCCTGCCGCCCGGGCGTAGCTGGCGCGCGGCCGTGTCAGGTGCTGCGGGCGGCCGGTCATCAGGGGAGGAGAGTGACCTTGCCGTAGACGGTGCGGGATTCAGCCAGCTCCATTGCCTCGCGGGCCTGGGCCAACGGCAGCCGCGCGGCGACGTGTGCGGTGAGGACGAGGTCGGCGAGCAGGTTCAGCACCGTTGTGAGATCCTGCCGCACCCGGGCACGGAAGGCTTCAGGGTGGCGCCGGTGCCCGGCCCACACGTCGTAGAAGGTAGCCCGGTGCCCGTTGGGCAGCGCGTTCCACCACGCCAGGCGGATAAGGAGAGCAAGGAAGGGGATGACCATCGACCCGGTGCCTTTGACAACGGAGGCGATGGCATAGCTGACGAGAGTTCCCCCTGGGGCCAGCAGTCCCCACGAACGGCGAAGGGTGTCTCCGCCGATGTTGTCGACGACCTCATTGGCGCGCCCTGAGTTGTCGGCGTAGTGGACCACTACGCTCATCCCCTCGGAGCCCATGCGCCGCGACACCGCTTGCCCGATTCCGCCGGACCCTCCGGTCACGATGGCGACCCTTGGAGTCTGCGACGTAGAGATCGGCATGGCCCCGCTCCTTTCACTGAGGCTGCAGCTCCGGCCGCAGCCCTGTCACGTCAAATAAACGAGGGTCTGTCGTTGGAAGTAGAAGCGTGTGCGCAGGCCGGGCGGGCCGTGTTAAGGAGTTCCCGTCTGGCTTCTTCCTTCCCCAGGTGGTCGTCATCACCTGCGACGACCACCCACTGCCGATCGCCAGCAGCGTCCTCAGCATCCGCAACGTCGGGGTCTTGCCGGCGCCGCCCGGGCCGGGAAAGCCGAAGATCTCGCCCCCCTGCAGGTTCTGGCCCCGGCTGACGGCTAGCCGGGGCAGCGCCAGCTCGCGGACCGCGCTCTCGTGCGATCCAGCTGCGCCAGCCCGTGTCCGCGTCTGTCCGGTAGCGGATTTGCGCGCGGTCGGCGGGGACCAGGCCGCCCCAGACACCGTGCTGGCCGATGTCCCAGTGCCGCAGCGACAGCGCCAGGCATTGGCCGCGTACCAGGCAGGCCGTGCAGATGGCGATCGCCGCGGCCGCCTCCTGGCGGGCCTTGCCTGCCTCGGCGCTGAGCGGGAACCACTGGTCAGGATCAAGGTCGCCGCCAGCACACCGGGCGTGCCTGATGAGCTGGGCCCACGAGGCCTGATCGGTGAACGGACGGCTGGTCGCATCATTCAGCGTCACCGGCTCGGAGGGCGCGCGCGGGGGTCGCATCAGTGGACGATGTGAGGCGCGAGCCGTGGCGGGCATCCGTGCTGCACCAGATTGGCGACCTGATGCCAGTCAACGTGGCCGGCGACGGCCTGGGCGAGCGGTTCCGGCGCGCCCTCGCCAAACGAGGAAACCAGCGTGTGGACGATCATGAAAACTCCCGTGGTTCGTTATTTAGAGGCTGCTGGTTGGCGTGAATAGGTCGGCGAGTCCGGCTCGGTCAGGACCTCGGCCCGGACCCGGTCGCCGACGGCCGAGACGATCTCGCTGCCGTCTTTGCTGGGTCGATGTGGACGCGGTAAGGGCGAGGTCCGGCGGGGGCGCTGACTGCTGCGACGACGACGTCGGCCACCGCCCCGGGCCTGGCATCGCCGGGGATCAGCGCGGCCAGGCGCTCGGGCATCACCTTCAGGTAATCGCCGTAATGGTTGTCGAACTCCGTCGCGCGGGCGGCATCGGCCGGTCCGCCCGCATTTGCGAAGTGATTGGTCCCGGAGGTGTAGGCGCCGGGCACGACGATGATGGTGTCGAACCCGAACCGGACCAGTTCGCCTGCGTAGGAGACCGCGAGGGAGTCCATCGCGGCTTTGGCCGCGAAATAGGGCCCGGCGAACGGCGCGCCGCCGCCGCGCGCGCTGGTCGAGCTGATCCAGACCAGGCGACCTGAGCCTTGGGCCCGAAGATGAGGCAGGACGGTGCGGTTGATGCGCTGCGTTTCCAGCACATTGACGTCGTACTGGCCGGCGAGTTCCCCGTGGCTGAACGCTTCGCCCGGGCCAAGCAGCATGTGCCCGGCGTTGCGGACGAGCACATCCCGCCGTCCCTCTGCAGTGAGGAGCGCCTGGACCGCGGCGTCGATCGTCTGCTGTCAGTCACGACCAGGTCAACCGGGTGGATCGACAGGCCGTTCTCGGACGCATAGCCGGTAAAAACCCTGGCCGCGGGCGCGTTGCGTCCCTTGACCTGGCGCATCCCGGCGTAGACAGTGTGACCCGCAGCGGCGAGGGCCAGTGCGCCGAAGCCATTTGATGTGCCTGTGATGAGCACGATCTTGCGATCAGGTGTCTGCCAGGAGCGGCCAGCAGGAGCGCCGTGTTGAGGCCGGGCATACGCGGGTCCTGCATCAAGCCCGGAAGCGGACAGCGGCCCCCGCCGGGGACTGCGGGGATCGCGCGAAACTATCGGTGCCTGCATCGTGGCTCTCCCAGTTCGCCAGATGTCCATGTGGACACAGGGCGCCACCGGGGTCCGGAGCAACGCTGTCGATGACGCTACCAGTCTCCGGGAACACCTTGCAACGTGGCAAGCACTCAAATACTTGCCGGATACTCAGAATCTGCTGTCCCGTGCCCTCGCCGTCACCTCCCTGCTCCCTGCTCGCTAGTTGCCGGTTTCCCATCCTGCGTGTCTGCCCGACCACCTGACGCCCCGGCGCTAGATCGGTAGGTGCACTCACTGCCAGTTCAAGCCCTTTGGCCAGGTCGACGTCGTCGCCTACGAGAGCGGGCAGAGCCATCGGCGTCCGGCCCGTTGCAACAGCAGCTCCTGCTCGCCGTTCGCGACGTCCTGGCCTCCTGCGCCAGCAGCGCTCGCCCTGCGGCTGCCGTCACAGGTTCAGCAGCAGGTCGCGGACGGCGGCGGGCTGGGACAGGAAGGGGTGGTGGCCGGCATCGAGCTCGACGACGCCGCTGGCGCGGCGGGCGAACTCCCGCTGCAGCCGGGCCGGGGTTCCCCCGTCCTGGGCGCACACGAGGTACGTCGTGGGCACCTGCTGCCAGGCCGCTGCCGCGACCAGTTGCACCGTCACCTGCACGCTCTGCCTCGAGAGGTGGTCCGATGCCTGCGCCTGGGTGTCGGGGTCGCAGTCGTGTAAGAACGTGTCCACGAGCAGTTCGGGCCGTACTCCGAACGTGCCGCCGGCCGGGACGCTGCAGACGTGCTGCGGTACGCCTCGGTAGGCCTGTTCGTGGAGCGGGCACAGGCCGCACACGCAGAGGTTGAGCTGAGCAGCGAGAACGCCGGAAGGATCGCCGAGATCTGCCGTCGGCTGGACGGGCTGCCGCTGGCCATCGACCTGGCCGCCCGGGTGAGGCTGCTGCCCCCGCGGGCGCTGCTGTCGCGGCTGAGCCAGCGGTTCAGCGTGCTGACCGGCGGCCGCGTGATCTGCCGGGCGGCAGCGAACACTCAGGAGCGCACTCGACTGGAGTTTCGTTTTGAAGTGGCACGGCCCGTGGTCCGAGCGCTACTTTCCCGTGCCATCAACTCGTAGCGGACCCGGACGTCGTGTGGCTTCAGCGTGGATCCTTTTATTCTTTGTATGAGCAGGTCTAGGGCCACGCGGGCTATCTCGGCTTTGTCAGGCCGGATGGACGTGAGCGAGGGTGTTGAGAACCGCGATTCTTCTACGTCGTCGAACCCGACAACGCTGATGTCGGATGGCACGTCCAGCCTCTGCTCGTAGAGTTCGCGCAGCGCACCGGCTGCGAGTGCGTCGCTGAAGCAGAACAGGCCATCTGGCGGATCATCCTGGCTGAGGAGGGCGCGCACGGCAGTGGCGGCATGTGCCCGCCGGTAGTCCGGTGTGCGGGCATACAAGCCGTCGGCTGGCAGTCCGGCGGCGGTCAGTGCCTGGCGGTATCCCTTCAGCCGGAGACGGGAGGTGGCATCGGATCCGATGCTGCTCCCGCCCAGGGCGGCGATGCGGTGCCGGCCCGAGTCGACGAGGTGCTGGACCGCGTCGCGGGACGCAGCGACGTTGTCGATGCCGACGTGGTCCAGGGCTGTCGACGCGGTCACTTCGCCCAGCAGCACTACCGGCTTGTGGGAGCCGAGCCCGGCCAGATCGCGGGCCTTCAGCCCCAGGGAGCTGAGCAGTACGCCGTCGACCCAGCTGGACTGGGTGGCCGCGTCGAGGAGCGCGCGCTCACGCTGTGGTTGCCCGCTGGTCTCGTCGATCATGACGGTAAAGCCCAGTTGGCTGGCGCGCTCAACGACCTCATGGGCGAGTTCCCCGAAGTAGGGAACGGCGATGTCGGGAAGCAGCAACGTGAGGATGCCGGTCCGTCCCTGGCGCAGCCCGCGGGCTAGCAGGTTGGGCTTGTAGCCTAGCTCGTCGAGCGCGGCCTGGACCTTGGTCCGCATGGCGGGTGAGACGTAGCGGAAGTCGTTGACCACGTTGGACACTGTGCGTGGCGATACGCCGGCGCGCGCGGCCACGTCGCGCAGGGTCACTGCCACCTCGCCACCTTCTCACACGCCCCGGGCCGGCTCCAGCGACAAGCACGCCGGTGTCTAGCCGGGCCATCCGAACGTGGAGCCGGCCTCGGCCGTCGCGCCGTCCTTGACGCCGGTGACGATCTCCCGGATGGACTCGACGGGCAGCTTCGCTGTCCCGTCGGCGAACAGCAGGCCGTTCGTCTCCTGGGCGGTGTCCCTGAACTGCGTGTAACAGAATCCGGTGACCTGCGTGCTGGCCCGCACGGCGTCGAACAGCTCCCGCAAGAGCGTGGCATATTCGGAGTCCGATCCGGCGGTTGCGTAACCCCAGGCATCGTCCGCGCTGGACCGGGAGATGCCCCCGAACTCGGTGATCATCAGCGGGGCGTCCCCGTCCAGGAACTTCTGTGCCTGGGCGGCACTGAGGATCGGGCGGCGGCCTTGCGGGCCGTGAGGGGACAGCACGGCGTCTAGCGCGGCCTGCCTGCCGGCGTACCGGGCGCGGAGGCGCTCGGCATCGACGGTATAGTCGTGCACTCCCAGGATGTCGCTGTCGACGTGCTCCCATCCTTCGTTGGACACGACTGGGCGAGTTAGGTCCAGGGCCCGGGTCAGGCTGGCCAGGGCCAGCGCGAACTTCTGCTGTGCGGGGCTGGATGCGATGTCCGGCACCCCCCAGCTCTCATTGAGCGGTACCCAGACCGCGATGGCGGGATGGCTGCGATCGCGCCGGACCAGCTCCATCCATTCTGTGACGAGCAGTTCGGCGGCGGCCGCGGAGAACTGGTAAGCGGCGGCAGTCTCGGCCCACACCAGCAGGCCCAGGCGGTCGGCCCAGAACAGGAAACGCGGGTCCTCGGCTTTCTGGTGGATGCGGACGGTGTTGAACCCCATCGCCTTGGTCAGCTCCACTTCCGCGCGCAGCTCGGCGGCGCCGAGGGTGGCCAGATGAGTCTGGGGACGGTAGCCCTGGTTGAGGACCGCCCGAAGGTAGTAAGACTGCCCGTTCAGCTGGAAGCAGCCTCCTCCGACCGAAACCGTGCGCAGCCCGAAGTAACTGACGAGGGAGTCGAGTACCAGCCCGGATTCTGGTACGCGGAGCACCACTGCGACGTCGAGCAGGGTGGGATTCTCGGGGGTCCACTGCAGCCGGGCCCGGTCCTGGCCGTTGCGCAGCGCCTCGATCGTGACGTGGATCGTGCTGGTCTTGCCCGTCACGCGGACCGACTGCTCGGCCAGGATCTCGCCGGCCAGGCGGATCTCGATCCGGAGTTCAAGCGCGGTGCCCGGGGCCTTTGCGAGCGTGATCTCGCCCCGCACGACCGCAGCGCCCAGGTCGGGGATCCAGGCGATGTCGGCCACATGATCAGGGGCGACCGTCTCGGCCCACACCGTCTGCCAGATCCCCGTGGTCCGCTCGTACCAGATCCCGTGTGGCTTGTCCCGCCAGTCCTGCTTCCCGCGGGGCTGCTCCGGATCACCCGGGGCGTCCTCGGCCCGCACAACGAGCACATGCTCACCTGCCCCCGCCGCCATCACGTCGCTGACGTCTGCGGTGAACGGCGTCTGGCCACCGACGTGACTGGCTACGAGCTGCCCGTCGAACCACACCTGCGCCCGGTAGTCGACGGCGCCGAAATGGATAAGGACACGCTGGCTGTCACGGCCGGCAGGTACCAGAGCGTCATGAGCGATCGCGCGGCGGTACCAGACGACCGGGTGGATCCCCCGGTCTCCAACCCCGGAAGCCGGCGATTCCGGCGGGTAGGGCACCTTCACTGTGCGGGCGAAAGGGTCTGCCGCCGGGGAGTCGAACCACCGTTCCGCCAGGCCAACGTCGGCATCGTCGTGGGCAAACTGCCAGCTGCCGTCCAGGCAGGTCCACTGCTCACGGCACAGCATGGGCCGCGGATAAGAACCGTCCTGCTGTGTCGCCCTCACCGGGTGATCCTCCTGCCGCCCGCCGGTATGTCCCTCAGACAGCATGACCTGTGCCTGTGCAGCGATGCAAGGCTCAGGTCCCCAGCCCTGCCTGGACACCGTCCGGATTGCCGGCCATCTCTTGCATCGATGCAATGATTATGAGACAGTCCGGAAATGTACCGCACAGCGCACTGGGCGGCTCGGGTTCGCAGGACCGGGACCCGTGCCTCGTCGCCGGTTCCCCGCCACGGGACCGGACCTGGGCGGGGGACCTCGCGGCCTGCCCGGCACCCGTCCTGAGCAGTATCACCGGAGATCAGCGGAGATCATCGACATGAGCGCTCATCGGCAAACCCCCGCACAGGCCACTGCCACCCAGCCACACCGGCTCAACCGCCGTGGTTTCCTCGCGGCCGCCGGGACGCTGGCCGTGGCAACGGTGGCGGCCGGCTGCTCGAACACCTACGACGTCGCGTCGGGTTTCACCGGAACCGACAGCGGATCGGGAATGTCCACCCTCGTGTACTGGAATCTGCTGAGCGGCGGCGACGGCAGTCACATGCAGGCCATGGAGGCTTACTACACCAGGACGCATCCGGGCGTGAATCTGCAGTCGACCATCCTCAGCTGGGGCGACCCGTACTACACCAAGCTGGCCATGGCGACCCGGGCGGGCAGCCCGCCGGATGTGGCCATCATGCACGTGAGCCGGATCAACGAGTTCGGGCCGCCGGGACTGCTGACGCCGCTCAGCCTGGACCTGCTGGCCGAGCACGGGATGCAGCCCAAGGACTTCACACCCCGGGCCTTCGCCAAAGCCCATTTCCGCGGCCATCAGCTGGCGATCCCGCTCGACACGCACCCGCTCGTCCAGTACTACAACACGGCGCTGTGCAAGAAAGCGGGCCTGCTGGACAGCTCAGGCCAGCTGCCGCCCATCAACGGGCCGGCGGCCCTGCTCGCGGTGCTGCGGAAACTGAAGAAAACAGGCGTTACCCCGGTGGTCTGCGATCAGGTCAACGATCAGTCCACCGCGTGGCGGCTCTTCTACACGCTCTACAGCCAGGGCGGCGGCAAGCTGGTCGCCGGTAACGGCACCAAGGTGATCCTGGACGAAGCGCTCGCCACCAGGGTCTTGTCCTTTATCTCCCAGATGGCCGCCGAAGGACTGATGGTTAGCAACGTCGACAACAACGGCGGTACCGCGCTGTTCCTGGCCGGGGATGCGGCCCTGTTCTGGGAGGGGGAGTGGGAGGTCGCCGTCTTCCAGGCGGGCAAGCTGCCCTTCAGCATGCAGCCGTACCCGGCCGTGTTCGGCACCGACGTGGCCTGGGCCGACTCCCACACCTTCGTCATCCCGCGCCAGCCCAGCGCTGACCCGGAAAAGCTCTCGATGGCGCTGACCATGATCCGCACGCTGCTCGGGCAGAGCCTCATCTGGGCCGAGGGCGGCCACATCCCGGCCTGGCTGCCGGTCCGCGCAACGGCCGCCTACAAGCGTCTCAAGCCGCAATCGAACTATGAGTCTGTCGCCGACCGCGCGGCCTACGATCCGCCTGCGTGGTACAGCGGGGCCGGGTCGGACATGGAGAACTACGCCGGCGCGGCCATCGGCACCGTGATGACGGGCGGCCTTTCGCCGCAGGCCGGCTACCGGGAAATGCGCCAGGCATTCGAGACCCTGTCCAAGGAGACGGTGCCGGTATGACCACCCGCGCGATGAGGCTGCCCGCCACCACGGCCGGGAGGACGACCCGCCGGGCGAGGCTGAGCGGCGGTGACCTGAGCGGCCTCGGCTTCCTGGCCCCGTTCCTTATCTTCTACGCCCTCTTTCTTATTCTTCCGCTGGTCCTCGACGTCGTGATGAGCCTGTTCAACACCAGCCTCGTGCTGCCCGGGTTCGGCAGCTTCGCGGGCCTGGCCAACTACCGGGAGCTGTTCGGCGACAGCCGGTTCTGGCAGGCCATGTGGCACACCATCTTGTTCACCCTCGTCAGCACCCCGCCGCTGGTCCTGCTCTCACTTTTCTTCGCGATCGCGGTCAACCGGATCTCCCGCGGCCAGTGGTTCTTCCGGCTGGCCTTCTTCCTGCCCTACATCCTGCCGTCGGCCGTGATCGCGCTGATCTGGACCTGGCTGTACGAGCCCGGCTACGGGCTGATCGACGGGTTTTTCCACCTGCTCGGCCTCGGTCCCCCCGGCTGGCTTTCGTCGCCGTCCCTGGCCTTGTACTCCATCGTCATCGTCACCGTCTGGTGGACGATCGGATTCAATTTCATTCTTTACCTCGCGGGCCTGCAGGAGATCCCCCGCGAGGTGTATGAGGCCTCGTCGATCGACGGCGCCAGCCGGTGGCGGCAGACCTGGCGGCTGACGCTGCCGATGCTCGGCCGGACCACGACGCTGGTGGTGGTCCTGCAGGTCATCGCCTCGCTCAAGATTTTCGACCAGATCTACCTGATCACCGCGGGCGGCCCTAACTACGCGACCCGCAGCGCGATCGAGTTCATCTACGACACCGGCTTCACCAGCCAGCGGGTCGGCTACGCCTCGGCGGCATCCCTGGTGCTGTTCGTGGTCATCCTCGTGGTGTCCTTCGTCTGGCTGGCCCTGGTCCAAAGGCAAGAGAGGGTCTGACCCGATGACCATCAGAGCGCCGCTGCGCCGGGAGAACCGGGCAGCCAGGACCCGTCCCGCCGCCCGGCCGGCGACAGGCCCGGCAAGGAACTGGCGGGACGGCCTGTTCCGCCGGGCGGTAACCGGCGTGGTCATCGCCCTCGCCCTGGTCTGGCTGATCCCGGTGGCCTGGACCCTTGACACCTCGATAAAGCCGGAAAACGCGACCATCCTCATCCCGGCGACGTGGGGGGTGCCCCACCCGACGTTCGCGGCCTACGGCGCCGACTTCTCGGCCACCGACCTCGGGCGCTGGTACCTCAACTCGGCCATCGTCACCATCTTCGTCACGGCCCTCACGGTGATCACCGCCAGCATGGCCGGATACGCACTGTCGCGCGGAACGTTCCGCGGGAAGCGCCTCCTGTTCGCACTCATCCTGGCCGGGATCATGATCCCGCCCCAGGCACTGATCATCCCGCTGTTCCGGGAACTGCAGAGCGCCCACCTGATCAACACCTACTGGGCGCTGATCCTCCCGCAGGTCCCGGCGCCGATCGCGGTGTTCATCTTCAAGAAATTCTTCGACGGCATCCCGATCGAGATGGAGCAGGCTGCAAAGGTGGATGGCGCGGGCTGGCTGACCACCTACGCGCGGATCATCCTGCCGCTGGCCCGCCCGGCGATAGCCGCCGTCGCGATCTTCACGTTCGTCTGGACCTGGAACAACTTCCTATGGCCGTTCCTCGCGGCCACCAGCCCAACCATGTTCACCATCCCGGTCGGCATCGGCACCGTGGTCAGCGGGGTCGGGATCGTGAACGCCCTGCAGATGGCGTCGGCCGTGCTCGGCGCGCTGCCCCTGGTCCTGGTGTTCCTGCTCGGACAGCGCCAGATCGTCGAAGGTGTGGCCGGGACCGGGCTCAAGTAAGCGGACGCCAGCGGTGGCCAGCAGAAACGGAGTAGAGAGATGGCCCAGATCATGCTGGATCAGGTCGACAAGACCTACGCCGGCGGCGTGAAGGCCGTCAGTGAGCTGAACCTGGATATCGGCGACGGCGAGTTCATGGTGCTGGTCGGCCCGTCTGGCTGCGGTAAGTCGACCGCCCTGCGGATGATCGCCGGACTGGAAGAGATCAGCGGCGGCACCATCCAGATCGGCGGCCGGGTCGTCAACGACCTACCGCCCAAGGACCGCGATATCGCGATGGTCTTCCAGAACTACGCCCTGTACCCGCACATGACGGTGGAGCAGAACCTGGCGTTCGGCCTGCAGATGCGCAAGATGGCGAAAGACGAGATTAGCCGCCGGGTCCGGGAAGCAGGCAAGATGCTCGGCCTGGAACCCTACCTGGACCGCAAGCCCGGCGCGCTGTCCGGCGGCCAGCGGCAGCGGGTGGCGATGGGGCGGGCGATCGTCCGCGAGCCGCAGGCGTTCCTGATGGACGAGCCCCTGTCCAACCTGGACGCCAAGCTGCGCGTCAGCATGCGCGCATCACTATCGCAGCTGCACGACCGGCTGAACGTCACCACCGTCTACGTCACCCACGACCAGATCGAGGCGATGACCCTCGGAGACCGCGTCTGCGTCCTGCGCGACGGCGTGCTGCAGCAGGTCGACACGCCGCAGAACCTGTTCGACCACCCGGTCAACCTGTTCGTCGGCGGTTTCATAGGCTCACCGGCCATGAACATCGTGACAGCCCGCCTGGACCGTCCGGACCGCGACGGCGGGCCAGCCATCATCTCGTTCGCCGGGTACCAGCTGCACATCCCCGTCGAGGTGACCGGCGCGAAGCCCGGCATCGAAAAATATCTCGGCCGTGAGGTGATCCTCGGCATCCGGCCATCCGACTTCGAGGACGCCAGCCTGGCCGACCCGGGCTGGGCGCGGATGCCTGTGACTGCCAACGTCACCGAGCAGCTCGGCACCGAGCTCCTCGTGACGTTCCTGATCGACGCTCCCCCGGTCGAGCACGAGGACACCGCCGCCCTCGCCGCCGACCAGGGCGAGGACGAGGCGGCGATCCCGCTCGCCGGGGGCAAATCCATGTGGACCGCGCGGGCCAGCGCCCGCAGCCGGATCTCGGCGGGCAGCCGGACAGAACTCAGCGTGGACACCAGTAACCTGCACTTCTTTGATCCCCGCAACGGCCTGGCGATCGGGCACCGCAGTGACCCCGACCTGCCGCCCTGACCAGCGCGGGATGACCACTCATGCGACTGAAGGCCGTATGTCGAGCCTTGCCCGACGGGCACCGCAGCGCTACCCGGCCTGGACAGCGGGATCGTGGTCCCCGCCCATGACCGCGGTCAGATGCGCGTCCGAATTGCCCATTTCGGCGTCGGCGAGCAGACGCCCCGCGGGGGGCCAGTGAATTCACGCAGCAGCAGCCAGCTCACCGCATCCCCGCTGCAGGTGATATTCGTTGATCATGCCACGGGTGCGAGCCTTTCTTCGGACGCAGGTAATCGTCGAGATGAACCGGTTCGGATAACGGTCTCAGTGGCGCGGCGTCGAGCAGGCAGCGGTGTGGCCGGCGCTGATTGCGGTGGGTCCGGTACTGGCGCAGGATCCGCCGCAGGGGGCTGGTTCCAGATGAGGGTGCGATCCAGGAATCCGCGGCGGCATCCGCCGATCCAGCGTTCGGTAATCGCATTCATGCGTGGCGTCCGGATGTTGCAGAGCACGGCCCGGATTGTGGGCGCCGGAAACCTCTGCCACCAGGTGATATTCGCGGGGAATGCCGCCAGCGCGGTCACACCGCTGTACCGGGAAATGATCCAGATCGGTAACGCTGTCAGGCAAACGGAAAGGCACGGCCTGGTTCAGCGCGCGGCGTTGATCTGCCAAGCGAGTGGATCTGCCGACTCAGCACCGGCTGGGCGATATAAAACTGCTCGGCCCCCCTGCTCAGCGTGTTTGTTATCCACCCCTCTCATGAGCGCCAGCCGCTCATCTGAGCATCCGAGAGGAATATGATGCGTGCCGTTATCTGGGAGGCACCCGGGAAGCTGGCGACCACCGAAGTGGCCGACCCAGCACCACGGCATGGTGAGCTGGTCATCCAGGTGAGCGCCTGCGGCATCTGCGGAACCGACCTGCACATCGCCGATGGCGAGTTCCCGCCCACGCCCTACCCGATCATTCCCGGCCACGAGTTCGCTGGCCGCGTCGCCGCCCGCGGTGACGGGATTCCGCCGGGCTGGCGGGACGGGGACCGGGCCGCCGTGGACCCGTCACTGTTTTGCGGTTACTGCCCGATGTGCCACCGCGGGCGGGGCAATCTGTGCGAGAACTGGAATGCGATCGGCGACACGGTGAACGGCGCCTTCGCCGAGTACGTCGCCGTGCCTGCAGCCAACGCCTACCACCTTCCGGACAGCGTGAACGACGCCCAGGGTGCCCTCATCGAGCCCCTGTCCTGCGCGGTGCACGGCCTGCGCCGCATTGGCCCGGTCGCCGGCCACGATGTCCTGCTGACCGGCGCGGGCACCATGGGCCTGCTGCTGCTGCAACTGCTCACCAACGCGGGCGCCCGTTCGGTCAGCGTGGTCGACCGGAAACCGTCCCGGCTGGCAGCCGCCTCGGCAGTCGGCGCGAAAAGAGTCGCCGAAGATGTGTCCGGGCTCGATGGCCGGACCTTCGGGGTGGTAGTAGACGCGACCGGGGCGCCGGCCGCGATCGAGGCGGGGTTTGGGGCGCTGGACCGCGGCGGCCGGCTGCTGGTTTTCGGCGTCACCAGCGCGGATGCCGCCGTGTCGTTGTCGCCGTTCCGCATCTACAATGACGAGATCACCGTGCTCGGGTCGATGGCCGTGCTGAACAGCTTCGGCGCGGCGGCTGACCTGATGGCAGTCGGCTCCATCGACACCAGCCCACTCCTTGGCACGCCCTTCACCCTTGATCAGTTTCCCCAGGCACTGGCCAGCGTCCGCAACGGCGAGG
>Ga0208589_1000862_pt1 | contig 13374 bp, 13 predicted proteins | sample NGESurshal092012_2_FD_184486 | JGI IMG/M metagenome (GOLD analysis project Ga0208589, IMG submission 184486) | Arctic peat soil microbial communities from Barrow, Alaska - NGEE Surface sample F53-2 shallow-092012 (SPAdes) | ecosystem: Environmental > Terrestrial > Soil > Wetlands > Peat ... | reverse complement strand
AGCCCGCGGACTGTTCGTCCCATCTAGAGCGGTGGCGGCAACCAGAGAGAGCCGGCAGTTGTTTAGCGTTTTGGTCCGAAGAAGGCAATCAAGCCAACGTTGACGGCAGGCTGGTTTTGACTGCTCGCCGGATTATTGTTCTTGTCGAAGAAGGATACGTTCGAGTGGTCGTTTCTGAACTCAACTCGCGCGAGAAGGCCTTCCACCATTTTGTATTCGTAGGTGATGGTGAATTCGTTTAACTTCTGGGCAGTCCCGGAGTTGAACCCCTGAGGATCGAGGTAGTACTCGAAACGCGGACTGAAGGAGGATTTGGCTGTCACCTGGTAGTGTCCGGCGATAGCGATGCCTTGCCAGCGCGCCAGACTGCCAGACGTGAAGTGGCCGGATTCGTCTTCGTCGGCATTGCGGTTCTGGCCGTAGTCGTAGTTGATGTAGGCGCTCAGCTTCGGCGTTGGCGTCAATACAAGGTTTGCATCAATCAGATTGCGCCACCCTACGTTTGTGCCGCTGTTCTCCGGGCCGACGTAGTAGTTCGTGTAGAGCGTGTACTTCGGTTTCGCATAAACACCAGTGAAGCCGAAGGTTTTACCGGTATTGTTATCGACGGTATTGTTCCAGCCGTTGACCACCTGGACGCCCGCGGTAAAAGTTTTGGTGACCGGCATGGAAGTGCGCAGACCGAAGTGGAAGTAGGGGATTGCGTAGGCGAACAGGAGGGAGTGGGAGTAGTTCCAGTTCGTCATCGACTCAATCACTTCGGCTCCGGCCGATGTAACAAATTGGCCGAAGTCAGCCTCGAATCCTTTTGCCTTGGCTGGTTTCAGGCTGACATATGCCTGCTCAATGTTACGTAGGCCCGACCCGCTGGGCTCTGCGGAATTGATGACATCGAACGCCTTGCCATAGCCGAGATCCAACTGGAAGCCGACGGGATCGGGAGAGTGCGCCGCTGTGATCTTTGCCATTCCAAGGCCGAATTGATTGGAATAGAAGTTGAAGTTTTGTAACTGGTTTTGTCCTGATGCCGGATTATTAAAGTTGCCCGTGAAATAGCCGTCGATGAGTCCGCTGAAATCGATGCCTCCAACGCTCCAGGTGGGTGGTGCTGCCGGCGCAGGAGTTGCTGCCGGAGCGGCTGGCGGTGGAGAAGTATCCTGACCCTGCGTGGGCAGTGCTGTAAGAATGATGCCTGTGCAACCGGCCAATACTGCAATCGCAATTCTCGTCATTGATGTGGTTTTATTCGAGTGTGCCATCGTTTCGTAGTTCCTTTCCTGTATTCGTTATGGTTGATAGAAAGGGGCATGGAACGTCGCGCAGACGGAGGCCTGTGTCGTCGGAACCGGAGCAAATTCAGCGGGCGTAAGTGAACCGTGTGAGGTTGTAGTTTGGGTATAGCACGCTGAGTTTGCGTCAAGACACATCATTCGCAGGCAATCAATTCATTCGATAGGGCGTATCAAAAAAAGCGATAAGTACGGTGCTCCCTGGTCATGATTCAACGCGAATCGCCATAAAAAGTACGTATAGAAGTTGTAAAGAATCCGTCAAACCCGCATGCGCTGGCATAAATTCCCCGTATCGCGCGACTTACCGATGCATCTCTTTGAAGATTCAAATCAGCGGTGACGCCGACCTGCCAGCGCTGCGGATTCTTTCAGTAATCACAAAACTAATACCCCTTATAGAAATAAGTTCTTCCGTCAATGAATCCTTGCGGTCGCCGCGAATGCCTGTGTACGTTACAGCTACCGCAAGGGAACCAGGCAGCGTTGGCGCCTTATCGAACTGCATTGTGCAGTCCAGAGGTTCGGCATACGTGTCTCTACCTGGTTCCATGCTTTAGGCAGCCGAACCATTTTTGAACGAAGGAGAGTGCTGATGTCGCTCGCATTGAACCAAGGAGTAAGATTGCCCCTTTCGCGTAAGATCAGCCGACTTGGTAGCCGCCTGCAGGACCCGAAGTGGCGACGGTACGGCATGGTTTTGCTTGCCGGAAAAGTTCTTGGTGTCGCGGCGGTCATGGTGATCGCTGGGTTCGTCACGGACCTGTGCTTTACAACGGTATTGGCTGCCGACTCACCCGTGAAGGCAGCCGACATTGTGAATCCCGTTAATACCGCATGGACTTTGATTGCGGCATTCCTCGTTTTCGGCATGCAAGTGGGCTTCACGATGCTGGAAGCCGGTTTCTGTCGATCGCGTGAAACGGTCAACGTACTGATGGAGTGCATCGTCGATACGTGTCTTTGCGGTCTGCTCTTTTACGCCATCGGCTTTGCCTTTATGTTCAGCCACGGCAATGGCTTTATTGGATATCACTGGTTTTTCCTGAAAGATATTCCGGCCACCTATGAAACTTCCGGTGTTGCATTTCTCGCTTTCTGGATCTTTCAGTTTGCGTTTGCAGACACGTGCTCAACCATCACTTCGGGCGCGATGATTGGCCGCACCGGCTTCGTCGGCGACCTTTTATACAGCTTAGCCGTGTCCGGCTTTATCTATCCGATCATTGGTCACTGGGCATGGGGCCCTGATGGCTTCCTCGCAACCATGGGATCCACGGGCTTTTTCATGCCTCATCTTGGGCAGAGCTTCCATGACTTTGCCGGCTCGACCGTTGTCCATACGATCGGCGGTATGGTTGCTCTTGCTGGCTCCATCGTTCTCGGGCCTAGACTTGGGCGCAAGTTCAAGCGTGATGGCGGCGGACCGATGCTTCCTCACGACCTTACGATTGCAGCGTCAGGCGGCCTGCTGCTCTGGTTCGGCTGGTATGGGTTCAATCCTGGCAGCACGCTCTCCGCAATGGACTTCGAGGGCATTGGCCGCATCTCTGCGAACACTACACTTGCAGCCTGCGCTGCTGGCCTGACGGCGATGTTTGCTGCCTATTTTATGAGTAGGAAGTGGGACATGAGCTTCACCGTCAACGGGTTCCTTGCGGGGCTGGTTGCGATCACCTGCCCCTGTTATTGGGTCAGTCCCACCGGCTCGATCATCCTGGGGGCGGTCGCAGGCGTTATCGTCGTCTACGGTGTGGAGCTGTTGGAATGGCTCCGTATCGACGATCCGATCGGCGCTGTACCGGTCCATGGTATATGCGGCATATGGGGAACGCTCTCCCTTGGATTGTTCGCGGTGGGCAAGTATGGAGCGACGGGACCGATTGCACCGGACAACAGTGCTCCCCTTAAGGGACTGTTCTACGGGGGTGGCTTGACCCTATTCAAGGCCCAGTTTATCGGGAGCGCCATTATCACTGTTTCAACCTTTGCGATTGCGCTGCTTGTGATGTGGGCAGTGAATCTGACCGGAACGTTGCGTGTGTCGAAAGAGGGGGAACTCTATGGGATCGATCTGCATGAGCACGGTATCTCGGCTTATCCCGAATATGTGATTACAACGCTTGGTTCACCATCCGGTGCTCCAACGTTCAAAGACTAGCCGTGGAGGGAGCAGTTGGTTGGCTGCTGCTTCCTTTGCGGATTTTCCTTGAAGGCTGAAACCATTGACCTATTCAACCCGATGAACTTAACGCGAGGGAAACATGACCAAAGTAGAGGCGATTGTCCGGCCGAGCCGGTTTGACCAGATTAAAGAAGCCCTGTCTGAACTTGGTGTTGAAGGTATGACGGTATCGGAAGTTCGCGGGCATGGCCGGCAAAAGGGCCATAGCGAGACGTATCGTGGGCGTGAGTACGAAGTCAGCCTGATCCCGAAGCTGCGCATTGAACTCATTGCCGCGGACAATCGGATCGAAGCCATTCTGGAGGCAATCATGACGAATGCAGCGACCGGCGAGATTGGAGACGGAAAGATCTTCCTCTACAAGGTTGAGGATGCCATACGCATTCGCAATCGCCAGAGGGGCGAGGCCGCCTTGTAGGTTTCGATAGAACGCCCCGGTCAGCGAAGGCCTTTTATCTTCTGCGAAAAACCGCGGATTTTTGCTTGTCAAGAGTCCGCGGTCTTTCTCAGAGAGAGTTGCGCTATTGCAACGGGCATAACATACTTGACGAATCAACCCGCCAGGCGCATGATTTGTCCAGCGGGGGTGCGCGATGAATAGTCCCCTGCTTTTGTCCGGCATCCGGCGAGTCATGGCTGGACTTCGGCATGACTTCTTCGATCAGATTGGTGTCTACGTTATGAAAGCATTCATCGACGATAGCGGTAGTGGCGGGGATTCTCCGTGGTATGTACTCGCAGGATATGTAGGGACGGTCGATGCTTGGGATTCATTCGAAACACCTTGGCGAAAGATTCTCGATGGCCCTCCAAAGCTTGCATATTTCAAGGCTAGCGAAGCGGAGAGCCTCAGAGATGATGGACCATGGGAAGGCGTTTCTAAAGAGGAGCGCGATTCTAGGCTCAATGCATTTATAGAGGTAATAGGGCAATTAGCAACCCGCGCCTTCAATGTGCGCCTAAAGCAAAAGGACTATGACGAAGTCATCAAGCCATACGTCCCTCCAAGATGGGACAACGCATACTTCTTTCTTTTTATGGGCTTTTTGACTGCAACCACTAGCATTGAAAAATACCTGGGTGATGGTCAGCCCGTCGAATTTATATTCGACGCCTCAAGCAAAAAGAGGATAGAGAAGCCCTCTCTAAGGCTGTACGACCAATGCATAGACCTTCCGGAACTAGCAGGAAGAATACATAACATTCACTACGAGGATGAGAAGCTGTTTTTGCCGCTTCAAGCAGCGGATTTGCTTGCATGGCAAATTCGGCGCAGATTCTCGATAGAGGGCGAAAACCGACCTCAATTTGAGATGGCACTGAATGCTCCAAAGGAGAAACCTTTTGAGCATGTCATAGCCCGCGACGACCTAGAGATGTATGGCATGGCGATGGATTTGGATGCAAAATCTCGATGGGCTGAGATGGGATGTCCAGAGGAACTGCGACCGTTTAAACGGTCGCAGAAATGAGGGTGCAGTCATGACGGAAAAAGAAGCATTTGATCGGACGATGAAGAAGGTTCTTTCCGTTTCGAAGGTCGAGCTACAAAAGCGGTTGAAGGCAGAGAAGAAGAGGAAAGTTGCCTCTTCCCGCGTCCCTGCCGCTTCACATCAGAATGCCGTTTCCAGCACCTGACCAGTGACCTCAGCATAGGTCAACCGCTTGCCCGCTACCTGCGATAAGAGTTTCTTGAAGCGCATTGAATCGTTCATATTTTTGCGATTGTTGTACCGGAATACCTGCTCGTCAACGTAAGCGTCAAGATGGAACGGCTCGACAGCAACGTAGGTTCCGTTCAATCCGCGCTTGAGGAGTGACCAGAAGTTTTCGATGCCCTGAGTATGTACGCGACCATTCACATACTCGTTGATGTGATTCACGGTGCGATGAGTGAAGTTCTTGTACTTGTCGATGCCGTCATAACCCGGATGCCCGTCAGTGAACACATGAGCGTTGAAACCGACATGCTTGAGAATTTCACCTTGAAGAACTTCGCGCCGCGCTGCGGGGATGACCTTCGCGCGAATCTGGCGAGTCTCGCGGTTCAGCATTCCCATGACGATGGTTTTCTTCTCTTCCTGCCTACGCTTGCTCAGGTGCTTGTTTCGCGCCTTGCCGCCGATGTAGGTCTCATCCACTTCGATGGGGTTGCCCCAGTGACCGCCAGTGGTGTGCTTATGCTCATCCTTCATGGCAACCCGCAGACGGTGAAGCATGAACCATGCACTCTTCTGAGTGACCCCGATGTTCTTGGCGATCTCATAGGAGCTGACACCGTTCTTGCAGTTGGTAATCATCCAAGCGGCCATAAGCCATTTATCCAGACCCAAAGGCGAGTCTTCGAAGATGGTTCCAACCTTGGCCGAAAACTGCCGCTGTTTGTGGCTGGACTTGCACTGCCATTTCTTCTGGTTCGCCAGCCAAGACACATCGTTCCGCCCGCAGGTGGGGCAGACGACTACGCCATCGGGCCAACGCTGCGCAACCATGTACGCGATGCAGTTATCCGGATTCGAGAAGTGAAGGATTGCTTCTTGCAGTGTTTTTGGGCTTTCCATAACTCAAGAATAGAGGCTCTATCTTGATTTGTCAAGTATGTTGTTTCCTGCGTACCTCACTCAAAAGAGTAGCCTTAAGCACAAGGTACCCCCCGGGGGGGTACCCCTCAGAAGCGCATCATTCCAGCCTTTTCGCTACGCGTTCCGATAACGTCTCCGGCTGATTCGATGGCTGCCGCCGGCATAGACCAGAAGCGCCACCACCAGATGAATCAGGAACCAGAGGCTGAAACCTTGATCGACGTAAATCAGATAGAGAATCAGGACTCGCGGCAGCAAAATTGCAACCACCAGCGGAACCAGCCCGTCCAGAAAATGGAACGGGACCAGCACACCCTGAAACCACGCCACTATCAAGGCCACGCGAGGCAGGAATAAGGAAAATACGAGAAACCAGAACGGTAACTGATGGGTGACCAGCGTGAGTGTGAATTCCTTGACCTCGGTAGGGTGCAGCATCGCCGCCCCCGCAAGAACCGCCGTAACGATCATGCGCAACTCCTCATTTTTTGAAGTAGGTGAAGTCTGCTTTCTCGGTCTTTTGAGGCGCGACAGTCACCGTCATCGTCTGCTCGCCCATCTTCTCATGGACAGCGGCCAGCGTATACGTCCCCGCCGGTAGCCCCTTGATCTCGAAGTGCCCATCCGCATCCGTCACCGCAAAAAACGGTGTAGCCGCAACATTGATAAACGCATTCATCCACGGGTGGTTATTGCACCGCACCGACATCATGATCGCAGGTTTATCGAAAGTCTTGGTCTGCGGCGGCCCGTTCGCTCCCTCCGAAACATCGATGGATGGGTTCCCCCCCACCGTCGGGATAGTGTGGATGTTATGCATCGTCGCATCGGAATTCTTGAATTCGACGGGTTCGCCTTGCATGACCGCGATGACATGCGGCACGTACTTGCATCCAATCTGGTCCAGCACCACGGGCGCTGTACTCACCGGAGGCGCGGACATCGCCGCCGCCGGGCCGCTCTTCAAATAAACATAAACGTTCGCCAGATCACCATCATGCACGACGTACTGTTCGGTATAGTTGTCGCCGCCCGTCATCTCACATACCGGGTCCTGGCTCATGTCGATCTTGATCCGCTCCGGCGCCTTCCCCGCGAAGTGGACCGTCCCGCTGATCGATCCCAGCGTCGCCGGGTCGAGAGGAGGCGCCGCATGTTCCACCGGCTTCGTCCCGTTGTCGACGACTTGCCCCTCGCGTACCGCCTTGCTGGGCTTGCACCCCGCCAGGGTCGCCAAAACTCCGCCAGCGAGAACCGCCGTCATCAGCCAACCGAACATCCGCTTCATAGGATCTTGCTCCTTCCCGACCGTTGAACCGCACCATACTACGCCTGTATCGCCTCCGGCATCTCCATCGCCTTCAGCACTGCATCTGCAAACTCCTTTGTCCCGCTCGTTCCGCCAACATCTCTGGTCAGTGTCGTACCTTCGCGGTATACCTGCTCCAGAGCAGCCTGCACCCGTTCCGCAGTCTCGCCCTCATTGAGGTGATGCAGCATCAGCACCGCGCTCTGTAGCAATGCCGTAGGATTGGCCAGATCCTTCCCCGCAATATCGGGAGCAGAACCATGCACCGCCTCGAAGATCGCACATCCCGTCCCCAGGTTCGCTCCCGGGACCAGCCCGAGTCCTCCAACGAACGCACTGCAAAGATCGCTTAGGATGTCCCCGTAAAGATTCTCGGTAAGCAAGATGTCGTACTGATAGGGATTCATCACCAACTGCATGCAGGTATTGTCCACGATATGCTCAGCGTAGGTCACCTCGGGAAAACCTTCCGCAACCGATCTGCAGCATCGCAAAAACAAGCCATCCGACAACTTCATAATGTTCGCCTTATGAATAGCGTGAATCTTCTTCCGGCCATGCTTCCTCGCATAGTCAAAGGCAAACTTCGCAATCCGCGTCGAACCTTTCTCCGTAATAATCTTCAGTGCCTGCACCACGCCCGGCACCACGACATGCTCCAGGCCCGCATACAGATCCTCCATATTTTCCCGAACAATCACCAAATCAATGTTCGGGTAAATCGTCTTAAGACCCGGCAGACTCTTCACCGGTCGAAAGTTCGCAAACAGCTCAAACTTCTGCCGTAGCGTCACATTGATGGAAGCAAAACCGCCCCCCACTGGCGTCGTCACAGGTCCCTTGAGCGCAACTCTGTTTCTCTCAATCGATTCGTACAACACTTTCGGAATGTACTCGCCCGTCTTCTCGAATGCGTCCGCCCCCGCATCATGCCGGTCCCACTCAAAACCTATTCCAGTTGCCGCCCCTGCCGCCTCAAGAACGCTTACTACTGCGCTCGAAACCTCAGGCCCAATCCCGTCTCCCGGGATCAACGTAATTTTATGCGTTCTTTTTGCGGCCATAGTCATCCTGTCTCGGCTACTTACTGCGTTTAGTGTCTTTCCCACCTAGCAACTCTTCCAACTCCGCCTTGAATTCCCGTACATCTTTAAAATCGCGATAAACACTGGCGAATCGAATATAGGCGACTGTGTCAATGTTCTTCAAGCGACGCATGATCAACTCCCCGACCTCGCTTGTTGACCGCTCGCGCTCCGGCGAATCGACAACATAAGCTTCGGTTTCATCCACGATTTGTTCGAGCTTCACTGCCGCCACAGGCCGCTTCTCGCACGCGTGGAGCAATCCGCTCAAAACTTTTTGTCGATCGAACTTCTCCCGCCGCCCGTCTTTCTTCACCACCATGTACGGAATCTCGTCGATCCGCTCATAGGTTGTAAATCGCTTATTGCAGCCTTCACATTCACGGCGTCGGCGAATAGAATCCGCCTCTTTACTTTCACGTGAATCAACCACTCGATCCTGAGCAAAACCACAGTAGGGGCACTTCATCGGAATACTTTGATTCTAGCAGTGGGCAACGCCACGGCTCCGCGATGCTAAGAAGACGGGAGGTTTTCATCGCACTTGTCGGCCATGGCAAATTCTTTGCCAGCGGCTTCGCTCTCGCTGGCAATCTTCTTGAGGCTGATATGTTCAATCCGTGAATAGACAAGCCCTGTCGGAATGATGCAGAGGGAAGTGACCAATAGAAGCAGCGCGCCACACGCTGTCGCCGCTTCAATGGGCGCGCCGTAGAACTCATGCATTGCCGTGGCCGTCACCGCTATTTGGGTAAACCAGCCGAGTATGGGAAGCTGCAGAAGAGAGCCCCCGATACTCGCTGCCATGAGTAGCATCGTTCGCGAGAAGGTCAGCGTAGCCAGTTCTAATGTGTGCGGGAATGCGTGTGCAGTCTCCATGTAGGCTGCCCCGATCATGACCCACATCGCCAGAGAAAGCGCAGTGACGAGACCAAAGTCACGCATAGATGACAGCGCATTCAGTCCTTCGCGAAATCCGATAATTTTTGCGGAGATGCTCTCGCCTGCCGATTTGGAGACGAGTCCTACCGTGCCTCGAGCGAATCCTGCCACCAGGCCACCAGCCATCCGCACGACGCCGGCAAAGATCGCTATCGCGAGGGTAGCTCCCAGGCTAAGAACGCCAGCTCTTAAAAACACCTCGTGGTGAGGAAGTCCCTTGGGCGTAAAGGCAAGCGCGCCGGAAAAGATGAGCGCCGCCGCACCCAGGTCGAACATCCGTTCGATGGTGTAAACCGCGACCTGAGAACTCAGCGGAAGACTAATTCGCCTCGCCACCAGGTAGGGACGAGTCAGATCGGCGAGGCGTCCAAACAGTGCGACGGCTGTGAAGCCGATGAACTGTGGTCCAAGTAATGAAATCGCTGAAACCTTCTTGGTGGGCGAGACAAAGACTGCCCAGCGCAGAGAGCGTAGCCAGTATGTGGCGTAGATCAAGGCGATTCCAGCCCAGATGTGTTTCCAGCTTACGAGGTGTAGTTGTTGCCAGAAGACGTGCCAGTCAAAGTGCACCCTATCCCGGAAGATCGCGACCAAAACGATCAACGCCACAACAATGGCTGTCCACAAAATCGTCTTGCGTTTATTCATAGTTTTCTCTTCACGGACGGTGGGGACTATCGCGCTGTCCTATTGGCCTCGTGCTACCAGAGCCATCTGTTTTCGCCGGTTGAACTCGCGAATGACCCTCGCCACATACATTCGCGTCTCCCTGTAGGGTGGGATGCCGTGGTACTTGTCCACGGCTGCGGGACCTGCGTTGTAGGCGGCCAGGGCGAGGGCTATGTTGTTGTGATAGCGGGTGAGCAATTGGTCCAGGTAGGCCGTGCCTCCGGCGATATTCTCCTCTGGTTGAAAGGAGTCATGCACCCCCATGTTGCTTGCGGTGGTGGGCATCAGCTGCATGAGGCCTTGCGCGCCGGTTCGGGAGACTGCTCTTACGTGGCCTCCGCTCTCTGCTCTCACTACGCTGGCCAGCAGATCGGCGTCGATGTTGTGTGCGGCACCAGCATGAGCCAGCATCTGATGCATCTCCTGCCTGGTCGGAGTGCTGGCTGCTGGTGTTGCCGGGGGAATCTGCGGCGGTGTAGTTGTTCGAGGTGGGTCCGGGACGGTTTCGATGTGCGCGATGGCGTCGGTTGCGACTTCAAGATAGTTGGTTTGGGAGGACACGCCTGTATTCGGGTCTGCGATATAGAGCCGGATGTGATCTCCTACCACCTCGCGTCGGGAGCAATCGATGGCGAAGCCGTTTTTCAGGGTCACATGCTCCATGCCTCGGGCCACGGGGCACAGTGTTATGGCGAGGAGGGCCAGCCATATCGGACTTAAACGGGTTGCCACCCTAAAAGCCTACCATCGCAGCCTGCGCGTGCGGCTGGGTTCGACTCCCACTATTGCGTCACTCGTTGGTCAGCCATGACGGCCTCGATTATCTCGGCTACACCGTCCTGATCGTGTCTATTGCCTACGATCCAGCCGCGCTCGGCAGCCAGGGCTCTCAGGTCTTCCGGGGCGTTGCCCATGAGTACGGCTTGTCCAGCGACCTCGAGCATCGAGAGGTCGTTCCAGTTGTCCCCGATGGCCATGATCTCGCTGGGGTCGATTTGCTGGTCGGCTGCCAGCCTTAGCAGGGCAGCACCTTTGCTGCAGCCGGCTGGGAGGATGTCCAGGATGCTGAGGTTGCGCTCGGGATACTCTGTGCGGTGAAGTGCAACTTCGATTGCAGTGGAGCGTCCGGGTTCCGCCTCGCCGACGGCCGCGACGGCCGGGTGTTCCAGCAGCCTTGCCTCCGCTTCCCGCATCCGTTCGACGGTCCCGCAGAGCATCATCTGGATGGGCGCATCTCCTTCGAGCGCTCGTTCTACCGGGTCGAAGCATGCGATGTAGGGCTCGTTGGCCTCCATCCATCGGCCGATGCTGGCGTTGAGCAGGTCGAGGCGCTCGACCACCAGGGCGCCGCGGGCGTCTTCGCCGTCGGAGCCGACCTTGTCGAAGGTCATGACGAGCGCGTTGCGAAATTCGTCGACGTGGCTGCAGAGCCACCGTGCCGTGGAGAGTGGAAGGTGCGTCCGGTGGAGCAGAGTTGCGCCGATGGTACGGGTTACCGTGCCGTTTGAGCTGATCAGGACGTTGTCGTCGCTGAGCGCCAGGTCTCGCAGTACGCGCATGGCGTAGCAGTGGCGACGGCCTGTTGCGATGACGATTTCGATGCCCGCGCGCTCGGCGGCTTTAAGTGCGGCGAGGTTTCTGGGACTGACTCGGCGGTCCACCCCGGCCAGGGTGCCGTCGATGTCGATGGCGATCATGCGGGTTTGCCGGCTCACTGAGCTATTGTCTCGCGTTTCGCTGGCTGGCGGCGTTTGCGTGGCGTTTTGGGGGGTACCCCCCCCGGGGGGTACCCTTCGAGAAGTCATTTATATTCAATGTTTTAGAGAATTTTGTCCCTGCAAAATATTCAGTCTAAATGACTTAGTGGTCAAAATATTCATCCTAAAGGAGTTAGGATGGTTTACGTGACATCGTGAGAAATCCAATTTTCCTTCTATCTCTATTATAGCGAAGCGGTTTGCCCATCCCGCCACTTTTAAAGAGAAAAAACTCTCTTATTATGAGCTACTTAGTAAAATGGGGGGCTTGACAAGGTTTTGGCGGCTCGGAGAAATGTTGAAGGCTTAACACCGATTTGCACCGATGACACCGATTTACGACCAACGGCAAAAGACGAAAGTGGAAATGCTGGAAGTTGATCGGGACGCTTTTTGAGTCTTCAGGGAAGCTATAAGAGCTTTTGTCCGGCTCAATAGGTGATTGAGAGTTGGACGGGGTCGCCTTTGGAGACGCGGTAGCCGGCTGGAGGGGTCTGGGCGACTACGGTTGCGGTGGAGGTCCCGGCAACAGGTGAGGCAGGAGGTGCGGGAGCTGCTGGTGTGGAGGATGGAGCAGTCGGCGACGGCGTGGTGCTGCGTGGTGCTGACGTGGCGGTGGGGGTGGGTCCTTTGATCTCGGCGGCGCTGACGATGCGGAGACCGGCGGCTGCGGCGCGTGCGGCAGCGGACATGAGGGGGAGGCCGGTGAGCGATGGCATGACGATGGCTGTGGCGGTCTGCGGGTCTTCGGGCTGGCTGAGCAGGAGGCTGACGCGGGGGCGGTCTACTCCCGAGGCGTTGGGTTGGGGGGTCTGGGCGACGACGATGCCGGGGTCGCCTGGGGAGGGGAGGTAGGCAACGGTGCCGAGGGTGAGCGAGAGGCGCTGGAGGTTGATGGATGCGGTGCGCTCGGACTGGCCGATAAGGTCGGGGATGGAGGTTTGCTGGGGGCCGAGGCTTTCGGTGACACGGACGGCCCACTGGCGGCGGACGGTGGTTCCGGGGGCGGGGGACTGGGCGAGGATGAGTCCGGCGGGCATGTTGTTGGCGTAGAAGCTGTCCTGAAGGGCGACGCGGAGGCCGAGGGCGCGGGCGTCCAGGTTCGCGTTGTCGAGGGTGAGGCCGGTGAGGTTGGGGACTTTGGCTTCGCGGCCGTGGATGGCGAGACGCATGGAGACGAAGGCCGAGGTGAGCGCGACGACGAGCATCGCCAGGGCTCCGAGGACGATGTTGAAGAAGCGGTTGATGGCGCGGAGACGGAGCTTCATGGTGTGTTCAAGGATATACGGACGTTTGGGCATGCAAGAACACAAGCAACCGCAAAGGCAATCGTTTAGTCGTTACGCCCTGCGGGCTTCACTCCGGCCTTCGGCAGAATGGTGATCCGCTTTGCGGCGGGTTTAGACGCGGGGCTTAAAGAGGATGCTGAAAAAGTCGTCGCTTGGAGAAAAAGCGTACCTCGGCGGCTAAAGCCTGACTGATTCCATGGTACTTATGGCACGGCTGAAGCCGTGCCCTTAAGCAAGACGGACTTTTTCATCATCCTCTTAAAGCCC
>Ga0208589_1000860_pt1 | contig 13389 bp, 15 predicted proteins | sample NGESurshal092012_2_FD_184486 | JGI IMG/M metagenome (GOLD analysis project Ga0208589, IMG submission 184486) | Arctic peat soil microbial communities from Barrow, Alaska - NGEE Surface sample F53-2 shallow-092012 (SPAdes) | ecosystem: Environmental > Terrestrial > Soil > Wetlands > Peat ... | reverse complement strand
CTAGCCACCTACGAGCGCGAGCCCCACGCTGTCCACGCGACAAAATCCGACCTTCTTCGCGACGGCTTTGGCCCCAACCCACGCTTCCACGCACTCATAGCGGAGTGGAATCAGCCATCAACCGGCGACCAGCAGCTCGCCTCCTATAAGCCGGTCGGCTTTGCCCTCTACTTCCACAACTACTCCACCTGGCGCGGTCACCACGGCATCTACATCGAAGACCTCTTCGTCCAGCCCGAGCACCGCGGCAAGGGTATTGGCAAAGCCCTCCTAACCCGTGTAGCCACTATCGCCGCCGCTGAAGGCTGCTCCCGTCTCCAGTGGGACGTCCTCGAATGGAACACCCCGGCCATCGGCTTCTACGAGCAGCTAGGCGCAAAGATGCTCACCCAATGGCGCATCATGCGTGTCACTAACGAAGCCATCCCAGCCCTCGCCGCACAGCGGAGGCATCACAAATCAATCCAGCCCCACTCGGCGTAGCCTGAACCCTCGGGCAATTCTCCACCTCCTTGACAAACTCGGCCCCCAGCGACCGCCGCTTCTGATCCTGCCAAGGCACCCGCAGCACCCCGCACTCCTGGCAGGTACAAGCCTAAGCCAAGCGTTTAGAATACTTTGAGCACTTTAAGGGGAGGGGAGGGATACCGCTCCCTAAACCCGATGGATTCATCCAAACCCATGCGATACTTACACTAGACATGTACAAAAGAATCCTCCTCAAGCTCTCCGGAGAAGCCCTCGCTGCAGGCAGAGGCTTTGGCATTGACGCCATCTTCATCCACAAAGTAGCCGCAGAAATCGCCGCCGTCCACGCCCTCGGCTGCGAGATTGGCATCGTGGTAGGCGGAGGGAATTTCTTCCGCGGCGTAGCCCAGCAGGCAATCGATATGGACCGCGTCGCCGCCGACCACATGGGGATGCTCTCCACCGTCATCAATGCGATCGCCCTGCAGGATGCTATCGAAAAACTTGGACTCGTCTGCCGCGTCATGTCCGCCATTGAGATGCACGAGGTCGCCGAGCCTTACATCCGCCGGCGGGCCATGCGACACCTCGAAAAAGGACGCATCGTCATCTTTGCCGCCGGCACGGGGAACCCTTTCTTTTCAACAGATACAGCCGCAAGTCTACGCGCCATGGAGATCAAGGCCGATATCTTGTTGAAAGCAACCTCTGTCGATGGCATCTATACCGCAGATCCAAAACTCGACGCCACCGCCACAAAATTTTCCGAGCTTACCTATACCGATATCCTGCGTCTGAACCTGCGTGTCATGGATCAAACCGCAGTCTCGCTCTGCAAAGACAACAATATGCCGATGATGGTGTTCAGTATGCAGGAACCGGGCAATATTGTTCGCGTGGTGAGCGGCGAAAAACTGGGATCTCTTGTCACTGCATAATCTCTGCCTGCATCAAACTCCTTCAGGCTTCGTTTGACGGAGCAGAACGATCCAATATCCAATCAGGCAGGAAAAGTCCGAGTGAACTCCACCGTTCTGCTACAGAACACCGCACCCTCCCCTATCGCAGCGACCAAGCCAGCGACCGTGACCTTCGCGCGTAAGCCTCAACTTCCTGCGCTGACGGGTATCCGCACGCTGCTGGCGCTGGGTATCGTACTCTTCCACTTCACTCCGTCGCACCTCGGCTTGCTCTATCCGCTGATCGATAATGCCTACGTCTATGTCAGCGTCTTCTTTCTCATCTCGGGTTATGTGCTCACCTACAACTACGCGGAACGCGGAGCGTCGTTGATAAAGCGCGACTTCTGGATGGCACGCTTTTCGCGCCTTTATCCGGTTTACCTGCTGGTCCTGCTGATCTCCACCACGATGCTGGTTGACGAATGGCACGCACGGTCCCATGCAGAGTTCTGGCGAGGCGTGATCCTCACGCCGCTCCTGCTGCAAGGCTGGAGTCCCAACCTCGCGACCTTTTGGAATACAGTCGCGTGGACGCTTTCCTGCGAGGTAATGCTCTACATAGCATTTCCCTGGCTGATCCGTTTCCCATGGCCGAAGAAGGCAGGCCAACTTGTGCTTCTCTTGCTTTGTCTATGGGCTATTGGGCTGATACCCCACTCGCTTTACATCCTGCTCAACCCAGATCACCTCCCCGGCCCGGTGACACGCTACAGTTCCACCGAGATGATCCGCTTTTTGAAGTTTACGCCGCTGCCATATGCCTGCACCTTTCTCTCGGGCGTGACTTTGGGCAAAATTCAACTCGCTCTTCCCCTCTCCGTGAAGCAACGACTTAGCCTTTGCATAGTGAGCCTGGCGGCTTTAGGGGTGTTCCTCTACGAACTGGCCCCAAAGACGGCTTACCTGCTAATGCACGGCGGCCTGATGACCCCCTTGTTTGCAGCTCTCGTCCTGGGGCTAAGCGGGCCGCATTTCATTACGTCCTGTTTCGCCTGGAAGCCACTGCTCCTGGTCGGGGAGAGCAGCTACTGCCTGTATCTGATTCACTTCAACCTGTACCAGCTCATCCACAAATATCATGTGCCACAGTGGCTTCATGTGGAGGCGCTGGACCCCTGGTTTTCCTACGTGGTGATCGTCCTTGCATCGGTAGCGGTTTTTGAGTTCTACGAGACACCCGTCCGAAAGGCCATCTTGCGACGGTTTCCTCCAACACCACGCAAGCTCTAATCTTGCTCGAAAGCGTCCCTGCGGCGGGGCAATAGCAGTTTCTCAATGCTGCTAACCTGCGTTGAGGCTTAGCTCTTGGAATCCGAAGCCGGATTGATTTGTTGCTTCACCGCTCGATTCGCCAACCAGATCAAAGCCCCGCCAATCTCTCCCCGCCGTCAGGAATCCTATTCAATCCATCGCTCAATGCCAAAAGCACGAAAGAGCCCTGCATCTGCAGGGCTCTTCGCGGTAGGAACCTATCCTTCTGCTACGGATTGACGATCTGGTTGGGATGCGATCCGTTCGCCACCGCCGTTACGCAGCTTGGAAGCCCGGAGGTCGGGAAGGGTGTGTTCTGAACCTGGGTCAATGCGCCCGTACTTGCATTCAACCTGAGAGCGCTGACCGTGTTATCAAGGCTGTTGGACGAGTAGACATATCTGCCAAGCGCCGGTTCAATCGATATGCAGGTCGGCCCAGTACCAACGAGAGTAGAAATAGAGCCGATCGAGCCAACCGGAGTCCCGGAAGCAACATCGATCGCGTATGCGCCAATCGTGCCGCTGGTATAGTTCGCCACATACAAGAACTTGCCTCGCGGATCGACCGTCACCCCAACTGGAAACTGCCCCGTAACAAACGGGCTGTTCGGCATCGCAAGAAGCGCACCACCTGTCTGAATGTTGTATCCGTAGAGCTGATTGGCCGCCTCATCTGTCACATACACAAAACGAGTCGACGGATCGATCGCAATCGCACTGGGAGTGGTGCCAGCGCTGTATCCCGTAGCTACGGTTTTACCAGCGACCGTCGTGATCACAGTGCCGGGAGCAGGCGTCAAAGCGCCCGTACTGGCGTTCTGCGTAAATCCTAGAACCGTCGCATTAGGAAAGGCTTCCTGGTCCAGAACATAGACAAAGGTATTGGAGTAGCCATTATTCGAAGTGCTGCCGGGTAGCGGGCAGTTGACACCGCTCACACCAGATGAATTATCCGGAGTGCATAGGGGGCGACTGACCACGAGGCTTACAGGATTATTTCCGACATCAACCGTAGAAGGTGTACCAAGACCGCCATCGCTATTGATGGGGAAAATAGTCACGCCACCAGGGCCCGGCGAGGCAGGCGAATAGAGTTGTTGACCATTCGCATCCAGTTGGTAGGTAAACGCAACGTACAGGAATTTGCCTGCGGCATCGATGGCAACCGATGTCGGCGTACTACCCGTTATGTTGACAGTGCTCTTCAGATAAAGCTTACCGTCCGTCCCAATACCAAACTGCATCACGTTAGAATCGTCCTGGTTGACGACGTAAAGGTTAAGCCCATCCGGAGACGAGACCAGCGCGACCGGTTGTCTGCCAACCGTAACTGGGGAGTCGGCAAGGGGAGTCAGCGAACCCTCCTCGTAGTCCACCGCATAGGCGCTGACGCCACCGTCGTTCGACCCCCCAGCCAGAGGCTTAGCGTTCGTTACATAGACATACGCCAGGGTGTAGTCACGGCTGCAAGCCGTAATGCCAAGGCCCATTGCCAGAGACACGATTGCGGCCAGTGCTCCACGGCCTATCTTATTCAACTTCATGCTTAGCTAACTCCAGGGCGGGATCGTTGCCGCCCGCCATCATCTATAAAACTCAGGATTCATCGTGACATCCTGTCTTATTATCTCCAGCCGCAAGAGCAGACGGCTAGTCAACGTTGGGGCTGATCGCGAGACAGGTCGCCTGTCCCGACGCTGTAAAGGTTGAGCCACGCTTCAAACTTGAAAGTTCGCCCGTAGAATTGTCGATTTGGAATCCGGACACTGTACCATCCACACCGTTCGATGTGTATATGTACTGATCTGTGGGATCTTCGACCATACAAACCGGACCGGAACCAGATTTATAAGGGTTATTTCCGGGATCAGAAACTGGCGACAGTTTACCCGTCGTGGGTTCAATGTTGAACGCAGAGATCGAACTGTAAGAAGATGCGTTCGAATTCGTTGTCGATTGGTTAAGAACCAAAAGATTTTGCTTACCGGACTTCTGCGCAGTAGTCATGGAAAACGTCGGCCTGGACGCTGACGACAGGTTTGCCACAGCCCCTCCGTTGGCGGTATTCAGAGAACACGAGGTACCAACCGTGAACGGCAGAATCTGTCCCGGGGTATTGGGCGCGCCAGCATCCGTAACATAGACGCCCCCTCCGTTGGCGCTGATAGAGGTTGCATCGGTCGAGTTGAGCGGCACAAGGGAGTTCGCTGTAAGGTTGAGCTGTCCGCCGCTCCCAACCGAGTAAGGAAACACTGCCTGGTCACCCTGATCCAGCGTGAGAAGACATCCACCACCACCAAACGCCATCATCGACGGCGAGTTCCCAACGGGGAAGTAGGTCAATTGTTGACCCGTAATCGGGTCCTTTACCTGCTGATTGAGAACCAGAGTCAAGCGTCCCGTATCGCTGGCGATCGAGAAGACGGTAATGTCCCCATTGGCGGGGACAACACCGTTCACCGCAGGGGCCTGCTTGTCGAGCACATAGAGATAGCTGCCTGTGCTGTCATGGGTGGCCCATACCGGCGAGGTCCCCTGGCTCGTAAAGCACTGCTGGTACGTGAGAATACCGCCGCCACCGACACTGAACTCGGTAATCCCGCCACTCGCGCCGCCGCAGCTCCCTTGCGGAGCATTCGGCGATCCCTCGTTGACCACGTAAACGTATCGTCCGCCTGGAAGAACAACCAGGTCAACTGGATTTGCTCCGCCAGAAGAGAACGGCGAATGCACAACCTGGGTCAGGTTGCCCGTGTAGTCGTCAATCTTGAAGCCAGTAATCTGGTTGTACTGCGTGCCCAAAACCCACATGAACCCGATCGTGCCGCCACCGCACGCCGTCATGCCCAGACCAATCGCTACGGATACTACGAAGGCCATTGAAATCCGGCCAATCCTGCTCAACTTCATGCGTTTCCTTAATCCTCGCCAGCAATCAAACTTCGACTGCCTTTACTGCGAGCAACTCTGTAGGGATGCAATTCCTCCGCTAATTGTAGAAGCTGTCGCGACTTTGTGCCACTTCTCGACTGCATTCTCTCGCGCAATTCATCAGTTACCAGCTAAATGGTTACCACGGTATGGGCTAGTTGAAAGAGAAAAGCCCGGTCTCCACCGCAGTTTCCCGACGCGATCGACTCTCCGGTCTAAAAGACCCTCAGGCGGATCACGAGATATTTCTTCGGGTTGCTTCGAATCGCCTTCACCAGGTCCGTACTCGCCTCAAGCAGATGGTTGGCGTTCGTATACGCGGCATCGTCCTTGACAAATTTGCCCAGCGTGCCTCGTCCCTGGTTCACTCCTGCAACAATCGAGTTCAAATTCGACAGCGTCTCGCCCAATTCGCTGCGGAACTTCGGATCCTTCAGCATAAGACCAAGCCCGCCCTTGCCCGCATTTGCATCGGCCAGTAATGAGTTCGCCTGTCGAATCGTCGAATTCAGATTCTTATACAGCGAGTCATCCTTGAGAAGCATCCCTGCCGAACCCTTCCCGGCATTCAGATCATCTGCAATGTGCTGTAGCTTGCCTACAGTGTCATTCAGTCGGTTGTACATCTCGTCGTCGGTCAACAGCTTGCCCAGGGTGCCCCGCCCACGATTGAGGTTCTTCTCGATTACTACAAGCTGGTCTACAGCGGTATCGATCTTGTTGTACAAGCCAGGATTATTGATGATCTGCCCCGCTGTGCCTTTGCCTGACTGCAAATTATCCGCGACAACATTGAGCTTTGCCAAAATTGCATTCAGGCTTTCAATCGTCCCCTGTCCTGACTTCACAACATCGTTCAGACTGGGAGTCTCTGTGGTTTCCATCACATCACCGTCCCGCAGCGGCGGTCCCACAGCGAACTGACTGCTGATATCCACAACCGTGTCGCCCAGAACGCCGACAGTCGAGAGAGACGCTTTGGAATCTTTCTTCAGGTCACCGGCAAACTTATCGTTCAGCTTCATGACGACCTTTACTGGAGTCTGCTTACGGTCTGGCGTACTCGAAACCGTCACACTCTTCACTGTGCCAATGGTCACGCCTTCCAGATTCACTGCCGCACCCGACTTAAGACCGGCAGAATTCTGAAAATAGGTGGTGATCGTCAGCTTGTGCGACAGAATTCCGAGTCCTGACGAACTTGTCATCAGAAACAGCAGAGTCACCAGTACTATGGTCGAAATCAGGACGATCAACCCGACCTTCAATTGCGACCATCTGACCTCATGCTGACTGGGCATAGCTCTCCTTCAAAAATCGATCGCTCGAATCAATAACCCACATCTCACCAGCCACGCTATGCCTCTAATGGCTGGGAACTATCCCGTGACGTGCGGTCAATGAGAGGATACAACACCTCTTCGGGCGTTTTTCACCTAAGATCGCAATCCGTCCGAGGTAATGGGGAAAATACCTTCAGTCTCAGTGGATGCGATCGGTGGGCCTTTGGTTTCAACGCGACGCCATGTTTAACCTGACGCCTGCCCGCCCTGGTCCTCGACCACCACCACTGCGATTGCCATATCCTTGCTATGCGTCAGGCTGAGGTGGATATGCTTCATGCCCATCACCTCCGCAGTTTTCGCTGCTCGCCCACTGAGATGCAGGGTCGGGCGCTGGCCTGCCTCACGCCGCACCTCGATCTCTTTCCAGCTGACTCCACGGCTGATGCCCGTTCCCAGGGCCTTGGCCGTAGCTTCTTTCGCGGCAAACCGCGCGGCAAAGCTCTCGGCTGCATTGGCTTTCTTGCGCAGGCAGTAGGCAATCTCCCCTGGAGTAAATAACCGCTCCAGAAACCGCTCCCCGAAACGGTTGATACTTGCCTCGATCCGCTCGATCTCAATCAAATCCGTTCCCAAACCAAGTATCATCCGAACCTCCCGCTCATCCTCTACCTTACTTGAGGAGCCGATCCGCACAGAAGCAGAACTCCGTCACATGACGATGAAAGCAAAGTGGATGAGCATACTGCCGGTAATCTTCCTCGTCACATGACCCTTGTACCTGAAACAGCGTCACGCAATCGCCGCCCCTTACCGATGAACAGCCTATCGGAACATATCCTCGACAAGGGCGGTTATCTATTCCATGCAGTCCCTGGACATCCAGAGCTTCAGCTACGAAGAACGTCAAGGCATTCTTCCCCATCTCACAGCTTCGTTTGCCGACTGCGGAGGCTGGGTTATCGACCGAAAGACGCTCTCGCCCAGCACCATAGAATTCCGGATTGAGATCCAGCTTGGCTCCATCCTTGATCTTTATGCCACCATTGTGTCGTCTGGTCTGGAATTGACCCGTTCCGGCCACCTCGCCCTGACCGATCTGTGCACGTGCCGAAAAAATGCCCGGATCTCTACAGACCTCTGCCAGGTCATCGCCGTCCGGTTGGAGATCAGCTTCCTCGAAGACGTAACCCTGCACTCGCTCCTGATGACCATCAGCACGCTCGCCTGATCCCCGCACCAGATGAAGCCTCATCGGCCTAACGGAATAATCGTCCGCTGATGCAGCAGGCTATCGGTGTCTCCAATCACGAGCAGCCCAGGTTGCCGCTTGCCCTGCGTAAAAATCAGCTTCAGCCCCGTAGCATTAGTTGCCACGGCAAACACCGGCTCACTCACCACCGAATCTCCTGGCCCCACACGTGCCGTCAACCGAACGCCGGATAGCCCCGGCGTCTCGCCCCACTGCCGGCCCTGCGCATCAATCAGATAGGCCTGTATCCGATCATCGCTAGTGCGCTTATGCCCGCGGTTGCTCACACCTATCATCACCCGCACCAGTCGTCTGCCGTCCTGTAATGGAAGCCCGGCAACCTCGTCCACTTGCATTACCGTAAAGCACATCGAATTAAAGCACTCTGGTTGGCCAAGCGCGACAACACGCTCCTTCTGCTTCAAAGAGACCGCAATCAGAATCCCCAAATAGACCAGCCACACCCCCACTATCCACCCAATCCCCTGGACCGCTTTGGTATGCTCGTCCTTCGCAAAGTGGACAGCTGTCCCCACAATGCCGATCGAAGTCCAGCCCACCAGCGCAAACAGTAAAAGCTCCCGAAAGTTCATCCCACTCCCCATTCACGGTAAACTTGATCTAACTCATGTCTCCCATCATTCTCGCCCAGGATCTCGGCAAAACCTACCGCTCCGGAAAACTCGAAGTCCCCGCTCTCCGAAAAGTCGACTTCGCCATCGAACCCGGCGAATTTGTTGCCATCGTGGGGCCCTCAGGTTCGGGAAAATCGACCCTCTTCTATATTCTCGGCGGTCTTACCCAGGCAACCAGCGGCTCCGTCCTCATCGATGGCGTGGATTTTGCTAAGCTCTCCGACGCCGAACGCACCAAAATGCGTCGCCACAAGATTGGCTTCGTCTTTCAGCGCTTCAACCTGCTGCCCACACTCAGCGCCATGGGCAACATCGAGATCGCCAACGAAATATCGAATCTCCGCGTCGACACGAAGCGGAAACTGGACCAACCCCTCCTAAAGCACCTCACCGAACTGCTCGGCATTGCAGGCCGCCTCGAACATCGGCCCAACGAACTCTCCGGCGGCGAGCAGCAGCGCGTGGCCATTGCCCGGGCCATGATTACCCGTCCAGCCATCGTGCTGGCAGACGAGCCCACCGGCAACCTCGACACAAAGAACTCCGACGCCGTGCTGAACATGCTGCGCCAGTCCAGCCGCGAGCTCAAACAGACCGTCCTCATGATTACCCACAACCCCGAAGCCGCACAGATCGCCGACCGCATCCTCCACATGCGCGACGGCGAAATCACCCACATCGAAAACGGCAAGGGCTGACACCCCCTTAAAAGAACGCTCCCTCTGCTACGCTAAGTCAGCAAAATGGAGGAGCGTCCATGCCCTGGTATCAACTCGAAGACGCGAACGACCCAAGGCTCGACGAACTGGCGAAGCAGTACAACCTCCACCCGCTTCACATCGAAGACGCCCGCACCGCAGACGAAAGCGTCAAGGTCGATACCGGCGCGCACTATACCTTCGCCGTCTTCAAACCCGTCCACCTCGAACCCGACCCCGACGAACCCTCTGAATCCGCCCCCGTCTTCACTCCCATCGATATCTTTGCGGGCAAAGACTTCCTCATCACCATCGCCAACCCGCACAGCACCTCAACCACAGAGGCCCTCGAACGTGCCCGTCGCGACGGCGATGACGAGCATCCCAGCAAGCTGCTCTACCTCATCCTCGACACCATCGTCGATCTCTATTTCCCGGCCATCGATCACTTCGACGACCGCATCGACGATCTCGAAGACACCGTCCTCACCAACCCCTCGCCCGAAATCCTCCAGCGCATCTTCACCATCAAACGCGAGCTGATCGACCTTCGCCGCGTGCTCGTCAATACCCGCGATGCAAGCCTGCACCTGCAGCGCGATCCCGGTTCCATCATCGACGCCGATCACCAGCCCTACGTCCGCGACATCTACGACCACGTGGCGCGGCTGCTCGACTCAGTCGAGACGCAGCGTGACCTGCTCAACAACACGCTCGACATCTACCTCTCATCCGTTGCCAATCGTACCAACGAAGTCATGAAGGTGCTGACCATCCTCGGCACCATCGCCCTGCCCGCTCTCGCAATCTCAGGCATCTACGGGATGAATCTGAAGGGGTTGCCCTTTCAGGACTCGCCCCACGGTGCAGAGTACATCGCCTTCTTCACCATCCTCTGCACCATCCTGTTGCTCTATCTCCTGCGCAGAATGAAGTGGTTCTGAGATTCTGAGACCCTCTTCGCAGGATGAAAATTCCCCTCGGCGCTTTTGACCCGCTCAATAACTTCTCCCGTACAAGCCGCCTGCAAACACATTCAGGCATCTCACCAGACAGGCGGCAAATCCGCCACAGGAGATTCTGTTTATGACCGACTATCGTTTATCCCCCGGCGAAGCGCAGGAAGACCAAATCACTGCCGCCATGGAAAAGTACACCGCGCAGGTGCCTTCCAGCGCATACCTCGGAGCCGCACTCGCATCCATGGCCGTCTCCGTTGGCTTCCAGGCAGCAGGCAAGAAACACGCGGCTCTCTTCGTGGGGCAGTGGGCTGCGCCTTTCCTCCTCCTGGGCATCTACAACAAACTCGTCAAGATTCACGGATCGGACGCCACCAGTAAACATGCCGGCGAACAGGAGTAAGTTCCCAAGCGGTGCCTCGGCTCCTGCGCCGGGGCACCACATTGGAATTCGCCAACCATCCCTGAAAGAGAGGCCCCCTTGTCAGGCAGAGGCCTTCACGGTCTGAAACACGCGCCCGCCATCCTCAGAGATGCGCACCTCGCCTCGGCCAATGTCATACACCCAACCGGATATAGTCAGTTCCCCACGAGCCATAGCGCCCGCCACCGAAGGATGCGTTCGCAGGTGCTGCATCTGCAACAGCACATTCTCCTCCGTGAGCCGTCGCGCAAAATCGCTCGGAGATTCGCCCCCAGATGCCAGCGATTGAGCCACATTCAGTGCCGCTGCCGCGTTGTTCATCCAGTTCTTCACCGAAGGCATGTCCTTCATCGCTTCGGGCTGAATCAACGCTGCCATCGCCCCACACTCCATATGCCCGCAGATCACCACATGCTTCACCTTCAACACACTGACGGCATATTCCACCACAGCGCTCACCCCGCCCAGCATCTCTCCATACGCCGGAATCATATTGCCAATGTTTCGCAGCACAAAAAGATCTCCCGGCCCGGATTGCGTAATCGTATTCGGTTCAATCCGCGAGTCGGCGCAGGTTACAAACAGAGCCATCGGCCGCTGAGGCTCGTTGACCGCCCTCACATAGGTCTCTCTCGAACCCGGATAGACCTCAGCACCAAACCGCCGAACCCCCTCTTTCAACTGCTCCAACACGTCGTCCAAAAGACCCTCCTTTTTATATGTCACTTGTATGGTTACAAACGAAAAAGCCCTAAGCTGCCTTCCACTTGATATTGCATCCCAGGCTCGTCCGCTGGTTCGTATCCGGTCGCGCCCCGCGAACGACAGCATCCAAAGCCGCCCGCAAGTCCTTGCCCGTCACGGGAAGATTATTCCCAAAATCGCCACGCCTCGGTCGACTGTCGTCCAGTTGTCCTCGATACACCAGCTTCAGATCTCCATCGAATAAAAAGAAGTCCGGCGTGCAGGCAGCCTCATAAGCCCGCGCCACCTCCTGCGTCTCGTCATACAGATACGGAAAGCGGAAGCCCAGCCGCTCCGCCTGGGCCTTCATCTCCCCGGGGCCATCCTGCGGATACTCGACCACATCATTCGCGGAGATCGCCACCATTGCAATCTTTTCTTCATAATCCTTGCTAATCCGCGCCAACTCCGCCTCCACATGCTTCACATAGGGACAGTGGACGCAGATGAACATCACCAGAAGCCCTTTCCGGCCGCCACCGTCCGCGCCGGCAAAGACGTCATCGCGCCCCACAGCCTTACCGCTCACCACATCCATCAGTTCAAACGCCGGAGCCACCGTTCCCAGCGATACCATCGTCGATTGCGTCTTCGACATCCAGTCCTCCTCAGTTCTCTTTCCTCCTATTCTAAGCGGTTCTGTATACACTAGCGGCATGGTCATCCATACCTTCGCCTTTCGCTGGAAGCCCAACGTCACCGACGCCCAGAAACAACGCGCCTTTCAGGAGATTCGCGCGCTCCAGGGACAGGTTCCCGGCCTCGCCGAAACCCACGTGGGCGTCAACATCTCCCCGCGCTCGCAGGGACACGAGCTCGGCGGCGTCATGAAGTTCTCCGACCGCACCTCCTTCGACGCCTACAACGATCATCCCGTCCACCAGAAGCTGCTTACCTGGCTGATGCCCCTCATCGATCCCATCGAGATCGACTTCGAACCCTGACGTAATCTCATACTGACCATGCTTGTCCCCCGCACCCTCCCCGGAGGCCGCGCCACATCCGGCACTCTCGGCAAAGGCCCCAACGGTCTTCCCCTCTGCCGCTGGTGCGACCTCGAAATCCTCGCCAAACGCCGCCGCACCTTCTGCAGCGACTACTGTGTCCACCAATGGCGTCTCCGCACCGACCCCGGCTACCTCCGCGACCAGGTCTTCGCCCGCGACCGCGGCACCTGCGCCGTCTGCCACATCGACACCATCACCGCCTACAACGCGCTCAAGCGAGCCAAAGGCACTGCTCGCGCCGCTGGCCTCCGCCTTTACGGCATGAAAACCATCACCAGCCGTCGCAGTCTCTGGGACGCCGACCACATCCGCCCCGTGGCCGAAGGCGGCGGACAATGCGACCTCGACAACCTCCGCACCCTCTGCCTCCTCTGCCACCGCGAAGCCACCGCCAGCCTACGCAAACGCCTCAATTTCGCTCTGACTGGCGCGAAGTAACCACTCAAGCTAACCGAAGAGTACATAACTTCTTATCAAACAATTTTGAGTACTTGTAATTCCACGATTTTCTGCTAAGTTCTTCAACTAACACAGCACCATCGGGCGCGCTGCATAAGGCCAGCTTGTTTCGGATTCTTCGGATTGGAGAACCGGCCACAGGATAATGCCACGGTCCGCAGCAGCCTGGCATAACGAGCAAATCCGGCTGCCGATCCCGCCGCAACTCTCTCACAACCTAGGGAAGCTCTGCGCAGGATGATGATTTCGTAGATGGCGGTGAGTTTGTGTCGGTGGGTGCGAGTTGGGGCGGTTTTGGGTTTGCGCTGGTTTTA
>Ga0208589_1000859_pt1 | contig 13390 bp, 8 predicted proteins | sample NGESurshal092012_2_FD_184486 | JGI IMG/M metagenome (GOLD analysis project Ga0208589, IMG submission 184486) | Arctic peat soil microbial communities from Barrow, Alaska - NGEE Surface sample F53-2 shallow-092012 (SPAdes) | ecosystem: Environmental > Terrestrial > Soil > Wetlands > Peat ... | reverse complement strand
CAGGCCCGCGTCGTGGGTCACCGTGTCGTAGTGGAACCGGCGCAGCGACAGGTCGGGCCCCTGGGCGAGGCGCTGCGCCGCCTCGGCCCGGATGGCGTGGGCGCGGCGCAGCCGCCCGCGCAGCACCGGCAGCGCGCCGCCGCCGTGCGCGAGCAGGATCCGCAGCTCCGGGAACCGCTCCAGCACCCCGGCCACGGCGATGTGCGCCGCCGTGACCGCGGTCTCCAGCGGGTTGCCGACCGAGTTCCACAGGTAGTAGCCGTCCAGGGCGGGGATCCCGAAGCCCCGGGTGGACGGGTGGATGAACACCAGCGCGCCGGTCTCGGCGGCCGCCTCCCAGAACGGCAGGAAAAAGTCGTCACCGAGGTAGCGGCCGGTCACGCTGGACGGGATCTCCACGCCGTGCAGGCCCGGCACGGTCATCAGGTCCGCCAGTTCCTTCGCGGCCAGGCCCGGGTCCTGCACCGGGACCGCCCCGAGCGCGCTGAGCCGCCCGGGGTGGTCAGCCACCAGCCGGGCCAGCGCCTCGTTCTGCACCCGGCAGACCAGCTGGGCCTCGTCTGGCCCGGCGTCCACCGGCACCAGGTTGATCCACGGGGAGAGCAGGAGGTGGTCAACGCCGGTGCTGGCCGCGTCGCCGAGCATGACCGCGACGTCGCTGAACTCACCGACCGCGGAGGTCAGTTCCCGGCCCCGGAACCCGACGAGGCGGTGGCCGTCCTCCGTGCGCAGCGACGGACGCCAGGCCTCGGGCACGCTGCGCGCCGTCATCTCCGGGACGATGACGTGGCAGTGCGAGTCGATGATCAACGGGCGGGGGTGCCGTTCGCCGCGGCGCCGTTCGCCGCAGTGCCTGGTGCGGTGCTGCCGCCTTCCGCGGATATCGCCTCCGCATCCGCGGCGGCCACCTCCGCGGCTGCGGCGTCCGCGGCCTCGGCCGCGGGGGACGGGGCGCCGGACGAGTCGGTCACGGCCCCGCCCAGGTACAGAGCGCCGATCTCCGGGTGATGCAGGACCTCGTAACCGGAGCCGGCCAGCCGGACCCGCCCGTTCTCCAGGACCACCCCGTGGGTGGACAGCCGCAGCCCGGCCCGCGCGTTCTGCTCGACCAGCAGGATGGTCTTGCCCTGCTGGTGCATCAGCCGGACCGCGTCGAAGACTGACTTCAGCACCTTGGGTGACAGGCCCATGGACGGCTCGTCCAGGATGACCAGGGTCGGGTCGAGCATCAGGCACCGGGCGAATTCGACCAGGCGCTGCTGGCCGCCGGACAGGCTGCCGGCCTTCTTCCCCAGCCAGTCCGTGACCTGGGGGAACATCTCCAGGACGTTATTCAGCCTCCGGTCGGCGAGCCCGCGCTGGCGCAGGATGTAGCCGCCCAGCGCGATGTTCTCGCGCACTGTCATGTCGCGGAAAAGGCTGTGGTTCTGCGGGACCAGCACCACGCCATGGTCCAGGACCTGGCGGGGAGACTTCCCGGACAGCCGCTCACCGCGCAGGCTGACCTGGCCGAGCCGGGGGTTCAGCAGCCCGGTGATGGTGCCGAGCAGCGTCGACTTGCCGGCCCCATTGGGGCCCACGACGCAGGTGATGCCGCCCTCGTAGACCTGCATGGTGACGCCGTGCAGGACGTCACCACCGCCGTAGCCGGCCACCACGTCCTGGATCTCGAGGGCGGGGGCGCCGGTGGTCACGGGCTCAGCTGACCGCGATGTCATCGTCATCCTCCGCAGTGCCAAGGTAGGCGTCGAGTACCCGGGGGTCGGTCCGGACCTCGTCCGGCGGTCCGCTGACGACCGTCGCCCCGTTGTCCAGGACCGTGACCCGGTCACATAGCCCCATCACGAAATCCATGTTGTGCTCCACGATGAGGAAGGTGGTGCCCTGCCGGTTCAGCTCCCGGATCCGGTCGGCGATCGTCGTGATCAGGGTCAGGTTCACCCCGCCGGCCGGCTCGTCCAGCAGCACGATCGCCGGTTGGGCCATGAGCACGTAGGACAGCTCCAGCAGCTTGCGCTGGCCGTAGGACAGCGTCTCGGCGAGCGCGCCCGCGTGCCCGACGATGCCGGTGAACTCCAGCAGCTCCATGGCCCGGCGGCGGGTGGCCGGGCCGCCCGCGCGGGCCAGCGGGTTACGGATCCGCGCGCTGCCTTTCTCCGCGTGCTGCGCCGCCACGATCATGTTCTCCATGACCGTGAGCCGGGAGAACACCCGGGTCAGCTGGAACGTCCGGCCGATGCCAGCCAGGAACACCTTGTCGGGCGACGCATCGGTTATCTTCCGGTCGCCCAGGTAGACGTCGCCGCCGTCCACCGTCTCGTAGCCGGTGATCACGTTGAACAGGGTCGTCTTGCCCGAGCCGTTCGGCCCGATCAGCCCGGCGATGCTACCTTCCTCCACCTCAAGCGTGGCGCCGTTCAGGGCCTGGACGCCGCCGAAGGCTTTGGTTACCGCGTCGGTGCGCAGCAGCGTGCTCATCGGACACCTCCCGTGCTGGGCGTGCCCGCGCTGGGCGTGCCCGCGCTGCCGGTACCTGTGGCCGTCCTGCCCTCCGGCGGACTCCCGGGCGGGGCTGACCCGCCCGGAGCGGACCCGCCGGGAGCTGGGCCGCCGGTGGCGGGCTCGCGCCGGCGGGCCTGCGCGACGCGCCACTTCGTGACGTACTCGGCACCCGTCGGGACGATCCCGCGGGGCAGGAACAGGATGACGGCCAGGAAGAGCACGCCGAGGACGATCTCGCTGGTGTAGCCGTTGGTGTAGGTGATCTGGATCCACTGCTGGAGCGGTTCCAGGATCAGCGCGCCGAGTACCGGGCCGACCAGCGTGCCGAACCCGCCCAGGAAGGCCATGAGCGCGACGGTCACGTCGAACAGGGGGTTGAACGCGGTCTCGGGGAGCGCCTGGCCGATGAAGAACCACCACAGGCCGCCGATCATGCCGGTGATCCCGCCCGAGATGACGAACGCGGTGAGCTTCACCCCCATGGTCCGCACGCCCAGCCCCCGGGCCCGGTCCTCGTCATCCCGGATGGCCAGCATCTGGAGGCCGAACCGCGAGTTCCGGATCAGCCAGGACAGCGTGATCGTGAGCACCGCGATGATCAGGCCGACGTAGTAGAAGGGGTTGTTGTAGTTAGCCGCGGACCAGAGGAAGAAGGGCGAGCTGACGCCCTGGTTCCCGCCGGTGAAGTTCAGGTTGAACGCCAGCAGCTGGAAGATGAAGAAGAAGGCGATGGTGATCACGACGAAGGTGTGCCGCCGGACCCGCAGCGCGACCAGCCCGAGCGGTATCGCGACCAGCGCGGCAACCAGCCCGCCCAGTGGCAGCAGCGCGAAGATGTCCCCGCCCGGGAGCTTCCACTGCTTGGTCAGCAGGCCCACGGTATAGGCGCCGACGCCGAAGAACACCGCGTGGCCCAGCGAGATGTAGCCGGTATAGCCGGAGAACAGGTTCCAGGCGGCCACGGCCCCCACGTAGATCACGGTGAGCACGGCGAACTGGGTGTACAGCGCGTTGGTGATGACCAGCGGGAAGATCGCCGCGATGACCAGCAGGACCGCGAGGCAGCCCAGCCGGGCCACGGTCGTCCGGCGGTCATGCCCGGTCGGCAGCTGGACGCCGCCCGCCTGGAGCGGCCCCGCCTTCACTGTGCCCTGACTCATAGCTCCCTCGTTTGCCGTGCCCGGATTCGCTGTGCCCGCAGCAGCTGGACCCTTACTGGCTGGGTTCCCGCTCACTGGGCCCCCGCTCACTGGGCCCTCGCGGCCTTGCGGCCGAACAGGCCCTGCGGCCGGAAGGCCAGCACGAGCACGAGGGCGCCGTAGAACACCACCACTGACCAGCTGGGTGACCAGAGCACGTCCACCACCCCCTCTAGCGTGATCATGAAGATGGCGGCGACCATGGCTCCGGCGATACTGCCCAGGCCGCCGAGGATGATGATCGCGAGCAGCCGGGAAATCAGGTCGTACCCGGTATTCGGGTTGAAGCCGCCGCCGGTCGCGCCGAAGACCATTCCGCCGGCGGCGGTGATGGCCACCGCGATCCCGAACGTGAGCGCTTGCACCCGGTTCACGTTGATCCCGACGATCCGGGCCGCGGTCTGATCCTGCATGGTGGCCCGGATGCTGCGCCCGAACTGGGTCCGGTACAGCATGTAATAGATCGCTACGACGAGCACCAGGGCCATCAGGAATCCGTAGATATAGATGTAGTCCAGGTAGAACCCGAAGATCTTCGGTCCCGACGTGACGTACGAGGCGTTCAGGTTGTAGAAGTTCGAGCCGAAGATGAGGTACAGGACGCCCTCGATGATGATCGCCACCGCGTAGCTGGCGAGCAGGGACATCGAGGTCCGTTCCCGGCCCCGCAGCGGCCTGATGAAGGCCCACTGGATCGTGACCCCGACGATGAACATCGCCGGGACGGTCACCAGCAGGCCCACGAACAGGTCGATGTGCAGGTGGACGGAGAGCACGTAGCTGAGGTAGGCGCCGAGGACGACCAGGATGCCCTGGGCGATGTTGATGATGTCCAGCACCCCGAAGATCAGCGTCAGCCCGACCGCCATCAGTGCATAGACACTGCCGCCCAGGATGCCGTCGACGATCGCCTCGCTGAGTTCGCGTCCCATCTCCGCTTCATGCCCTTCATCTGCTAACTGGTGGTGGTGGAGGCGGGCCGCATATCCGGCGGACCCGCTAGTTCAGGAAGTGCCCCAGGGTGGCTTCTGCGTCAGCACGTTGGCGGCGTTCTTACCCGTGGTGACGCCAAGGACCTGGGCGAACTGCCCGTTCTGCCACTGGAAGATCAGGCCGTGCTGCGCGCTGTTCGCCCCGTCCGACTGGAACTGGACCGCTCCCTGCACGGTCTGCAGGGGAGTCTGCAGGCTGTGCAGGTACTTGATGATCTTCGAGTTGTTCGTGCCGTGGGTCGCGGTGACCGCGTCGGCCAGCACCTCGCCGGCTGAGTATGCCTCGGCGACGTCGGCGTTGATGTCGGAGGAGGTACCGCCGAACTTGGCGATGTAGTCCTGGACCATGACCTCGCTCAGCGCGTTCTGGACCTGGCCGTACCAGCCGTCCGGGACCATGATCGCCTGGGCGTTGATCGGGTTCAGCTGGTTGATGAAGGCCTGGCCCTGGTCCGGGCCGGACGCGGCGATCATGACCCTGGGCGTGTAATTCGCGTTCTGGAAGGTGTGCACGAAGATCAGCAGACTGGGCAGGTCCACCGACCCGATGACCACAATGTCCGGATGGGCGCGGGTGACCTGGTTCGCGACCGCCTGGATCTGCTTCTGGCTGGCCGGGTTGGCCGGGTGCTGCGTGTTCTGGTAGACCGTCTTGATCCCGGCCGCGGCCAGCTGGTTCATGGTGGTGGTCACGGGCGGGTCGGCGAACGGGTCGTCCACCTCGGGGTACGCGGCGCTCCCCTTCTCGCTGGCCGGCAGCTGATGGATCACCCACTGGGCGAACGGCTCCATCTCGTTCGCAGCTGGCACGCTGACACTGAACAGGTTGGTATAGGTGTGGCCGCCCCCGGCCCCGAAGACCAGGCCGCCGGTGGCCGAGCCAGCCGGCAGCGCATACCCGTACTGGGATGTCGGCTTCAGGGCGTCGGCGGTCAGCAGCGTGGAGAACGGGGCCAGCGTCAGGTCCACGTGGTCCTGCCTGATCAGCTGGGTGTACTGGCTGACGACCAGATTGTCGTTGCTCTTGTCATTCAGGATCTTCAGCCGGACCGGGCGGCCGAGCAGCCCGCCGTGGGTGTTCACGTCACTGGCCCACAGCTGGTAACCGTTCCTGGTGGCCAGGCCGTCCGCCATGAAAGAGCCACTCAGCGGCAGCGAGATGCCCACCGTGATCGGCTTCGCCGAGCTGGTGCTGGAGGCTGTGGTGGCACTGGTACTACCGCAGGCAGCGACGGCGAGCGCGGTGACCGCGCTTGCTGCGGCGAGCGGCAGGTACCTGGCGCGGAGGGGGCGCCTCATCAACCTTCTCCTTCCCTGCGACCGCGCCGAGGCACCCGTTGTGCCCCGGTGCGCGGAGCGCACTGGCACCGTATGCCTTTACCAGCCAGGGAAAGCCTGCTTTGCCCTGATCTAAGGCCCGGTTCCGAGTGCTGCTCCGCGCACCGCATTTCTTGGCTAACCCGCTCTATCCGACGTAGCTCAGCTGGACCAGCTGGGCTTGGGGTTGATGATGGGCACCGCTCCGGTCGCGTTGGTCGGCAGCACCAGGTTGTACGCGCCGCCCTTCTGCCACTGGAAGATGAACTTCTGGGCGACCGTGTTCTCGCCTGAGCTGTTGAACTTCACCGGCCCCTGCACCGTCTGCAGCGTCACGCCGCTGTGCAGGTACTTGATGATCTTGCTGTTGTCCGTGCCCTTGGTTGCGGTGACCGCCGCCGCCGTGATCTCGCCGACCGAGTAGGCCTCAGCCACGTCGGCGTTGATGTCTGCGGCGGTGCCGCCGTACTTGGCGATGTAGTCCTTGACCATCGCCTCGCTGAGCGGGTTCTGGATCCCGCCGTACCAGCCGCCGGGGACCATGATCCCGGTGGCGTTGCTGGTGCCGCCGATCGCCTTGGCGAAGGCGGCGCCCTGGTCCGGGCCGGACGTGGCCACGAAGATCTTCGGGTTGTAGTGCTGCTGCTCGAAGGCCTGGATGAAGGCCGCCGAGGTGGGCACGTCCACGGCCCCGAGCACGACCATCTGGGCCCCGGTGGCGGCGACCGAGTCAGCCCCTGCCTTGTAATCCGGGTTCTCGGCCGGGAAGACCTTCGAGTAGACCGTCTTGATGCCGGCCTTCTGCAGGATGGCCTGCGCGGCCTCCGTCATCGGGTCCGCGAACGGGTCGTTCACCTGGGGGTACGCGGCCGTCTTCGGGCGCTCACTGGCGGGCAGCGCAGCCACCCAGTCGGCGAACGGCACCAGCTGGTCCGCGATGGGCGGGCTGGGGTTGAAGATGTTCGGCAGGTTCAGCTGGTAGACGGACGGCCCGCCGCCCGCACCCTCCGGGAAGGCGTAGTCGTACCGGGCCGCCACCTTCGCGGCGGGTACGGTCAGCAGCGTCGAAAATGGCCCGAAAACCAGGTTCACGTGCTGCTGGGCGATCAGCTTGGTGTAGTTCGTCGCCACCGTGGTCGGGTCGCTCGAGTCATTCAGGAACACCATCTTGACCTTGCGGCCGCCGAGCAGGCCGCCGTGGCTGTTCACGTAGCTTTCCCAGAGCTGGTAGCCGCGCTGGAAAGCCAGGCCGTCCGCGGAGAAGTCACCGGTCAGCGACAGCGACGTGCCGACCACGATCGGCGACTTGCTGCCATTGCTGGATGAACCGCTTCCGCTGCTGCTGCTACTGCACGCAGCAAGAACCATCGCTGTCGCCGCTGCGACAGCTGTGAGAGACAAGAACCGGGTGCGGTGAGGTTTCATCCGGTCCTCCTTCCAGTCAGGAATCTCTGTGGATAAAGCCAGCTACAGCCCGCGCTATGGGCGCGTCCGCGGGGGGCTCGGATGACTGCATTGGAAGCTGGCCGGGGACAGTGGCTCACGGTACTGCATTGCCCCCGTTCGCGTCGGCTTGGTCCAGTCCGTCCGAGATGTCAGAGTTTTCGCTCTCCAGCTCAAGTCCGGCCGACTGTGCTTCCAGTTCGACAAGGGCCGCGAAATCCTGCTCGCCGTAACCATGCCCGATTAGAGTCTGCACGATCTGGTGCACGAGCGAGGCGACCGGCATCGGTACTTCGTGTTCCCTGGCCGCGGCCAGGCCCAGGTCAAAGTCCTTGCGCAGGAGGCTGGCCGTAAACGTCGGATGAAAGTCCAGGTTCACGTAGGCCGGTGATTTGTAACGAGTGAACTGCGAACCCATCACGCTTTTATTAAGGCACGTCAGGAACGCAGTCCGGCTGACGCCACTCTTCTGGGCCAGGATCGTCACTTCCGCGAGAGACTGGCTGACGACGCCCAGGAACAAGTTATGGCAAAGCTTTACGGTCCGCGCGAGTTCACCCTCGCCGACATATGTGGCGCCGGCGCCAAGCAAGTCCAGGTATGGCCGGGCGGCATCGAAAGCGCTCTGCGGCCCGGACACCGCGAGCGTGAGCTTCCCCACGCTGGCCACCTTCGGATTGCCCATCACCGGCGCGGCCAGCAGTTCGGTGCCGCGCGCCGCGAGCTGCTCGCGGATCTGCATCGACACCTCCGCCGAGATGGTCGAGCAATCCACCAGGATGCCGGGCACCGACTCCCCCGTGGCCAGGCCGTCCTCGCCCAGGACCGCGTCGATCAGGTCCTGGGGCGTGCCCACCGTGGCGAACACGATGTCCCGCCCGCTCAGCTCCGCCGGGGAGCTGACGATCTTGGCCCCCAGCTCGGCGAGCGGCTCCGCCTTGGCCCGGGTCCGGTTGTAGACGGCAACGTCACAGCCGGCCTCAAGCAGACGCCGGACCAGCGAGAAACCCATCCGCCCGGTACCCAGCCATCCCAGCCGGAGCTCGTTACCCTGCCCAGCCATCCGGTCACCCCCTGCGCTAACAATCGTTTGCACGAAGCCTGGCGCAGAGGCCGGGCCCCTGTCAACAGGCATGATCAGTTCGATACCAGCAAATTTCCGGGGACTGGGGATTTCCCCCGCGCCCGGGACGCGAGGGCGGTGGTCAGCGGTCTGGCCCGGACGGCTGGGCCGCCTGCCCGGGCCCGCCGGGCGGCGGGGAGCCCGCGGCGCCCCGAGGCGGCCCGGTTGACCCGCGCACCACGAGTTCCGGGGCCAGGAACAGAACCTTGACCGGGCCAGTGTGCCCGGCGATGCGTTCCAGCAGCAGCTGGGCCGCCTCGGTGCCCACCTGGTAGTGCGGGAAGCGGATCGTGCTCAGCGGCGGGCGCAGCCGGTCAATGAACGGCATGTCGTTGAACCCGATGACCGACACGTCCGCCGGGCAGGCCAGGCCCGCTTCGTCCAGGGCCGCGTAGCAGCCGATGGCCAGCATGTCGTTGCCCGCCGCCACCGCGGTGCAGCCTGCGTCGCGCTGCAGCAGCAACTGGGAGCACCGCATGCCCTCGTCGATGGAGAACGACTTCGCGGTCACGATCAGCTCGGGATCGGGGGTCAGGCCGTGCGCCTCCATCGCGGAGATGAAGCCCCGGTACCGGGCGAGGCCGGTGGAGACCTCCTGCGGGCCGGCGATGTGCGCGATGCGGGTGTGCCCGAGCCCGGCCAGGTGGGACACGGCCATCCGGACGCCGCGCTCGTTGTCCACCGAGACCGAGGGCAGGCTGTAGTCGTGGGCCAGCCGGTTCATCAGCACCACCGGGAGGTCCGCGCGGGCCGACTCGGCGAGCAGCGGGTCGCCGAGGTGCACGGTGGCCAGCACCAGGCCGTCCACGTGGCGGGCGCGCATCTGCTCGAAGAGCATCCGCTCCCGTTCGGCGTCGCCGTCGGTGTTCCCGATCAGTGCCACGTAGCCCGCGGCCGCGAGACGGTCCTCGATGCCGCGCACGATCGGCGGAAACAGCGGGTTGTTCAGGTCCGGGATGAGCACGCCGACGCTGTGCGAACGGCGGGTACGCAGGCTGCGCGCGACGGTGTTCGGGCGGTACCCGAGCTCGGCCGCGGCCTCGAGCACGCGCTGCGCGGTGTCCTCCCGGACCAGCAGCCTCGTCTCCGGGTTCAGCGCCCGGGACGCGGTGGCGGGGTGCACACGCGCCAGTGCGGCGACATCCTTCAAGGTCACCGGCGGATCAGCCACTGGCAGCCACCCCGCTTCCGCTGTCCGCGCGCCTCCGGGCGTGCCCCGTCGATCCTGCGCCTGAGCCGGCCCGGCTGACCCGGCTGGCCCGGGCACACCCGGGTACCGGCCGGCCAGAGACCGTCAGACCTGAATGGTATCCACCAATGCAGACGATTGCCTGCCCCTGCGGCGCCGGGGTTACCGCCGCGCTACCGCACCCCGCCCGCCTGCGGGCCGCTGCCAGGTGGCCGACGCGTGTCACGATGGAGCCATGCGTATCACCAGCGTGGCGGGCACGGACCTATTCGGCGGAACCGCAGAGCGCCCGCTGCAGATCGTCCGGGTCACGGTACTCGATGACCGCCCGCCGCACGCCGCGCCGGCCCGCCTCCCGGTCACGGTCCGGGTCGAGGGGCCCGGGGTGAGCACGCCGGTCCCGGTGCGGCTCGATCTCGCGCAGCCGGGGGCGGAGCAGGTGGCCGAGGTGGGCGTGGACATCGCCGCGCCCCGTGCCGCCGGCAGCCCGCGCCAGGTGACGGCCATCGCCGAGGCCCGGCCAGACTCCCGCGGCCCGGCCGCCGGCCCGGGCGGCCGGGCCGAGCAGGCGGCCGGGATCCGGGTGGCCGAGACCGGCTGGACCATGTGGATGGTCAGCCATTTCCACTACGACCCGGTCTGGTGGGACACCCAGGGCGACTTCACCGAGGCCCGGCTGCTGCTGCCCGGCGAGGACGGCAGCCTGCCCGAGGTGCGCACCGCGTTCGAGCTGGTGGCGCTGCACCTGGACGAGGCGCGCCGGGACCCGGACTACAAGTTCGTCCTCGCCGAGATCGACTACCTCAAGCCCTACCTGGATACCCATCCGGAGGACCGCGCCGACCTGCGCCAGTTCCTGGCCGAGGGCCGGGTCGAGATCGTGGGCGGCAACTACAACGAGCCCAACACCAACCTGACCGGAGCCGAGTCCACGATCCGGAACGCGGTCTACGGCCTGGCCTACCAGCGGGACGTGGCCGGCGGCGACCCGCGGACCGCCTGGATGCTGGACGTGTTCGGTCATGACCCGGGTTACCCCGGGCTGATGGCCGCGGCCGGCCTGGCCGAGTCGTCCTGGGCCCGCGGGCCCTACCACCAGTGGGGCCCGCAGCGCACGGTGGGGGACAACACCCGGATGCAGATGCGCAGCGAGTTCGAGTGGGTCTCCCCCGACGGGCAGGGCCTGCTCACCAGCTACATGCCCAACCATTACGGGGCGGGCTGGGGCACCCACCGGGCGGCCGACCTCGCCGCGGCCGAGGAGGACGCGCTGGGCCAGTTCCGCAGCCTTGCCCCGGTCGCCGCGACCCGGAACGTCCTGCTGCCGGTCGGGGCCGACCACGTCATCCCGAGCCGCTGGGTGACCGCGATCCACCGGGACTGGAACGCCAGGTACGTGTGGCCGCGGTTCGTGACTGCGCTGCCGCGCGAGTTCTTCGCCGCGGTGCGCGAGGACGCCACCGCACGAGGGCTGTGGCTGGTCCCGCAGACCCGGGACATGAACCCGGTCTACCCCGGCAAGGACGTGTCCTACATCGACACCAAGCAGGGCCAGCGGGCGGCGGAGATCGCGGTCGGCGAGGCGGAGCGGCTGGCCACCCTGGCCTGGCTCGCCGGGGCGCCCTACCCGGCGGAATCGCTGGACAAGGCCTGGCGCCAGCTCGTCTTCGGCGCGCATCACGACGCGATCACCGGGACCGAGTCCGACCAGGTCTACCTGGACCTGCTCGGCGGCTGGCGGGAAGCGTGGCAGCGCGGCGACGAGGCCCGCCGCGACGCAGTGGCCTACCTGGCCGGCCTGGCCGACACCCGGCTGCCCGGAGCCCAGCCGGCCGAAGCCCGGCCCGCTGCGGAGCAGGCCAGCCTGGCCGGCCCACGGGCCCTGACCGTGTTCAACACGCTGTCCTGGGCCCGGTCCGGCCTGGTCCGTGCTGATCTGGAGTTCGCCGCCCCCGGACCCCTCTCGATCACCCTGCATGATCACTCGGGCGGGGAGGTGCCGTCCCTTACCGAGGGGGTCCAGCTGCACCCGGACGGCACGGTCGCCGGGGTCGCGCTCACCTTCCGCGCGGCGGACGTGCCTGCGCTGGGCTACCGGACCTTCTGGGTCACCCCAGCGCCCGGGGCCGCCCGGGCCCCGGGCGGCCCTGCTGCTGAGGGGTGGGAGCCGCTGCCCGGCACGGTGATCGAGAACGAGACCTTCCTGGTCGAGGCCGACCCGGCCCGCGGCGGCACGCTGACCCGCATCGTCGACAAGCGGACCGGGTCCGGGCTGCTCCGTGGCGGCGGGGTGGACCAGCCTGGCGGCAACGAGCTGCTGCTCCAGGAGGAATACGCCGCCCACCCGCGCTGGGGCGAGGGCCCGTGGCTGCTGTCCCCGAAGGGGCCCGGCACCGGCTCGGGCACCGCCCCTGCCAAGGTCACCGCCCAGCGCTGCCCGCTGGGCGCCCGGCTGCTGGCCGAGCTGACCCTGGGCGACCTGCGGGTGACCCAGGAGACGCTGCTGTGGGAGGGGGCGGAGCGGATCGAGTTCCGCACGCACGTGGACGGCTCGATCGGCCAGGACCGGCTGCTGCGGGTGCGCTTCCCCGCGGACGTGCCCGGCGGGCTGCCGCTCTACCAGGGCGCGACCGCGGTGGTGGGCCGGTCGTTCGGCAGCGCCGTGGCGGACGTCGGCGAGTACCCGTTCACGCTGGACAACCCGGCGCACGAATGGTTCGGGCTGGGCTCCACGGCGCGGGCCGGCTGGCGTGAGCCGGGCGGGGCCCGGCAGGAGGCCGCGCTGGGAGTGGCTGAGGTCATCCTGCCGGCCTCCCCGGCCCCGCCAGACCCCGCTTTTTTCCGCAACGGCCTGTCCGGGGCCCTCCGTGACCTGGTGGCGGCCCTCGCGGGGCAGGGAGTCACGGCCACCTGCTCGTGGCCGGACGGCCCGCGCTACGGCTCTATCGACCTGGACTCCAACCTGCCGGACGTGCGGATCGCGCTGGGCGGCCCGGAGCAGAACCCGTGGACCGCCCAGGTCCTCGGCGCGGCCGGCCCGGGCGCGGCCCGCGAGCTCAGCCGCCTGCTGGCCGCCGGCGGTACAGCCCGGCTGTGGATCCCGGCCGCGCGGTCCCGCGCGGCGGCCTTCGCTCCCGGGGCCGACGTCCGCGGGCTGCGTGACCTGCCGGTGCTCATCGTGGACGGCCCGGACCTGGCCGCGGCGGCGGCAGCGGTCACCGCCGACCTGGCCGACTCGGTGATCGAGGTCAGCCCGCTGCCGGGCGGCGGCGGTGTGCCCAGCGGCGGGGGCGACCCGGCGCTGGCGCCGCGCTCGGTGGCGCTGCTGAACCGGGGCACGCCGGGCAGCCTGGTCTCGCCCGACGGCACCCTGCACATCGCGCTGATGCGCTCGTGCAGCGCGTGGCCCTCCGGGGTGTGGATCGACGGCGATAAGCGGACCGCGCCGGACGGGAGCAGCTTCGCCTGGCAGCACTGGAGCCACACGTTCGAGTACGCGCTGGCCGCCGGCGCCGGGGACTGGCGCGACGCGGGCTTCGGCCCGGCCGGCCAGGACTACAACCATGACCTGCTGGCCTGCGAGACGGGCCTGCACCCGGGCCCGCACCCGCCGGCGATCAGCCTC
>Ga0208589_1000858_pt1 | contig 13392 bp, 13 predicted proteins | sample NGESurshal092012_2_FD_184486 | JGI IMG/M metagenome (GOLD analysis project Ga0208589, IMG submission 184486) | Arctic peat soil microbial communities from Barrow, Alaska - NGEE Surface sample F53-2 shallow-092012 (SPAdes) | ecosystem: Environmental > Terrestrial > Soil > Wetlands > Peat ... | reverse complement strand
TGAACTGGCTGCACTGCGCACTGCCGATGGCCGCCCATACCAGCTCTACCCGTTGCCGTGGGCGAAACCCATTCTCGACGAAGGCCGCCGGCTCGCCGCTTCTTACGCGAACTACCTGATCGTCAACGGGGCCGTGCTGGTGCCGGCCTATGACGACAAGGTCGATGACGAAGCCGCCCGCATCATCGGCACCGCGCATCCGGGGCGCGAAGTGGTGCAAGTGCCCTGCCGTCCGTTGATCTGGCAGAACGGTAGCCTGCACTGCATCACGATGCAGTTGCCGGCCGGTCTGGCCTGAGCTGGATGCATTATTCGGATTGGCTATTTGTCATGTTCCGTGTGATTCTCACGCCCAACGGGTCTGGCGTTTGAGCGCGGCTCGTGATGCGATGGCGCAACTCTACCAGCACCTTGGAAACTGACGATGGCCGTGACCCTGCACCCCCTTGGCCCGCACCACGCCGCGCACGTGCGCGGAGCTGAAGGGCGAAGACCTTGAATACTGCATTGAAGCCCAATGAAAGTTAGGCTAATTGTATTAAAGATAGGTGTTAGCTTGCTAGTGGGCTTCACGTGTGGTTGGCTTGTTGCGCAGGCTCAAAACATGCACAAAATTTCGCCCAGCACAGTTTGGGCGAACGGTTGGACATCCGATATTGGATCCTTGACCCTCAATTTGCGTAATCCTGAGCTTATCAATCCGAATAAGGTTGCGCTGATAATTGGATGGGACTTAAACGTCAAGAGCCTAGTACTTGGCCGAATGTTTGACGATATGTCTCCTTCTATGAAGGAACAACTGCTTTCATCCATTCCTGCGGCGCGTGCTATCGCGACTTCGCAAAATGGGCCAGGCCCAGAAAATAACAGACGAGACCTGTTAATATTTGTTAATTGTATGCAGAAGGTAAAGTTGCAGGGTGGATTAGTTAGAAGCTGTATCGATGGCGAGCACAAATAACTGAGAAATTGCTCAACTGGCAATGATGGTTAACAAGCTGAAGATGAACGCGACGCATGCCCATTCCATACTTATCTTCGGCGTCAATTTGACGGCTTGCTGTTGCGGAAGAAGCGTTCGCGGACTTTTTCCTCGCTGTGATAATGCGTATACGGCTTGAGCAGGTCGTAACGCGTCACCATGCCCAGCAGCGTGCGCCGGTCGGCGGCCACCACCGGGACGCGGTCGAGTTTTTCCACCGCCGCGCGCACGGCCACGCTCTGGCAGCTTTCGTCGGGTAGCGCGATGACCGGCTCCTTGCCCACCACATCGGCCAGCCGGCTGGCGCCGCTCGGGTCATCCTTCAGCCATTGCGCCACGTCCTGCCGGTTGACGACATTGAGCAGACCGCCGCTGGCGTCCACGACGGGGAATGCCCGGTATTTCTGATCCGCGCCAAAGTAGCGTTCGGCCAGCTCGCGCACGCTGAGGTCGCCGGGCACGGTCAGCACGTCCGTCGTCATCACTTCCTTCACGGCGATGTGCTCGAGTCGATCCACCGAGTACTCGCGGAAGATGTCGAGACCGCGGCGGGCGATCTTTTCGGTGAGGATCGAACGCTTCATCAGGAACACGCTTACGCCGTACGCCGTGGTGCAGGCGATTAGCAATGCCGGCAGCGCACTGGCGTTGTGGGTGAGTTCCAGCGCAAACAGGATCGAGGTGAACGGCAGCCTCATCACCCCGGCCAGCATCGCACCCATGCCGAGCAGTGGCCACAACAGTGGGTCGGGACCGGGAAACACCATCGACTCCAGGCCGCCCAGGCCCGCACCCAGTGCCAGCAGCGGGGCCACCACGCCGCCGGACGTACCCGAGCCAAGGTAGATGATCCACATCAGCGACTTGACCAGCATGAACACCAGGATCGCCACGCCGACGATCTGCCCGGTCAGCAACTTGTCGATCATGTCGTAGCCCACGCCCAGCGCCTGCGGCTCGATATAGCCGCCGACACTGACCGCGATCGCGCCGATCAGCGGCCACCACATCCAGTGCACCGGCAGCTTGTGGAACGCGTCCTCGGCGCGGTACACCGCCGCCGTGAGCACGGTCGCCAGCAAACCTGCCAGCAAACCGCAGACCACGGCCATGCCGAACACCGGCGGGGTCAGGTCGAATTGCGCGGTCAGAGGAAACAGGGCGCCCGGCCCCATCAGACTCGAGCGCAATACATCGGCGACAAAACAGGCAATCGCCACCGGGATGGTGCTGCGCGGGCGCAGCTCGAACAGCAGCAATTCCACCGCCAGCAGGGTCGCCGCGATCGGCGTGCCAAACGTGGCCGCCATGCCGGCACAGGCGCCGGCCACCAGCAAGGTGCGCCGTTCCATCGAGGTCAGATAGAACATCTGGCCGAACAGCGAACCGACCGCACCGCCGGTCATGATGATCGGCCCCTCGGCACCGAACGGGCCGCCGGTACCGATCGCGATGGCCGCCGACAAAGGTTTGAGGATGGCCACCTTCAGCATCATCTTGCTCTTGCGGAACAGGATCGCTTCCAGCGCCTCGGGAATGCCATGGCCGCGGATGCGCTCGGTACCATAGCGGGCCATCAAACCCACCAGCAGGCCACCGACTAGCGGGGCCAGCAGGATCGCCCATACCGGGGCATGCAGCGCGGGCACCACGAAGTCGAACGAGAGCTGTTGTCGAAAAGCCAGGTTGGTGACAAAGCTGATCATCTTGTACAGCACGAACGCGATAAACGCGGCCGCAACGCCGATGAAGACGGCCATCAGGGAAAGCTTGAGAATGCTGACGCTGGGCCGGAAATCGCTCTGGCTGAGCGTGTCCAGTTTCCAGCGCTGGTAGGTGCGCCGCAGAAAGTGTCCGATCCTGCTCATGCTGAACTGGCCCCTATCTCTTCAAACCCGATGTCTGCAGGCCACGACCTCGCGATCGTCGCCCGGCTGTCGCCGCGCATCGGTCATCCCACGCGAATGACCGATGCAGATCAGGTTAACCGAATCGCGGCGGGTTATCAGGTCGTTCGGCCATGCTGCCGAACACGACGCAACTCGGGTGGATGCTCTTCGCTACACTATGCAAGGACGCCACGGGCGGCAGGAACCCATCATGACCCGCAAGACCCTCAAGGTCGCGCTGCTGCAGGAAACCGACCGCGGCAGCCGCGATGCCAATCTCGATGCCATCGAAGCCGGCTTGCGCGAAGCGGCCGCGGCTGGTGCCGAGCTGGTATTGCTGCAGGAACTGCACAACGGGCCGTACTTCTGCCAGCGTGAGTCGGTCGATGAATTCGACCAGGCCGAAACCATCCCCGGCCCCGGTACCGCGCGCATCGGCAAGCTGGCCGAAGAGTTGAAGCTCGTCGTGGTCGCCTCGCTGTTCGAGCGACGCGCGACCGGGCTGTATCACAATACCGCGGTGGTGTTCGATCGCTCGGCGACGATCGCCGGCAAGTATCGCAAGATGCACATTCCGGACGATCCGGCGTTCTACGAGAAATTCTATTTCACACCGGGCGATCTTGGCTTCGAACCGATCGACACCTCGGTCGGCCGCCTCGGTGTGCTGGTGTGCTGGGACCAGTGGTACCCGGAAGCCGCGCGCCTGATGGCGCTGGCCGGTGCCGAGCTGCTGCTCTACCCCACCGCGATCGGCTGGGATCCGAACGACAACCAAGCCGAGAAGGATCGCCAGCGCGATGCGTGGATCACCGTGCAGCGCGGTCATGCGGTCGCCAATGGCCTGCCCTTGCTGGCCTGCAACCGTACCGGTCATGAGGATGATCCGTCCGGCGTGGGCGCGGGTATCCGGTTCTGGGGCTCAAGCTTTGTCGCCGGCCCGCAAGGCGAGTTCCTGGCGCAGGCCGGTTCCGACAAACGCGAGCTGCTGCTCGTCGAGGTCGATCTGGCCCGCAGCGAAAGCGTACGGCGCATCTGGCCGTTCCTGCGCGATCGCCGCATCGATGCCTATGGCGATCTGCTCAAGCGCTTTCGCGACTGAAGCCACACTAACGCCAGCCTGCGCAGCTTGTTCCGCCGGGCTGTCATCCCCATGCTTGGATTTCCCCCTGTGAACGGCACGCTGACCGCATGAGCTTTCCCGATACCGACCTCGCCCTGTTGCCTGCCCTGCAGGGCCAGCCGATCGAACGCGTGCAGCGCGATGGCGTGGAATACGTGGTACTGGGCACCGCGCATGTCTCACGCAGCAGTGTGGAAGCGGTCGAGGCGCTGCTGGCGCATGAGCACTTCGATGCGGTGGCGGTGGAACTGTGCGACAGCCGCGCGCAGAGCATGCGCGACCCGGAAGCGTTCAAGCAGATGGACCTGTTCAAGGTGATACGCCAGGGCAAGGCCGGCATGGTCGCCGCCAGCCTCGTGCTGTCGACGTTCCAGAAACGCCTGGCCGACCAGTCGGGCATCCAGCCCGGCGCCGAGATGAAAGCGGCGATGGATGGCGCCGACCGGCGCGGGCTGCCGCTGTGGCTGATCGACCGCGAGGTCGGCACCACGCTCAAGCGCGCCTGGCACAGCGTCGGCTTCCTGCAGCGCTTCGGCCTGCTCGGCGGCCTGCTGGCCAGCGTGTTCGAGCGCGAGGAAATCGAGCAAGCCGACATCGAGAAACTGAAACAAGGCGATCTGCTGGAAAGCGCCTTCAGCGAATTCGCCAGCGAATCGAAACCGCTCTACCAAAGCCTGATCAGCGAACGCGATGCGTTCATGGCCGCGCGCCTGCGCGAGGAAGCGGCGCGCTCGGCGACCGCAGAACCGCGGTGCGTGCTGGTGGTGATTGGCGCCGGCCATCTGAAAGGCCTGAGCGGACTGCTGCGTGAGCAGCGCAACGATCCGGCCACCACCGTCGCCGAACTGGCCGCTACTCCGCCCAAGGCACGCTGGCCGAAGTGGCTGGCCGTGGCGCTGGTGCTGCTGGTGTTTGCGGCGATTGCCTATGCGTTTCACCGCAATGCCGCGCTGGGCACACAGGCTTTGATTTCATGGGTGCTGTTCACCGGCGGTTTCGCTGCCCTCGGCGCGCTGGCCGCCGGCGGTCATCCGCTCAGCATCCTCGCCGCCTTCATCGCCGCACCGATCAAACCGTTTCGTCCCGGCATTCCTGCCGGTGGCATCAGTGCGATGGCCGAAGCCTGGGTGCGCCGCCCGCGCGTCGTCGATTTCGACACCTTGCGCGACGACATCGTGCACTGGAGCGGTTGGTGGAAGAACCGCGTCGCACGCACCCTGCTGAATTTCTTCCTGGTCAGCGTGGGCACGATCATCGGCGAGTACAGCGCTGGCATCCACATCTTCAAGAGTGTGTTCTGACTCGCGCGGCACGCTGAGCCCACATGGGCGCGCATGTTACGATTCGCACCGCCTGCAGGCCTGCCTGCAACGCGCTTCGACACCTGGCCCGGGTGGCGAAACTGGTAGACGCAAGGGACTTAAAATCCCCCAGCCGCAAGGCTATGCGGGTTCGACCCCCGCCCCGGGCACCATGAACCAGTTTCACACCGTCCCATAACATCCTTCTAGCCCATATATACCGCCATTTCGGCGGTTTTTTTATGTCCATGCCATCTCACCCCGTCCTGTGGAATACCCCCGGGAATGGGGGTACATTTGGGGGTGTCGGCAGGAAGCGTCCTGCCCAGCTCTACGGGATACCCCCGCCATGCCGCTATCCGACGTTACCATTCGCAAGGCCAAGCCAGCCGCCAAACCGTACAAGCTCGCTGACGGTGGCGGCATGTACTTACTGGTGAATCCGACGGGTTCTAAACTGTGGCGATGGAAGTACCGCGTCAGCGGCAAAGAGAAGCTGCTGGCACTTGGCGCCTACCCCGCCGTTTCCCTGACCGCCGCCCGCGCCGCCTGTGCCGACGCTCGCCACAAGTTGAAGCAAGGCATTGATGCCAGCGCCGAGCGCAAGGAGACGAAGCAGACCCGGGCTGTCGCCATTGCTGTCGCCGCCGATACCTTCGAGGCCGTTTCGCGCGAATGGATGGCAAGGCAGGAAGTTGCCGCGGTGACCGTGATCAAGAACGAATGGATTCTGGGGCACCTCTTCTCCCGCATCGGCAGCCGACCGATCGGGGAAATCACGGCACGCGAACTACTGGACGTGCTGCGCGAGATTGAAGCGACCGGCAAGGTGGAAACCGCCAACCGTGTAAAGGTGAAAGCCGGGCAAGTGTTTCGCCATGCCGTGCTGGAAGGCAAAGCGGCGGCTGATCTGACTGCCAGCCTGCGCGGGGCGCTCAAGGCACCCAAGGGCAAGCACCATGCCGCGGTCACTGATCCGGTGCGCGTGGGCGAGTTGCTGCGCGCGATCGACGGCTTCACCGGCCAGCCCGTGACGCTTGCGGCGCTCAGGCTGGCACCGCTGGTGTTTGTGCGACCTGGCGAGCTTCGCCATGCCGAGTGGGCGGAGTTCGATCTGGGCGGTGCTATCTGGCGCATCCCCGGCCACAAGATGAAGATGAAGGCGCCCCACCTGGTGCCGCTGTCGAATCAGGCTGTGGCCATCCTGCGCGAGCTGTACCCGCTGACCGGCAGCGGTCACTACGTGTTCCCCGGCATCCGCACTGCGGCGCGGCCCATGTCCGAGAACACTGTCAATGGTGCCCTACGCCGTCTCGGCTACACCGGAGAGGAAATGACCGGGCACGGCTTCCGCAGCATGGCGGCGACACGGTTAAACGAAATGGGCTGGAATGCCGACGCGATCGAGCGCCAGCTTGCCCACGCCGAATCAAACAAGGTGCGCGATGCCTACACCAGCGCCGCGCAGTATCTGGACGAGCGCACCCGCATGATGCAGGCATGGGCCGACTACTTGGACGGCCTGCGCGCGGGTGGCCGGGTGGTTGCGATCAAACGCAAGGCTGGCTGAGTCGCACACGATGCGACGCCAGCATGAAGAATCTGGCATGGGCCAGTAGCGGTGGAACCGGGTGTGACAGCACCCGGCCCACCTTCCACCCCGTCAACAACAGGAGCTGACGACATGGCAAGTGAAATTGTATCGAACAACGAAGCAGACGAAACCAAGCACGGCCCGACGGCATTTGCCGGGTACGATTCAATCATGTTTTCAGCATGGGCCGCAGCGGTGGCTGACCTTCTTCTATGCTGTAATTCATCGTCAACAGACGACGCCACAGTTAGGAGCGCTGGCGGCCTGATCTTCTCGCTGATTCAGGCGTCGCATGAACTGAGCGCCGCTGACAACGGCATGCGGAGTGCGCTGGCATGAGCGCCGTGCTGATGCAGTTCCCCGAGAAAGTGCAGCGAAGGGCGAAAAGACGCCTAAATCGCGTGGAACTTGAGGCACACCATCGATGGCTCCAAAGCAAATCCGCGCATTGGGAAACCGAGGAAACGCATGGTGTCGAATACGAAAAGTGCCTAGCCCCACGTAGCCGGCAGCTGTTAAAACTTCTGGATAAGGAATGGGGCAAAATTCCGAAGCCGAAAGTGCCTGAAATCAGGGCGTACATCGCAGAGCAGCGTACGCTCATCGAAAAGCGTAATCGCGTCAAGGCTTGGATGCGGTCACTCGGAATTGATCTTGATGGAGCCACCACTGCCGAGCAGGCTCTATTCTTCCTGTTCGATCACATGCATGGGCGCAAACCACCGTCCATTGCCTAACCGGGCTTGAGACATTCGCCGCTGAACTGCGTGGTGAATACTTCCGCACCCGCAAGCGAGAAATTTTGGATGAAAACTGCGGCGAGCCAATAACTGCATCCATGATGGGAGTGAGGGGAACACATTTTACGGGTCTGGATGATCCGTTTTCTGGGCTTGGCAACGGATGTCTCATTCGTACGCCAGCACCCAAACTGAACGAATGTGCGGAATGCAAGAACCGCAGGCATACTGAAAGTAAGGGATGTCGACTTTGTCAGAGCTGACTGCCGGAGTCAAAAGTCCCGTGGTATAATTGAAGAGTGAAAAAATTTCAGGGCTGCCTTCGGGTGGCCCTTTTGTTTTCCAGTCATCGGCCGACTGTAGGAATCCAGAAATCTCCACGGATGCTTTACTTGGGAGGGGGTCAAGTTTCGTCGTGCGCGGCGCTATCGCGGACGCGTTCCTGCTGCTGCAGCGGGGTGAGTGCAAAGACGCTAGCTATCCGCGCCAAGTCCTTCAAGACGGATATTTCAGCTTACAGCGCCATGCGGAAAATGGCTCAGGGCGTCTTTGCGGGAATGGTTGACCGCGCCGAGAGTGAGTTTCTCCGCGCCCGCAAAAGCGAAATACCCGGAAAGGCGCATAGTGTGGTTACACCGAGCACATTTCACGGACGCACCGCGATTGGCACATATGTCCAGCCGGCTCTCGCCGCTTCAAGCGAGATTAGCGATGATCACCTAGCGCCGATTGACACGCATGGCATCGGGATGGCAGACCGCCTCGGCTGGGATGACCGCCGCGAGTATGTACACGGGCCAGTCCTGACCCTTCGCGGCGATAACCGCCCACGAGGCGGTTTTTTTTGCCCGTGAATTTCCCAGCAAGTATCGCCACCACCCAGCCCGCCTAGCGCGGGCTTTTTTGTATCCAAAGGAACCTATACGTACCCATGCCACCGGGCCGCCCGGTTGCCCGAGCTTCAACACCCGCTACCCGCTGAGTGCGGGTTTTTTCGTTTCTGGAGGCCTGAATATGATCGCAGAACAAATTGAACCGCTCCGCTTCGAGCGCCTTCCTGCCGTGTGCAAACGTATAGGCGTAGGAAGGTCCACCCTATATCGCTGGATCGAGGCGCGGAAGTTCCCGGCCCCTATCCGCATCGGAGAGAACACCAGTGCATGGGACGCCCGCGCGGTGGACGCATGGATGCGCAAGCGAATTGCCGCCAGCTCCGAAAATCAGTGGGTGGCGTAATGGGCGCTCATTCCTACGCCCTGGCGAACGGACCGGCCATCGCCGCTGATATCGCTCAAGTCATGAGTCAGCATGGGATGGCGCCGCTGGACTGGCGGGATCTACGTACAGATGGCGGCATTTCCCGATTCGACTGTGACGGTGACCGCGCTGGCAGGAAGAACGGTTGGGCAGTCATTCATGCCGATGGCCCCCGCCCGGTCGTGGTGTTCGGGCATTGGTCGAGGGGCATCAGCCAGACCGTTGTGCTTGGCAGTACGGAACCAATGAGTTCCGCCGAGCGCGAGCGCCAGCATTTGGCGATGGAGCAGGCCAAGAGAGACCGTCAAGCGATGACCAGTCACCGCCAGGCTAATGCACGCCGCGAGGCGAATGCGCTGTGGCTTGGCAGCATGCCAGCGAGTCAGCATCACCCGTATGTCACGGCGAAGAAGATCGCACCGGACGGGCTACGCATTACCGGCGGCGTGTTGCTTGTTCCGATGCGAGACACCGATGGCTCGCTTTGGAATGTGCAGCGAATCCAACCAAACGGCAGTAAACGCTTTCTCCGCGGCGGGCGCGTTACTGGCCTGTATGCCTGTATCAGTGGCGCTGTCGGCGAGCACCTGCTGATCTGTGAAGGCTGGGCCACCGGTCGGAGCCTACACACGGCAACGGGCTTGCCGGTGGCGGTCGCATTCTCCGCTGGCAACTTGATAGCCGTTGCCCAAGCCATGCGGGCCAAGTATCCACTGATACGCATCACGCTCGCCGCTGACAACGACCTAAGACAAGACGGCACCAACCCTGGCGTACAGGCCGCAACCGCAGCAGCGGCGGCGGTGAATGGCTTCCTCGCTGTTCCACCCGTTGCGGGTGACTTCAATGACCTAGCCACAGCTGCGCACAGCAGCACCGACGCAATTTGCGAGGTATTAAACCGTGACGATCACGAATGACGATGCGGTAAGTGCCGCAGTGCTGGCGGCCGAGCCGGTGACAGCGCTCCAGAGCGATAACGGCGACTGGTGCAGCGGTGCAACACCATACAATGCACCGCTGCACCAGTTGGAAGATCAGCCACCAAAAGCCGCCGTAATCGAGGCAGCGGAGCTGCTTTCAAAGGCCTTTCCACCACGCGACCGCATCCTGCACCCTTGGTTGACTACGCAGGGCCTGGCGATGATCTATGGCCCCCGCGGTATCGCCAAGACACATGTAGCTATGGGCATCGCCTATGCGCTGGCGTCGGGTGGCGAGTTTCTTGGGTGGCGAGCAGCCCAAGCCATCCCGGTGCTCTATATCGATGGCGAAATGCCAGGAGCAGACCTCAAGGAACGACTGGCGAGAATCATCGAATCCAGTCCCAATGAGGCACCGGCCGGCTTCCTTCGGTTCATTACCCCCGACCTGCAGCAGGACGGCATCATGCCGAACCTCTATACACCGGAGGGGCAGCAAGTCATCAACGCCGCACTGGGCAATGCTCGCGTAATCGTCGTCGACAACCTGAGCGCCTTGGTACGCGGCGGCAAAGAGAACGAGGGGGAGAGCTGGCAACCGGTGGCCGAGTGGGCGCTACGGATGCGCTCCAACGGGCGCAGCGTGATTTTCATCCACCACGCCGGCAAGGGCGGCCAGCAGCGCGGCACGTCCAAGCGTGAAGACCTGTTGGATACTGTCATCGCATTGAAGCGACCACCGGACTACGTACCCGATCAAGGGGCGCGGTTTGAAATTCACTTCGAGAAGGCGCGTGCACTGTACGGGCAGGACGTGACGGCTATCGAGGCCACGTTGCACAACAATCCCGATGGGACGCAGGCATGGACGACACGCCCTGTTTCTGATCTTTCCGAAGCACAGATGATCGATCTGGCTGCCCTTGGTCTGAGTACACGCGAAATCGGCGCAGAGATAGGGCTAAGTCACTCCACCGTTGTACGGGCCCTAAATAAGGCCAGGGAAGATGGCAGGTACAGGCCAGCACCAAGGAACAGATCGGCAGCCAAACCCGCCAAGCACTGGGCTGATGCCGATGAAGCATGACTCTGATCGAGAGTGGTGCACTGGTGCATCTTCTACTGGTGCACCAGTGCACCACGAGCAGAAAAACGCCCTGAAAGCCTTAGCCAGCAAGGTTTTGCACGATTTGAGCGGTGCACCGGCCAAGTCTGCGCTTGGTGCAAGTGGTGCAAGTGGTGCAAGTGGTGCGCCGAACAATGCCCGTACCCGTCTGCTGCAACTGGCCGCCACGATGGGCATACGCGCCGCCGTGGTCGGGGCGATCCCGGCCGATGAGCTAGAAGCTATTGCTGGGCAGGCCGTCTTATGCGACGGACATCTGGACGGCAACGGCGATCCGCTCGCGCACTCACTCCTAACCTTTTACTTGCGCACCTTGGCTGAACAAGCTGGGGCGCAGTGATCCCCCCCGCGCCGCGGCGTGTAACCCGCAGCAACACTTCCACCAATCAACTTTCCAGTTTCACCCCACGCGGCGAGCCAAGACGCTCCGCTGCAGCCTTGCCGTGCCCACACGGTAACCATCGATCGGAGATTCACCATGAAGACCAGCACTGTCACCAGCTTGCGCACCCATCACAGCGAACCCAGCCGCGACCTTTTGCCGAAAGAGGTCACGGACTTGTCATCGGCCATCGCCACGAAGTGCGCCGAGTGCGACACCATCCGCAGCGAGATAGAGCGCGCCAACGGCGCCGCCAGCGAAGCCGAGCGCCTGGACGCGGAGATTGCCGTCCTGCAGCAGCAACGGGTAGAAGTGAAAGCCAAGGCCTTCATCTCCCGCCAGCTTGCGGACCTGACTGAACTGGACCGCCAGCAGCACGAACTGGAAACCGCCAGCCGTAACGCCCGCGAAGACGGGGCAGCGGCGGCCGTCGCTATCGGCTTGCTGCAAGAACAGATCGGGGAACACGAGGCAGCTATCGAGCAGCTGACCGAACAACGCCGCCAGGCCGTCGTCGCATGGCTCACCGACCGCCGCGAGAAAGCCTTTGATCGTTACCTGACGGCACTGACCGAACTGGGTCCGATCGTTGCGGACGCCGTCGCCGCGGACCGTGCCCTGACGGCGGTGGGTGAACACAGGTCCGCGCCCCCGGCTCAATTGCTCCTGCGCGAACTACTGGACGTCACCATGCCGATCCCGTACACGCGGATGCAGCGGCAGCCTTATGGCGCGATCACGCCGATCATGTGGCTGCGCGACAGCACGTACGGCACCAGCGAGGCACAACAGCTCCGCGAACTGCTGCAGGAAGCCGGGGTACTGGCATGAACAGCCACCGTGCACCACCTCGCCACGCATCGCCAGCCAGACCGGAAAACACCATGAAAGCCAATGACACCAAAGGCCTTAGCTTCAACGGTCTACTGGGTCGACTGCTGGCAAGGCAATTCGCCAAGCCAAGTCGAGCGGCGAAGAAGCCCAAAGCGTCCACCGTGCGGCAGTCAGCCATCGCGCCACAGGTAACACCAGCCAGGCAGATCACGAAAGCCGTTGTTGCCAAGCCCGATAGAGCCAAGTCACGCAAGCAAGAACGTCATCAACCAGCAGCCACCACAGTTCGCAAGATCACCACGAAACTCGAACCCGCGACATGTTTCGCTGATCTGTTGAAGGAGATGGGTGAAGGATCACAACCGATGGCTGTCGAAGGTTGGGAACACCGCACGCGTGATGGTGGATACGTCAACACGCCGAAGCAGGACGCCTCCAAGCTTCCGTGTCGCGTTGAAGGCTTCGAGCACCGCGCAAGGGATGGCAGCAAGCTCCCATAGACATTATGGGTCCTATCCCCACCTTCGACCATGTGGGCAGTGCGCGCCGCACTGATTCGCTAGGTTTGCAACTTTGAAATTTGGGTAACAGGTAACGCACCTGTGTTGTTACTCATAACCTGACTATCTCCGACCGGAGCGCGCGGCGCCGGTGCCTGTGGTGGGCAGAATAGCCGCGCAGCAGAAGCGTATTAGGCCACGTAATTCTGCCGAAGCCCCGTAGCTCACGCTGTGGGGCTTTGTTTTTTCTGGGCGGCGCTTTAATTTCTCATCCTCCCGCACCTTGGGCGGGTGCTTGGCTGGCGGCCGGCGTAGAGACTTCCGGTACCGAGTCCGCTAAAACACAGTCGCTACCCATCGGCGACCCCATGATGCGTTTCATGCTCTTGCACTGCACAGTCACGGTCTGACCACGCGCGAGCTGTGCCGCCAGTTGCTTCTGACTATCATCAAGAGTGGCCTCGAAATCGTCGGCAGGGTTACCGGTGGCAAAATGCAAAACCACGGAGTCGGTAAGGTCCTTGTCGATAGATTGCACAGGCGCGCTGACTTGAATCAACTTGTCGGAAAAGTATTGATCGGCTGCCACCTCGTTGGATTGGTAGCGCTGCAGAAGCTCAGTAGGCGTCATAGTAAGTATGGGCGCCGGAGTCGCCACGGATGCTTCCACAGCCTGTGCCGCAGCTGCGGCAGCCTGTTCCGCAGCTGCGGCCGCTTGATCGGCGGAGTCGTCAGAGGCGG
>Ga0208589_1000857_pt1 | contig 13392 bp, 13 predicted proteins | sample NGESurshal092012_2_FD_184486 | JGI IMG/M metagenome (GOLD analysis project Ga0208589, IMG submission 184486) | Arctic peat soil microbial communities from Barrow, Alaska - NGEE Surface sample F53-2 shallow-092012 (SPAdes) | ecosystem: Environmental > Terrestrial > Soil > Wetlands > Peat ... | reverse complement strand
CCTTTTCCCAAGGTACAGGAAATTGACCTCCCAGACCATGTTACTCGACGCCAAGGAGCCGATTCACCACCTCTGTGGCGGTGGACTCGGCGGTGTCTGAGGCATCTGGTTCAGGCGAGGTGCCGGCGTTCATGTCGACGCCAGAGGCCTTCGGAGAAGGTTCCTGACCCGTCGCTTCGCCCGAGCTCGTTCACGCTTCGCGTCGGCGAGCTACTCGACCTCGACGAGTGCGCGGCGGAGCTCGTCGGCGCTGGCTATGAGCGTGTCGACCAGGTCGAGGAGCGCGGTCAGTTCGCGCTGCGCGGCGGCCTGCTCGATGTCTTCCCGGCGACGGAGGACCGTGCGGTGCGCGTCGATATGTTCGACGTCGAGATCGAATCGCTGCGCTGGTTCTCGACGTTCACGCAGCGCTCGCTAGGCGACGTGCAGGAGGTCGAGATCGCGCCGGCGGCGGAGCTCGCCGAAGAGCACAGGATGCTCGCGGCGGTCGCGAGCGAAGAACTCGCGGCGAGCGCGGGGTCGGGCGGCGGCGAGCACGGCGAGGCGGGCCGTCCGGACATCGCCGAGCTGTTGCCGGTCGAGCGTTTCGGCGCGCTGCTCGAGCTGATTGGCGAGGACGCGGAGCTGATCGTCGCAGCCGAGGAGGAGCTCGCACCGGCGCTCGCGGATCACTGGAGCGACGTCTGCGCGGCGTTTGGCGACGAGGACGCGCACCACCTGTATGTCAGCCCGGAAGACGTCCAGGCGTCGGTCGCCGCGCGCGCGCGGATCCGCCTCTCAGCGATCTCGAGCGGCCAGGAGATCGAGCTGCGCGCATCCTCGGCCGACACGGCAGCGCGCTCGCTGGCGGAAGCGGAGCCGGAGCTCGAGAAGCTCGTGCGCTCGGGTTATCGCACGGTCGTCGCGTTCCCGCAGCGCGGCGAGGGCGAGCGCGCGGCTTACAACCTTGGGAGGCTGAAAGCGAGCTGGCTCGGCGAGGGCGTCGACGCGGGGCTCTCGCCGCAGGAGGCGTCGCTGCGCTTCGCGGCGGCGTCGCTGCGCGAGGGGTTCATCGCTCCGTCGCTGAAGCTCGCGGTGTTCCCGGAGCACCGCCTGCTGCGGCGGCGAGCGGCGGCACGCGGCGGCGAGCGCGCGGGCGCGGGCGGGCGCAGCGGTCCACGCCGCGGCGCGCTGCGCTCATTCACGGAGCTGCGCGCGGGCGACGTCGTCGTGCACGAGGACCACGGCGTCGCGCGTTTCGCGGGCTTTGAGACGCGCACGGTCGCGGACGTGACGCGCGACTATCTGTACCTCGAATACCAGGGCGATGATCGCGTCTTCGTGCCGACGGATCAACTCGCGAAGATCTCGCGCTACGTCGGCGCGGGCGGTGAGAACCCGCCGCTGTCGAAGCTCGGCGGCACGCGCTGGGAGACGATGAAGGCGCGCGCGCGCCGCGCCGCGCAGGAGCTCTCGGGGGAGCTGCTGAGCCTCTACGCGGAGCGGCGCAGGCGCACGGGCCACGCGTTTGCGGAGGACTCGGACTGGCAGCGGGAGTTCGAGCAGGCGTTCGCGTTCACGGAGACGCCGGACCAGCGCGAGGCGATCGAGCTGACGAAGGCCGACATGGAGGCGCCGCGCCCGATGGACAGGTTGATCTGCGGTGACGTCGGCTACGGCAAGACGGAGGTCGCGCTGCGCGCGGCGTTCAAGGCGGCGCAAGACGGCAAGCAGGTGTTGATGCTCGTGCCGACGACGATCCTCGCGCTGCAGCACTACGGCACGTTCGCGGAGCGCCTGGCGGACTATCCGATCACGATCGACCACGTCTCGCGGTTTCGCACGGCGGCCGAGCAGAAAGAGGCGATCAAGGGCTTCGCGGAGGGGCGCATCGACATCCTGATCGGGACGCACCGCGTGCTCTCACGCGATGTGCGCGCGAAGGATCTCGGTCTGTTGATCGTTGATGAGGAGCAGCGCTTCGGCGTTAAGCAGAAGGAGCTGCTGCGCCAGCTGAAGCTGCGCGTCGACGTGATCGCAATGTCGGCGACGCCGATCCCACGCACGCTGCAGATGTCGCTGGCGGGGCTGCGCGACATCTCGGTGATCGAGACGCCGCCGGAGGGTAGGCGGCCGGTCAAGACGTACGTCGGCGAGTACGAGGAGGAGCTCGTCAAGCGCGCGATCATGCGCGAGCACGAGCGCGGCGGGCAGGCATTCTTCCTGCACAACCGCGTCGAGTCGATCGAGGAGACTGCCGAGCGCTTGCGCGCGCTTTGCCCGGGCGTGCGCTTCGTCGTCGCGCACGGTCAGATGGGCGAGGGAGAGTTGGAGACGGTGATGCTCGACTACCTGCGGGGCGGCGCTGACGTGCTTGTCTGCACGTCGATCATCGAGTCGGGCATCGACATCCCGGACGCGAACACGCTGATCGTCGAGCACTCGGATGCGTTCGGCCTGGCGCAGCTCTACCAGATCCGCGGACGCGTCGGGCGTAGTCGTGAGCGCGCGTATGCATACCTGCTGTATGACTCGGCGCAGGCGCTGACGGAGGACGCGGCACAACGCCTCTCGGCGCTGTCTGACTACACCGAGCTCGGCGCGGGATTCAAGATCGCGATGCGCGATTTGGAGATCCGCGGCGCGGGCAACTTGCTCGGCGACGAGCAGTCGGGCCACGTCGCGGCGCTCGGCTTCGAGCTGTACATGCAGATGCTCGATGAAGCGGTCAGCGCGGCCGAGGCCGAGGCGGGCGCGGCGGAGAACGGCGACGGGAGCGAGACCGAACGTCCGGACCCGGTGCGCCTCGACGTCAACGTCGACGCTTACGTCCCGGCGGACTACATCCCGTACGAGCAGGCGAAGATCGACGTGCACCGGCGCGTCGCGGGCGCACTCGAGGTCGCCGACGTCGAGCAGTTGCGCGAGGAGCTCGAGGATCGCTTCGGGCCGGTGCCGGAGCCGCTGGAGAACCTGCTCGCGCTGCAGCGCGCGCGGATCAAGTTCGGCCAGGCCGGCGCGCGCACGGTCAGCTTCCACGGCGATCGCCTCGCGGTCGTGCCGATCCAGCTCGACTCGCGTCGCGCGAAACGACTGCGCGAGGAGCTCCCGGATGCGCTGTACGAATCGGGCAAGTCGCAGATGTCGATGCGCGTGCCAAAAGAGGGCAAGGAGCGTTTTCCATCTGTTGTCAAGGCGGCAGACGCCCTGCTGGCAGTCATTCGCGAGGCCGCTTAGGAACTGTTTAGACGTTCGTTAAGCACGGCTTCGCGCGTTTCCGCTAGAGTGCCCGCGTCGTGCTCAGAGCTTTCCGAATCACCGCGGCGCTTGGCGCCGTTTTGTTTGCCACCGTGGCCTTTGCCGCGTGCGGCGGCATACCCGGTGACGCCGTCGTCTCGGTCGATGGTAAATCGATCACGAAAGACACGTTCAACCACTGGATGAGCGTTGCCGCGGCTTCGAGCTCGGCCTCTGCGGGCGCCAAACCGGCCGTGCCGGTTCCGCCGAGCTACACGGCGTGCATTGCGGCAGCAGCGACTGCGGCGAAAGCGACCAAAGGCGCGAAAACGCCGTCGCAGAAAGAACTCAAGTCGCAGTGCGAAACGCAGTACAAATCTTTGCAGTCGGAGGTCCTCGGCTTCCTCATCTCCTCCTCTTGGGTGCTCGGCGAAGCGAGCTCGCTCGGAGTGAAGGTGTCCGACAAGGAAGTCAAGAAGCAGTTCGAAAAAATCAAGACCCAGCAGTTCCCGAAGGCTGCCGAATTCCAGAAATTCCTCACGACCTCGGGCCAGACGGTCTCAGACCTGCTGCTGCGCGTGAAGCTGAACCTGCTGTCTTCGAAAATCCAGCAGAAGATCGTCAAGGAGAAGTCGAAGGTCTCGCAGGCCGAAATCGCGAAGTACTACAAAGAAAACCCGAAACGCTTCGGCGTCGCGGAAAAGCGTGACCTGCTGATCATCCTGACGAAGACCGAAGCCCAGGCGAAGGCGGCCAAGCAGGAAGTCGAATCGGGCAAGAGCTTTGAAAGCGTCGCGAAGAAGGTCTCGATCGACCCGACGAGCAAGTCGAACGGAGGCAAGCTCCCGGGTGTCGTCAAAGGCCAGGAGGAGAAGTCACTCGACACGGCCGTCTTCTCGGCTCAGAAGGGCAAGCTGACGGGCCCCGTCAAGACGCCCTTCGGCTACTACATCTTTGAGGTGCAAAAAATCACGCCGGGCAGCCAGCAGACGCTGAAGCAGGCGGAAGCGTCGATCAAGGCGCAGCTGACGGCGACGCACCAGCAGAAGGCGCTCAGCACGTTCGTCAAGGAATTCAAAAAGAAGTGGCAGGGCAAAACGGAATGCCGCTCGGGCTACAAGGTCGCCGACTGCAAGGGCTACAAAGCTCCGAAGACGACTTCCACTTCGTCACCGGCAGCAACGGCGCCGGCTAGCACGGCCACGACGCCGGCGACGACCTCGACGAAATAGTCCCGGTTCGGTTCGTGCCGAGCTCGCGGATCGCAGCGCGTCTGCAACTCGCTTCTAGCGAGCCACTCGACGGGCCGCGCGGATGAGCCAAATCGAGCACGTCCACGCGCGCCAGATCCTCGACAGCCGCGGCAACCCGACGGTCGAGGTCGAGATCGGTCTGCGCTCGGGCGCGCACGGCCACGCAGCAGTGCCCTCGGGGGCGTCGACGGGCGAGTTTGAGGCGACTGAGCTGCGCGATGGCGGCGAGGCGTGGGGCGGCAAGGGCGTCAGCCACGCTGTCGCGAACGTCAACGGTGAGATCGCCGGATCGGTCGCGGGGCTCGATGCGGCCGACCAGCAGGGCCTCGACAGGGCGCTGATCGCGCTTGACGGCACGGCGAACAAGTCGCGACTCGGCGCAAACGCGATCCTCGGCGTCTCGCTCGCGGCTGCGCATGCGCAAGCGGCCGAGGAGGGGCTTGCGCTGTGGCGCTACCTCGGCGGCGAGGCTGCGCGCGTGCTGCCTGTGCCGATGATGAACGTGCTCAACGGCGGCGCTCATGCCGACAACAAAGTCGACTTCCAGGAGTTCATGGTCGTGCCTTGCGGCGCGGCGACGTTCTCGGAGTGTCTGCGGATGGGCGCAGAGGTGTTCCATGCACTCAAGCGCACGTTGCACGAGCGCGGCCTGAGCACTGCGGTCGGCGACGAGGGCGGCTTCGCGCCGGACCTCGCGTCGAACGAGGATGCGCTGAAGATGCTCGTCGCGGGAATCGAGGCGGCGGGCTACGAGCCGGGCGCGGACATCGCGATCGCACTCGACCCGGCCGCGAGCGAGCTGTATGAGAACGGCTCGTACGTGCTCGAGCACGAGGGCCGCACGTTGAGCGCGGCGGAGCTGACGGACTACTGGGCCGATCTCTCGGCGCGCTACCCGATCGTCTCGATTGAGGACGGCATGGACGAGGAGGACTGGGACGGCTGGAAGACGCTGACGGACCGCGTCGGCGCGAGCGTGCAGCTCGTCGGCGACGACCTGTTCGTGACGAACACGGAGCGCCTGCGCCGCGGCATCGAGCAGGGCGTCGCGAACTCGATCCTGCTGAAGGTCAATCAGATCGGCACGCTCACGGAGACGCTCGAGGCGATTGCGATGGCCCGCGAGGCCGGCTACACGGCCGTGATGAGCCACCGCTCGGGCGAGACGGAGGACGTGACGATCGCCGACCTGGCCGTTGCAACGGGCTGCGGGCAGATCAAGACGGGCGCGCCGTCGCGCTCGGATCGCGTCGCGAAGTACAACCAGCTGCTGCGGATCGAGGAGCAGCTCGGTGCCGACGCGCAGTTCCCGGGCCGCTCGGCCTTCCGCTGACGCTGCCGATCGCCGGCGCACCGTTTCACTGAGGCCGGGCGCCGATCGCGCCGGCAATTCGCCGACGCCGGCAGGAGGTCCGCGCCGGGGCGCGAATGCGGTTATTAGATGCCTGGAGCCTTCGCACCGCAAGCACGCGCCGGAATCGCCCAGCCACGTTCCGGCAGGGCAGGATCGCGCAGCTCGCGCTCGGCAGCCGTGCGTGGCGCAAGCGCGCTGCCACGCGTGCGCTGGGATCGTCTCGGGCGCCTGGCGATGCTGTTCGTGCTCGCGGCGCTGCTGTACCTCTATCTGAGCGCCGGCATCCACATGTTCTCGACGTTGCGCCAGGCACACCACGACAGCGCGACGGTCGCCGCGATGGAACGCGAACACAAGGCGCTCGTGCGCCAGCACGAAGCGCTCGGCAGGCAGGGCACGGTCGAAGCGGAGGCGCGCAGCCTCGGGATGAAGCGCCCCGGCGAGCGCCAGTACGTGATTCCCGGCTTGCCCTCGAACTGAGCGCGGGATCGGGCCGCAGGGCCGCTGCTAGCCTCGGCGCGTGTCCTTCGAGAACGCGAACTACCAGTGGCAGCAGGGTGAGCGGCGACTGCGCTCAGAGCCGCTCGAGCGCCGTCCAGGGATGGAGCGCGTGACCGATGCGCTCGTTGCGGAGCTGCGCCGGAAGCTCGGTGGACGGTTCTCCTCGGAGGAGCTCGTTGTGTTGTACAACGGCGGCACATCGTGGTGCCTGCAGGTCGCGATGAAGGTCGCGCCGGACGATCCGTGGGCGTGGGAGGCGGGCGTCGTCGTCGATGCGGCGTTCGGGCGCTATCTGCGCGAGGCCACGGACTACGCGGGCGGCAGGCGCGAGGTCGGCGCTTAGCGGCTTGCTAGTCGTCTGAGCCGCTGCGGCGGATCACGATGCAGTCCTCTTCGACTGCGACCTCGACCGGACGGTGCCCGGCCCAGTGCTCGGCGTAGATCGGATTGTCCTGGATCGCGGGGTCGAGCCACAGGCCGTAGCCCTCCTCGCCGTGATCGAAGGTGCCCTCGAGCGTGCCTGAGGCGGCGCTGGCCGAGCGCGAACCGAGCACGCGGCGCCCACGTCCGCCACGCCGGCGGCGTGCGCGCGGTTTGGCTGTCTCCTCGCCCTCGTCGGCGTCCTCGTCGACGTCCGGTTCCTGCGCGGCCTTCTCGGCGGCCTCGGCCTTGGCGCGCTCGGCCTCGACTTCGGCTGCCTCGAGCTCGGCGGCAATCAACGCGTCGTCCTCGGCGCGCAGGTCGATCTCGTCCGGATAGTCGCTCGCCGGTGTCGTCTCGGAGGCGTCCTCCTCGACGAGATCGTTCTGGCGCTTGAACTGTTCGATGTCGCGCACGCTGACCTCGAGCTGGTGGGCGACCCAGGCGTCGGTACGACCTTGTCGTACCCAGGCGCGGATCTGGTTGAGGTTCGGGCGCAGGGATTTACGTGGCATGGACGGTCCGGGAGACTAGCGCATCGTGCGAGCTGTCCGTGCACTTCGCGCTGGAGCGGCTTCCAGGCTCGCTTTCCCCCGGCCCTGAGACTATGCTTCGCAGACCGGCGGGCGGGGGTAACGCCGGGCTAGCGGCCAACAGGAAGGTGCACCGAATGCTGGTTCTGACGCGCAAGTCCAACCAGAGCATCATGATCGGGGACGACGTAGAGGTTTCGGTGCTCTCTGTAATGGGCGAGAAGGTGCGTATCGGCATCCAGGCGCCGCAGGAGATCCCGGTCTTCCGCAAGGAGATCTACCTTGAGATCCATCGCGACGACGGGACAGGCACCGACGCGGGAGTCAGCGAGGACGGCGTCCGCCTAGAGGTCAGCGACGCGCTGGGCGAGCTCGGCGAGAGCTGAGCAGTCGGCGCCTCCGCGGCGCCTCGGAGTTCAGCCGAGCAGCAGGTAGAGCGTGCGGAACATGACGATCGTGACGATCACGGCCGTCAAGATCAGCGTCAACACGAGCAGCACGAAGCGCACGGAGCCGCGCTTGTGACGGCGCTCGACCTCGCGCTTGAGCGTGCGCTGCTCGGCCGTGCGGCGCAGTGAGTCGCGCCGGTGCCTGTCCAGTGAAATCTCTTTGACAAAAGCCTGCTCCCAGTCAGAGAGGCTCTGTCTCATCTTCATGACGACGGTGCCTCAGGAAGCGACAGGGGCCTTGCCCTCGGCGCGCTCGTAGACCTGGACGAAGCGCAGGTAGTTCTCAGCGATCTTCGCGGCTCCGGCGGAGCGCTCGATCTTGCCGTCGACGTAGGCCTTGAGCGGATCCCACCAGATCGAGCGGCCGATCGCGAAGCCGACGAAGCCGTCGACGGGAGCGGCGGCCTGCAGCCACTGGTCGACCTTCTCGTCATTCGCACCACGGCCGAGCACGACGCAGACGACGCCGTCGCGTCCGCCTGAGCGGGCCTGCGCGACGAGCATCTCGCAGTCGGAGCGCTCGTCGACGCCCTCGATCTTCCAGATGTCGACCTCGATGCCGAAGTCCTGGATCTCGCTGATCGCGCGCCGCATCAGCTCGGGTCGCAGCTCGGCGTCGTAGCGGTCGGCGTCACTGTCGACAGACGAGAGCTGGGCGTCCTCGGCGGGCACGAGCAGCTCGAAGAGGAACTTGCGGTCGTTCTGCTTGAGCCAGTCACTGAGCGTCTTCAGCTTGCCGAGCTGCACGCGGTTTTCCTCGGCGTCGCCGTCGGGGTTGTAGCGGACGAGCACCTTCGTGAAGTCAGGATCGAACTTGAGGATGTGCTCCCCGAAGTCCTCGCCGTACTGGAAGTCGAACATGTTCTGCCCGGAGCGCTCGGCGGGCATCGCGAGCTTCAGGCCGCTCGCGTGCGCCTCCTCGGGGACGGTCGAGCCGAACTGCTCGTCGACGAGCACGCCGGTGGCGGATCCGTCGGCGCCCGAACCAACTGCCTGCAGCATGCCCTCGAAGATGAGGTGCTTGGCGTCGGCGATGATCGCGGTCTGCTCCGCGTCTGGGTCGCCCTGAATCCCGAAGAACTTCTTCTGGAAGGAGCCGCGATGATCGAAGGCGAGTATGTAGAGCTTCTGGTCGTATCCAAGGGTCATGCTCTGAGTATCGCAAAGCCTCCTCTGCTCAGGTCGGGAGGCCCGTAGAATGGCGGAGATGTCTCCGGGCGCTGATCTGTTCATCGTCTGCAAGCACTGCGGATCCGAGGTGAGCCCATACATCACGGAGTGCCCGTATTGCGGGCATCGCCTGCGCCGCCGCGCGCCGAAGTTGCCGAGCGCGAGCGGGCCGAGCCGCGCGCGCAGCGGTCTGCTCGGGCGGATCGCTCCACGCTCGTCGGACACGGCGCTGGCGCGTGAACGGCCCTCGCGTGGCTTCCCTTCGCTGGCATCGGCCGGCGCGAGCGTCGGGCGGCCGTACGCGACGATTGCAATCGTCGCGGCGAGTGCGATCGTCTGGATACTGCTGCGCGCGGGCTACGTCTCAGCAGACAAATTCGTCGTCGTTGGCCCGCTGCACGGCGACTGGTGGAAGCTGTTCAGTAGCGGCGTCTCGTACTTGAACGGCTGGTACGCGTTCTTCACGCTGATCGTCGTCGCGGTGTTCGGTTGGCTGCTCGAGCGCCGCCATGGGCCGGTCGTCGTGCTGGCGCTGTTCTTCGGGGCAGGGGCGGCAGGGGCACTCGCGGCGATTGCCGTCTATCCGCTGGCGATCGTCGTCGGCGGCAACGCGGGTGCGCTCGCGTTGCTCGCGGCGTGGGCGGCTCCGGACCTGCGCGCGGGGCGCGCGGGCGACTACTACGAGGGCGACCTGCTCGGCACGGCCGCGCTCGCGGCGCTGATGCTCGCAATGCCGTGGGCGCGCTTTGAGGCGAGCTGGCTTGCGGGCGTCGTCGGCGCGGCGCTCGGGCTGCTGTTCGGGCTCGGGCTCGCGCGCATCGAGCAGGCGCGGGCGTGAGCTCCCGCGGCGCGTCGCAGTGGCGCTCGCGATCGCTCGAAAGGTCCCTATGATCGGGTTCGAATGGCGATGACGAACGCAGTTGTCCTGATCGAGGCCGAGCGTGACGCGCTCTCGACACTCGGCGGCGCGCTCGCCGACATCGACGGCGTCGCGGAGGCGTACTCGGTCACGGGCGAGTGGGACTTCGTCGCGATCGTGCGCGTGCCGGACCACGAGCAGCTCGCCGATGTCGTGACGGCTGAGATCGGCGGTCTCGCGGGCGTCTCGCGCACGCAGACGATGGTCGCGTTCGCGGCGTTCTCGAGCCACGATCTCGAAGCGCTCTTCTCGATCGGCGAGTAAGTGCGGGACACGACCCTCGCGGTGCCGATCAAGCCGGATTACGGGCCGACGCTCGGGCGGCTGCTCTCACCTCGCTGGCGCGCGGCCTCGCCGCTGGTGCGGGGCGTCGTCCGGGTGTGCGTCGTTGGCTTCATCGCGCTGGCGATCGGCGCGTTCCTGACGCTCGAGAACGCGCACTACTCGCAAGGGGGCGCCGTCCCGCTGAGCTTCGCCTACAGGGGCCTTGACCGGGTCCACGCGCTACCGGGCGAGTACGTGCGGCTCGAGCGCCACACGGCTGACGGGCGCCTGGAGGACTCGTTCGCGCTTGAACGCCTCGAGCTGCCCGCGTACACGGGCGAACTGTCGGGCGCGCTGCCGGTCTACGCGGCGGGCTACATCCACGAACTGCGATCTCACTACAAGGACTTCGCGCTACAGGCCGAGGGCAAGACGCGTGTCAACACTGTCCCGGCCTACCAGGTGATCTACACGGCGCAAGTCGATGGGCAGACGATGTGGGGGCGCAACGTGTTGCTGCTCGCCGAAAAGCCGGGCATCCGCCGTGGCGTGAAGATCGTGATGCTGACTACGCCGACGGCGAACAGGGAAGTAAAGACGCCGCAGGAAGTCGCAGCGAACGGCGTGCTCTTGCGGCCGTTGAAGACGCTGACGCTCGGCTAGTGGCCGCGGCTTCAGCGCAGGTGCGCGTGGGAGCCCCAACGACGGCCGAGGCGGCGCGACGAGGAGACTGCGACCGGGACGACGGCGGCGCTTGCTTCCTGCTGCACGGGCGCCTGGACCTGCGGCGGCACCTGCCCGGCGGGCGGTTCGCTGACGGGCGGGGTTGACGGTGCGGGCGTGACCGGCGCCGTTTCGGTGCTTGAAGTCGGTGCGGGCGGTTCGGTCGTCGTGACGGTCGTGGTCGTGACGGTCGTCGGCGCGGGCGTGCTCGTCGTGGGCGGCGTGGGCGCCACGGGAGCGGTCGTGGTCACGGTTGTCGTCGGCGCCGTCGCCGTCGCCGTCGAGGGCAGCTGCGTCGACTCGGAGGTGACCTCGGTCACCTGCGGCGCAACCGGCGGCGCCGGGACGGCCGGTTTGGCGACGGGGATCACCGCGGCGGTCGCAGGTACAGCTGCCTTCACGGGGGCGGAGCTCTTCGCGATTGCGGCGCGGCGGCGGTGGTGCAGGGCGCTCGCCGAGGCGTTTGTCCGCTGGTGGGCGATGCTCGTCGGCTGCGGGCGGACGCCGACGACGACGGGTTCGGCTGCGGGCCGCGTGACTGAGGCGCTCGCCGAGGCGCTGCGTGTGGCGTGGTGGTGATGTGTCGTCGACTGGTCAGCGGCGACGCCGGCGCCGACGATCGCTGCGGCGGCGAGGCCGGCGACGGCCTTCGTCGCGAGCGCGCCTGCACCGACGGTGAAGATCCCTCCGGCCGCGCCGGCGCCTCCGGCGCCGGCGGCGGCGGCGCCTGCGCCGACAGTCGCGCTCGCGCCGCCGGCGACGTGTGCGCTGCCTGCGGAAGCGGAGCCGAGCTTGGCGAGGATCAGCTTTTTGAAGATCAGCAGCGGGCCGACGGGAAGCACGGCAGCGAGCGCGTGGTTGTTCTCCTTGAGCTGCTTCTTGAACGAGCGGCAGCGGTCGCAGCCGCGGACGTGGCGGCGCGCGGGCGCGCTTAGCTTGACGAGGCCCTCAGCGACCTCGCCGAGCTCGAGGCGCACCTCGGCACAGCTCAGCTTGCGCGCCTCGGCGGCCTCGGCAAGCGAGATGCGAGCGCGCACGAGCAGCGACTTGACAGACGGCACGGTCGTCTCCATCGCGTGCGCGATCTGCTCGTAGGAGAGCGCGTCGATCTCGCGCAGCAAGAGCGCTGTGCGCTGCGTCTCAGGAAGCTCGTGCACGTCGCCGAGCAGCTCGCGGAAGCTCTCGCGGCGGATCGCGCGGTCGCCGGTTGACATGCCGTGGTCGGCGAAGTGGATGTCCATCGAGTCGACGCCGATCGCGGAGGCGCGGCGCAGGTGGTTGAGCGAGCGATTGCGCGCGATGCGGTAAAGCCACGGACGGACGTTGATCTCGCGCTCGTCCGCGAGTACGGCGTTGAAGGCGGCGGCGAAGACCTCTTGCAGGACGTCCTCGGCATCCTCGCGCGAGCCGAGCATGTGGCGGCAGAAGGAGAGCAGGCGCGATTGGTAGCGCGAGCAGAGCGCCTCAAAAGCGGCCGGCTGGCCGCGGCGGGTCAGCGCAATTAGCCGCTCGTCTGACTGCAGACGGAGCAGCGGAGATGCCCCGCGCAGGGCGGGGGCGACGCTGGAATGTGAGAGTGCGGAGGCCTCCATACGGATCCATTACCTCATCCAGACCTAAATACACGCTAACAACGCCGGAGTTGCGGACATGTTGGCCGTATTGCAGCTTCCCTAGACTGGCGCGTGGCACCGGCCCGGGTGGCGGAACGGTAGACGCACTCGATTTAAAATCGATGGCCTATGACGGCAAATGTGGGTTCGACTCCCACCCCGGGCATCAACGCTAGCGCGGCGGGAGCGTTGCCAAGCGCAGAACCGGACGATCGAGCGAGAGGGTAGAGTCGCGCCGATGGCGAGTGAGGGCACGCAGGAGACGGGGGTCGATGAGCCGCAGGCCGAGTCGTTTCACGGCGGGCGGCTGATCGCGCGGCGCCTGAAGGCGCATGGCGTGAGCAAGCTGTTCACGCTGTCGGGCGGCCACCTGTTCTCGATCTACGACGGCTGTCGTGAGGAGTGCGTGGACATCGTCGATGTTCGCCACGAGTCGACGGCGGCATTTGCGGCGGAGGGCTGGGCGAAGGTCACGCGCGAAGTAGGCGTGTGCGCGCTGACGGCCGGCCCGGGCGTGACGAACGGGATGAGCGCGATGGGCTCGGCGCAGGCGAACCACTCGCCGATGGTCGTGCTCGGCGGTCGCGCGCCGGCGTTGCGCTGGGGGCAGGGTTCGCTGCAGGAGATCGACCACGTTCCGTTCGTGCGCCCGCTGACGAAGCTCGCGGCGACGGCGGGCGCCACGGAGGAGATCGCGGGGCTGACGGACCTCGCGTTCGAAGCGGCGCTCGCGCCGCACGGCGGCCCGACGTTCGTCGACTTCCCGCTCGACTACGTCTTCATGGAGGCGCCGGAGCAGACGCCCGCGGCGAAGGACCCGGCGCCGGCACGCGCGTCTGGCACGGCGATCGAACGCGCCGGCGAGCTACTGCGCGAGGCGGAGCGCCCGGTGATCATGGCCGGCACGGACCTCTACTGGGGCCACGGTGAGAAAGCACTGCTCGAGCTCGCGGAGACGTTGCGGATTCCAGTCTTCC
>Ga0208589_1000854_pt1 | contig 13415 bp, 9 predicted proteins | sample NGESurshal092012_2_FD_184486 | JGI IMG/M metagenome (GOLD analysis project Ga0208589, IMG submission 184486) | Arctic peat soil microbial communities from Barrow, Alaska - NGEE Surface sample F53-2 shallow-092012 (SPAdes) | ecosystem: Environmental > Terrestrial > Soil > Wetlands > Peat ... | reverse complement strand
GCTTCGTCGTCGCGTCTCGCTCGCGGCCAAAATCCACTTCGCCTGGCCGCGCGGGACTTTTGCCACAGGCTGTTAGGGTGGGGGTGGAACACCAAGCAACACCCTTATGCGATGGCCCTGTCCTCTTCCCCCCGCCTCCGGTCTTTACTTCTCCCCCTACCTGCTACAATCGCCCCCATGATTAGCGCCCTCACCGGCGAACTCCGCCGTATTCTCGATGACCGCGTGCAGGTTCAAGCCGGCGCTTTCCTCTTTGACGTGTTGGTCCCGGTTGCCGACCTCGGCAGCCTGACCACCCACATCGGTCAGGAGATCACCTTCCACACTATTCTCGACCTCGAAGGCGACCCCACCCGCGGCAACCTGGCTCCCCGCCTCATCGGCTTCCTCCGCCCCGACGACAAGCGATTTTTCGAGCTTTTTACCACCGTCAAAGGCATCGGCCCCAAAAAAGCTCTGCGCGCGTTGGGCGTTCCCGTCGCGCAAATCGCCCGCGCCATTGAAGCCCGCGACGCCCGCGATCTCTCCCAACTTGAAGGCATCGGCAAGCGCATGGCCGAACAGATCGTCGCCACGCTGGCCGGAAAAGCCGGCGCCTTCGCTGCCGCCACCGGCCCCGGCGTCAGCGCCCGATCCACCATCGAGGAAGACGCGATCCTGGTCTGCATGCGCCTGGGCATCGGCCGCCCCGACGCCGAGCGACTGCTGGATAAAGTCAAAACGAACAACCCCAAGCTAACGTCCGCTGAGACCATATCGCGCGAGATGCTGCGGATGCGGCATGACTAGATTAACTGAAGTGAACGTTGTCATGAACAAGAATTGAGTTGGCTTGTCTTTAATTAGCACCTATCATTAGCCCATGATGACGCTGAACGCTCACTTCGACGGAAAGACGATTGTATTGGACGAGCCTGCGTCTTTGCCTTTCGAATCAGGCACGCGGTTGAGGGTTCAGATCGAACCCCTCGACGAGAAGCCGGTCCTCGATTGCTCCACAAGGCGATTCCAGCCGCTGAATATCCACATTTCGCCAAAACTTTCCCAATCCATCGCACTGGATCCGGCATTCAACATTGAGGAATGTTAACCATGCCGCTCGACCTCCCGGCCGGCACTGAATTTTTTGTCGATTCCAACATTCTTTATTACGCACTGGTGCCGACGCCACGGCTTTCAGACGCGTGCCTGACATTGTTGGATCGTGCTATTGCCGGACGCCTTCGACTGTTGGTCAGCATACCGGTTTTGAGTGACGTGATTCACAAGGTGATGATTTCAGAAGCATCACAACTCGCTGGTAGGGATCGCGCGGGAATGGTCGGGTTTCTGGGTAAACATCCCGAATACATCACCCGCCTTGTTCAATATCCGCTTGCGTTGGAACGACTGAAAGTTGTTCCAATGACCGTCCTACCTTTGGACGAGCCGCGATTGCGCACCGCCGCTCAAATCGCGGTCAATCATGGAATATTCACAAATGACGCGATGATCGTCGCCCTCATGCAGCGAAACGGACTCAGTCATCTCGTGACGAACGACGGTGACTTCGATGGTATTCCTGGCCTCAAGATTTGGAAGCCCGTCTTTTCCTGACCCTGCAGAACGAGGGCGGCGCGGAGCCGCCCCCCCAGGCACAAATCATTTGCAGCCCGCCGCATCACTCACCGCGCGTCCGCCGCCGGCACGATCTGAATCTTCCCCAGCAATCCCGCCGGAAGCGGCTGAAGATTGTGGATGTCCTGCGGATCAAATCGGTTGCCAAACTGTTGGCGGATGGCCTGCAAGTTGTAATTCGGGAACGGGTGGTCGGCCATGTAATTGATGGCGAGATTCCCGACCTCAATGCGAATCTGGTTGTCGCCTTCCTTGAGCGAGCCGGTGAGGTCAAGCGAATACGGCGGATGCCAGACCGCGCCGATGCGCCGATCGTTGACGTACACCACCGCCGCCTCGCGGACCGGAGCGTCAAGGTAGGCCTGGAAGCGCCCGCGGCCGCCGCTGGGTAGCGCCTTGGCTTCGCCAAAATTCATCGTCAGTTGCAGCCCGGGCTTGAGCATGTCGGCTGAAACAGTGATCGTCTTGGTATAGGTTGCCACGCCGGAAAAGTTTTTTGTAGCGGCGTCATTGATCCAGGAGGCAAGCTTGGGCATCGCTTGCGGCTTGCCGTCAGCGCCGAACTTCACAGTCCAATCGCTGCTTAAATCCATGGCCGGCGGAATCGCGGCAACAGCCGGAGCCGATGCGGCCGGCAGAGTCCGGCTCGTCCAGATGACGAACGTTGAGCCATACGGAGCGAGGCTCAGGGAAACCGATTCGCCGCCCTGTGGGTGGTCAACGATTGGCAACGCCTTCGCGTTGCCGGTCATGGGATCCCACTGCTCGGCGTTTAAGCCTTCAACTCGGAAGGTGGCCTTCACGTTCTTGGTCTGGTTGGTGGTATTGGCAACGAAATAAATTTCGCCGCTGTCGGTGTGGCGATGTACTACGCCCATTTCCGGGTTGGCGGGGGAAAACGAAATGTCAGGCTTGAGATGCTTGGCCACGGCAGGGGCGAATTCCGCTTCGTTGGGCGCGAGAATTCCCAATGCATTAGGCCCGGTGAATAGCCGAGCGGCGATGTCTTTCAGTTCCTTGGTATCCGCGTCGGTGGCAAGGTATCCGGGGGCGATGCTTGGCGCTTGGTACAACGCCACCACGGTCCCGCCGGCTTTGGCGAAATCTTCCAGCTTGCGCATCGTCGTGAGCGGCACGCGCTCAGCGCCGGCCAGAACAATAACCTTGTATTTCAGATCGCCGAAGTTGAGCGAGCCGTTGTCAATTTTGCCCAGACGATCAAGCATTCCGTCGTCGAAGAAATCGAGGTTGTAGCCGGCGTCGAGAATCGTGCCGACCGACGCGCTGACGTATTGGCCGGTGAGCGTGGTTGTGCTGATGCTGCCGGGCCGGAACGCAGCCCATGCGTCGCTGTCGTCAAGATAGAGAGCGACATCGTTCGCGGGCTTGCCCTGGCGCAGCGTGGCGCTGGATCGCTGCAGGTATTTCGTCACGTCAGGCATGGCGATAAACCAGGGATTTTTGTCGTTGAAGACCGCCGCCGCGTAAAAGCTCCAGCCGGGATATGGCACCCCGGGCGCGGTGGACGGCCAGCCATGACAAATAATCTGCGTGACGCCCTGAAGGAAGTGAAGATCGGCCTCCGCTTTCATATCAAGCGGCGTGGCTCGAAAGACGGGCGAATGCAGCCATGTGAAGGTTTCGGAAGACGACACCGGCACGCCCATCAAATGAGCGGCCGACGAGGCATACCGCGTGGCGGCGTAACTGTGCCAGGTGTATTGCTCGCCTTCGGGAAGATCAACATCGGCGTAGCTGAACTGCGCCGCCGACGGCGAGCCGTAGGCCTGCTCGCGGAAGAGCGTGTGGTGGGCGTGGGCAAAGGCCGTGAATTGCTTGTTGAAATTATCGTTGAAAACTTCGGTGAGGGTTCGGCCCCAATCGTGGCGGATGTCCAGGGCTTTGGGAAAACTATCATTGAAGAGCGCCGGCAGAAGCGGGCGCAGATCGTACCCGCGGCGTTTCTGAAATTCGTTGAGAAGATTGTCGGTCCAATCCTCGCCGCCGACTTCAAGACTGTCGCAGAATATCGCGTGCGGCGGATTGTCTCCGCAGGCCGCCACTTCCGGCTCGGCCACTTCCTTGATGAATTTCTGCACGACCGTGTCGCTGAGGTGGTCGATGACTGGGCCTTCAGCCCCCATCGCCGGGCGCTTCACCTGCATTCCCGTGCGCCCGGAAATATAGAAGTGAACTTCAAACGGGCCTTTAAGATCGGCCGGAATCACGGCGGCATTGGCAGCGATGGCCAAAACCTTGATGGTGGCGGGGTCCAATTTGCCGCCCGTCGGAATCGCGTCAGCGGCAATCAGCGTCTGCCCTTCGGCAAGCGCTCGCGGCAGTTTCACGGCGGTCGCTCCCGCGGCGGGCGTAGCCGCCTGCTCCAAAATGCGGCCCGCGCCCTCGGATTTGCTGAACATCGGCCCGCCATACGGCCAGCCGCTGCCCAATGTCAGGTCCATGCGCAGTCCAAGTTCCTTTGCCTTGGCGGCGGTGAAATTGAGCATGTCGAGGAATTCCGGCGAGAGAAATTTGATATTGTGAACGCCAGGCAGTTCGCCGTCGACCGAGAGCGGATATGTGGGCTGGACTTCAAAGCCGCCGAACCCGCCGGCCTTCATGGCCTCCAACTCATGCTGAAGCATTGGCTTGGTAACGGCCGCGCCGTACCACCAAAAGCGGGCCATGATCCGCGCATTATCCGGGGGCTGCGCGAATGACTGCTGAAGATCATCAATGCCCGCAGCGTGGGATGCCGCCAGAACGAAAACCAGACCCCCGAAAAACGCCACCACCGCGCAACTCAATTTCATGCTTTGCTCCGTGAAGTTATTCTAACATTACAAGATAGCGGCCTGGAGGGGAATGTGTTGAAGCGAACAAGCGGAAACAGGGTCTGCCAATTCTTCATGGAGCAATGACAACGTAACCGCCAAGACGCCAAGGCATAAAATTAATCCGCAGTTCTCAGCCTTTCTCCGCGCCTTCGCGCCTCCGCGCGAGTCAATTGAATTCATTTCGTGCGGAGGCGTGAAGGCGCGGAGAAAAAATAATCGGCTATAGGTTCGAAACCCCGATTCAATTAATTTTTCTGGTGTTCTCAACGGTCGGCAAAGGCGGATCTTCGGCTTAGCGGTTTAAACTCTTCCGTCCGGGATTTATTGTCACACCTCTGAGACACAAGAATCAATATGGCGCTGATTGCCCAATTCCCGGTTGGTCTGAATGAATGGCGGCAGTTTCTTCTCTTCGGTATTATTCGCGCCCATGGAAAAGATTTTTAAGGCGTACGATGTTCGCGCCACCTACCCGGACATGGTCAATGAGGAGGCGGCATGGAAAATCGGCTTTGCCACCTCCGAATTTCTGAAAAAAGCGCCCGAACGAGTCAAACAACAGAAGACCCTCGTCGTCGGCCGCGATATGCGGCCGAGCAGTCCGTCCCTGGCCAAAAGTCTGTGCGAAGGCATCCGCGCCGCGGGCCTGGATGTCGTGGACATCGGCATGATCGACACGTCGATGATCTACTTCGCCATCAATCACCTCGACGCCCTCGGCGGCATACAAACAACCGCCAGCCACAATCCGATCCAATACAACGGCTTTAAGATCAGCGGCCCCAAGGCTCGCCCCATCGGCGAGGCTTCGGGACTAAAAGAAATCAAGCAGATTGCCCTGGCGTTGAAAGGCACATCCGCCACGCCCACCGGCGCATATCAGCAGCAGGATCTTTGGGCCTGCTACCGCAAACATGTTCTGTCGTTTCTCGAATTAAAGCGGCCGCTGCGCGTGGTGGTCGATGGCAGCAATGGAATGGCCGGGAAAATGGTGATGCCGGTATTCGGCGGCGTGCCGAACCTCACCATTGTTCCGATGCTTTTTGAAATCATCGGAAAATTCATCCACGAGCCGAATCCGCTGGTGGAATCCAATCTGGACATGCTCAAAGCCCGCATCGAAAGCGACAAGCCCGACCTGGGCGCCTGTTTCGACGGCGACGCCGACCGCTGCGCGTTTGTCGATGAGAAGGGCCAGTCAATTCCCTCCGATTTGATCACTGCCCTGCTCGCCCCGGATTTTCTACGTCAGCCCAAAAACAAGGGAGCGACCATTGTCTACGATCTTCGCTCCAGCCATGTCGTGGTGGACGAGATCAAAGCCGCCGGCGGCGTCCCCCGCCGCGATCGCGTGGGACACTCCTTCATTAAAAAGACGATGGCGGAATCCAAAGCCGTCTTCGGCGGCGAGCTTTCCGGGCATTTTTATTTCCGGGATAATTTTTACGCCGACAGCGGCGCCATCGCTTTTGCGCGCGTGCTCTCCGTCTTGTCAGCCGGGAAAAAAACCCTGAGCGAGCTGATGACTCCCCTGCGCCGGTACAGCCAGAGCGGCGAGCTGAATTTCCGCGTGGCGGACAAGGAAGCCAAGATTCGAGAACTGGCCGCGACCTATCCAAAAGCCGAGGTCGATTACCTCGACGGCATCACCGTGAACCTCGGCGACTGGTGGTTCAACGTCCGCCAGAGTAACACCGAGCCGCTGCTGCGATTAAATCTGGAAGCGCCCAATCACGCCGCCATGGAAGGAAAAGTCGCCGAGCTAAAGAAGATTCTCGGCGAGCCGGTCGTGGGGCATTGAGCCTCCATTAACCACGCGAAGAAGCCGACCTCTTTATCCCCTCCCCTGGTACACCGGGGGAGGGTTAGGGTGGGGGCTGTTCGCAATTGGGAGCCCAAGACCCTCACCCCAGCCCTCTCCCAGAGTACCGGGAGAGGGGGAAATGCCAAATGCGAATGCTCTGCACGAGTACCAGGGGACGTGGAAAGATTTTGCAATTTAATTTATTCATATTCCCGCAGCGATTCCCACAATCGCCGGCTGCTGTCATCTAATCCGCCGGGGCGATTGCGGGCCAGCCATAATCGCCGATGTTCGCCAATCATCGCCCGCATCTGCTCCGCGAGCTTGTTAGCCTGTCGCGATCCCGGCTCCAATTTCCACATTCCCCGCCAACAGGCATGGCGCAACATCTCGGCGGCGTTTGCATACTCGGCCTTTATCAGAGTGTCGGTGCCCGACTGGTTCAATGAAGAAATCGCCTGCACAATCGCGGCCTCGGCGTGTTCCAACCCGTCCATGGTGATGCCTTCCATCGCATTCCTCTTCATCGACGACGGAACCAATATGCGAAAGAGCGCCGAGGAATTTTTCATCAGCTTACCGCAGGCTTGGTAAACATTTCCGAGATCAAACGCGATCTGCCCCATCCGCTTTTGTTCGTCATCGAACGCATGAAGATCCAGCGCCGCCGGCAAATCCAGACTTCGGTTGGCTTCCAAACACCACGAAACCGCCGCCCCCATCGCCAGGCCCGCATAGCTGACCGGCAAATATTGCAAATGCCCATGATCGCCCCAGTCGGTGTTGAGAAAGGCGATGGCGCCGCGCTGGAGGCCGTTTTCGGCGGCACTGATTTGATTGGCGATCATGTTATCCGTGCGGCCCGAAATGCTCAGCCAACTGCTGGTGCCGGGACAAACGTAAAACGGGATGCCGGATTCCGCGAACATCTCGCACTCCCGATCAAACGGATGATCGGCCTCATACCCCCAGTCCAATGCGATGATCGGCCGCGGCAGTTCGCCGATCAGTTCCGGCGAATCCACAATGATGTCGCCCCAGAACATCATGGTGCGGCCGCGCTCTTTCACCAGTTGGTGAACCTGCTTGAGAAAATCGAGATAAACCCGAGATTTGCCAATCGCTTCCGCTCGCGCGCGGCTGCGGCCCTGGCCGATGTCAAAGGTTTCATCGCACCCGACGTTGAACAACTGGCTCATGAAATTCGGCAAAAGCTGATCGTATAGATCCGACAAAAGTGCCAGCGATTTGGGTTCAGTCGGACACAAACTGAACGGCCCATCCCACCGATATCCCCAGGGCGTATCCGCGCCGTCGGCCGATTCCGCGAGCGCGCGATATTTTGTATGACTCAGCCACCGCTCCATATGCCCAAAACTGTTTTGATTGGGAACCAGTTCGATATGCCGCTCGCGGCAATACATATCGAGCGTGCGGATTTCGTCCGCCGTCATCGGGCTGGCGTTCTGCCATACTGCTTCATGGCCTCGGTAGGCAAACGTGTGCTCGATATAAAGCTGAATCTGGTTGATTTTCCAGGTGCTGAGAAGATCGATCAGACCGAGCAGCGTCGCCATGCCCGGCACCTTGTCGCGGCTGATGTCGAGCATGACGCCACGCGTAAGAAAATCCGGCCAGTCTTCGATCTCCATGCACGGACAACCCAGGCCAATCGCATCTCCCCGCTTACCCCCTCCCCTGGTACGCCGGGGGAAGGCTGGGGTGGGGGATTCCTTGCCAAACAAAGGCTCACCCGAAAACTGCCTGGCGATTTGCCCCAACGTACATTCACCATAAAACCTTCCGGCTTCATCATGCGCAATCAGCCGAATTCCGCCCGGAGTAATAGAAAGCCGATATCCCTGCGGCTGAGTAACCGATGGGGCAATGATCGAAGTAAACCCCGAGCCGGCGATTCCCGGAAGGCGCACCACGCTTCGCGGCCGCGGCAAAAGAATCAGGTCATCCATGCCGCTGCTACTCTACCCGCCGCCAGCGGCGCATGACAAAGGCCGCGCCTTTTGAGCGCGGCCTTCAATTGCAATGCCAAATTTTCAATTCAAGCCAGACTTAGCGATGACCGCCGCCGTTGCCGCGGAAGCCACCGCCGCCGTTGCCGCGGAAGCCACCACCGCCGTTGCCGCGGAATCCGCCGCCATTGCTGCGGAACCCGAACCCGCCAAAGCCGCCACCGTGGAAGCCGCCGTAGTAGCCGCCCCCGTAGCTGCCACCACCATAGCCGCCGCCGTAGTAACCGCCGCCGCCATAGAAGCCGTTGAATGCGCTACCAAACCCAAGTCGAAGCGCTACGCCACCGTAGAACGGCTGGTAGTAGTAAGTCGGCTGGGAGTAGGTGTAAACCGGCGCCGAGTAGTAAGGCGAAGGCGCGTAGTACGCATTGCCGTAGTAACCAGTTTGCGGGTAATAGTAAGAAGCCGCCGGGTAGTAGGCGGGCGCTGGGGCGTATGCCGGAGCGTAGTAGGTGGGGGCGTAAGAATATCCGCCGCCGTATCCACCAAAGCCAAGCCCAAGCCCGATTGAAAACCGCGTGCGAGCCTCAGCGGCCAGGGGCAACGTGCCGATCACCAAAACCGCAGCTAGAAGAAACTTTTTCATAACAAACTCCTTTCAGCCTGTTGTTCTGTTCAACCTTCGATCTGTTGTATCAGACAACTAATCCTTCTACACGTTAGGCGCAAGGTTTGTTGCAAACAAGGTGCAATGTCGCGGATTCGCCAATTCCCTGTAAATCAAGCATTTACGCATGGGTCGTTATAAACAAACCCCTTAATCTATAACCAGATTATCCCGGTGAACCACCTCATCGTAAGCGGCTTCGGCAAGCAAAGTTCGCACTTCCTGCGTCTTTTTCCCCGCGATGCGCCGAATATCCGCCGCGGAATAATTGCTCAGGCCGCGCGCGATGGTTTTGCCATCGGCCGCGGTAATCGCCACCACATCACCGGAATCAAATTCGCCTTCCACGCCGACAATTCCCGCCGGCAGCAAACTCTTTTTCTTTTCCACCAGCGCCGCACACGCCCCCGCATCCACCACGATCTTCCCCACCGGCCGCACCGACCCGATCCACCGGCTCCGGCTCGGCAGCTTATGCGTCGCATCCGCCGGAATAAAAAGCGTGCCGATCTCTTCGCCGCCCATCAGACGCAGCAGCACATTTTCCGTGCGTCCGTCGGCCACCACCATACATTCGCCCGCATCGGTCACCATCTTGGCGGCATTGAGCTTTGAATCCATGCCCCCTTTTCCCTGGCCACTCTTTTCATCGCGCACGAGTTGCCGCGCCTCCTCGATGCTCCGCACCAGCCGCACGGAATTGCCCGAGGAATCCAGCAGCCCATCCACCACGCTCAGCAGCACCAGCAAATCCGCCCGCAGCGCGTGAGCCACCGAGGCCGCGAGAATATCGTTGTCGCCGAACGTGATCTTCACCAGTTCGTCGGTGCTGACGGTGTCGTTCTCATTAATGATCGGCACCGCCCCCATCTCGTGAGCCGCCAGCAGCGTATTGCGAAGATTGAGAAACCGATTCCGCAGATCAATGTCGTGGCGGGTAATCAGAATCTGCGCGACGGGAATTTTATGCGGCGCGAAAGCGGTGGCCCAATGATCCATGAGCCGCCGCTGCCCGACAGCGGCGACGGCCTGTAACTGGGCCAAGTCGGTTGGCCGCTTCGTGAGACCTAATTCGCCGAGGCCGCTGGCGATGGCACCGGAACTGACGAGCGTGACGGTGATTTTCTTGCGGCGCAGCTCGGCCACCTGATTCGCCATGGTGGCGAGCACCGACTCATCGAGATTGGTCTGCTTATTGGAAAGCAGTTGCGTGCCGAGCTTGACGACAATCGACGAAACGGCGGCGAGATGAGTTTGGCGGGTGGTGTTCATTGGTTCGAGAGGATTTTCGCCAAGCGGCGGGCGGATGCAATGGCGATACCGCCGCAACTCCTCATAACTCCGTCTTCCAGCACGGCGGGAGAAGGCATGCGAATCGGTGCGAAGCAGCCCTATCGCCCCTCCGTCAACCGAGCCATCGGCCCGTTGCGGCGGCTCTCTTTTCGGCGCGAGCCATGCGCTTCACTATCCCCTGACCTTTCCCCCCGATTCGATTCCCGTTTCCAGCTTATGCCGCGCGGCCGACCGCTTTTTGTACGCCGCTGAACTCGCCACGGATGGCACACTTTTCCCAAAAGTGCACACTTTTGGAATTGGGCAATTTGTGCATCGTGGGCTGGGTTGCAGTAAATGATTGTTAAGGCAGATGTTATGGCGACATCACGCCTTCGATATATTGCTGGAAAAGTGGGGTGTGCAATCGAAATTATTGGGCAATAATCGGCAATTTGGCAGTGTTGTGAAATCTTCTTGATCGGTATCAAGCGTAGCCAAAGAATGTTATTGACTCCCGACTTTGACGTTCCGGCAATAATTGGAGTTACACCTTCTCCAACGGCTACCCCGGCGGCAAAGTCGGCCTTTATTCCACCATTACGGGCGTGACCTTCGATACGCCGATGGCTTGGGATGCCACTCCAGGCTCCGAACTGCACAGCCGATGGGACGGCAACTATTTCTCCGTCCAGCAAAGCTCCGGGAAGCTGTGGGTCTGGAACGATTACAGGACCAACCTTGAGCCGACGTATCTGAAATCCAAGCGGATGCAGAAGTTCCAGGCGACATTTAGCCTGCGATGGAAATGGAGCGGCTCGACCGGCGTCGGAGCATCGTTGTATTTCAATGGAACCGACCGGGACGATTGGGACTGTATCAGCGTCTTCTCCGAGCCGACCGGCAACCTGTACGGCCCCGGCGGCTACTCGATGATCAACGGGATTTGGCAGGGCTGGAAGAGTCTCACTTCCAGTAACAATCCTGCCGCGACGTATTCGACGGTCATGTGGAACCGGATTCAATTCGACGGCACGACGCTAAAGGTCTGGCAGATCGCCGGTACCAGCACGGCGCCGTCCGAGAGCGACTGGACGGCGATCGTCAGCAGCCCGGAAGTGAGCACGACGAGCTTCCGCACAACCGGCGGTCGCATCGGCCTGGGCGCCTGCATCGGCCACAACGACGCTTGGGTCGGCGACTTCACCCTCAAGAGTTGGGACACCTCGACCAGCGCGTTTGATATCACCGAAGCCACGGAGGATTTTTCCGAGGACGGCAGCGGCTACGCCAACACCAACACGAGCCTGGCCAGCGACAACAACGGCAACCAGACCTACGACGGGGTAAATGCGTATACTTACGATGCGTGGAACCACCTGATCACCGCGGCCCACGCCTATCGGGATTCCGGCGGCACGCTGCACGAGGGGCAGGTGATGGCGACCACGGCGTATGACGGCCTCGGTCGGCGGATCAGCAAGACCGTCAACGGTACGGGCCAGTGGGACGGCACGTTGAATTATTACCTCGACGGCGATAGCGTGGTTGAGGAGCAAAATGGATCGGCTATGACGCTTAAACAGTTCATCTGGGGCACACAGTATATTGATGACTTGGTGCAGGTCAGCTTGAACAGCGCGCCTGCGAGTCAGAGTACGTGTGATACGCCGTACTTTGCGATGTGCGATAGCAATTGGAATGTGCTGGGGTTGGTGAATTCTTCCGGCGTATTGAGCGAGCGGTACGAGTACGATGCGTACGGGAAGCGGCAGGTGTTTATGTCGGCCGGCACGAACGATCCGGCTTGCTATTCGCCGACGATGGGCAGCCAGCGGATGGTGACCAGCGGGAGCGTGACGCAGTTTTATGGGCTGAACGAGGTTGGGTTCCAAGGATTGATGCACGACGAGGAGAGTGGGCTGATCGTTACTCCTCACCGCTATCTCCAACCGGGTCTAGGCCGATGGCTTACCCGCGATCCGATTAGCGATGTTGGTGCTGAGATGCTCGCCGGTGGATCAGACCTAGATGCGATTGAAGCCTCGAACGACCCGGTCACACTTGATGCGGCGGGTGCCGCGGCTGTAAGAACTTGGGTGGCTTTAGGAAGAGCGCATGCGATGGATGTATCGCTGTGGCAGTATGCCGATGGCATGAGCTTGTACCAAGACGTTAAGGGGAACCCGGAAACCGGGCTAGACCCGAGCGGGATGGCAAATACGGCACCTGGGCGAAACGGCGGAACCGGTTACATGCCGTGCCCTAAAAATCATGACCGTCTGACGTGCATGTCGAACTGCATCGATCAGAATGATCCACTGAACCTATTGGCGAAAGGTCTATTGACTGGTGCGGGAGGCCCGATTCCAAAAGCGTTGATTAACGCATTCGGAGGTAGGACCGTAGGTGTCGGAGGGCCGGACGTAAGTCCCTTCACCACGATTCCCAGCGAGATATCGAAGCAAATGCGACTGGGTGGCCGCAGCGGACTTCGACTCTTGGGTCGGACATCGTTTTGGGCATGGTTAGCGTACGCAGACTACATGGCAGGTGTTGAAACACATTGCCTAGGTGCCTATGCTGGCGATCCCTGTGCATATTGATCAGACGTAAGATTAACGAGTCCCTCGAAGGAGGCGAACCTGTCTCCGCGTCAGATTTGCATCATGTTAATGTGCCTCGCGGCCCTATGGGGGCTATGGGTAGGTGTATTGGAAGGGTGGGTGCGGCGAAAGAGGCTGCAATCCCGTCCTGAGCTATCGGATGACGAAATCTACAAACATTTCTATGTTCAAACGGATATCTCCAAAGGGTCTGTCCTGAAAGCGTGGCATGAGGTTGCTGATGCTTTGCGCGTTCCTCCAGGTAAATTGAGGCCATTGGACCAGCTTGCGAAATTGAAAGTAAAATTTGCTGTGGTTGAGTCTGATCTCGATGGCTTGTCTTCATGGATCACTGGACTCGCTCGCAAAGGCAATAAGCAGCTTCCAGATTCCTTCGAGACGATTGATGAAGTTGTTCGGTTTGCGGCAGCCTGCGAGTTGGGCTAGCGCCTGGCATCCGCATTTCGCTGTGCGTTGCGCGCCCACAACATAGTCTGTCCCCTCGTCCGTAGCTCCGTCGCGTCGGCGTCGGCCCTCACGAAAGAGCGCAGCGCTGGGGGCCGATGACGAGGCGATGGAGCGGAAGGGACGACAGCGGCGGGTACTCCTGGAAACGGGAATCGAATTGGGGGCCAGTGCGGG
>Ga0208589_1000853_pt1 | contig 13459 bp, 11 predicted proteins | sample NGESurshal092012_2_FD_184486 | JGI IMG/M metagenome (GOLD analysis project Ga0208589, IMG submission 184486) | Arctic peat soil microbial communities from Barrow, Alaska - NGEE Surface sample F53-2 shallow-092012 (SPAdes) | ecosystem: Environmental > Terrestrial > Soil > Wetlands > Peat ... | reverse complement strand
GTTCGCCGAAGAGAGCGACGACGCCGAGCCGGTCGATGCCGAGGACGACGAAAACGAATATCCGATCGCCGAAAGCACCACCCCTGCCAACGGTAGCGACAGCGACGACAACGACGTCACCGAATGGGCTGACGGCGGCGGCGTCGCCGAGTCCCCGATCGATTTTTCCGGCAGCGGCGGCAACAGCAGCAACAGCAGCAGCGGCTCGCGCGGCGACGAGGACTTCGAACCGCAGAACGCCGCGCCGGAAACCCTGCAGCAGCATCTGCTGTGGCAGCTCAACATGGCATCGTTCAATCCCCGCCAGCACGCGATCGCCACCGTGCTGATCGACGCGCTGAATGCCGATGGCTATCTGGCCGAAGGGCTGGAAGCGGTATTCGCGGCACTCCCGGCCGATCTCAAGGCCAGCGTCGCCGAAGTCGAAGCCGTGCGCCGGCGGCTGCAGGGTTTCGACCCGGCCGGCGTGGCCAGTCTGGACCTGCGCGACTGCCTGCGCGTGCAGCTGGAACAGTTCGATCCGGATACCCCGCAGCGCGAACTGGCCCTGCGCATGGTCGACAGCGAGCTGGAACTGCTCGCGCGCAACGATATCGCCCGACTCGCGCGCCGCCTGCGAGTCAGCGAGGACGATGTCGCCGCGGCCGCCGTGTTGATCCGCAGTCTCGACCCGCGTCCTGGTGCGGCGCTGGATGCGACCCCGGTGGAATATGTCGCGCCGGATGTCTACGCGCTGAAGGTCGCCAGTCGCTGGCGAGTCAGCCTGAACCCGGATTGCCAGCCGCGACTCGGGCTGAACCAGCATTATTGCGGCCTGATCGCGCGGGCCCGCGGCGAGGATGCCAGCTGGATGCGCGGCCAGCTGCAGGAGGCGCGCTGGCTGATCAAGAGCCTCGAATCGCGCGCCGAGACCCTGCTCAAGGTGTCCGAGGCGATCGTGCGCCGGCAAAGTGCCTTCCTCGATTACGGCCCAGAGGCGATGCACCCGCTGGTATTGCGCGAAGTGGCCGAGGAAGTGGGCATGCACGAGTCGACCATCTCGCGCGTCACCACGCGCAAGTACCTGCACACCCCGCGCGGCACATTCGAGCTGAAATACTTCTTTTCCAGCGGCGTTTCCACCGAGGACGGCGGCAGCGCATCGGCCACCGCGATCCAGGCCATGCTGCGCAAGCTGATCGATGCCGAGGATGCCCGCAAGCCCTTGTCCGATCAGGCGATTGCCGAGGAACTGCAACGCAAGGGTATCCAGGTGGCCCGCCGTACGGTCGCCAAATATCGGGAGGGCCTGCGCATCCCCAGTTCCAGCGAACGCCAGCGTGCCAGTTGACCGCAGCAGAAGCATGCGCGGGAACTTGGTTGACACTGAGCGTTCCCATACCTGTTAGAGAATGATTGACGAGGTGCCGCTGCCGCAACGGCAGCGATATCCCCATCCGCCGCCCCAGGCGGCACTGCACCATCAGAGGAGGGGCACTATGCAATTCCAACTCAGCGGCCAGCAGATCGAAGTCACCCAGGCCCTGCGGGACCACGCCACCGCCAAGCTCGACCGCCTGACCCGCCTCGACGAGAAACTGCTCAGCCTTGCCATTGTGCTGTCGGTCGACAAGCTCCAGCAGTGCGCCGAGGGTACGCTGGGAGTCACCGGCGCCACGTTGCACGCTGAAGCCGCCGAGGCCGACATGTATGCCTCCATCGACGTTCTGTTCGACAAACTGGTCAACCAGTTGCGCAAGCATCGCGAGAAAATCAGCGACAAGCACCAGCGCGAAACCCGCGAAGATCGCCAATACGGCTGAACCCATGCCCGCGGGCCGCTCGCTTCCGGGCGACCCGCCTTTCCACTTCTGAAGGCGCGTATTCGTCCAAGCTGGCACAATGCTCCCGTCGCCGCAGATGCCCACCGGGCTCACCATGCGGCGCAAGGGATCTTCGCTTGGACCGGATCAGCGCGCGACAACTCTACGATGGCGTCCACGAACGCATGGCCCTGCGCTGGATATCCGGCATGCGCGGGGAATCGCGTGCACTCGAACCCGGCGCCGCACAGTCGCGCCGGCCGTCGTTGATCGGCTACCTCAACGTCATCTATCCGAACAAGATCCAGATCATCGGCACGGAAGAACTGAGCTTCCTCGACGCGCTGGATTCGCGCCAACGCTGGGAAGTGATGCACAAGATCGCCGCCTACCAGCCGGTGGCGATGATCGTGACCAAGGACCAGCCGATACCCGCCGACCTGCGCGAGGTCACCGACGAAACCAACACGCCGTTGTGGATCAGCCCCAAGCGCGGCCACGAGCTGCTGACCTATCTGCAATACCATCTGGCGCGCATGCTGGCCGCGAAGGTCACCCTGCACGGGGTGTTCCTGGAAGTGTTCTCGATCGGCGTGCTGATCACCGGCGAGGCGGGCTCCGGCAAGAGCGAGCTGGCGCTGGAGCTGATCAGCCGCGGCCACCGATTGGTCGCCGACGATGCCACCGAATTCACCCTGATCGCGCCGGACGTGATCGACGGTAACTGTCCGGAGCTGCTGCAGGATCTGCTGGAAGTGCGCGGGCTGGGCGTGCTCAACGTGCGCCAGATGTTCGGCCACATGTCGGTCAAGCCGTCCAAGTACCTGCGTCTGGTGATCCACCTCAAGCCGCTGCGCGAAGGCGACGGCAATTCCGATAACAGCCGCGACGCGTTGACGCGCCTGACTGGCGACATCGGGCACCGCGAAATCTTCGACGTACAGGTGCCGATGATTACCATACCGGTGGCACCGGGACGCAACCTGGCGGTGCTGGTCGAGGCGGCAGTGCGCAGCCACGCGCTGAAGAGCAAGGGCATCGATCCGGCACAGACCTTCATCGACCGCCAGGCGCATCAACTGCGCCGGCTGCCTCCGTGGTGATCGCATGAACGAGAACAACGCGCCCCTGCTCATCAATCCGCTGGTCGACCCGCGCGAAATCCACCTGATCGTGCTCACCGGCATGTCCGGCGGCGGCAAGACGGTGGCGCTGCGTGCGCTGGAGGATCTGGAGTTCTATTGCGTCGACAACCTGCCTTCGGCGCTGCTGCCGCAGCTGGTGAACGCGGTGATCCAGGGCGACAGCGGCAAGCATCGGCGCATTGCGGTGGGTGTGGACGTGCGCAACCGCGGCGCGGATTTCGCGCACATGCCGACCGTGCTGTCGGAACTGGCCGGCGCCGGCGTGCAGGTGCACCTGATCTTCCTGGATTGCCGCGACGAGATGCTGATCAAGCGTTACTCGGAAACCCGTCGCCGCCATCCGCTGGCCACCCGCGCGCTGTCGCTGGCAGACGCGATCGCCGAGGAGCGCAAGCTGCTGCGTCCGCTGATGGCGATCGCCGAAAAGGTGATCGATTCCAGCGAGCTCAACGTGCATCAGTTGCGCCGGCTCGTCGCCACCGGCTACGCGCAGGCCACCGAAGGGCTCACGCTGATGTTCCAGTCGTTCGCGTTCCGTCGCGGGCTGCCGCTGGATGCGGATTTCGTGTTCGACGCGCGCTGTCTGCCGAATCCGCACTGGCATGCGAATCTGCGTCCGCTGTCAGGCAAGGATGCGCCGGTGCGCGAATTCCTCGACGCCGAGCCGCTGGTCGGCGAATACTTTGTCGATACCGCGCGCTGGCTGGACACGTGGCTGCCGCGCTTCGAGCAGGATGACCGCAGCTACCTGACGATCTCGATCGGCTGCACCGGTGGCCGGCATCGTTCGGTCTATCTGGTCGAGAAACTCGCCGCCTACTATCGCGATCGCCGCGAAGGCGTGCTTACCTTCCACCGCGAACTGGTGTGATGAACATGTCGTCGAATTGCGCAGCAAACACGGATACGCGGACATGAACGTCGGCGTGCTGCTGATGACCCACGAGGCGGTCGGCCAGGCGCTGATCTCCGCCGCGCACCATGTGATGCCGAAACTGCCGCTGCAAGTAGCGGCGGTGGAGATACCGCCGCAATCCGATCCGGATGTGATGCGCACACTGACCGTGCGCCATGCGCGCGAACTCGACCAGGGCGACGGCGTACTGGTGCTGGCCGATCTGTACGGCGCCACGCCATGCAATATCGGCCTGTCGCTTGGCGCGCTGGGCGTGCACCTGCGTTGCGTGTCCGGTCTCAATCTGCCGATGCTGCTGCGTGTACTCAACTATGCGGAGAAACCGCTGGATGAACTGGCCGAGATCGCGGCCAGCGGTGGCCGCGGGGGAATCTTCATCGACCATGCCTGACCTTAAGGATGCCCTGATCTATTCCACGCAGGCGTCACCGGCTCTGTCTACCCACAGCTTCGTGGAGCGCCGACGAAGGCAGGCTGGCCGCCTGTCGAGAAGGTGCGCCGCGGAGATGTGGGCAGACAGAACCGGCCCCCGCCGACTGAAAACAAATGATGGGGTGATGTCCCGAAGGTCCGCAGGCGGTGGTGCGTGGTGCAGCCAAGGCTGGATGCCTTGGCAAGCCGCGCGCTGCCGCCTGCGGACCTTCTGGACATCATGCCGCCTGCGTGGAATAGATCAGGGCATCCTTCATCATGCTTGAGCAAGAGATCGTGATTTCCAACAAGCTCGGCCTGCATGCCCGCGCCTCGGCCAAGCTGGTGCAACTGGTACAGGGTTTCAAATCCACCGTATGGCTGGTCAGCAAGGGCCGCGAAGTCAACGCGCAAAGCATCATGGGCGTCATGATGCTGGCGGCCGGCATCGGCACCTCGCTGACCATCCGCGTCGACGGTCCGGACGAGCAGTCCGCGCTGGCCGCGGTGGCCGAGCTGTTCGAGCGCAAGTTCGACGAAGGAGCCTGAGGATGAAGCGGGGAACGGGAAACGGGCAACGGGCAGCAGAAAAACTCGCGCAACTCGCGGGCTGTGCTTCCGTTCCCTGTTCCCCGTTCCCCGTTCCCACTCTCGCAGGAGCCCGCGCATGAGACATGTGCTCAGCGGCACGATCGCCGCCCACGGCATGGCACTGGGCCGGGCCCGACTGGTGCAGCCCAGTCGTTATACCGTCGATACCCGGCCGCTGGCCGAACACGAGATCGAGGACGAACTGCTGCTGCTGCATCGCGCTCTGGATACCGCGCGCCTGGAACTGCACGAACTGCGCGGAAAACTGCACGGCGCGCTGGCGCGCGAGGTAAGCGAATTCATCGACGCGCACAGCCTGCTGCTGGACGATGCGGAGCTGTTGCGCGGGCTGGACGATATGGTGCGGATCGGCCGCTACCGCCCCGGTGCGGCGCTGAAGAAGCAGCGCGATCGCCTGTCCGCGGTATTCGAGGCGATGGACGATCCCTACCTGCGCAGCCGCAAGGAAGACGTCGAGCAGGTGATCAACCGGGTGATCTCCGCGCTGCAGCGGCAGACCAGCCCGGAGGAACGCAAGCTGGCCGCACGCGTCGGCGAGATCCTGATCGCCGACAGCATCGCGCCGGCCGACATGGCGCAACTGGCCGGCAACGGTCTGCTCGGCGTGGTCGGCAGCTCCGGCAGTGCGTATTCGCACAGCGCGATTCTTGCGCGCAGCCTCGGCCTGCCGATGCTGGTCGGTACCCGCGACGCGCTGTCGAACATCCATGACGACGACCTGATCCTGCTCGACGCCGAACGTGGCGAAGCGGTGGTGCATCCCACCGCCCAGGATCTGTCGCGTTACCGCGCCTGGCAACGCGAAGCGGTGCTCGAAGGTCGTCGCCTGGCGCTGCTGGCGAATGCGCCCACGCGCACCCGCGACGGCGTCAGCATCAGCCTGCTGGCCAACGCCGAGACGCCTGCCGACGTGGCCATGGCGCGCGCGCGCGGCGCCGATGGCGTCGGCTTGTATCGCACCGAATTCCTGTTCCTGCGACACAAGGGGCTGCCGTCGGAAGATGAGCAGTTCATCGCCTATCGCGACCTGGTGATGGGCATGGGTGGCCTGCCGGTCACGATCCGCACGCTGGACCTGGGCGCCGACAAGGCCGATGCCGCCGGACTGACGTTGCGCGGCGAAGACAACCCTGCGCTCGGCGTGCGCGGCGTGCGCCTGTCGCTGCGTTATCCGGCGGTGTTCTCCACCCAGATCCGCGCGATCCTGCGCGCCGCCTGCTACGGCCCGGTGCGCGTGCTGGTGCCGATGGTGACCCAGCCGGATGAGCTGATCGCGGTGCGCACGCTGTTCCGGCTGGCACGGCAGGACCTGAAACGCGAGAACATCGACCTGCCGGAGAAGCTGCCGCTGGGTGCGATGATCGAAGTCCCGGCGGCCGCGATCAATGTGCGCGCGCTGCTGGAGCACGCCGATTTCCTCGCGATCGGCACCAACGATCTGGCCCAGTACGTACTCGCCGCCGATCGCGGCAACGACGCGCTGGAGAACATCTACAACCCGCTGCAACCGGCCTTGCTGCGACTGCTGTCGCACGTGATCAGCGCCGGCCGCCGCGCGAAGAAACCGGTGAGCCTGTGCGGCGAAATCGCCGGCGACGTGAACTTCACCGCGTTGCTGCTGCTGCTGGGCCTGCACGAATTCAGCATGCATCCGGGCCAGATCCTGCAGGTGCGCGATCGCCTCGCCACGTTCGATCATGCCCACCTGCGCCGTCATGCGGCCAGGCTGCTGCGCGCGCCCACCCACGAACAGGCCGAAGCGCTGTTGAACGAGATCATCGGTTCATTGGCAGCGGCCTGAAGCTTCGAACATCCGCGGCCCGGATAAGCAACGTGGTGGACATGGCCTCACTGGCAACTTCGCGGCAGCGCGTGAGCATCTCGCTCCGGAGCTGCATCGACGTCATTCCTGACGTTTGCCATAGCTATTTGGTCACCAATCTTTCCGGTTTTTTTTACACCGCCGCGTGCATCGTCGCTGGTTGCAGGGGCAAGTGACGGGCACTCGCATCACTCCGGATTCCCATACGGCAATCCCGGATGCTGCGTGAGCCAGGACCCACAGCAAGGGGAGTGTCAGCCATGAAGAAGTTTCTTCTCGTTGGATTGTTGGGAGTATTGCTGGTGCCCGCGGTGGCCCTGGCACAGAGCGCCTTCGACGGCACCTGGAAAGTCGATTTGAGCAAGGTGAGCATGCCGAAGAAGCCGGACGTGCTGTTGCTGCAGAACGGCATGTACGATTGCAAGACATGTGCGCCGGCCATCCGCATCAAGGCGGATGGCGAGGATCATAAGGTCAGCGGACATCCGTATTTCGACATGATGGCGGTCAAGGTCGTGGACGATCACACGATCCAGGAAACGCAGAAGAAAGACGGCAAGGTCGTGGCGACTTCGAAAACGGTGGTCGCGCCGGACGGAAAAACCGCCACGTTCGAATTCACCGACAGCAGCAACACCAATGCCGAACCGGTGACAGGCAACGGCACCATGACCCGCGTAGCCATGGGTCCCAAGGGATCGCACGCCATTTCCGGTTCCTGGAGAACCTCGAACATGGGCAATGTTTCGGATAACGGGCTGACGTTCACCTACAAGGTCGATGGCGACATGGTGAGCATGACCACGCCGACCGGGCAGTCCTACAACGCGAAGATGGACGGCACTGACACGCCGTACAAGGGCGATCCGGGCACCACCAGTGTTTCGGTGAAGAAACTCGGCAAGAACGTCATGGAAGAGACCGACAAGCGCGACGGGAAAGTGATCAGCGTCGCGAAAATGACGGTCGCTCCGGATGGCAAGAAGATGACCGTCGCGGTCGATGACAAATTGCGTGGAACCAGCATGTCGTACATGGCGGCAAAGGAATAGGCCCGTCGCCACCGGCTTCTCCAGACATGCTCCGGACAAATCAGGGACCGCAAGCCATGGATGGCCTGTCACGCATCGGCGGGACCGCCTTCAGCCGGTGCCATCGAGATCCGTGCTTTCCAGAAACGCGTCCAGCAACGCGCCGCGGTATTTCTGTCGATGCAGCAACAAGGAGAGCTTGCGGCGCAGGTCGAGGAATGGCGTTTTCAGCGCCTTCAATCGTCCTGTTGCCAGCGCATCGATCACCGCCACGGCGGGCAGGCAGGCGATGCCGAGTCCGGCCACCACGACCTGCTTGATCGCCTCGATCTGATCCAGCTCCAGCACGGTTTCGCCGGGCGGCAGCTGCGCCAGCACGCGCTCGCTGGTCGCGCGCGTGGCCGAGCCGGGCTCGCGCAGCACCCAGCAGGCGCCGGCGAAATCCGCTTGTTTCAGGCTGCGCTTGCGCGCCAACGGGTGATCCGGTGAGGCGCATACCACCAGCAGGTCGTCGCGCCACAGCCGCACTTCCAGCAAGGGATGCGTCACCGGTCCTTCGACGCAACCGATGTCCAGGCTGTGATCGAGCACGCTCGCGGCAATGGCTTCGGTATTCGCCACGCGCAGGCGGATCGCCACCTGCGGATGCGCGCGCACGAACGCGCCGAGCAGCTCGCCGACACGGTAATTGCCCACGGTATTGCTGGCGCCGATGCGCAGCTCGCCGGCCAGCGTCGTGCTGCCTTCGCTGCCGCGACGACCGAACTCGGCATGCCGCTCCAGCAGTTCCTGCGCCAGCGGCAGAAGTTCACGGCCACGCGCGTTCAGGCGCAGCCGGCCGCGTTCGCGAGCGAACACCGGCGCATCCAGTTGCCGCTCCATTTCCGCCAGCGCCATGCTGGCGGCCGGCTGGGTCAGATGCAGATGCTCGGCGGCGGCGCGCACGCTGCCGTGCAGCGCCACCTGCACGAACACTTCGAGCTGGCGGGGACTGATGTTGATCATCAGCTTATCTTATACATTCCATCAGACATCCCAAGTTTTACTCATAGATGCGGGCGTGGACAATGGCCAGGTTCCTGGAGCCCACACATGAACACGTCATCCATCGCCACCCTCATCCATCCCACGCCGCGCATGCGCGCACCCGGCCTGTTGCTGGCGGTGGCGATCGGTCTGGTCGCCATGGTATTGGGGCGTTACCTGCCGCTGATCGGCGGCCCGGTGATCGGTATCGTGCTCGGCATCATCGTGCGCAACCTGCTGGCGCCGGGCGCACGTTACCAGCCGGGCATCGCATTCGCCGGCAAGTACGTGCTGCAGTGGTCGATCATCGCGCTGGGCTTCGGACTCAGCCTCAGCCAAGTCGCGAAGACCGGCCTCGAATCGCTGTCGGTGACTTTGGTGACGATGACCGTGGCGTTTCTTGCCGCGTGGCTGCTCGGGCGCTGGCTGGGCGTGCACGACAAACTGAAGATCCTGATCGGTGTGGGCACCGCGATCTGTGGCGGCTCGGCGATTGCCGCGGTGACGCCGATCATCCGGCCGGACGACCACGACACCGCGTTCGCGATCTCCACCATCTTCCTGTTCAACGTGATCGCGGTGCTGCTGTTTCCGCTGCTCGGTCACCTGATGCACATGTCGGACATGGGCTTCGGCCTGTGGGCCGGCACCGCGATCAACGACACCTCGTCGGTGGTCGCCGCCGGCTACAGCTACAGCCACGCCGCCGGCGACTACGCCACCATCGTCAAGCTGACCCGCGCCACGCTGATCATTCCGGTCTGTCTGGTGCTGGCCTTCGTGGTCGCCGCGCGCGAGAAGCGCAAGCTCAAGCAGGGCGGCAGCGGCCGTTTCAGCCTCGCCAGCATCTTCCCGTGGTTCATCCTGTGGTTTCTGGTCGCCTCGGCAGTGCGCACTGTCGGGCTGATCCCGACGGTCATCCAGCCGGCGATTCACACGGCGGCAGAATTCCTGATCATCGTCGCGCTCACCGCGATCGGACTGTCCGCGGATTTGCGCAGGATGATCGCCAGCGGCGCACGACCGATTCTGCTGGGTCTGGGCGTGTGGATCGCCGTCGCCGTCAGCAGCCTGCTGGTGCAGCTGGTGATCGGGCAGCTTTGAGGCGTAACTGTCCGACATTACTCATTTGCCGACTAGGAAGCGCGTGTTTCTGAATGTCCGCTATCGGCCAACAACGGCCGTTCGGCTGTTGCAAATGCGCGCCGCAAAGCAGCCATTCAAAATCGGTGAGCCCGATCGAAAGGTTATATTTCAAAGTGAATCCAGCCCTGCCGTGAAGCGGCGCGGGGCAGGCGCGGCCGCTTGGGTTAGACATCAGTATCACCGGAACTCTTCGCAGCCGGTGAAGGTGGAGGCTGGGGATACGCGAACGCAGCGAAGAACGGGGCAAAGCGCATTAGTGCCAGCGCTCCGGCTATGTGCAGACAGCCTTGCAGGAAAAAGCCGAACAGCTGGGCGCCCGCAGGCATGTAGTAGCCATGCATGACATTGAGGGCTGCGAGGAAATCCTCAAGTCCTATGACAAAATTCCAAGCGCCAATGACTGATTTAAGGCCAAAAACAGCCCCCATCGCTGGGGGCTGTTCGCATGCCTACCTCTTGCGAGGCAATTCAAGCGATGCGGCGGCGCATACCCACGAACCAGCCGATCAGCAGCAATCCGAAGCCGAACACTCCGAGAGCGGCAGGTTCGGGGACCGAAGCGGGTGGCGTTCCGAGTGCGATATTTGCGAGGTCGCCTGTTATCGCGCCTGAATGGATATCGCAGCAAGGTTGCTCCGAATACCCCGATGCATCCAAGCCTTCAAACGATATAAAGCTCCCCGTGGCGTTACTGATCGGACTGAACACGGAGAAGACCGACTGGCCATCGAACGTTCCTCCGGTCACCGTCGCCGTGAAGGTCAGGCTGAAGTTCCCCACGTCCGCGTACCATTGCGGACCGCCACCGGAGACACAGCCGGCGGTGCTACCGCAGTTCGTACTCGGAATGATGTACGAGGTGCCGATAAATTCATCGTCATAGTCGTAGGCCGACAAGTTGTACGGTGTCGTTGCATTCGAAACCCCGGGCAAAGAACCCCAGACGAAGTTCGTTGATCCAGCGGCCAAGGTGCCAAGACTTACCGTCTCGGAAATACCGTTGTTGTCACCTTGGTAGCCTTTGAGGACCAGTTGCGCATTCGTCAACGTACCTCCCGAGGTGTTGTTGATAATGAGCGCGGGGGTGTCGAAGGTGAGACAGTCGTAACAACCGCTGATTGTCGACACGATGGTTGTGGGCGTCGCATGGGCCAGTGGCGCGTGTGTCAGCAGAACGCCCATGACTGCCGAATAAAAGAGAGCCATTGCTGGGCGGAAGAACGCTTTCATACAGAACTCCTGCTTTCGGCTTCATGAGGAGGACTCCTCGGCAAAGGCCATTACAAGCATTTCTCGCGCCACGCAAAAAAAATCAATCAATTCAATATCGTAAAATCGCAGGCGATACAAACATGGGTGAAATTGTAAAGCCCACCGACAGATTCAGCCGCCGCGCGTGAAGTGATAGTGGCGCCTTTGTCAAAGAAAATCCTGATACTTCATATAGTTAAAATTAAATCGAGTCCGCGCAACGCTGTTCTGAGACTTGTGAAGTATTCCGACGGTTCACGGCGCACAGGCGTGGAGTGCGGATTCCGGGTGTCAACACGTGCGTTACGCCCCAGAAACGCAAAGAAGGGGGTGGGTTCGTTAACCCAAGTTCCGCAGTTAGAGGCGTAAGGTTGATTGTTGGTACATGAGCAGCAAAAAATGCCACTACGCTGGCGTTTTGGTCGGTGGTTTCGGTACTTTCAAAGCCTCTATAAGTTCCGTTGTTGAGGTATCTGAATTATCCGGAGTTTCTCGGAGGCTGGTTGGTTTGACTCAGGACGCCTCGCGAAGCGCGGGCATCACCGACTGAACGCGCACAGCTCACGCGCGCGCAATGGCCATCCCGAAAGCGGCCGTTCCCCAGCGGCAGAAACGGGTCGAAAGCAGTCACTTCGGTACGTTGATCCAGGCAATACCGACCTTCGCGAAGACAACATCCAACTCCCTGCAAAGTAAACGGTAAACAAAGCTCACACCTTCCCTTGCTCCACCAGCGTCAACGCCACCTTGTCGCGCAGATACACCGGCAACGCCATCTCCGGCGCCTGCACACGACCGGCCTTGAATTCGCGCAGCGCCAGTTCGGCGACATGCGCGGCCTGCGGATAGCGCACGCCATCGGCCGAATGCAGGGTGCCGGTGAGGCGTTGGCACAGCACCGTCGCATACGTGGCCCAGCCGCTGCCGACCACCTGCCACGCCGCGGCTTGCGGCAACTGCAGGGTATCTGCGGTGCAGATGCGTTCGTCATCCAGCGCGATCAATCCGCCGTTATCGTCACGGCGGTAACAGGCCGCATAGATCTCGCCCATCCGCGCATCGATCACGGCGAGGATTGCCGTGCCTTCCTCTTCCGGTGCTTCGAGTGCCAGCGCGGCCAACGACGATATGGTGATGACCGGCAGATCCAGCGCGAGCGCCATGCCCTGCGCCAGCGACACGCCAAGCCGCACGCCGGTGAACGCGCCCGGACCTCGGCCCACGGCGATCGCATCCAGCGCATGCCGGCCGATACCGGCTTCGGCCAGCAACGCATCGGCCATCGGCAACACCAGCTCGGTGTGCCGACGCGGCGCGATCTCGCTGCGCGCGATCAACTCATCGCCGTGGATCAAGGCAACGGAGCAGGCTTCGGTGGCAGTTTCGATCGCAAGCAGGTTCATGATCGTTCCATGATAGCGGCTGGCAGTACGGTTGGTTCGAACATCGTCAGCACCCAGGCGTGGATTGGAGTGTCGATGACAGCAGCTGCATCGACCTCCACAAGGGCGATGAAGGGCTGGTTGCCGGCTGCGGGTGGGATGGCGTTGCTGTGTCCGTGCCGGTCGCGCGGCCATGAGTCTGCACGACCCATTCGAGAAACTTCGCACGGCAGACGCGGTCACTCTGTTTCAGGCATCCATGGCGTGCCAAGGCTGGCCGTATGCACACCATCCAACCAGACGGGGGTTCCATGCGCACGGTGATCAGGTTTCTGGCTCGCAACAAGGGATTCATCACCTTCATGCTGTGCATGATCATGTTCCGCAGTGCGGTGGCTGACTGGAATGTGGTGCCCACCGGTTCGATGCAGCCCACCATCAAGATTGGCGATCGCATCCTGGTTGACAAGGCGGCCTACGATATCCGGCTGCCGCTGACCCATGTCTCGCTGTTGCATCTGGCCGATCCACAGCGCGGCGACATCGTGGTGCTGGATTCGCACGCTGCCGACGTGCGGCTGGTGAAGCGGGTGATCGGACTGCCCGGCGATGAAGTGGCGATGCGTGGCAACGTGCTCTATATCAATGGCCACGCAGCGAACTACACGGCGAGTGTATACAGCGGCATCCACGACGACCTGCAGGATCCCGCCCGCTACGCGATCGAGCGCTACGGCGACATGCACCATGCGATACGTCTTTCCGCGAACTGGCCAAGCCCGGTCAGCAACTATGGACCGGTAAAGGTGCCCGCCGGCCATTACCTGCTGCTTGGCGACAATCGCGACAACAGCGAGGACTCGCGTTATCTGGGTTTCTTCCCGCGCAACGAGATCGTCGGACGCTCGCGTTACG
>Ga0208589_1000852_pt1 | contig 13470 bp, 11 predicted proteins | sample NGESurshal092012_2_FD_184486 | JGI IMG/M metagenome (GOLD analysis project Ga0208589, IMG submission 184486) | Arctic peat soil microbial communities from Barrow, Alaska - NGEE Surface sample F53-2 shallow-092012 (SPAdes) | ecosystem: Environmental > Terrestrial > Soil > Wetlands > Peat ... | reverse complement strand
GGCCGCCGGACCCGCTCGTGACGGCGGCCGCCCGGCAGCTGGGCCGGTCCGGTGCCCGGGAGGGGACGGCGTTCCAGGGCAGCACGGGAGTCCAGATCAGCAGCGTGGCCCGGGACCTGGGCATCAGCGAGCGGCAGCTGCACCGGCGGTGCGTGGCCGCGGTCGGTTACGGCCCGGTGCTGCTGCGCCGGGTGCTCCGCTTCCGCCGCGTGGTGTCCCGCATCGACGCGGACGGGGCCCTGGACGATCTGGCCAGCCTGGCCGCGGCGGCCGGCTACGCCGACCAGGCGCACCTGACCCGGGAGAGCCGGGAGCTGGCCGGCCTGCCACCGGCCGCCCTGGCCCGGGAGCGCCGCGGCCGCATCCCTGCCGTGCCCCCGCCCCCAACCAGCGAGGAGAGCAGATGGAGCTGAAGCCAGCGGCGTCCCGGATGAGTGCCACCGGTCCGGCGGACTGGTTCACCGGGCAGGTCTGGATGGACGAGCTCGGGGCCCTGCCCTCGGCGGGTATCCGCGCGCTGCGGGTGACGTTCTCGCCCGGGGCCCGGACGGCCTGGCACGCTCACCCGGGCGGGCAGGTCCTGCACGTCATGGACGGGGCAGGCCTGGTGCAGGCGGCCGGCGGCCCGGTCCGGCAGCTGCGGCCGGGCGACACGGTGGTGGCCGCGCCGGGGGAACGCCACTGGCACGGCGCCGCACCGGACCAGCTGATGTCCCACGTCGCGATCTCGGTCAGCGATCCCGCTACCGGCCAGCAGACCATGTGGGCGGAGCAGGTCAGCGACGAGGACTACCTGGCGGGCCCGGAGCCCGCGTAAGGCTGAGCGGGGCCGGAGCCGGTGGCCCGCAGGACGGTGGTGATGCGGCCGGCGGCCTGGGCGGGGTCGCGGGCCGGGGCGATCCGGGTGGCCCAGGGCCACCAGTACCAGCAGGTGCCGTCGCCGTCCCGGCGACCAGGACGTGGTCGCTGAGGGCGGCCGCCCCCGGATCCGGGTTCTGCACGAACAGGCTGGGCGGCCGGCCGGGTGGTTCGAGCAGGCTGGTGATCCAGCCCTGGCCGGACAGTTCCTGGCGGAGGGCTTCCAGATGCGCGGCGGGGCCGCCGGCGTGGTCGCAGGACATGGGGACGCTCCGGGGTTTCGTTGCGGGAATTTGAGGTTTCAAGAGTCCCGCGGGAGGCCTACGCTCTGGAAGCACGGCAGCACGCACCGCCGTTTTGTCAGCAGGCGGCGGGACGCTGTGCGGGACGCGGGGGCTGTGTCAGGAAGGCCGGGACCAGGTAAGGACGAGTCATGGGCCGTGACGGTCAGGTCAGCGCGCTGGCCTTATTCTCCGAAGAGCTGCGGCGGGCGCGGGCGGCGGCGGGGCTGACCCAGGACCAGCTGGCCGAGCGGGTCGGGTACAGCCCGTCGCTGGTCGCGCACGTGGAGACGGGCAGCCGGGCGCCGAGCCTGGACTTCGCCCGCCGTGGTGACGAGGCGCTCGGCACCGGCGGGCTACTGGCCCGGCTTCAGCCGTTCGTGCGCAGCGAGGCCTACCCGGCGTGGTTCCGGGACTGGGTGGAGATCGAGCGCGAGGCTATCTCGCTGCGGTGGTTCGAGCCGTTGCTGATCCCGGGGCTGCTGCAGACCGAGGAGTATGCCCGGGCGGTGCTCGCCGCGGCTCACCCGGCCTCCCCGGAGGCCGAGGTGGAGCGGCTGGCCAGTGCCCGGATGGACCGGCAGGCCATCCTGGATCAGGGAGAACCGCCGCTGCTGTGGGTGATCCTGGACGAGGGCGTGCTGACCCGGCCGGTGGGCGGGCCGGCCGTGATGCGGGACCAGATCGAGCGGCTGATCAAGGCGGCGCGGCAGCCCCGGATCGTGCTCCAGGTCGTGCCGTCCGCTGTCGGTGCCCACGCGGGGCTGGCGGGCCAGTTCGCCATCGCCGGTTTTGACGGTCCACCCGACGTGGTGTACCTCGATAATGCGCTGGCTGGGCAGGTCGTGGAGCGTCCCGGAGACGTCGCCCGGGTGGCGTTGCTGTACGACATACTGAAGGCCGAGGCGCTGTCCCCGCGCGCTTCGATAGACCTGGCGAGGAAGGCGATCGAACAATGGACATGACCGGGGTCCCGTGGCGCAAATCCTCCTACAGCAGCGGTAACGGCGGTGCATGTGTGGAGGTTGCGGTCGTGCCCGGCTCCAAGGAGGGCAGCGACTACGTGATCACCATGCGCGACTCCAAGGATCCCGACGGGCCGGTGCTGACCTTCACCCCGGACGAATGGCACGCCTTCACCCTCGGCGTCCAGGACGGCGAGTTCGACCTCGACGAGGACAGTGCCGAGAACGACGGGGCCGAGAGCCACGCCGGGGGCTGACGGTCCCAGGGCGCGCAGATGTGCCCGGCTAGCCTCACCGAGCATGCGCTCGATATCCTGACCAGTGATGGCAGTTCCCGATCCGCCGTGATCCGGCAGGCGGTGCTGGAAGCGGCGGCCCGGCGTGAGTGAGTGATCAGCTGACGTCGTTCGTGACCTACGACAGGCGGCTCGCCGGCGCGGCTGCCGCTGCCGGGCTGACCGTCGACATGCCTGCCGCCGGGGAGCGCTAACTATCGCCCGGGACGCTGCCGCCGGGTGCGAGGGCCCGGCCCTCGCCGGGGGCTGCTACGCCGGGTGGGCGGCCTGGCTGGGCGACGGGGGAGTGGACGCTTTCGGCTCCCCCGCGGGCGGGGGGCCCGCATCGTCCGGCGCGGGTTTCGGGGTCAGCCGCGCGGAGAGCACGTACGCCACCACCACGGCCACGATCACCAGCGGCATGACGGCCAGCCCGTCCGCGCCCAGCAGCAGGGACGCGAGCAGGACGGAGGTCAGCGGCAGCCGGAGCATCACCACGGACATCGCGCCGATGCCGATGGCCACCCCGTCGACCAGCGGGAGCCCGGGCAGGTGCGACAGCGCGACACCGCCCGCCGCGCCGAGGAACAGGGCCGGGAACGTCGGGCCGCCGCGGAAACTGCTCAGCGAGATCCCGTAGGCGAGCCCCTTGCAGGCCAGGAGCAGCAGCAGCGCCCCGACCGTGTAGCTGGCGCTGTGCGAGATGAACGGGCCCAGCTGGGACTGCCCGGAGAACAGCACCTCCTCCGAGCCCTTCCCGGTCGCGGCCGCGAACGCGATGGCCAGGCCTGCGACTCCGAGGCCGATCAGCGGGGTGATCAGCAGGATCCGCCGCTCGGAGTAAGGCCGGAGGAACAGGCCCAGCCAGCGGATCGCGCTGCCAAGCGGAACCGCGAGCACGCCAACGGCCAGCGCCCAGCCGAACTCGGCCGCCGTGGGCGAACCGACGTGCGGAAGGCCCGGGATAGCCAGCGAGAACGTGCCCAGCCCGGTCCACGCATCGAGGCCGATGAACACCAGGGAACCCACGCCCGCGGCGAGCAGGCCGGGGATCAGCACGAGTTCCATCATCGATCCGCCCAGCCCGGAGGCCTCCATCAGCAGGAACGCCCCGGTCAGGGGGGAGCCGAGCAGGGTGGCGATGGCGGCGAAGCTGCCGGCCGCCGCGACCACGGTTTGGGTGCGGGCCGGGGCGTCCCGCTTGGCCAGCCGGACGGCGATGACAGCGAGCCCCCCGCCCAGGGCAATCAGGGGGCCCTCGGGGCCGAGGACCACCCCCAGGCTCAGGGTGGCGAAGGCGGCGAGCACGATGCCCGGAAGATCGATGGGCGCGGGCGGCCCTCCGCCCATCTTGAACCCGTCGGCGGGGGAGTGCCCGCCGGTGCCGGGCAGGTACCGGAGGGTGAGGGCGACCAGTACCCCCGCCACCACCAGCGGCAGGATCGGCCACCAGAGCGGCTCGCCGTGGAAGCCCAGCCCTTTGGGCAGGTCGGTGAAGATCCAGCCTTGCATCTTGCTGACCAGCGCGAGGAAGAAGTAGGCCGCGGCCGAGATGGGTGCCCCGATGATCGCGGCGAGCACGAGCAAGGCGATATAGCTCCGGGACCGCAGCAGCGCCAGCGGATCGGATGGCATCGTCACGGCACGTCCTCCTCAACGGCTTGTTCGCTGGTCATGTGACGAGCAGATAGATGCTCTTGCCGGCCAGCCAGAACCCCAGCAGCAGCGAAATCACGACGATCACCTGGTCCTGATGGGTGTCCAGCCAGGTCCGCAGCTTCCTGATCAGGGCCTCTGCGGAGGCCGGCCGGAAGGCCGCGGACAGCTCCAGGTACAGGAAGCTCGAGGTGGCCAGCAGGCAGAACAGCACCAGGACCAGGTATTCCCCGACGCTCGAGAGCTTGGCCTGGCTGACCGTCGCCGCACCCGCCGCGACGAGGGTCCACGGCTGGAGGAAGGCAGCCAGCCCGGCCGCGGTCCATGCCGAGAGCTGGTCCAGCCGGCCCATCCAGGCCGGGGTCTTGCGGGGGCGGCCCATGCGGCGCCACTGCCGGACGGCGTACAGGATCAGCACCACGCCCAGGGCGAGCTTGATGGCGAGGACGGCGGTCGACGGAGCGGTGGCAGGCGCGGGCGGCTGGCCCCCGGTGAGCAGGACCACGGCGGCGATCACCACGATCAGGCAGGCCAGCCAGCCCAGGACGAAGGCCAGGCCTTTCCTGGTGCCCTTCTCGGAGCTCAGGATCAGCAGGAACGCGATGAGCGGGAAGGGTTCAAGGGTGATGCCCAGCCCGATGAGGAGCAGGTCAACTACCACGTGGCCCGGCTCTCATCATCGACTGCACCCCTGGCCTGACGATGCCTGGCCGACGGGGCATCTGCCTCACCCGCACGGGGTGACGCGCGCTGCTACGCGGCCCCTGTCGTCCCGGCAGGCCCGCGCGCCTGGTTGGGAGCCTTGCTGCTGGTATGTGCCTCTGCCAGGCCGGGCTATCTCGGTGGAGTGGCATACAGTCCGTAGAACTTCGGCGCCATAAGCGGTCACCCGATGTGATCGCGTGTCGCCGTGGAGCGCAGGGATGGACGGTGGCGCGGACCGGCCGGCCGGGGTGCGAGGCATTCCAGCCGCCCCGGGATCCCCGCACGGCGCTGCCCCGTTAGTCGGGCGGCAGGACGTGCTGCGCGCGTTCGGGGCGGCGCTCGACGCGACGAGCAGCGGTTCCCCCTTCTTCCTCGGCCTCGTCGGTGATCCGGGCGCGGGCAAGACGCGGCTGCTCGGCGAGCTGGCCGCGGACGCGGCCCGCCGGGCCTGGTGACCCTGGCTGGCGGTCGCGCTGATCAACGCGGGACGGCGCGAGGCCGGCCGGGACACCATGGTGCAGGCTTGTAACAACCTCAAGCGGCCCATGCTGGATCAGCGCAGCCTGCTGGCGGCCTGCGAGGTGATGGCCGGCGTGGAGGCTGAAGGCGGCAATCAGGGTGAGGCGAGCCGGTGGGCCGATCACGCGGCCAAGGTCGCGCGGCACGGCCAGGAGGTCAGGGCCGCACTGGCCCTCGCGCACGCGCTGCGGGACACGCAGCCCCGCGCTGAACTGGCCGCCGCGGCGCAGGCGTTCACCCAGTGCGGCGCGCGGACCCTGCACGCGGCCGCCGTGCGGGCGCAGCGCAGGCTCGGCGTCCGCGTCGCCGGGCCGGCCACCTATCGCCCGGCCATGAGCCTGAGCTAACCCATCGCGGGTGATGCCACCGCCCACGTGTACCGGTGGACTGCTGCCTATCCGGTGAAGCCGGCCGCCGCACGTTCGCGATATCCGGGGGAGGGCGCCATTACTGCCGACCCACCCTTCTCTGACATCCTGGCCCGCCTGATGGCCGCGCCCGGCTCCGAAGGAGTGGACAGCCTTGAGGTGCGCTGGATCTTCCCGGGGCAGCTGGGGACCGCAGCGGCCGGATGGTTCGGGCGGTTCCCGGCTACGCCTGAGTCACGCGAGGACACGTACCTGCTGGATCCGCCGGTGCGGCGGCGGTCAGTGAAGGTTCGCGGAGGCGGGCCGCTGGAGATCAAGACGTACCGCGGGAGCCCGGGAGTCCTCGACCTGGCGGGCCGCGCACGCGGGCATATGGAGTACTGGCGGAAGTGGTCCTTCGCCGTCAGCCCGCTCAGCCAGGCCGGCGGTAACCCGCCAGGCTGGCGGCCGGTGCGCAAGAAGCGGCGCCTCAGCTGGTTCTCGCTGGGCAGGCCGGTCGCGGTGGACGCACCGCGGGCGGTTCAGGAACCAGCCTGCACGGTGGAACTCACCGAGCTGACCACGTCTGGCCAGGACTGGTGGTCGCTGGGGTTCGAGGCGACAGGCCCAGCCGGCCTGCTCCGCGGCGAACTGGAGGCCACCGCCGCGCTCGTGTTCGCCGAGGCCATGCCCGGGGGCCTGGAACCCGGCGCGGACCAGTCCAGCTCCTATGCCGAGTGGCTGTGCCGGAGGCGGCCTAGCCAGTCGCCGGAGCATCCGGCGACCGGTCGGCCCGTTCCCGGGCCCGCCAGATGATCCCGCTGGGCGCGCAGGGCTGCGGCGCCCACCACGATCAGCACGGCCACGTTGAGCAGCAGCTGGAAGGCCGACCCCCGGGCCTCACTCCAGCTGGAATAGGCCAGAGACAGGCCTACGTCGGCAGCGGCGGGAATGGTCGTGACCGAGATGAAGACGCCGATCAGGGCGCCAGCCCGGGCTTCGGCCAGCGATACGACGCCGACTATCCCGGCCAGCACGGCGACAATCACCGAGAACAGGTTGGGATTGTTGATCAGATCGGAGACTGGCCGGACCCCCCTTGAGTAGAGCGTCGGCGTATGCCCGGACCAGCGGATTGCCAGGCCCAAGAGCAGGGTGAGGACCATGGCGGCGGAGAATCCGGCGAGCAGGGCGAGCAGGGCGAGCAGGCCGCGCAGGACCGGCTGCCTGGCCCGCTGGTCCAGGCCAAGGGCCACGCCCATGATCGCGTTGTATTCCGGGCCGACGACCATGGCCCCGACGATCAGGATCTGAGAGTTGGTCAGAATGCCGACCGCACCGATCAGCCCCGCGATGGCCAGCAGAACGTAGAAACTGGGCGCGTACACGGCGTCCGAGCGGATCCTGGCCTCCACCAGTTCCCACACCGGCGCCACGTCTCGCTGCACCACGAAATGCTTCGACGCGGGCGCCGGCTTTCCCCCGAGAGTGGCGTCCACGTACTCAACGGTGACACCGTCGCCGTGGCCGTCCTGGAAGGACTTCAGCTGGCGGAATATGGAGTTGGCGGACCCGGGCCGCACGTCGAACTGCACCGCGACGCCGCCCGGCTGCCGCGCCGCGCCGGGGAGAACCACCAGGCCCGAGACGCCGGGGTCAGCGGCGAGTGCCTCGAGCAGGACGTCGGTCCGGTCAGGCGCGCTGACCAGGCGCACATGAAAAGTCATAGTCGGCCCGCCCCGTCTGCGGGCTGGGGCACTGGCACCGGCCCGAGGGACACAACCGTATCGCCAGCCTCCGGCGTCGGCGTGCTGGTCTGGGTCACGGCAGCAAGCTGACCGTCCGCGCGCACGAGGAACAGGACATCGTGCCCGGCGGGCAGCACGCCGCCGGCCGGCTGCACGACGATCCGGGCGCCTTCGTCATACCGGCCGCTGACCGCCCCCCGGGTCAGGGCGGCACTGAACAAGATCTCCCCGGTGGTGTAGGGGGCGACGACCCCGTGGCTGCGCAGCGGTGGCGCGAGCCGGTAGACGCGGCCTTCGACGTTACCGACCAGGAGCACTGAGGCGAGCGCGTTGAAGTCGTCCTCGTCCGTGAGCAGGAGCACGGCCGTGATCTCCTCGAGCCGCGCTCCCCGGCCCGTGGCGGCCGCGAGCAGCTCACCCGGGGCCAGCTCGAGCCCGGCCTGCCGTACCTGCTCCCGCTGCTGATCCAGGCCCGCCCACATCAGTACCTCCAGGCCCGCGGACCGCAGCGCCCGGCCGAGGTCGATGACCCAGCGGTCGCCCCCGACCAGCAGCGGACGGGTGCGGGCCGGGCGCGTGACCTGCAATCGCCGGGCTACTGGCACGGCGGTCAGGCCGTACAGGACTACCGTCCCGACGATCACGAGGAACGTCACCGGCAGGATCTTGGCGGCGCCGCCGACGCCCTTGGCCACCAGGCCCGCCGTGAAGGTGGAGGCGGTGGCGGCGGCCACGATCCCGCGCGGGGCCATCCAGCCGATGAACGCACGCTCACCTTTCCCCAGGTCGGTCCGGAGCGTAGACGCGAACGCGGCGAGGGGGCGGGCCACGACTACCAGCACCGCGACCAGGCCGAGCGTGGGCAGCACCAGATGGCGCAGCGACTGCGGAGTGACGGTGGCCGAGATGGAAACGAACAAGACGCCGATGATCAGCTGGACCAGCGTCTCGAAGAAGGGCTGGCGGGCCGGGAGGTCGAAGCCCCGCTGATTGGCCAGCGCGAGCCCCATGAAGATCGCCGCGATGAGCCCGGTGTCGGCCCGGGCCACGTCGCACCCGGCGGCCACCCCGACCACCGCGGCGAGCTGCGCGGTAGTGCCAAGCAGCTCACCGAGCCGGAGCTTGCGCAGCAGCAGCCAGAGCACCGCGGTGCCGATCACGCCCCCGGCCAGGCCGACCAGGACGCTGAGGGCAAACTGCCCGGCCTGGCTGCCCAGCCCCTTGTCGGTGCTCGAGATGACGGCGTGGAAGACCAGCGCGCCCAGTATGCCGCCGACCGGGTCGATCAGTGACCCCTCCCAGATCAGGATCTGCTGCAGGCGTTCGGCCGGCCGGACGAAACGCAGGAGCGGGCCCACGACCGTCGGCCCCGAGACAACGAGGATGATCCCGAGCATCACCGCCGCGCCGCGCGACATGCCCAGCAGCGGCGCGGCGATGGCCGCGGCGAGCAGCCAGGTGATCAGCACGCCCAGGACGATCAGGCGGATCACGACCTTGCGGACGTGGCCCTTGAGCTTCCGCAAGTCGAGACCCAGGCCCGCGTCATAGAGGATGACCGCCACGGACAAGGATACGAGCGGCTCGAACGCGGGGCCGAGCAGCTTGTCCGGGTTGACGTCGGCCGTCAGGGCCCCCGCGATGAAACCGGCCGGGAGCAGCACGATGATCGCCGGGATGCGCAGCCGGCTGGCCAGCACCTGGGAGCCGACCGCAAGCAGGAGAATGAGGCCGACGCCGATCAGGATCTGATTAGTGGTCACGCCAGTCTCCGGTAATCCCCGGTCAGCCTTTTGTTCGCCGGCCGTTCACTATGCCGGAGCCGACGCTGAGCTTTAGGTCACGGCAAATGCACGATCGGGAAAGGTTTCCGTGATCCCACGGTTCCGCCGGGGGAGCGGGAAATCATCACCCGGGTTAGGTGATGAGCTGGTCCTTCTGAGGTGCTAGAAAGGCAGCGGGATCGGTGCGGATTGCGGTATTCGCAATCAGCGCATCGGGCTAAGGCCGGTCCCGGATAACGAAATGCCGCGGGTGCGTGGAGACGACAGGGGATGACCGTGGGTGCTGAGCGGGATCGCGTGGCCGGGTTCGGGCGGCTGGAGGACGGACTGCTCCAGGGGGGCGAGTGGTACCGGTGGGGGCCCTACGTCAGTGAGCGCCAGTGGGGCACCGTACGCGAGGACTACAGCGCGGACGGCGAGGCGTGGGATTACCTGCCGCATGATCACGCACGGTCGCGTGCCTACCGCTGGGGCGAGGACGGCCTGGCCGGGTTCTGTGACGTGGAGCAGCGGCTGTGCCTGGGCCTGGCCCTGTGGAACGGGAAGGACCCGATCCTGAAGGAGCGGGCATTCGGGCTGACCGGTGCCCAGGGCAACCACGGCGAGGACGTCAAGGAGTACTGGTGGTACCTCGACGCCCTGCCGAGCCACTCCTGGAACCGGTGGCGCTACCACTACCCGCAGGCCGCCTTCCCCTATCAGGACCTCATCGACCAGAACCGGTCCCGCAGCCGCGAGGAACCCGAGTACGAGCTGCTGGATACCGGGGCGTTCGACGAAGACCGGTACTGGATCACCGAGGTGCATTACGCGAAAGCCAGCGCGGACGACCTCCTGATGTCCATCCAGGTGACCAACGCCGGGCCCGAGACCGCGACCCTGCATGTGCTGCCCACCGCGTGGTTCCGCAACACCTGGTCCTGGGATGTGGACGCACCCAAGCCGGGGATGCGGGCAGCAGGTGACGCAGCCGTGAGCATCGATCATCCGTTCGCCGGCCCGCTGGAACTGCTGGCCGGCCCCGGACCGGACGGCACGATGCCGACGGCCGTGTTCTGCGAGAACGAGACCAACGACCAGCGGCTGTTCGGCGCTGCGCCACTGACGCCGTACCCCAAGGACGGCATCAACGACCACGTGGTCAGCGGGGCAGCCACCGTCAATCCGGACCGGACCGGGACCAAGTGCTCGTTCTGGTACCAGCTGACGGTCCAGCCCGGCGAAACAGCCGAGCTGCGGCTGCGCATGCAACCGGCCCCCGCCACCTCGGCCAGCGAAACGGCGGCCGACCCGCTCGGCGCCGAGTTCGGCCAGGTGATGGCGACGCGGCGGACCGAGGCGGACGAGTTCTACGCCGAGCTCACCCCGCCCGCGGCGAGCGCGGATGAGGCCCTGGTGATGCGGCAGGCCTTCGCCGGGATGCTGTGGAGCAAGCAGCTGTACTACTACGACGTGGCCCGCTGGCTCGACGGCGACCCGACCCAGCCGGTGCCGCCCCAGCAACGGCAGAATGGCCGCAACTCCCGCTGGCGCAACTTCAATGCGTTCGACATCATGTCGATGCCCGACAAGTGGGAGTACCCCTGGTTCGCCGCCTGGGACCTGGCCTTCCACTGCGTCGCGCTCGCGCACGTGGACCCGGCGTTCGCGAAGTACCAGCTGATCCTGCTCTGCCGGGAATGGTTCCAGCATCCCGACGGTGCGCTGCCCGCCTATGAGTGGGACTTCGGTGACGTGAACCCGCCGGTGCAGGCGTGGGCCGCGCTGGAGCTGTTCGCGATCGACGGCGGCCGCGACATCGACTTCCTGAGCCGGGTCTTCGACAAGCTGCTGGTCAACTTCACCTGGTGGGTCAACCTGGAGGACAAGGGCGGCAAGAACGTATTCGAGGGCGGCTTCCTCGGGCTGGACAACATCGGCCCGATCGACCGCTCGCACCTGCCGGTCGGGGGCACCCTGGAACAGTCCGACGCCACCGGCTGGATGGGCTTCTACGCGATCGCGATGGCAGGCATCGCGCAGGTCCTGAACCGGTCCGGGCAGCGGCCCGCCGGGGATCTCGTGCTGAAGTTCCTCGAGCATTTCGCCGCCATCCGCGACGCACTGGAAAGCCAGGGGCTGTGGGACGAGGCTGACGGGCTCTACTACGACCGGCTGGTGACGCCGTCCGGGGAGGCGGTGCCCGTGCGGTCGCGGTCGATGGTGGGCATCATCCCGGCGCTCGCCGCCGCGGTCGTCGACGAGAAGGATCTTCAGCGCGCCCTCATCGTGGGCAAGCAGTTCGCGGACCTCCTGGACCGTGAGGGCCTGACTGAGCCAGGCAAGCTCCGCGAAACCGGCCTGATGCGCGGGGAGCAGGGCGACCGGCGGCTGCTGCTCAGCCTGGCCGGCCCGGCCCGGCTGGAGCGGCTGCTCGGCTGGCTATTCAACGAGGCCGAGTTCCTGTCGCCGCATGGCCTGCGGGCGCTGTCGGCCTGGCACCGCGAGCATCCTTACGAGCTGGACATTGAAGGTCTCCGGGCCAGCGTCGACTACGAGCCGGCCGAATCGACCACGTCGATGTTCGGCGGGAACTCCAACTGGCGCGGCCCGGTCTGGTTCCCGCTCAACTACCTGGTCATCAGCGTGCTGGAGCGCTACCACCGGTTCTTCGGTGACGACTTCACGATCGAATACCCGACCGGGTCGGGCCAGCAGGCCACCCTGGACAAGGTCGCCGCTGACCTGTCCGACCGGCTCATCTCGATCTTCACCCGCGGGCCGGATGGCCGGCGGCCCTGCTTCGGCGGGACCGAGATGCTGCAGAACGATCCGGCCTGGCGGGACAATCTGGTCTTCAGCGAGTACTTCCACGGCGACAACGGCGCCGCGATCGGCGCTGCGCACCAGACCGGCTGGACCGGGCTGATCGCCGACGTGATCCGCCGCCGCCACGGCGCGGTCCGCTCTATCGGTGACGTAGTCCGGGGCTTCGGCCAGGAGACCCAGCGATGACGGCCACCGTCCTGCCGGCCGCGGTCCCGCTGCCGGGAAGCCAGTTCCCGCGGGGGGCTACAGCCGTTGACGGAGGGACGAATTTCGCGGTGGCCTCCGGTGTCGCCGACGGGATGATGCTCTGCCTGTTCGACGAGGCGGGCACCGAGACGCAGATCCCGCTCGTGGATTACGACGCCGGCGTCTGGCACGGCTTCGTACCCGGGGTCGGACCGGGGCAGGCCTACGGGTACCGGGCCACGGGTCCCTACGACCCGGCCCGCGGCGTGCGCTGCAACCCGGCGAAGCTCCTGCTCGACCCCTACACGAGGGCGCTGCACGGGACGGTCACGTTCGGGCCCGAGGTGCTCGGGTACCCGGCCGGCGGGGACCCCGACGCGCCGAGCACGCTCGACTCGGCGGCCCACGTGCCGCACAGCCTGGTCACCGGCGAGACGTTCAGCTGGCGGGACGGCGACCGGCCCCGGCGCTCCTACGCGGACACGATCATCTACGAGGTGCACGTCAAGGGCTTCACCATGCGCCACCCGGGAGTGCCGCCCGAGCTGCGCGGCACCTATGCCGGGCTCGGGCACGAGGCCGCCATCGGGCATCTGCTCGACCTCGGCGTCACCGCGGTCGAACTGCTGCCGGTGCACGAGAGCGTGCCCGAGGCGTTTCTCCTGCGACGGGGGCTGACCAACTACTGGGGCTACAACACGATCGGGTATTTCGCGCCGCACCAGGCCTACTCCGCCGCGGTGCGGGCCGGGCGCCCCGGCGGGCAGGTCACCGAGTTCAAGGCCATGGTCGACGCCTTGCACCGGGCCGGCCTCGAGGTGCTGCTCGACGTGGTCTTCAACCACAGCGCCGAGGGAAACCAGCTCGGGCCCACGCTCTGCTTCCGGGGCCTGGACAACCCCGCCTACTACCGGCTGGACCCGGGCGACCCGCGCGATTACTTCGACACGACGGGCTGCGGCAACTCGCTCAACGTCGGCGACCCCCTGACCCTGCAGCTGATCATGGACTCGCTGCGCTACTGGGTGACGGATATGCATGTCGACGGGTTCCGGTTCGACCTCGCTCCCACCCTGGCCCGCCAGGAGGGCGAGTTCGAGAAGAGGTCAGCGTTCCTGGACATGGTCGCGCAGGATCCCGTGGTGTCGCGGGCGAAGCTGATCGCCGAACCGTGGGATGTCGGGCAGATGGACAGCTACGACCTGGGCGGGTTTCCGGCGGCCTGGCGGGAGTGGAACGGCAAATACCGCGACAGCATGCGGGACTTCTGGCGGAGCCACCCCGTCGGCCTTGGCGAGTTCGCGAACCGGTTGTGCGGGTCGGCTGACTTGTACGGCG